>Ga0163153_10004916_pt1 | contig 16313 bp, 9 predicted proteins | sample OliLakLV19MP6IB1_FD_148629 | JGI IMG/M metagenome (GOLD analysis project Ga0163153, IMG submission 148629) | Freshwater microbial mat bacterial communities from Lake Vanda, McMurdo Dry Valleys, Antarctica - Oligotrophic Lake LV.19.MP6.IB-1 | ecosystem: Environmental > Aquatic > Freshwater > Lake... | reverse complement strand
GTTTATTAGTGCTCATCCGTGGTTACTTCTTCTGCGAAAATTAGTTTGAACGGGATCAGTCGTTACCAGTGAAGCAGTTTGTGCCTCTGCCGCGGACGCTTCCCCATGAACCTGTCTTCCGACACTGCTCCGCTCCGCCACGCCGCGATCTTGCGGTCCCAAGCGCGTCTTTTCCGGATTCTTGGCCTGACCCCAGGTCAACTTCCGCACTCCGGAAACTGCCGGTTCTCCCTTGACAGGACGGGTAACCGATTCGTCATCAGATTTCCTTTTTTCGCCATGGTCCGGACTGTCGATGGACCCTCGATCGCAGGGAATCCGCTTCGGCCGGAGTGTGGTCCGATCCCCACCACCCTGTCCCCCCGCGGCCATGAAACGAACACTCGCTCCCATCCTCGTGCGTGCCTGGATTGCCCTGATCGTCATCCAGCCACCGTTGACGCACGGCGCCACTGAGGCGTCAGCCGGACCGCCCTCTGGGGTCATCACGGGTCGCGTGCAAAATCTCGCCACCGGCGCCTATCTCGAGGGCGCGTCTGTCACCTTGGAACCCGCGCGACAGGCCACGCTGTCGCTGCGCGACGGCAGCTTCTCCTTTTCGTCGCTCGCGCCGGGTGATTATCGTGTGTCGATTTCGTACACCGGGCTCGATTCCCAGACGGTAGCGGTTGCACTCGCGGGCAGCCAGACGGTCGTCCGCGAGATCGCCCTGACGGCCAAAGCCTATGCCATGGACAAATTCACCGTGGCCGGCGAACGCGAAGGCAATGCGCTCGCGGTGACGCAGCAGCGCAACGCCACCAATGTCAAAAATGTCATCGCCGCCGACGCCTTCGGCAACATCGCGGACCAGAACATCGGCAACCTCCTGATGCGTTTGCCCGGCGTGGCCGAGGAAATCCTCGAAGGCGAGGTCACGTCGGTCGCCATTCGCGGCATCTCCGCCGACATGAATGCCGTCACCGTGGACGGCACGCGCGGTGCCAGCGGCAACACGGGTCAACTCAGCCGCGGCTTTGCGATCGATCGCATCCCCGCCGATTTCGTCGAGCGGATCGAAGTGACCAAGGCCCTCACGCCTGACATGGACGGCGATTCGATTGGCGGCGCCGTCAACCTGCGCACCAAGTCGCCGCTGGATCGCAAGGGGCGCTTCATTTCCTACATGGGCGGCACCTCGTGGAATCTCGATCGCGACACGTTTGAGCCCATTGGCTCCGTTACCTACTCGGACACCTTCGGCGCCAATCAAACCTTCGGGGTCTTGTTCACCGCCAGCTACAACAAGACCCACAAGCCGCGCGACTCGGTTTACCAGAACTGGCAGGCGACCGCGGTCACGAACGTACCCGCCTATTTTTTCATGAGCAATCTGGGCGAGGATTTCCTCAAGCACGAACGCACCGGCTTCGGCGTGCGCGTGGACTACAAGCTCAGCGCCACGCATCGCGTGTTCTTCAACACGATGTATTCGGATTACAACGACGTCCTGGATCGCCGGCATCTCACCATGACGCCCACCGCCGCGCAGATCCGGCCCGGCTGGACGAGCACCGTCACGGAGACGAACAACCAGACGCTGAACCTCGCCCAGAATTACCGCGCCCGCACGGCGGAGACGGTGAACGTGGTTTTCGGCGGCGAGAAGCGGCTGCCCCGGGCGTTCGTGGACTATGGCGCGAACGTCTCGCGCTCGGCGGGTACCGAGGACCGCGTGATTCCCACCGTTCAGGTCCTGGGCGTAGGTTTCCGTTTCGATCGCACCAATCCGTTCTATCCGACAATCACGCAGATCAGCGGGCCGGACTACCGCAACCGCGCGGATCACCGTCTCACCACGCTTAACTTTCAGAATTTCGACGACACCGACATCATTCGCGGCGCGCATTTCAACTGGAAGCAGACGATCTCCACGACGCCGGCGATTAGTCTGAAGACCGGAGTCCGCTGGCGCGGGCAGGAACGCGATCGCCGGCAGGTACGCCCGGCCTACGCCTACGTCGGCGCCGACGGCGTGGCGGGGCGCAACGCTGCCACCGGGATCAACGACGACAACGTTGGCCAGTTCGCGGATCCGAACTATCGCTATGGTGCCGCGCACGGTCGCTACGAGCCGGTGCCCTCGCTCGACTACGACCTCCTGCGGCGACAGGTGCGCAACCAGCCCGGCCACTTTGTCGCGAACATCGTCAACACGGCGCGCGATTCACTGCAGTTCAACGGCCGCGTGACCGAGGATGTCTACGCCGCCTACGTGATGGGCGAAGCCCGCTTTGGCCGGCTCGACGTCACGACGGGTGTTCGGTTGGAGGATACACGCCTCACCGGTCGTGGCGTCCGCCAGGAGATCACTCCGGCCGAGCGCACCCGCCGCCTCGCGTGGGTGGGAACCGTCACGCCGGAGGAAGTGCGCCGGCGCACGATCGCGGAATGGAGCAACCTCCGCGAGGAGGACGGCGGTTACCGCAACGTTCTGCCGAGTCTTCATTTCAAGTACAACGTCACGGGCAACGTCCTCGCGCGCGCCAGCTACTCGACCGGCATCGGCCGCCCCAATTTCTCCAACCTGCTGCGCACGACGACGGTCGATAATGAGGCAATGCGGGTCGTGGCGGCCAATTCCGACCTGCGTCCGCAAACCGTCGAAAACTACGATCTCTCCCTCGAGTACTACTTCGAGCCGGCCGGCTACCTGTCCGCGGGCGTGTTCCTGAAGGAGATCAAGGACTTCATCTATGGCGATGTCGGCGCGGTAATCGGAGCCGGTCCGAACAATGGCTTCGACGGCGATTATGAAGGCTACGAGTTGTCTCGAAACAGGAACGGCGGCTCGGGCCGCGTCCGCGGCTTTGAGGTCGCCTACAATCAGCGGTTCACCCGGTTGCCCGGTCTCTGGAAGGGTTTAGGGATCATGGCCAACTATACGAAACTCGAGAGCAAGGGTAACTACACCGCGACCGGCGGGAATCAGACCGGCGCCGAGATCGCCGGCTTCATGCCGGAGACGTTCAACGCCGCGCTCTCGTATTCGCATCGCGCGTGGGATGTCCAGGTGAAGTACACGCACCGCTCCGAAAACCTGCGTGACTACAACGCCAACCCGCTGTTGCGCGTGTACTATTACTCAAAGAAAAGCGTCGACCTGAACCTGAAGTACAAATGGCACCCGCGGTTTACGGTCTTCCTGGATGTCATCAATCTCTTCGACGACCCCATCGCCAACGCCTTCATCTATATCAACCAGCGCACCCGCTTAAACCAGGTCTTTACGCCCGCCATCAAAGCCGGGGTCTCCGGCCGCTACTAGCCCCGCATGAATCTCGTTCGCCGCTCCGTCCTCCTCGGTTTAGTTCTCGCGCTGCTCGCCACCCTGGTCCGCGCGGCCGACGCCACCCCACCCAACCTCATTTTTATCCTGGCCGACGATCTCGGCATCGGCCACGTGGGCGCGTATGGCCAGGTTAAAATCAAGACGCCCGCCATCGACGCCCTCGCGGCGGAGGGCATGCGCTTCACCCGCTTCTACGCTGGCGCCAACGTCTGCGCGCCCGCCCGCAGCACGTTGCTGACCGGACTGCACACGGGTCACACCGCGGTGCGCAACAACGGCCTCGATCGCCATCTCCACGATGCCGACGTGACCATCGCCGAGGTCCTGAAAAAAGCCGGCTTCGCCACCGGTGGCTTCGGCAAATGGGGTCTCGGCCGGACGGAGACGCCGGGCGTCGCGGTGAATCAGGGCTTCGACACCTGGTTCGGCCAGTACAGCCAGACGCACGCGCACTTCTATTACCCGTACTTTCTGATGAACGATCGCGAGCGGTTCCCGCTGCCGATGAACGAAGGCCGCAAACGTGGGCGCTATGCCCAGGATGAGATTCACGAGCGCGCGCTGGCGTTCATCACGACGCAGGCGAAGGCGCGCCGGCCCTTCTTCGCGTATCTTCCCTATATCCTGCCGCACGTGGAACTCACCGCTCCGGAGGATTCCTGGGAGCACTACAAGGGCCGGTGGCCCAAAATCGCGCGCGCGGATCCGCGGCCCGGATACCTCGGCTCCGACGACGCGCACGCCGAGTTTGCCGGCATGGTCAGCCGGCTCGACCGGCAGGTCGGCCAGCTCATGACGCTGCTGAAGCAGCTCAATCTCGACGACTCCACGATCGTCTTCTTCTCCTCCGACAACGGCCCGCAGCCCGGCGCGTGGAAAGACATCTTCGTCGATTTTTTCGACGGCGCCGCCGGCCGGCGCGGAGCGAAAGGATCATTCTACGAAGGCGGGATTCGCGTGCCGTTGATCGCGCGCTGGCCGGGCCGGATCAAAGCCGGGAGCGTGAGCGATCATGTCGGTTATTTTCCCGACGTGATGCCGACGCTTGCGGAGCTGGCCGGCGCGACGGCCGCGCTGCCGCCGACCGACGGCCTGTCCTTCGTTCCCACGCTGCTGGGACGCCCGGGCCAGAAGTCGCACGAGCATCTCTACTGGGAAGCCGCCAGCGCCAATCAGACCACGAATCAGCAGGCTGTGCGCTGGGGCGACTGGAAGGCGGTCAAGAACGGCCCCACGGCCGCCTGGGAACTGTTCAACCTCGCGACCGACGAGAAGGAGACCACCAACGTCGCCGCGAAGCAGCCGGACGTGATGGCGAAGATCAAGTCCATCATCGTTCAGGAGCACACTCCCGAGCGGAAATACGCCGCCGCGCCCAAGGAAAGCGCGGCCGACTACGTGCGCTGAAGGCGGCCCCCGGCGCTCAACGCCCAGCGGAGTGGCCTCAGTCCGGTCCGGCCGCCTGAGCGCCTCGTTCTAGCTCTGTCCAGCCGGCAACCCGCGGAGATCAATTCCGCCCGCGCCTCGTGAATCTCGGCGACGATCTCGCCGCGGTCCACGACGTCACCGTGGACCACCCCGCAGTCGTCAAACGTTCCGCCGAAACCCTCCGCACCTACCGCGCCCAAGGCTTCAGCCGCGGCTGATCCCGTTGGCTGGTCGTCGGAATGCCCAGCGCCGGGTAACGGCCCACCCGACTGGCGGAAACTTAGTTTGCGCCGCTTTCGCCAGATTTGCGTCCCCGAGCTCCCTTCACCCGTAGCATCCGCGCTCAGCAACCGCCGTTTCAACTCACCCACATGTCCAAAGAAACCGTCATCATCTTCAGCACCACGTGCGCCGTGCTGGGGTTCCTCTCCATCATTGCGTCGATCTACATTTGGCTGCGCGTAAAATTTACGGACCCGTCGGGCGCGGTAAACGTAGTCACTGTGGATGCGCGGGCCGAGCGCTTCGCAATCTTCGTCGGCCTCTGGGCCCCGTCGTTTTTTGCCCTCGCGAGTTTCTTCCGCTCAATCGCCAACGGCTAGACCGGCGCCCATGATCCGTGACGTCAGTGGCGCGGCCTGACCCGTAGGCTAGTTCAAGAGGCATCACAGGCACGAGAATCAGAAGGTGCGTCGGCTTGGGTATAGAATTTTGCGTGCTTCAGTAGATTGAAGTTGTGCACCGCCACGCTCAAGTCCGCAAAGGTTTCTCCCGCGGCTTGGTCGGCGACGCCGGATTCCAGGCGACGTTGCGTGCGGCGGAAGCGATCGCTCAATGGGCGGTGCTCGTCCTTATCGCCCAGTTCGCGCAGGAGCCGACGAATGTTTTCCGCCCGCCTCCGGGCGTGTTTGACGAGGCGCAGCGCGGCGGCGAAATCGATGCGACCGGCTGCGGCGTCTTTGAAAACGGCGCACTCAAAACTCCGGCATTGCCCCGGTCGGTCCGCGTAGCGTCCGCACGTGCGATCTGCGCACAAGGCTGCACACGGCTGGACGAAGAGCGTGATCGGCGGCTTGGCGCGCGTGACCGTAACCGGCAATCCGAGCGCCTTCAATTTCTTCGCGTCATCGCCGGCACCGAGTTGGACGTTGTCGAAGAGGGTGCCGTCGCAGCACAGGCCGCACGAGAGGCAGAGTTGTTCACCGGAGGTCACGTCCCAGCTTCCGGGAGCGGGGCGTCGGAGTGCAAGCATGGGCGCCAAAACAGCGCGCAGACCCAAAATCCATCCTCAATCCGTTTAACCGCTGATCCCCACTGATCAGCACTGATTCGAATACGGAATCCAATTCAGACTCGTCGGTTCAAAGACGGATCTTGTAGAGCCTCAACCATCCAAAACTTTTGACCGCGGATAACGCTGACCGCGGATAAATCATCCAATCAAGATGCCCAATATGGACTTGGACCCGCGAGTACCTTGGGCATCCGCTTCATCCGCGCTATCCGCGATGGTTCGTTCCGAGCCTTGACCTTCGGCGGGCTCGCTCGGATGCCCGCGGTAGGGGCGGTTTTCCGCAACCGCCTTCATTGCACCTGCGCCCGCCAAAACAGCGCGCATACCCAACATCCAGCCTCAATCCGTTCAACCACTGATCTTCACTGATCAGCACTGATTCCTAATCCGGATCAAATAGATCCAGATTGATGGGATAGAAATTCCCCTTCACTTACCGGGTAAACGTCCTCGATCGAGAAACACTGTTTGCATCCGTGGTCATCAGTGAAAATCAGTGGTTAAAACTCCGTTTTTTAGATTCAGAGCGGCCGGGGGCGGCCGCGGTCCCAGGGAATCGCTTCGTCGGCGATTTCACCCGGATTTGCGTCGTGGCCCGCTATCCGCAAGGTGGTGCGAGAAAATGGAATGGATGCATCAACTGGCCGCGGTGTGGCACTATCTCTTTTTGGCGCTCACCGTGTTGCTGGCTGTCTTCGGTTCGGCGCATGCGATTCTCTATAAGCGCGACACGCGCGCGGCCACCTTATGGGTCGGGTTCATGTGGTTTGTCCCGCTGCTGGGCGCGGTGCTCTATTTTACTTTCGGGATCAACCGCATCAAACGGCAAGCGGTGTTATTGCGCGCGAATCTGAAACGCTTTCGCGTCCGGCAAACGACGTCGGAGTGCGCGCCGGACGAACTGGCGGACTACTTGCCGGTGGAGAGTCGGCATCTGACGGCATTGACGTTTGCCACCGCGAAGGTGCTGCGCCGCTCGCTTTTGAGGGGGAATCGAGTTGAACCGTTGGTGAACGGAGACGAGGCCTATCCGGCGATGCTGGAAGGCATCGAGCAGGCACGGGATTCGATCACGCTGTCGTCGTATATCTTCGATCAGGATGCGACCGGGCTGATGTTTGTCCGTGCCCTCGGGGAAGCGGTGCAGCGGGGAGTGGAGGTGCGCGTGTTGATTGACGCGACGGGCGTCCGTTACTCGTGGCCCACGATCCTCGGGGCGCTGCGCCGCGCGGGCGTTCGCACGGCCCGGTTTCTGCCCACGTTTCCCCTGCCGCAGTTGAGGACGCTCAATCTGCGCAACCATCGAAAACTGCTGGTCGTGGATGGGCGGCTGGGTTTCACCGGCGGGATGAATATCCGCGTAGGGCACTGGTTGAGTCGCGCTCCGCGGCACCCCGTGCGCGATTTGCAGTTTCGGATTGAGGGCCCGGTGGTGGCGCACCTGCAGGAGGTGTTTGCGGATGATTGGTTCTTCACGACGCGCGAGGCGTTGCGCGGTGAAAAATGGTTTCCGCCGTTGGAACAGCGCGGACCAGTCATTGCGCGGGGAATCGCGGACGGTCCGGACGAGGACTTCGGGAAAACGCGTTGGACGATTCTCGGGGCGCTGGCCGCCGCGCAAACTTCCGTGCGCATCGCGACGCCGTATTTTCTGCCGGACCCGACGATTGTCGCCGCGCTGAACCTCGCCTCAATGCGCGGGGTGGCGGTGGATATCTTGCTGCCCGCGAAAAGCAATCTGCCGTATGTGCAATGGGCTTCGACTGCGCACTGGTGGCAGGTGATCGAGCGCGGGTGTCGCATCTGGTTGAGTCCACCCCCGTTCGACCATTCGAAAGTCTTCGTGGTCGATGACAGCTGGACGCTGGTGGGCTCCACCAATTGGGACCCGCGCAGCTTGCGGCTGAATTTCGAATTTAACCTGGAGTGTTATGATCCGGCGTTCGCGCGGACGCTGGCGCAGCGCTTCGACGCGCAGCTGCAGGAGAGCCGTTCCGTGACGTTGGCTGAGGTGGACGCCCGCAGTGTGCCGGTGCGGTTGCGGGATGGGATCGCACGTTTGTTCACGCCGTTTCTGTAGGGAGGCTGAAGGCGCCGGATGGGCGCTAATGAGCGCTGATCAGGCGGCGCTCGGGGGACGACTACGAAGCAGTCGGTTCGAACGGAGTGAGTCCTGGGGATCGATAACAGTGATCGATGGGACCGCGGTCGCCCCCGGGCCTCGGTTGGAAATAGCCACATCGCCGGCGCCTGACTTGGTCAATGGCACCGTGGGGTTTCAGTATCCGAAAGGATGTTACGCGACGTTCAGTCTGGACAGCGATCGGGCCGGAGTTCGTTGTCCGGGTCGTACTTGGATGAACTTCCTGTCTGACGATAAAACCACTGTCCTGGTATCAGCCATGGCGGCTCCGGCTGGGTGGGAGTGGCCGTTGACTGGTTTTGCATGACCGCGGTCATCTTCCAATTGCTCGGGGGCGTTGGGATGTTCCTGCTGGCGATGGTGCTGTTGACGGATGGTTTGAAGGCGTTTGCCGGGGAGGCGTTGCGACGGGCGCTGGTGCAGTTTACCGGAACGCCCGCCAAGGCCTTTGCTTCCGGTGCCTTGGTCACGGTGCTGGTGCAGTCATCCAGCGCCACGACCGTGACGGTGATCGGTTTCGTGAGTGCCGGTTTGCTGACGTTTCCGCAGGCGGTTGGCGTCGTGATGGGCGCGAGTCTCGGCACGACGGGAACGGGCTGGATGGTTTCGGCGTTGGGGCTAAAGGTCAGCGTGGCATTTTATGCCCTGCCGCTGGTCGGGATTGGCGCGTTCGTGAAGTTGCTCGGTCGCGGGCGGTGGCGCTCGCTCGGCCTCGCGTTGGCCGGCTTTGGATTGATTTTCATCGGCATCGATACGCTGCAGGACGCGATGCGCGAATTGTCGGGGGTGTTTAATCTGGCCCGATTGCCGTCCGGTAATTTTCTCGGGCACCTGCTGGCCATGGCCGTTGGAATCGTTCTCACCGTGGTGATGCAGTCGTCGAGTGCCGCGGTGGCGACCGCGCTCACGGCGCTGCACAGTGAGGCCATCAACTTTGAACAGGCCGCCCCGCTCGTCATCGGGGCGGCGGTGGGGACGACGGTGACCGGAGCATTGGCGGCGATCGGGGGCAATGTTTCCGCGAAGCGCACGGCGATGGCGCACGTGCTTTTCAATCTGGGCACGGGACTGATTGCCGTGGTTTTGCTCCCGTTCTTTTTTCAGCTCATTTTCTGGGCCCAACAGAATGCGGGGTTGGATCCCGGGGCGATGAGTCTCGCGGCATTTCATACTACGTTCATCGCGTTGGGCGTGGTGATCTTTCTGCCCGCCGTGGGACCTTTTTCGCGGATGATCGAGCGGCTGCTGCCAGAGCGGGAACCAAACCTGACGCGGCATCTCGACAAGACCGTGTTGCAAACGCCGGAGGTGGCGCTCGAGGCGACCCAGCGGGCGCTGCGCGAGGTGGCGGCGGAAACCTTTCTGGCGCTGCGCGGCTCGATCCTGAACCCGGGCGAGCCGGAGGATGCAGGCTTGGCCGCCGGGCGGTTGCGAAATGCCTTGGATCAGCTGCAGGAATTTTTCGCGCGGATCCCGACGTTACGCGGGGATGCACCGCTGTCGCAGGTCCGGCTCGCGCAGCTGCACGCGATCGATCACCTGACGCGGCTGCAGGCCCGATTTGAGCCGCCCGAAAGCGTACGGCGCGCGTTTAAGGACGGACGATTGAAGCCCGTTGCGACCTTGGCGGCGGAGCTGCTCGAACGCGCCGAAGCGGGGTTGCTCGGTCGTTTGGAGAAAGGTTGGCCGGCCGAGGTCGAGCGCCAGGCTATGGAACTCGACGGTGTGCGTCGCACGCAGCGTCCGCTGATTCTGGAGCAGACCGCGGCGAGTGCGTCGACGCCGGTCGAAGCACTGGAATTGCTGGATGCGATGCGCTGGCTCGATCGCCTCGGCTACCACACGTGGCGCATCTGCAACTACCTTTCGCGGGAGAACGGCCGCGGGCCGTTGCTGGTGGACGCGCGGGCGTCAGCGCACAGTTAGAAGGTAACGAGAGGCGACCGCCATAACCGTGAGACAGGCATTCCTGCCGGTACGTCAGGGACGGGCAGTTGCGCTACAGACAGGAATGTCTGCTTCACCAGCGACGAGCAGCTACGCTAAAGACAGGAATATCTATTTCACTGGGGTGGAGCGGCGGCGCGCTTATTTGCGTTTCTTTTTGCCGCCCTCGTTGGCGGCCCCTTCTTTGGCAACGGGGGCGACGACTTTCAATTCCTGGGCTTTGAGCCACGTCTCGTAGCCCTTGTTGCGGCCGGCGATGTATTTGTAGGTGTCGAATATGGCGGCTTCGCCCAGGGCGCGGGGGTCGCCCTCGTCGCGGAGCATCTGCAACATCTGCTGCTGCATCGAATCGAGCAGCGCACGTTTGGTCGGATCGGCAGCGAGGTTGTTCACGCCGTGGGGGTCGATGCGCAGATCGTAGAGTTCGACCGCGGCGCGTTTACCCAAGCTTAGATCGTAGTAGTGCCCACCAAGCGATTTCAGTAGCTCCTTGGTGGGGCTGCCGTCGACGTTGCCAAAATCCGTCTCGGGGTTGCCGGCGGGCCAACGATCCGGGTGGAAATTCTGCACGAAAAGAAAGTCGCGGTTGCGCAGCGCGCGGACGGGATAACCGAGATCATTGGGGCGGCCGAGATCGTGCCGTTCCTTGCCGATCAGCATGGTGTCCCGGTTCTCAATCCAGCCGGAGGCGTCCGAACGGAGAATCTTGGCCAGGCTTTTGCCGGTCATCTGCGCGTGCGGCGCCACGCCTGCCACCTCGAGAAACGTCGGCGCGAAATCGCGCACGTTGATGAAATCCTCCACGACGCGACCCGCTTTGATCGAGCGACCCCAGCGCATCGCGAGTGGCAGCCGGAAACCATCTTCGTGAATCTGGCCCTTTACGTAGGGGAACGGCATGCCGTGATCGGAGGTCACGACCACCAAGGTGTTTTCGAGCAGGCCCGCGGCCTCAAGCGACGCGAGAGCTTTGCCGATGTGGGCGTCGGCGGATTCGACTTCGACGGCATAATCCAGCAGATCGCGGCGGACGATGTCGGTGTCGGGTAAATACGCGGGCACTTTCACGTCTTCGGTCTTCTTGCCGAGGCGCACCCCGGAATTCCATTCGTACCCGCGGTGCGGTTCGTTGAAGCCCATCCAGAACGAAAACGGCTTGGACTTGTCGCGTTGCTCGAGGAAGTGCTCGAAATTGCGCGAGTAGTCGTTTCGGCCAATGCCCGACGCGATGGGCTGCTGCGTGGTGTACGGGTTGAAATCAGGACCGGCCGGATTGCGCGTGCGCTGCGCGAGCGTGCGAAAATCGCCGGGGCCCCAACCTTTGCCGGTGAGGCCAACGGTGTAGCCGGCACGCTCGAGCAAGTCGGGGAAGACCTCGAAGTTCGCGGGAAAATAGCCGTTGTGTGAAACGGCTTCGCGGAGTTGCCAGGAGTTGCGGCCGGTGAGAATCGTGGCGCGGCAGGGGCTGCATTTCGGATTGGAGGTGAACGCGTTTTTGAACAGCACGCCTTCCCGCGCGACCCGATCGAAGTTCGGTGTCTTCACCCAGGTCGAACCGTAGGCACCCGCATCGCGCCAACCCCAGTCGTCGAAAATGATGAAGAGAACATTGGGACGATCGGTGGTCGCCGAACGCGCGGCCGGCGCGGTGGCGAGCCCGATCAGGGTGAGGGCGATGAACAGAGCAGAACGGAAGGGGTGAAGGCTCATGGATGAAGGGGTTCTGGGGACGTTGTTGGCGCACGAAGCGCCACGGGAAACGAGCAAGACGGCTCGGGCCGGGAAAAGAAGCGTCATTGTGAGCGCGTGAGTCCGTGGGTCAAGAAGCGCGGGTGACGGGCGCAGAGCGACGGCCGGCTCCGAGGGCGCATCTGCCGGTTGGCGGTTCCGAATCCGGCGCGGAGCGGAGTCCGCGCCCTACCTTTCTCGAAGGTCGATTGGTAGGGCGGCGGAGTCCGTGCCCTGCCTTTTTCAAAGGTTGTGATGGGTAGGGCGGCGAGTCCCTTCGCCGCTGGAGGCAGTCAGTCCGACTAAGGACCACCGTCAGGCAACCGTGCCCGGGCGCATTCGGCGACAGGTTGCGAAACGGTGCCGGAACGAAACGGGTGTTGGGGCCAACCCGCGGCACTAAAAATCCGGATGCGGACGAAGGCGTCCGCGGTCCCTGGGAGTACCCGAGCGCCAGCGCGCCTGAACCCGAGTGCGGCGCGATCATAGTGAGCGTTAGCTGTTCCATAGGGTATTCATTCTTCAGCGCGTTCCACGGCGGGGCGGCCAGAATCGCTCTTGCTCCCGCCCCGCGTTCCGGTCTGCTTTTCCCTTTTCCCACGCTGCACATGCCACAAACGATCGCCGTCCTGGACTTCGGCTCGCAACTGACGCAGGTCATCGCGCGCCGTATTCGCGAGTGTCAGGTCTATTCCAAGATCTACCACTTCTCGACGCCGGCGGCGAAACTGCGCGAGGACAATGTGGCTGGCATCATTCTCTCGGGCGGTCCGCAAAGCGTTTATGCGAAGAAGGCACCGCATCCCGACGCGGCGATATTTGAACTCGGCGTTCCCGTGCTGGGCATCTGCTATGGGGTCCAGTTGATGGGACATTTCCTCGGCGGCGAGGTCGAGCACAGCAAGGCGCGGGAATACGGCCACGGCGTGCTTTCAATTCAGAAACCGGGCCGGCTCTTCGCCGACCTACCGAAAAAACTGCGGGTGTGGAATTCCCATGGGGACAAACTCACCGTTATGCCGCCGGGCTTCCGCGCGATTGGCACGACGGAGAATTCTCCGTTCGCGGCGATCGAGGACGCCAAGCGCAATTTCTACGGCATTCAGTTCCACCCCGAGGTCTTCCACACCGAGCGTGGGGCGGACATGATTCGCAATTTCCTCCTCGGAGTTTGCGGCGTAAAGCAGGAGTGGACGACGCGCGACTTTATCGCGCACACCGTGGAGAAGATCCGCGCGCAGGTTGGCAAGGGCCGCGTGTTGCTCGGACTTTCCGGGGGGGTCGACTCTTCCGTAGCGGCCGCGTTGTTGCACAAGGCGATTGGCAAACAACTCACGTGCGTGTTCGTGGACAACGGACTCCTGCGCAAAAACGAGCGCGAGACGGTTGAGAAACTTTACGGAGATCACTTCCAGATCGATCTTCGGGTAGTGGACGCGTCGAAGCTTTTCCTTCGCCGGCTCAAGGGCGTGACCGAGCCCGAACAGAAGCGGAAGATCATCGGCCGAACCTTCGTCGAAGTGTTTGAGAAGTCGCTCAAGTCCACGGGCCGCGCCGAGTTTCTAGGGCAGGGGACGCTCTATCCGGACGTGATTGAAAGCGTTTCGATTGACGGCAATCCCGCGGCGTTGATCAAGACGCACCATAACGTCGGCGGACTTCCCGAGCGGATGAAACTGAAGCTCGTGGAACCTTTGCGCGAATTATTCAAAGACGAGGTTCGGCGCGTGGGCGAGGCCCTGGGATTGCCCCGCGAGGTCGTGTGGCGGCAGCCGTTCCCGGGACCGGGTTTGGGTGTGCGGGTGATGGGCGCCATCACGGCGGCCAATCTGGAAATCCTGCGCAATGCCGATGCGGTTTTGCAGGACGAGATGATGAAGAGCGGCTACTATTATAAAGTGTGGCAGTCGTTTTGCGTGTTCCTTCCGGTCCAGACCGTCGGGGTTTTCGGCGATGAACGGACGTACGATTACGTGATTGCGCTGCGCATTGTGGAAAGCACCGATGCGATGACGGCGGACTGGGCCAAGTTGCCTCACGAAGTCCTGCAGAAAATCTCCAGCCGAATCACTAATGAGGTGCGTGGCGTAGGTCGGGTGGTTTACGACGTTAGTTCGAAACCTCCGGCCACGATCGAGTGGGAATGAGGCGTCGGTAAGCGGGTCGGCTTTAGTTCTGGTCCGTGGGTAGGGGCGGTTTTCCGCAACCGCCCTGGTTTCGGATCAGCCGGGCGCATCTGCCGGTTGGAGGTTCCGGCTCCGGCGCGGAGCGGAGTCGGCGCCCTACCTTTTTAAAGATCACGATGGTAGGGCGGCGAGTCCCTTCGCCGCCGCAGCGCGTTGGGTACAACCCGCTCGACCTCGGGCCTTTTTCCGACTGGCGGCCGATCTTATACGGTCGGGTTCCCAAGGTGGCAGGCGTGTTTCCTTCGCCGCGCGCTTCCCACCGGCGAATTTTTGCGCTAAGTTGCGGGCATGATTACTTTTGCTCCGTGGGGGATGGCCTTGGTTCGAGCGGCGTTGGTCAGCGCTGCGGTGATAGCGACAGCCGGCGCGGCCGAATTGCCAGTCATCGCCAAAGCCCGGGCTCATATCGCGCCGGAGGCCGGGTTGAACGCGATCACGTCCGTCCGCTATGTGGGCACCTTGATCACCGCCGATCCAGCGGATCCAAAGAAGGAAACGCGGGCGACGATGGAGATCATCTTCCAACAACCCGAGCAACAGCGGATCACGGCGACCACCACGAGCACGGTAGAAGTCACCGCGCTGGATGGCTATGAAGGCTGGCAGCGGATTCACGAGATCGCGAATCCGAGCAAGTGGAAGCAGACGTTGATGCAGCCTGACCAAATCAAGCGGCTGAGGGCGAACACGTGGGAGAACCTGGCATTTTTCCGTGGGATCGAGGCGCGGGGCGGGCGCGTCGAGGACCGGGGAACAGCCCCGGTTGACGGCCGGACGTGCCAGAAACTCGCGTTCATTCACAGCCCCTCGGTGATTTTCATTCGTTATTTCGATGTGGCGACCGGCCGCCTGATGCTGACCGAAACTGAATCCGGCGGGACGATCCGGGAGCGCGGGGAGTTGCAGGTGCAAGGCGTGCGTTTCCCGCGGAGTATCATCACTTCCACGAAGAACGCGAAAGGCGAAGAGCAGAAGGTAACGATTGAGTTCGAATCCATTTACGTGAACGAAACGTATCCGGCGTCGTATTTCGCGGTGCCGCTGCCGAAAGCTGGTTGAGGGTGGAGAGTGTGTTTCCAACGCGCTTGGTTCGGGTGGGACCGCGGCAGCCCCCGGCCGCAGCTTGAACGGAGGCGGACGAGGGCGTCCGCGGTCACAGGTAAATTCCGGCTCATATCCGGTGTACTTCCCAAGGTATTAGACAGAAAAGCCTCGCGAGCGGGGAGCGTCCGTTCTACATGCGGTAACGTTCCATGCGCACGATCCATCACGCTTCGAAGACATTTGCGGACGACCTTGCGACATTTTGCCGCAGCGCCGTCGCTCCGAAGGAGATCGCCGATTCCGTCGCACTGATCCTCGCGGATGTGCGGCATCGCGGTGATGAAGCCGTGTCTTATTTTGCGGCCAAGTTCGATGGAGCGAAGCTCCGGGCGCGCGAATTCCGGGTGTCCGTCAACGACATCGCCGCCGCGGTCAAGCGTCTGCCGCCCGCCGACATGCGTGCGTTGCTGGCCGTGAAGCAAAACGTGCTGGACTATAATCAGCGCAATCTCCCGAAGCCGTGGATGGCGAAGAACAAGCATGGCGCGGAAGTGGGAGAGAAATTCGACCCGATTCGGCGCGTCGGCATTTATGTTCCCGGGGGCGAAGTGCCGCTGGTGTCCACGGTTTTGATGACGACCACGCTGGCCAAGATCGCCGGCTGCCCGGAGATCACGGTGTTCACGCCGTCCAATGCCGACGGCAAAGTTTCCGATGGCATTCTAGCGGCGCTGAACGTGATGGGCATCGAGGAAATTTATCGCGTCGGCGGCGTTCAGGCGATCGGAGCGATGGCGTTTGGCACCACGACCATTCCGGCAGTCGACAAGATTTTCGGGCCCGGCAACGCGTATGTCTGTGAGGCGAAGCGGCAGGTTTTCGGCACGGTTGGCGTCGACTCTCTTCCCGGTCCCAGCGAGGTGATGATCATCGCGGACGAAACCGCGAAGATTTCCTACGTGGCCGCGGATCTGGTGGCCCAAGCGGAGCACGGGTCCGGTCGGGAAAAAATCTATCTGATCGCGACCTCGGCGGAAATCATCGCCGCGGTGCATTCGGAACTCCGCACGCAATTGCAGTTGGTGTCCCGGGCGGAGAAAGCTCAACGCGTGCTGCAAAGCGGCTTTTTGGCCATTGAGGTGAAGACGCTGGGCCAAGCCGCCGGCATCGCGAACTACGTCGCCCCCGAGCATCTCGAAATCATGGTCGAGC
>Ga0163153_10004915_pt1 | contig 16315 bp, 13 predicted proteins | sample OliLakLV19MP6IB1_FD_148629 | JGI IMG/M metagenome (GOLD analysis project Ga0163153, IMG submission 148629) | Freshwater microbial mat bacterial communities from Lake Vanda, McMurdo Dry Valleys, Antarctica - Oligotrophic Lake LV.19.MP6.IB-1 | ecosystem: Environmental > Aquatic > Freshwater >... | reverse complement strand
CCGATCTCTTTGAAGAAAAAGGCTTGAAAGCACCGGAAACCTGGGCCGATGTACGGGAAGCGGCCAAAGCGATCCACAACCCGCCGGCTGTGTATGGCATGGGGCTTGGGCCAGGTGACTATTGGTGGTATGCCTGGGTGGGCGCGATTGGCAGCGGTAACAACCTGAGCCGCTGGACGGAAGATGGTCACAGCCGGGTCGGTGATGAAGAAGGCATGCGCGCTGCCCAATTCCTGGCCGATATTGTGCTGACGGATCAAACTTCACAGCCTTCGCCTGCCAGCGCCAACCGTGACGCTGATCTGCAACCGCTCTTCTTGGGTGGCCAAATGGCAATTTTAGAGACTGGTTCGTGGATGCCGACAATTATCAAGAACGATGCCCCCGATCTGAAGTATGCGCTCGCCCCACTACCAGTAGCCGAAGCCGGCTTGAAACACGCCAATGCGTTTTGGCCCGACTGTGTCATGATGGCGAAGCAGTCACAAAACAAAGAAGCCGCCGCGGAACTGTTGAAATTTATGTTTAACGCCGAAAATCGGCTTCAGTTTGCGCTCCAGCGTGGTGTTATCCCCGAACGCGTCGATGTGGGTCAGGACCCGGGCTATCTTGATCCCAATGATCCGATCACCGAGTTCAAAACCTTCTTTGTCAAAGAGTTGGAATCGGCGCACAACGTCTTTGAGACACCCTGGCCCGCCACTGGGAGTGAAGATGACACCAGCATCACCGACGCCCTGGCCAAGATCTGGCTTGGGGAGGCCTCAGTCGAAGAAGCCATGACCGAGGCAGCGCGTACCATTGACGAGCGGCATGGGTTAAGCTAATTCTCGTTCCCACGCAGAGCGTGGGAATGCAGCGTAGGCGCTCCGCGCCTCTAGGGACGCGGAGCGTCCCGGGTGCCCGCTGGGCGCGGTTCCCACGCAGAGCGTAGGAACCAGCAGAACTGCCAGAAAGGTAATGGTTGTGGCCAATCAGACAATGTCCGTGCGTCTAGAAACTCCGGGGGCGGCGCGCAAAGTGAGGTCAAGCTGGCGCGAGGAATGGATGCAGAGCCGTATGGCCTATGGGCTGCTGTTGCCCAGTATTATCGCCTTTGCGCTCTTTCTGGTCTTCCCGATTGTCAACATGTTTATCGCGGCTTTTTCCACAGTGGATACCCTGGGCCGCACGGTGCAATTTGGCACGCTGGCGAACTTTCTCACCCTGGTCAACGATGATCGGATGCCGATGATCATCCGTCAGACGGCCACCTTTGGCTTTGGCACGGTGGCGCTGACGGTGCTCTTTGCCTTTCCGCTGGCGTTGATCTTGAACAGTGAATTTCGGGGCCGCACAGTGGCAAAGGCGTTGATTCTCATTCCGTGGGCCATGCCCTTTGCCGTCTCGGCCATCACTTGGCGCTGGATCTTTCATGGACAGATGGGGGCGCTCAACTATTTTCTAAGTCAGTTGGGCATCATCAAGGAATATGTGGCCTGGCTCGGCGATCCAACGCTGGCGTTTGGTGCGGCCATCTTTGTCGAAGTCTGGTCGTCGGTGCCGTTCATGACCATTACCTTTCTCGCCGGCCTCCAAGCCATCCCACCCCATATCTATGATGCAGCCAAGATGGATGGCGCCGGCCCCTGGCGCGAATTTTTGGACATGACCCTGCCGCAGATGCGCACTGTGATCATGGTTGTCACGCTACTTTCGATCATTTGGGCCTTTCGCTCCTTCGCCGTCATCTGGATTCTCACGCAGGGCGGCCCGCTCTATCGCACCGACATTGCCGTGACCTATCTCTATAAACTGGCCTTTACCAATCTTGATTTTGGAGCAGGCTATGCCCTGGCAGTGAGCATTTTTGTGGTCCTAACCCTCTTTAGTATCTTGTATACGCGCGTCCTGGGCGCACGGGAGGACGCATGACATCGCCACGCGCCTTAAAATTGACCGGCATCTTTGCTGTGTTGCTGCCGGCCATTCTGATCAGCATCTTTCCCCTGATCGTCATGATCTCGACCTCATTTAAGACGAGCCAGGAAGTCTATATTCCGCCCCCTACCTTTCTGCCGCGCACCCCTACCGTCATAAATTATTTTGACATCTGGAGTGTAGCACCGCTGACGACCTTTTTTCGTAACAGCCTGGTCATCGGGTTGGGTTCGACGGCGATTGCCTTGCTCTTGTCGATTCCAGCGGCCTATGCGCTGACACGCTTTCGTTTTCGCGGCAAACACTTCTATCAACTCTTTCTGCTGGGCATCCAGATGTTTCCACCCATTGTGATCATCCTGGGCATCTTTCGGGTGGTGGCCGGACTTAACTTGGTGGATAGCCTGTTGACCGTAGTTTTGCTCAATGCCATCTTTAGCCTCTCCTTTAGCATTTGGATGTTGTCGGGCTACTTCGCCACGATTCCCCCCGAAATTGAAGAGGCCGCCATGATGGATGGCAATTCCCGGCTGGGCGCGATGTTCAACATGGTGCTACCCCTTTCCTGGCCGGGGCTGGTGGCGGTGACAATCTTTGGCTTTATGAACGGCTGGAACGAATTTCTCTTTGCCCTCACCTTTATTCGTAGCCAGGACAAGCTGCCCCTGACTATCGGTCTTTTCAAATTTGTCACGCGCTTTCAGGTGCAATGGCACCAACTGATGGCCGCGTCGCTGCTGACCACCATTGTCGTGTTGGTACTCTTTATGTTGGTGCAGAATCAGTTGACGCGCGGCATGGTGGCGGTGGGAGAAAAGTGAAAGAACCAACCAACAATGGAAGCGGTGAAAATAATTGTTCTTCTATGCTGCCAATGTTAAAATGGATAGTCTGTCAACCTTTTGTGGGGTGTTGAATTAGGAGTTTACTATGACCCTTGATGAAATCTTACAAGAAATTCATGCCATGCGTCAAAATTTATTTGTTTTTGAACGAAAATATGGTGTGCCATCCGAACTCTTCTTTGAGGCTTATCAAAATGGCGAAGAACCGGCTGATTCAGCTTGGGTTTTAGATTGGGCTGAATGGGCGGGAACATACAAAATTTTGCAAAGACGCCTGCTGCAATAATCCAAAGTTGGCGAGTACTCATCCTCATCATAAACATGTTCCGCCTGATATAAAACATAATCGCATTCCAGCGCCTGGGTTGAGCTTTCTAGAGCCGAATCTACCTTTTCTGATTGATGAGATCATACAAATGTCGTCAACTCACAATGAATAAGTGTTTTATGGCAATATTCAGATTCATTCTTAATCCCTGAGCGTTCGCTTATTTATTTTGTGTAATTGAAGATTCAAACCACTATATGTTGTAGCTTGGAGGGGTTTCGCTTGAATTACCTTAAATATAATTGATAAAAGTCTTACATTTTTATGAAATATCTTCCATTAGACAACGAAGACGTTTGTTTTCTTGGTGATAAAGACCTTGTTAAGCCATATGAATCTCACTTTTGCCTAAAAAAATGAGCGGATACGTCAAATAAATATAATATTTATTTGACGTAAAGCATAAATCACCTGCTCAATTCTACATTTGAACCCAAAAATAAGCGAACGGCCAGTAATCCGTTGTAGTTTTACAGACCATACGAGCATAAGGAACCTGCACAATGGCTAGAGTTGTCTGTCGTAATTTAATGAAGCGCTTTGGGGATGGGTTGGCCGTCAACAATGTCAATCTTGAGGTGGCTGAGGGCGAGTTTCTGGTGATCGTCGGTCCCTCCGGCTGTGGCAAAACCACCACCCTGCGCATGATCGCGGGGCTGGAGACGATCTCTGCCGGTGAAATTCTGATCGATGACCAGGTGGTCAATGATGTCGAGCCACGCCATCGCGATATTGCCATGGTCTTTCAGAACTACGCCCTCTATCCTCACAAAAAAGTCTTTGACAATATCGCCTATCCGCTGCAATTGCGCCGCGTCGCCAAAAATGAAATTCGCCAGCGGGTGCAGGAGACCAGCAAGTTGCTTGGCATTGAACACCTACTAGAGCGGCGCATTCGTCAATTGTCCGGTGGCGAGCGCCAGCGCGTGGCGTTGGGCCGCGCCATTGTGCGCAAACCACGCCTCTTTCTGATGGATGAGCCGCTGAGCAATCTGGACGCCCAGTTGCGTATTCAGATGCGGCGTGAGATCATTCGCCTGCAACGCCAACTGCGCACCACTACCGTCTATGTCACCCATGACCAAGTCGAGGCAATGACGATGGGGGATCGGATTGTGGTGATGCGTGGCGGTCTTGTCCAGCAGATCGGCGACCCGGAGACGATCTACCATCAGCCGGCCAATCTCTTTGTGGCGCGCTTTATTGGCAACCCACCGATGAATCAATTTGACGGCACTGTAGAGCAAGGGAGCGAGGGGTTACAGCTTCGCACCGCTTTTGCGACCATGCCGTTGTCTGCCACCATACGTGAGAAGTTGCAACGAGGCCCCAGTGGCACCGGCGCAATCGCGGTGGTCTGTGGCATCCGCGCCGAAGATATCACGGTGAATCTTGAGAGTGCGCCCATCCCCCACCAAATCCAGGGTGTGATCGATCTGGTCGAGCCACTGGGGTCGGACGTCTTTGCCAGTGTGGCCGTAGGCAAGGAAATGTTACTCGCCCGCGCCCGCCCCGATCTGGGGCTGCGCGAAGGACAAACCATTGGTATCGGCCTGAATCCGGCCAAGCTTCATCTCTTTGCCACGGATAGCGGTGATAGTTTGCTGCTTGGTTATTGACAGCCAGACATAGCGTTACTTTACTACGGATAGGAAAGAACACCGATATATCAAGCTATCCGTGCTTCCCTACCCTCGGTAGCCATCGTTGAATCTGTTTTGTCGAGATGAGGAATAGTCGTGTCGCTCAACAAAGATTTGAAGACGACCTTTAATTCGGCTTTATGTTACAAAAGTGAAGAGGTAAGCTTAAAAATAAGTATTGACAAAAGACACCTTCGGATATACAATGTAATTACTTTTGGTGTTGTCGGGGTGTAGAAAACCGAGGCAACCTATGGCCGCTTTATTAAAAACGCGCATTGTTCGTATCGGTAATTCACAAGGCATCCGCATTCCTAAATTGCTCATGCAACAACTTGGCTTCAGCGAGGAAGTCGAGCTTGAGGCGCAAAATGGTCAGTTAGTCATTCGCCCTGTCCATGCCGTACGTCAAGGGTGAGAAACAGAGTTTCAGCAGATGGCTGCGGCTGGGGATGATCAACTGATTGACGGTGATTTCCCGTTGACTGAATGGGAAACAACGGAATGGGCATAGGCTCACACCGCGACCGCCTCCACCAGTGCCATTACCTCTTTCAACACTGGCTTATGCTTGAAGTAAAGCACCTGCGATGGTGTGTCGAGTAGCCTCTCGCGGCTCAAATTCACTCCTTCATAGACCAATAAAATTAGATCACTGCGATTGGCGGCGCGCACTTTGGCGACTTTGCGCTCCAGATAGTCGGGATGCCAATAGCCGACAATTTCCAGAATAGCGCGCCGGCCATCCTTTTTGTGGGTAAAGGCAAAGTCGGGGATCATAACCGTGTCGCCCAGTAGGATCACCTCATCTTCGCGGGTGAGCAGCCACTTTTCCCGTTCCTCGCCAAATTTTTCACGAAACTCTTGGGCAAAATCCGCCTCCAAGCGACTGTCGAATTCGCCGCTGCCTTTAAAGTGGCTCACGAGCGCGGCGCTTTCGTCGAGATAGTAGGTAAGCCGCTTGCCAAAGTAGGGCGGTTTTACCGTTGACCACATGCGCCAGCGTGTACCCAACAGCAGCGCCGGCAGAAATGCGGCCATTTGCCGCCCATAGCGGGTCGTTGCCTGGACAAAGGGCGAAATGGGGCCATCCAGCTGAATGCTGTAGCCGCCGTCGATCACGGTTGCTTCAAACATGAGCTTGAAGAGCTTGAGAAATTTCCAGAAATCTTTGAAGCTGTCAAAGATCTGCACCTGCATCTGGTCAGCCCAGTAGAGGGCGGCGCGCGCCAGTTCGAGGTTGTAGCGGGTAATGAGGCTGGCGGATGTCCAAGCCGGCCCAGCCGCAGCGAGGAGATAGGCTGCGGTGCGGTCAGCATAGAGAATATGCTCAACTTGACCAGGGGTCACGTTGTATTCAACCGCCGCTTCGCGCAGCACTTTTTCCCGCGTCTGGAGATAGAGCGGATCCGGAGTGACAAAGGTGGGGCCGCGGCTAAAGAGCCGTTTGCGCAACTCCACTGGATCAATCGGTGTCGCGACGGGTTGAAAGGTGGCCCCATCACTCAGAACTTTGGCCAAGCCGCGGATGGTCATGTAGTCGGTGCGCCCCGCTTCGTACCCTTCCAACGCCCGCTGCCAGCGCGCCTGGGGCTGATCCACCTGTTGTTGGAAGAGCTTGATCAACTCCGCGGCGGTGCGTTGCCAGTGGGGATTATTGCCGTCCAGCCACTCAATCTGTAACTCGCCGTTGCGTTGAAAGAGGCGCGAACGCACGAGATCACCGGTTAACATCAGGCTGTTTCCTTGCGCGGTCGGCGACGGCGAGCGCGGCCCACATCCACCGTATCGCGCACCACGATTTCATAGAGCACCGCCTGGCGGTTGTCCACTTTGCGCAAAATGCGCCCTAAGCGCTGAATATATTCCCTAGCCCCTGCGCTGCCGCCTAACACAACCGCTACCTTGGCCTCTGGTACATCGATCCCCTCGTTGAGCACCTTGGAAGTGACCAACGCGCCATAGTCACCACTTTGAAAGCCTTCCAAAAGCTGCTTGCGCTCAGCCGCTTTGGTTTCACAAGTCAGCGCTGGGATAAGATGGCGCTGCGAAAGGCGGTAGACCACATCATTGCTCTCGGTGAAGATGAGGATGCGTTCGTGGCGATGTTCTTGCAACAGCCGATCCAGCGCTGCCAACTTTTCCGCCGCCGACGAGAGCAGCCGCCCCAACCGTTGATGGGCTAAGGTGGCTTCGCGCGCTTTGGGATCAAGCGAACTCAGCCGCATCAATTCGAGCCACCAGCGAGGGCCGTGTAGATAGAGCTTGCGCTCCTTGATAAAACGGGTGTAAATGGCATAGTCGGCGTCGTACTGTTGGCGCTCGGTGGCGGTTAACTCGACACGCAGCCGTTCGGTGCGATAGTCGGCCAACTGTTTGCCGACCAGTTCATCAATCTGCTTTTCATAGATGATCGGGCCGATCAGGTGATTGAGTGACCAACGCCCATCCTGCTGTTCTGCTTGGGTCGGATAGGTGGCGGTGAGACCCAGACGAAAAGGGGCCGGCGACATCAGTGCAGTTTCGCCCCAACTGGGGGCCGGCAGATGATGCACCTCGTCATAGATGATCAACTTGAACTGATTGCCATAGGTCGCCATGAGGTCGCCGGCGGAGTGATAGGTGGTGACGGTGATCGGTTTGATGATCTTTTCACCGCCATAATAAACCCCGACTTCCGTAGCAAAGGCGTTGACCAACCGAGCATACCATTGGTGGAGCAGATCGATGGTCGGCGCCACAACTAGTGTGGAGCGATTGACGCGCTGGATGGCATGAATTGCCACAAAGGTCTTGCCCGCGCCGGTGGGCAGAACAATGCTGCCCAGGTGATCGGCGACTTGCCACGCTTTGAGCGCCTCCAACTGATAATCATGTGGTTCACGCTGGTCATGCAAGGTCAGGTTGAGCGGCTGCCAGCGCAGCACGGTGTCCCGAATGTCGTTAGCGTGTAGCCAGGTCAGTAGGGCCGGGTAATGGTAGGCTTCACAGCGCCAGCGGGCTTTGATCCACTGAAAGAACGGAGGAACCGTTTCGTTTTGTTCAATGCCATAGAGGACGAGCGTGCCGCCTTGAAAAGAGAGTGATGGCTTCGTCATTTGCGTTTCCTAGCCAATAAAATCAATTCAGATGTCGATAGGCCCACCAGACCCGCTGACTGGCAGTAAAGACTACCAAAATCGCCATCGCCGTAAAGAAAATGGCAAGATAGCTCGGCAGCAGATAGAAGATCGTGTAAAAGACAATCGTTTCCGCGCCTTCGATCAAACCGGTAGGCATTTCCATGCTCGTCAGGCGGTTGACGGTGTGGCGTTGGCGCTTTTCCAGCAGCGCGGCCAATGTCGTCCAGGAGATCGAGTTTAGCACATAGCTACTGATTAAAAAGAGGCCAGCCCACAAATTGGTCATTGTAGGTAGGGTAACCATAAAGGCAATCGGTACCGTTAAATAGATGATGAAATCCAGAAATAAGTCCAGATAGCCGCCAAAGTCACTCTGCTTTTGATGTACACGCGCCACTACCCCGTCCAGCCCATCCATAATGCGATTGAGCGCCCACAAAATTAGGCCGACCCAATACATTTGCGCCAAAATTGCGACAACAGAACCAAGCCCAATAAAGAGCGCAATAACAGAGATGGTATTTGGATGAATGGCAGCAAACGCCTGACCGGCCATAGGGCTCATCAGGCGATCTTTCTGACGCCGTAGAAACGCATCTTGCATGAAAGCCTCCTGGCAAAAACTTTTTGATATACCGCACTGCCATAGATGAGAATGGCGCGCTCGTGTAAATAGTACGTTTCCATTCTCATCTATGGCAGTGCTTAGTATAGCATTCAGAAAAGTTATGTCCCACCGCCCGTTCCATAGCTACCACGGCGAGAATGGGACAAAATTTTCTGGGAAACGCTAGCGGGTAAACACGCGTAGATGATGGATATCGATCCCAAGTATACACCATTCGTCCTATTCTTTGACAATTGCTCGTTTGTAAACAAACAGATTCTGACCGATCACCATTAGTCGCTACGCGTTTGCCGATTCGTGTTTGGGTTGATAGACTGGTTGTTGTGTTAGTAGTCAACGAGGATAGATAAGGAAATATAAGGCCATTCCGCTTCGACGCCATCGGTCGCGCCGCGCTGGGCATGGCGAAATTTAACCCCAGTGTCAAGGCCGCGGGCGCTTCCTTTGCCAGGGTTCGCCAAGTTGCCCTGGGGATGCGCGCCGTTGTTCATTGTGATAGACGCCATCCCTGTCCTCCGCAGGCTGAGTCGCCTGCTGCTCTATCGATTCTAGCCTGGCTTTTGCCGGATCGCCTAAGCGATTGGGCAAATTATTTACGGAAGACTAAAGGAAACAACTAGGAAGAAAAGAGAATCCACATGAGCCTATTTACGATCTTCTACTGGGTATCATCTTATTCCCCCTGATCTATTCCGCAACAACCTGGCTGGATTTTGCCAATTACAGCGTGCCCGCGTGGATGGGTTGGCTCGGCGTATTGCTGCTTGCCTGCGCCCTGCTTGTCTTTGCGCTCGCCCACAGGGACTTGAAATCCAATTGGTCGCCCACCCTTGAAATCCGTCAGGAGCATACACTGATAACCAATGGCATCTATCGCTACATCCGCCATCCTATGTATGCCAGTCAGTGGTTATGGGTTGTGGCGCAAATCCTGCTTTTGCAAAACTGGCTGGCTGATCTAATGGGTTTGATCGTTTTCATCCCGTTCTATTTCCTGCGTGTGCAAGCGGAAGAAAAGCTGATGTTGGATACATTCGGCGACCAGTACCGCGGCTACATGGGAAAAACGGGCAGCGTAATTCCCCGGCTGCCAAAATGAAAAGTGCGTAATTAGAGGATTTTACACACACACGCACACACAAATGAATTATAATAGATCTCAAACCCTCAAACAAACCATCTACAAAAGAGTTATAGACACTACCTTTACCTTTACCTTTACGTTTCGGGGTAGGGATAATAAGGCAAATTACAAAGGAGAATCACGATGGAAGACTCTATGCAAACTTCACAACAAGTTCCTGTTGAAAACAAAATAGAACAAACAGAGCGTAGCACACCGCCGACAGGACGAACCTGGCACGAAGAGATCGAAATTGCCAGCGATCAGTTGGTGGCGCGTGTGAAAGAGTTGGTAGCAGAAGGCAATGTGCGCCGCCTGATTATCCGTGGACCCGATGAAAAGACGATCCTTGAAGTGCCGTTGACGACTGGTGTGGCAGTCGGGGGGGTGCTGACGATCTTGGCGCCAGTGTTGGCGGCATTGGGCGCATTTGCCGCCCTCATCGCACGGGTTAAGATCGAGATTGTGCGCGAGACAAACGATCCAAAGGCATAATCGTAACAGCAGGGATAGGACGTTTCTGAATAGAAATCGTAGGTGTGTTTCCATACCGCACGTTCTAGAGTAGCTGTGCGGTATGGAAACACACCTCTATGACATTGGATTGACCTCTTCAAATAGCATCTAAGGATTGGCATTCGATGACACTGAGTGAATTTTTCAATCGAAAAGAACAATTCACAGCCAGGAGACAGTCCATGTCAACCACACCGTCCTCATCTGCTCTTGCCCCTAATCGCACAAATGCCTATCAACAGCCGGCCAAAGATATCGTCGCCGCGCTAAATAGCGATATGAGCCGTGGCCTAACCACTGAAGAAGCACAACGACGCCTTGCCCAATCTGGCCCGAACCAACTGGAAGCCGAAGCGCCGATCCCCACCTGGCGTAAATTTCTGGCCCAATTTCAAGATGTACTCGTGATCTTGCTCCTGATCGCAGCAGCCATTTCTGTGGGTGTGTGGCTGTACGAACGCGCCGAACCGCTGCCCTACGAGGGGCTGGTGATCTTTGCCATTGTCCTGCTCAATGGCATCCTCGGTTATGTGCAAGAAGCGCGCGCCGAACACTCAGTGGAAGCCTTGCAAGCGATGACCGCTGCCGAGGCGACCGTCTTGCGCGACGGCCAGCCACAACGCACGCCTGCGGCCAATCTCGTCCCTGGCGATATTATCCTCATCGAAGAAGGCGATACAATCCCAGCCGACGGGCGGTTGATTGCCTCGGTTGCCTTGCAAACAGCAGAAGCCTCGCTGACAGGCGAGAGCTTACCCGTCGCCAAAGACACCGATCCGATCACAGAGGCGGCAGAGGTAGGCGACCGCAGCAACATGGTCTTTAGCGGCACAGCGGCTGCCTATGGGCGCGGGCGAGCCGTGATCACTGCGACGGGAATGCAGACGGAGATGGGCAAAATCGCTGGCTTGCTGCACCGAACCAAGGGGGAAGCCACACCGTTGCAACAAGAATTGGATCGCACCGGTAAATTGCTGGGCGTAATTGTGTTGGTGATCGCTGTGGTGATGGTGGCAACGATCCTCTTGCTAGAGAATGTGCGCGAGATCGCGGCCATCGTCGATGTGTTGATCTTAGGGGTGGCGTTGGCCGTGGCCGCGGTCCCGGAGGGATTAACGGCCGTGGTGACCGCTGTGTTGGCGCTTGGCATGAGCCGCATGGCCAAGCGGAGCGCCCTCATCCGCAAACTGCCGGCGGTGGAGACGTTGGGATCTGCCACCGTGATCGCCTCCGATAAGACTGGCACCTTGACCAAAAACGAGATGACCGTGCGCACCGTCGTCACGGCCAGCGGGCGCGTGGAGGTGACAGGCGTTGGCTATGCCCCGCAGGGTGAGCTATTGCAGGACGGTGGCGCCCTGGCCGATGGGGCATTGCGCAGCGAAGTTACCTACTCGTTGGGAGCGGCCGATCGCGCTAACAATGCCGTCTTGCAAGAGCGTGATGGCCGCTGGATCATCCAGGGTGATCCCACCGAAGGGGCGCTGATTGTGGCGGCGCGCAAAGCTGGCCTGACGGATGAGCAATTGACACAGCGTTTCGCCCGCATTGGTGAGGTGCCCTTTTCGTCGGAACGCAAGCTGATGAGCACCGTGCATACTGACGCCGAACGTCCAGAACGCCTGCTTGTCTTTATCAAAGGTGCGCCCGACGTTCTACTCAATCGTTGTCAGCAGGAGTGGATGGGGGATGCAGCGCGCCCTTTGACGGAGGAGCGTCGCCTGGCGATTCGCACTGTCAACGAGGGGCTGGCAAGTGAGGCGTTGCGCACGCTCGGTGTTGCCTTTCGTTCGTTGCCCCAGGATGGACTGCAACAAACCAACGGGATGAGTGATCAGCTTGAACAGGAGTTGGTCTTTCTGGGGCTGATTGGGATGATCGATCCGCCACGACCAGAGGTGAAGGAAGCCGTAAAAGTGGCAAAAGGAGCTGGCATCCGCTCGATCATGATTACAGGCGATCACCCCAAAACGGCGGCGGCAATTGCGACGGAGTTGGGCATCGCTGCGACAGATACGGCAGTCACCGGGGCCGAGTTGGAGCGCATGTCGGAGGAGACCTTGCGCAAGACGGTGAGTGAGTCGTCGGTCTATGCGCGCGTCAACCCCGAACATAAATTGCGCATCGTCAACGCTTTGCAAGCGAACGGAGCCGTGGTGGCAATGACAGGCGATGGCGTCAACGATGCGCCTGCCCTCAAGGCTGCCGACATCGGTGTAGCAATGGGTATCACGGGCACGGATGTTTCGAAAGAAGCGGCGGACATGGTGCTGGCTGATGATAACTTTGCCACGATTGTGGCCGCCGTGGAAGAAGGCCGCACGATCTTTATCAACATCCAGAAGTTCCTGCGTTATTTGCTCTCATCGAATGTCGGCGAGGTGTTGACAATGTTTTTGGGCGTGGTGCTGGCCAAGGTGCTAGGGCTGACGGCCGGTGCCGGCGAAGTAGTGGTTGCCCCGCTGTTGGCAACCCAGATCTTGTGGATCAACCTAGTGACGGACGGTGCACCAGCGCTGGCGTTAGGTCTCGATCCTGCCGATGGCGCGGTCATGCAGCAACAGCCGCGCGCACAGGGCAGCGGCGTGATCACACGAGAAATGTGGTTTGGCATTGTCTTTGTCGGGGTGGTTATGGCGGCGGGAACATTGCTTGTGCTTGATGCTTCGCTGCCAGGTGGTCTGATCGCTGGGTCGGGCGACATGCCCTATGGTCGCACGATGGCCTTTACCACGTTGGTGCTTTTCCAACTCTTCAATGTACTCAACGCGCGCTCCGACAGCCGCAGTGCCTTTCGGCACATGCTGGATAATCCGTGGCTGTGGGGATCCTTGGCCTTATCGCTTGGTCTGCAATTTGCCGTCATCTATCTACCGTTTTTGCAACGTGCGTTTGATACAGTTCCATTACGTGTCAATGATTGGCTGGTCTGCATCCTAGTCGCAAGCAGCGTTCTGTGGTTACGTGAACTGAGCAAAGTGCTGAAACGCAGCAGCCGGCGTTCCCGATAAATGGCTGGGCCTGTAACTACTAAGCCTGAGATGTTTATCGCCACTGGCGGGCACCCAATAAGACAGCAATACCACCAGCGATCAAGAAGAGCGGCCACCACATCCCAATATCAAAACCAAAGAGAAACATGACGACAAGACCGATGAAAATTAAGCCACCGAACAGTGATCCCGTCGCCGCGGATGTCCACTGGTTGCCGGCCTGTTGATAGAAGCGCCAAGCAGTGGCAAACGAACCAAGGGCAGGAATCAAGATGAAAAGCGCCCACCAATTGTCAAAGCGCTGAATCAAGCCAGTGTTTTGCAACAAAAAGATGCCACCCAACAGGATCAAGACAAGGCCACCGATCCAGCGATAGCCCCCATCATGCCCGGCATGGCGCGCACTGTGTCGATCTGTGCGTCGATCGGCGCGCTCTTGGCGGCGCAACTCGCGCCAGTCCGGGGTTGGTGGTGTAGCGCCCGCCGGTGTCACAGGGGGCAGTGTAGGGGGCGGTGTTGTTTCATGGGGGGTAAAGGTGAACTGCTGCTCTTTTTCTTCTTCTGGTCGACGGGTTTGAAGGCTCATGATCTTTTCCTTTCAGCGATGCTGTCTCTCAGCAATCCCTCTCAGTAATCTCTCTCAGTCAGCCTTCCCTGCTTCTGCATAACACGCGGTCGCAAGCTGAGGTAGCCGCCCAACACGACAAAGCCCAAGAGCGTTACTGTGAACTCACCACTATTAAAGATACTCGCTCCCAGCAAACCGATCTGTAGGCTTGCTGGGAGTCCCTCCTACACTTGCGTGCCAACCCAATACCCGCCAATAAACTTAGGTCTCCCCTACTCACGCAACGTATTCGGAAGGATGCTCTGAAATTGCAATGGCCCCAATCAACACAAATGCTTCTCTGTGACCTTGCGCACATGACGCTGATGACATCCCGCACATGACTCGATCAAACGATGGATTATACTGCACAGTATCCCTACTAATGAATCAACGTCTTGATCTATACTCTCCCCGAAAAGTTCTCTTGTGCAGAAGGAGTTTACGATGCGTTATCTTGTTCGTTACACGATCTTGTTTATTCTGACACTTTTGGTGGCGCTAGGGGGCTTGCTATTGCCGGCCCAGCAGCTTGTCTATGCGGAAGAAGCCGCCACGCTTGATACCCCCACTCCGCTTGTCTTCAGCGGTGCCACTCGCTATACCCTGGCCGCACCGAAAGTGTTTTGGTATACGGGCGTTGAGCTATGTCCGCCAGGTCTGGCTGTCACTGCGGCTAGCACTGGGGCTGACACTGTAGCCGGCGCATCTGCTGCGTCTACCGAACTGATCCGCCGTATTGCCACCTATGGCAGCACCGTGCGCACACTCTATTCAGAAGAGCGCAACTGTGACCAGGGGCAGATCTATTCCAATCTTGCTGCCGATGCCAATTTCCTCTACTGGCTTGGCCCCAATGCCTTGATGAAGCTTTCCGTCGAAGCCAATCCAGGCGATGCGCCACAGTTGGTCAATGCCTTAGTAAAAGGTTTTGGCGAGGTCGCCAACGCCCCTGATCGGATCTATACCGTCCACTATCTTGGCAACAATAACTATGAGGTGAACTATGTCCTCAAGTCCAACAATCAGCGTGTCCATCTCTCCACTTACAGCAGCGTGGTGAGCAACCTGCAGACCGATGGCGAGAATGTCTACTACATCGTCAGCGGCAATCTGATCCGCCTCAAACCAGGGGTAGATAGTGGCGTTGCCATTGCTACCAATGTCAGCGGCTACTATCCCGAAGGTCAACGACTGACCTTTTGCACGATTAATCCCTTTCAATGTTTCTTCTCAAACAATATCTATGTGGCCAAAGGGCGTCAGGTGTTTGTTTACAATAACAAAAATGACACATTAGGCTCCAGCCCAATCTACACCAGCATCGACAGCACCGCCTCGATCTACAGCTTGGTGAGCGATTTTAGCAAACTCTTTTTCTTTGAACAGCGCACGATTCCCTGCACCCCACAACCTTGCTTCTCTTCCTCTTCGTATGTGTTGCAACGCCTACCGCGCGGTGGTGGCAACGCGGATGCACTCTACACCTATGGCCCTAACTTCTTTACGGGTCCACAGCAGTTAACAACAGATGGCACCTTCTTGTTCTGGCAACAAGAAGGTACCGTACAACGGCTTGCCAATGATGCCACGGCCCTCCCTCAGGTTAACATGCGGGTCACTGGCCTGGAAGTGACCCAGGGCATCCAGAACCTGAACAATAGCGTGCTCTTGGTTAAGAAGCGCCGCACCTTTGTGCGCGCCTATGTCAAATCCGACGGCGCAGCCGTCTCTGGGGTGACGGCGCGCCTTATCGCGCCATCGCTCGAAGCATCGGTGGCGCCGGTTAACCCCGTGGGTACGCAGATCACGGTGCGCGCTACTCCCAGCCGCAACGACATCAACCAGAGCTTTCTCTTTGAACTGCCCTGGAACTGGACTCAGCAGGATACTCTGAATCTGCGCTTCGAGTTGAACCCCTACAAAGTGCCGCTAGAACCAAATTATGGTGACAATAGCAGCACGCTGGCGGTCAGCTTTAAGCCTTCACCAAGCCTGTCGGTTGAGTTCTTCCGCCTCAACTACACGCTCAATAACACAACTTACCGCCCACGGATCTTTGACGATGTACTCAAGACTTATTCCTGGATCCTGCGCGCCTATCCTATCGGTGGTTCCGTGGGCCAGAACTTCAAACCCCGCCTCTGGGATGTGGACGGCGCGGCCAAATTAGGTAGCTGGGTCAACCGGAGCAGTGTTGATTGTGCTGTTGCCTATCCTGACCCTGATCTGCGCAATCTCTGTGCCAGTTACTACACCAATGGCTGGCTCTTCTACTACCGCGTGGCCACTCAGTTTGGGCTGCTCAATGTCGGGTTAAAGAGCAATGCCTTTTACTACGGCATGATCTCTGATGGCTCCAACAACTTCCCACGCGGCCAGGCCATCTATAGCAAGACCTCGGTTGGCCCCAGCGGCACGCCTGGTCAGTTCTTTAACTTAGGTTCAGGCTGGGACACCGACGGTTCCTACGCCGACTGGTACGCCGCCCATGAGATCGGCCATTCACTAGGTCGCGCCCATCCCAATGCCGGTTCCGATAACCCGGCCACTGAAGCGAGCGAAAACTGTGGTCACAGCCGCAGCGACC
>Ga0163153_10004913_pt1 | contig 16319 bp, 8 predicted proteins | sample OliLakLV19MP6IB1_FD_148629 | JGI IMG/M metagenome (GOLD analysis project Ga0163153, IMG submission 148629) | Freshwater microbial mat bacterial communities from Lake Vanda, McMurdo Dry Valleys, Antarctica - Oligotrophic Lake LV.19.MP6.IB-1 | ecosystem: Environmental > Aquatic > Freshwater > Lake... | reverse complement strand
CTTCGGCAATTCCTTGTGCGTCTTCGCCAGCGCAACGGCGAGCTGGTAACTGCCGAGCGTGCGCTCCTTGAGATTCACGTCCAGCGTGCGCGGAGCCTCCTTTTCGTTCCACTGCGCGATGCCGTTTCCGCTCACGCCCTCTACTTTGTAGCCGTCCGGCAACGCGAGTCGCAGCGTGAACACGCCCGCCTTCTTGATCGTGTAATCCACCTGCGCCGTCAGCGTCAGTTGCTCGAAGCCGACGTGGAACGAATTGCGCGCGACCGCTTCAACCTGTGGCTGAATCGCCTCCGCCCGGGCCGTCAGCGCGAAGCCGTGCTTGAGGAAGCGGAACGCGCTCACCACGCCGTCCGCCTTGAACGCGCCGCTGCGCGCGAACTCGCCCGCGTCCACCCGCTGCAAGTCCGTCGCGCCCTCGATGCTCAGGCTCAACTCCTCGCCGCCGCGCAGCGCGACCAGCCCGTTCTCGCGGATCACGTCCTGCACCTGCGGCACCTCGACGCGCACTTGCGCCGGCAGCTTGTCCAAGACTTTCTCCATCTCGACGGTGAGCTTGTAACTTTGCGAAACGCCCTTCACCAGATCGACGGTCAACAACTGCGCGCCCGCCTCATCGCTCAGTTCCCAGATGCGAATCCACTCGCCCTCGACGCTCAGCAATCGCTGGCCGGCAGGCAACGTGAGCTTCACCTGACGCAGCTCGCCCTGGCTCACCTGATAGTTGATCTCCGAACGCGTGTTCACCGCGCCACCCGCCACCGTCACCAGCGTCGTGCTCTGCGCGAAGATGCTCGCCGCCATTTCGCCGATGCGTTTCATGCGCGGCATCCAGCTCATTTCCACGCGGTCACCCGCGCCGAGAATCGCCTCCACGCGCGTCTCGTTCACGTTCGTCGTGCGCTGGAAAGCGATGGCGGTGGGGAATTCCACCTCCGCTTCGGGCTCGTCGATGCCCACATTCAACCGGCTGGCCAGCGCCGGCGGAATGCCGAACTCCAGCGCGCGCTTCGTCGTGTCGCCGCCGAGCTTCGCCACGAGCTTGAGCCGCACGGTGACGCTGCCTTTCTCCGCGAGGCGCAGCGCCACGCCACTGCCCTGCCGCACCAGCTTTGCGTCCCGGGCGTCTGTCTTAAATTCCTGCACGGCCACGTCGCCGCCGAAGAGCGTGATGGTCTGGTTCGTCGCGATGCTCGACAGCACGAGCGTCACGTCGAACTGCGCCACCTTCTCGCGCACGCTGCCGTTGTAGATCGCGGCGACGATGGAGATGGAGTTGGTCAACGTGGACTGCGGATCTGTTTCCTGCGCGAGGGCGGGAGAGGACAGCACGAGGGCGAGCGTCAGCAACAGACCGATGCTTGCCACGGCGGGCGGAACGGTGGCCGGGCCGTGGGAATCGGGAGGCGTCGGCAACGAGTCTTCCGCGCTATAGGAACGAGATGCGTCGGCCACTTTGCGCGGCCAGAACTTCAACAGCGCCCACACAAACACGATGCTCAGTGCCAGCGGGAGGCCCGCGATGAACCAGAGGTGCAAGCCGCGTAATGACAAACCAAGCGCGCAGACCGAGCCGATGATGAATGCGGTGCCCACCGTCAGGCGGAAGGTGCGACGCGGCGTGCGCGTCCACTCCCGCCAGACGATGAACAGCCCGGTGAGGAAGAAGGCGAGTTGACACGCAGACCTGATGACCTGGAACGCCTTCAACTTCATCACAGACATCTTCACGGAGAGCGGCTCGTCGCTCACGTTGAGCACCTTGGTAAATGCAAACATCTGGCCCGTGCGCGGGATGTCGATGCGGATGGAACGGATGCCGGCCGCAGTGTGCGGCTTTTGACCAGCGACTGCTCTCGTGGATGCGGTTGCGGCACCCCCGAATCCCGCGGCACCGAACATGAGGCTGTTCTTGAATTCCGCCGGCCCGGAAGCGGCGGTGACGGCAGCAAGACCAGGAGTCAGCACTGGACGCGCTGGTGCCGCCTGGACCTGCTGCCGTGTCAATGCGTCCACCTGCGAGCCGTTCACCGTGACTGAGATGGGCTGCCGCGCCAGCTCGGCGTCGCGCTGCAACGCCTCGGCGAACTGGGCGCTGCTCATCTGCTGCACGCTGCCATCGGCAAAGGCGACATTGCGTCCGCCGATGTCCACCGGCGAATAGGCGATGATGGCCTGGGGATTGTCGGCGCGCTTCCCGACACCGACGTAGATGTAACGCTCTCCACTCTGCGGATCGATCAGCACCTTCTCGGTGTTCAGCTCCTTCATCATCGACTCAAAGTTCGCCGGAAGCTGTTCGCCGTTGTCGTTCGCAAACATCCGCGCGGCCAGGGCGATCTGTTTGAGGTTGCTCACGCTGCTGATCCGTTGCGCCTTCGACTTGGCCTTGCTCAGACTTGGCAGCAACATGCCCGCGAGAACCGCCAAGATGCAGAACGTCACCAGCACGCTCACCGCTCCGGTCTTGCCGCTGCGAATGGCTGCGCCGATGAGCGCGATCAGGAACAACCCACCTCCGCCGAGAACGATAATCGCGACGCCGTATTCTTGGAACACCTCGCCGTAGTAATTCGTGAACTGGCTCCACGCGTCGCGCAGATCATACGTCGTCCCGCGCTGCACGGTCATGCTGCCGGCGAAGCTGGAGATCCGCTGCGAGGTCGGCACGTAGAGCTGCCATTCGGCGTAGGTGTTCGGCACGTCGGTCTTGGGCGCGGTGAGTTCGAGCGGCTTCGGAATCGCGCCGGACTTCAGCGCCGCGAGGGTCTGCTTGTACACGATGTCCACGGCGAACGCCTGATCGCGGTTCGCATCGCGCGGCAGCGAGACGAGCAGCCATTCGCCGTCCTGCTCGGCCTTCACCGGCTGGTTGTTCACGTAACAGCCCCAGAGATTCGCACCACCCGGCAGCTTGAACTTCTGAAACTGCTTGTCGTTGTTCTTCACCATGAAGCTGGCCTGCGAGAGCATCTGGCCTTCCTCGGTGAGCACGCTGGTGATCTGCGTGCGGTCCGCGACGGCATTCAGGAGATCCTGCACTTCCTGATTGCGCACCACGTCGGCGTTCAGCGCGAAGCGGTCTCCCGTGTAACGATAGGCGAGCAGCACGGGCCGCGTGATGAGCGCGCGATCCGTTTCGGCGAGCTCAGTCTGGTCGATGAACCGGAGCGGCTCCGCGATGGGCTGAGGTTTCAATTGCAGGCTGCCTGCCGTGGTCAACGCGAGGCTGCCGGTCTCGCGCTCGACGCCCGGCGCGTGGGCTCCGGCGAGGTCGAGCGACGCCTTCTTCGAGTCGAACTGGTAATCGTAAGTGATGACGAGGGTGTATCCGCCCCACGCCTTGTCCTGAAGCGCGATGGTCCAGAAGACGGAGTTGGTGTCCGGCGCGGAACCGGCGGCGACGATGGGAGCGTTGGTTTCCTTGCGGCGAATGTTCGGCCCGGTAAACTCGACGTTCTTCCAATGCGCCGGGAGCTTCACGCGGAATTCCTGCACGCCTTGATTGATGATGCCGTAACGCACGACGGCGCTGCCACCGACCAGTCCATCGCCGATGGTGACCAAATTAAAAATGTCTGCGACGACGCGCGCCGGCAGACGTTCGGTCGCGAGGGCGAGCCACCATTCGCCGGCATCGGCGGTGTAGGCGAGCGTTTCGTCGTAGCTCAGTAGGACAGGCATCCTGCCTGTCTCGCCCGGTGGCACGTCTGAAGAATTTGTTCTGGCATTCTCCATATGGGACAGGCTGGAAGCCTGTCCTACTTTGCCAAGTACGGTCACCGGCACTTCTCGCAGCCCCGTCACCTCTCCTGCCGTCTTCAGGCGAATCCCTGGAGCGGACGACGCGCCGATCTGCGCCGTCTCATTCGTCGCGCCCGTGACGCGGAGCGGTGTGAGAGCGATCTGATCGGGGAAGGTCTTCAGCGCCTGTTCGAGCTGCACATCCAGACGGCGGCTGCCGAGCACCTTGGCTGAGAAACTGACGCGGAGCTTGCCATCGGCTGCCTTCCAATCCTCGACGCCTTCGCCGCGCACGTCGGCGACGATGAAGCCGGGTTGCGGCGTCAGCTCGATGGCGTAGATGCCGGACTTCTCGACATTGAGCGTCAACGCGTGCTGGACAAGCAGCCGCGTTTCTTCAAGCCGCACGCCGACGCGATCCGCGACCTTGAGCACGGGCTCGATGCGGCGGAGCTTCGCCGCGAGCGTGAAGGGACGTCCGTAGAAACGATAGGCCGCGATCGTATCCGCAGCGGCGTTGACCTGGCGCAGGCCGGCGATGGAATCGACCTCCACGACCATGTCCTCGGCGCTGAGTGTGAAGCTGCCTGACTCGCGTTCGACCTCCAGCGGCTGCGGCGCGGCGAGCGATGCGGTAGCCGGGGAACCTTCGACCATCTGCTCGGAAAGCAGCGTGAGCGCGTAGGTCTTTTCGATGGGCTTCACAAACTCGATGGTGAGCAACTGACGGTCGCCTTCCGCCTTCACGCTCCAGTCACGGATCTGGTCGCCCTGAACCTTCGTCAACGTGTGGCCGGCCGGCAGATGAAGCGTCAGCTTCGCGACGGGCGCCTGGAGAATGTTGTAGCGGAACTGCGTGTTGAACTTGATCACCGTGGGCGTGACTTGCGCAGTCGCGACGGTGTCCACGGTCACGAGGGACTTGCGTGCGATCTCCGCCGTCTTGCTCTGCCAGCGCAGGGACAGCTCGCGATCCGTTCCCAGAAAACCTTCCACGCGAGAAAGTAGGACAGGCATCTTGCCTGTCTGGTCCGGGACAGGCTGGAAGCCTGTTCTACCGTCGGTCTGCGTTCCGCTCAGTAGCTGCATCTCGACGCCGGACGACGCGGCGGAGGCGGAGACGCTGGCGATGGCGGCGGCCGGGCCGTTGAACCGAATCTGGTTCCATGGTTCCGCCTTCGAGATCTTGGTGACGAGTTCGAGCTTGAGCGCGTAACGGCCGGGCGCGGAGCAGATAAGCCGGTATTGCCTGGCGCTGCTGACGATGCGCAGACCGGCAGGAATTTCGTTGGCGAGCACGGCGACATCGCCATCGAAGAGCGCGCGGGAGATTTCATTCGTGGTGAGCGATTCGACATCGAGCGTGACCTCGAAGCGCGCCTCACGGTCACTGACCTTGCCGACGTAGCGCACTTCATGGACGAGCAGGTTGGTGAGCGCGGAAGGCGTCTTTGGAATCGGCGTGGTGACGAGGCGCGGCGGACTGGTGCCGCGCGAGATGAGCTGGAGGCCATTCAGCACGGCGATGCCGTTCGGGCCGGGCGCGACGTCGATGAGGAGCGGCTGTCCCGCGAGCACCGGCACGTCGCGGAAGACGACGTATTGACGGCCTTCTTGCCAGGGCTGACCGGCTTTCCAGCCATTGACGCCGCTGGCCGCAAGCGGGCCGAGTTCATTCGTGCCACTGCGCACGGCGAAGCTCGAGTTCTGTTCGCCCGTGACGTCGGGATCGGCGTGGCCATAGAGGTAAAGATGGTAGCGGCCGGCCTCGAGTCCGTGAATGGCGACGGTGATGTTGCTGCCGTTCTGCGCGAAGATGTAGGTGTCGAACATCGGATCGCCGCTGGCGTTGCCCCACACGCCGGGCGCGTTGGTGACGGCGAGGGAGATGCGGTTGTCACTGCCATCGGAGAGCTTCAGTCCCTTGAGTTCGCCGTTCAGAACAAGCTTGGTTCCGGGGAGAAACCTCGGTTCGTAATGGCGGTAGAGGTTCCAGAAATCGTTCGTGGCCTGGCCGGTCGCTGCGAAGCCGCTCTTCGCGCTGTGCGTGCCGACGCCGAAATCGACGTTGAGGAGCGTCTGCGCCTGGAGCGAGGAGGTCAGGAGCAGGAGGGCGCAGAGGGAGCGGAGGAAATAGTTGATAGCCGATGGGCGGCTGATGGTGGGGTGCGTCTCCGCGAATCCCGTTGGGATTCGGGACGACAAACGATGGCCGGTGCGCGGTGATGCGGAGCGCGGCTGAGGGCCGGGGTGACGTCGAGTCGGGGAGACAGGAACGTTCCATTGTGAAATCGGGGTGAACTGTGGAAGGATGGTTTTCATGGCGGAGGATGGCTTGGTTAAAGATCAGGATCAGGGCGGCTGGTTGAGTTCCAAGACGCCTCAACACCAGCGATGCGGAATCGATTCGCGACCGGTCTTTCCGCTGCCGGACAGCCCTCGAGCCGTCCTGAAGTTTCGACAGCCGGCCGTCCATTGCCTCACGTTGCATTGCTGCCCGGAATGTCGCGGAATCAGTTTCATGACTCTGAAGTTAGACGAGGCACTGAGGGAATTACTCCCGACGTTGGTCGAAAGCGGCCTTGTGGTGGACGATGACTGGAGTCGGACTGATGCGAAGAAAACAATTCCGACTGCTGGTGATGGAGGGTTGCAGCAAGGTGCAACACGTCAGACCAATTCAAACGCCAAGAATTACCTTTTGAGAATCAGTTTAACCGAGTCGTTCCGTTTGGTCACCACCGTGAGAATGCGGAACGATCAGCAGCGGTGTTTGAGGCATCCGCCTCCTTCGCTGTCGGCGGCTTGTTCTGAAGGCATCTCAGCCGATGCCGGGGGCGTGGCGACGAAGATTTTTGATGGCCACGGTGAAGTCCTTTGGCCAGGGCGCGGAGATCTTGAGCTCCGCGCCAGTGGCGGGATGCAGCACGGTCAAGTCCTCCGCGTGCAGGGCGGCGGTCGAGATGAGCGGGCGCTCGGTCTTGCCGGGCTTCAAGGTGTATTTGTCCTTTAACTCCGACAGCATGAGCGGACGTCCGCCGTACAGCCGATCCCCGCAGATGGGCAGTCCCCAGTGCTTGAGGTGGACGCGCACCTGGTGCATGCGGCTGGTGAAGGTCCGGCATTGAACGAGGGTGTTACCCCGGAACTGTTCCCGGACTTCAAATGCCGTGCGCGACTTTTTGCCATCTTTCTGGTCAACGCGATATTGTCCGGGCCGGCCGGGGAACGGACCGAGAGGAGCATCGACTTCCCACTTCGGATACGGCGGCGTGCCGGGGATTATCGCGAGGTAGATGGTGACCGGTCTGTCGCAGCCAAACTGGTTGGCAAGGGAGACGAGCGCCGCCTTGGTCTTCGCCAGGAGGATGACTCCGCTGGTGTCGAAATCGAGCCGATGGGCGTTGGCGAGATAGGAGAGGCCGCGCTTGGTGGCCCAGGGTTTGCCTTCGGCGATGCCGCCGTGAAGCAGCTTCATGAGGTTCGGCCGGTCTGGATCGACGCGGTCGGGGGAGGTGAGAATGCCGGGCGGCTTGTTGATGGCGAGGAGATGCTCGTCTTCAAACAGGACGGGGATTTCCCAAAACTCCTTGGTGGCAGGAGAGGACAGTTTTATCGGATCGCTCACGATGGAATAATTAAATCCCGGCGGGAACATCCCGCCGGGATTATCAAAGATCTGCTTCGCCGGTCAGAACCGGTTTAATTCTGGGCGCCAATGGTCGCTTCGCGTTTGGGAGCGGACACCTTGGCCAACTCCGCCTGTTTTCGGAACCATTGCTGGAAGGCCTCGTTCTGGCGGTACACCCGCATCTGGTTGACGAAGGCCGGAAGCTCCGCTTTCAGCTTCGCATCATTGATGGCCGGGCGGGACTTCGCATAGACGATGAACCCACCTTCGGTCGGCGGCTGGGCGGAGACGAACTGGCTGGCCTTACCGACTTCCATGTCGAGCGCGACGTTCTGGAGCATGCGCAGGCTCACACGCTCGTCCACGTTCGTCAGGCTGCGGGTTCCCGCGGAGATGGGCGGAAGGTCGATGACCTTGACCTTCTCCGCAGCGCAGATGTCCGCGAAAGACTTCTTGGCCGCGAGTCCGTTGGTCAGCGTTGTCTGAAAGGCCTGGCCAGTTTTGCGGAGGAGGTCCACCGCCATGAACGTCTTGTAGTCGGTGGTCACCTTGTCCTTGATTTTGTCCAAGGGCTGCAGCTCGCTCGGAACCTTGCCTTTGCGGGCGATGATGTAAACCGCGTGCTTGCCGGGAATGGCATTGAACAACACCGGCTGCGCGTCCGTAAGGCCGGATGCTTTTTCACGAACCACGTCGCGAACGGTGCTCAGGCTCGGATCATCCAAGTTCCGGCCACCGATCACTTCGTCCTCAAATTCTTCGAGGCCGGCGCTGCGGTCGAAGGGCTTGGTCATGCGGACAGCCTGTCCCTTCGCAGCGGCCAGCTTTTCCATGGTGGCAACCTGATTGGGTTCCGGCTGGCTCATGAGCTCGGTTCCGAATTCCGCCGCAGCGCGCCGGGCGGAAAGCAGGGCGTCGTTGAGCCGGATTTCCTGTTTGATCTTTTCCTTGGCAGCGGCTTCGGCCAGCGGTGCGCCCTTGTCATCGGTCCAGCCATTGGTGCCGTTGCGGCTGCGGGCATAGTATTCGGAAACGATCTCGTTGAAGTTCGTCAATTGGGCGAGTCTCTTGTCCACGTCCGCGAAGTAATTTGAGGCGGAGAATTCAACGTAGCTGAGCGTCTGACGTTCCGGCAGGCGATAGCGGAAGTTCATCTGCTTCGAGTAGAAATCGGCGATGGCCCCGTTGGTGATGGTGACCTTGTCGAGGAAGTTGCTGGTCCAGAACGCGGCGATCTGCGTGGAGACTTCCTGGTTTTCTTTGCGCCAGAGGGACTCGGCTTCGGAAGGCAGCACCAGGCGCGAGCTGACGGACGCGGCGGAGATGAGCTGGCGAATGCCGGATTCGTTCCGGACAAAGCGTTCGTAGTCCGCAATGCGCAGATTGTTGGGCGCCAAGATTTCCTTCTCCAGCGACTCGTAGGGGTACTCGCGCAACTGCTCAAGAACCATCAGGGCCACGGCCTTGTCGCTGGCCTTCACGCCCATCTCCTTGAGTTTCTGGACGAGGAAAACGCGGGAAATCGTCTCGCTTTCGAGGCGTCGCGAGGAGGCTTCGTCGTTGACGGGCCACTTGCCGGTGTAGAGGAACTGGGCGAGGCGAACCTCCCGCTCGGCATCCAGATACTCCGGCTGGCTGATGGGCCGGCCATTGATGGATCCGAGATCAACGTTCCTGGACTCGCCACTGGGAATGGCTCCCTCTGGAGTAAAGAACCACAGCATGCTGATGCTGACTCCCGCGATGATGAGAACCCAAAGCCAATTTGAATGTTTGCGAATAGTTCCGAACATAAATCTGTCTGTGTTTAAGGGTGCGAATCCTACCCACTTGGCCTAGGGCTGGTCAAACGCAAAACGCTCCGCAAATATACTCGTTGTGCGTCGTTTCACGCCTGATGCGCAAATGATGCGTCTAATTCTCGCGCGTTCAGACTTTCCCATTGCACCATTCCGGGGCTTGCCTAACACTCCGGCCTGTCTTGTGTCCTCGGCGCGCAATCCCTGCGCAGGCACCCTATGAAACCAAATCCACCTAAAAAGACCGTCAGCAAGACCGTGAAAAGTTCAGGCCCGACACAAGGTTCGGCCGCTCCAAAGAAATCTCCGGCGCCGGCGCGCAAGCCGGCACCCGCCGCGAAAGCCTCGGCCAAGGCCAAGACCAAGGAACCACCGCCGTTAATTCCGGCGATTCTCTTGGAAGGCGATGAACCGTCGTCATCGCGCCTGAGCGGACCAGGATCACGTTTTGAACTGGGACAGCCGGCCGCTCCTACGACCGGAGCGGGCAGCGAGCTGACGGAACTGCCCGAGGCTTACGGCACGCAGCGATTGCTCCTCACGGCCCGCGATCCTCACTGGCTTTATGCCCATTGGGATCTCACCCGCGATCAGTTGAAGCTCTACAACTCCCGTTCCGTGGACCGTCATCTGGTGTTGCGGGTGTATAAGAACGAAATTGCCGGAGAGCCGCACCGCGAGTTTCATGTGCATCCAGAATCACGGAACTGGTTTGCGCACGTCGGACTGGCGGGCACGCGTTTCGTCGCCGAGCTGGGGTATTACCGGCCGAACGACCAATGGGTCCGGGTTTCCATTTCCGGCAGCACCATGACGCCGCCGGACACGATCTCAGACGATCTCTCGGTTTGGTTTGAGACCTTGCCGGCCGACCTGCGGCTCGAAGAGCTGGTGAAGCTGGTGAAGACTGCATTGAAGGACAACGTTCCGTTGATGGAGGCCATCCAGCAGCTTCGCGCGGCCGGAGTGACGGGCCTGCCAGATTCGCGCAGCGCCAGAGTGGACCGCTGGACTCCGGAGCAGGAGAAGGCGTTGTCGCAGGTGATCTCGATGGATTCAGTGCGCCGCGTGTGGATGGGATCGCTGGAAATTACCGAGCTCATCCGGCGGCAGTTCCTTCAGGAGCTTTCCTCGCAGGCCGCTGCACAGTTGGGCGAAACAGGTTCCTGGAGCGGCGCGGTCAGCAGCTTCTCCAGTCCGTCTGGCGGCGGCCTGGAGCGCAAGAAAGGATTTTGGTTCAACGTCAACGCCGAGCTGATCATCTACGGCGCCACCGAGTCCGATGCGTCGGTCACCATCGGCGGACGCAAGATTCAACTGCGCCCGGACGGCACGTTCAGCTACCGGTTCTCGCTGCCGGACGGCCAGTATGCGCTGCCCGCCGTTGCCACTTCGGCGGACGGCACGGACAGCCGCAGCGCAGCCCTGAAGTTCAGCCGTGACACCCAGTATCGCGGCGAAGTGAAGGCGCATCCGCAGGATCCCGCGCTCAGGATTCCTTCGCCCGCGAACGTGGCATGACTGATTAAGCGCCAGAACGGCGAACAACGGCACCAGCGATTCCCATGACACGCGGCTACCTTTCCATCGTGCTCCACGCGCACCTGCCGTTTGTGCGACACCCGGAACACGACCGGTTTCTCGAGGAGAACTGGCTGTTCGAGGCCATCGTCGAAACGTATCTGCCGTTGATCCAGATGATGGACGGCTGGCTGCGCGACGGCATGGACACGCGGCTGACGCTGACGCTTTCGCCGACGCTGTGCGCGATGCTTACGGACCCGTTGCTGCAAGATCGCTTCGTCCGACATCTCGACGGCTTGATCGAGCTGTCCGAACGCGAGATTCACCGGACGCATTGGGACCGCGCCTACCATCCGCTGGCGCAGATGTATCAGCAGCGGTTTGCCACGCTGCGCGAGACTTACTTTCACTACGGACGCAACCTCGTCGGAGCGTTTCGGAAATTTCAGGATGCCGGCAAGCTGGAGATCATCACCTGCGCGGCGACCCATGCGCTGCTGCCCTTGCTGACGAACCATCCGCCGTCATTGCGCGCGCAGATTTTTGCGGCGCGCGATCATTACCGGAGTTGCTTCGGCCGCGATCCGCAGGGCATCTGGCTGCCGGAATGCGCTTACGCGGACGACCTGGACCTCGTGCTGCGCGAGGCGGGCATCCGCTGGTTCATCATCGACACGCATGGCGTGCTGCACGCCCGCCCGCGTGCGCGTTATGGCGTTTTCTCTCCGGTCTTCACCCCGAATGGAGTGGCCGCCTTCGGCCGCGATTTGGAATCCGCCCGGCAGGTCTGGAGCAAGCACGAAGGGTATCCGGGTGACGTCAACTACCGTGATTTCTACCGCGATATTGGCTTCGACCTCGACTACGACTATGTGAAGACCGTGATGCCGGCCTCAGGCTCGCGCAGTTTCACCGGCATCAAGTACCACGCGATCACGGGTCCGGGGCAGGAGAAGCGGATTTATGACCGCACGGCGGCGTTGCAGAAGGCGGCGGATCACGCCCAGCATTTCCTCGAAACGCGGATGCGGCAGGTCGAGCATCTTGCGGACATCATGGATCGTCCGCCGCTCGTGCTCTCGCCGTATGACGCGGAGCTCTTCGGGCATTGGTGGTATGAAGGGCCGGAGTTCCTTGATTACTTCGTGCGCAAGGCCGTCTTCGATCAACGGGTCTTCACGCTGACGACGCCGATGGATTATCTCCGTCGCCAGCCCACGCAGCAGGTGTGCCGGCCGAGTGCTTCGAGCTGGGGCGAGGAAGGCTATTGGAAAGTCTGGCTCAACGAGACCAACGAATGGATTTACCCGCATCTCCAGGTGGCGCAGGAGCGGATGACCGAGCTGGCGGATCGCTTCATCAATCCGGGTGAACTCGAACTGCGCGCCCTCAAGCAGGCTGGCCGTGAACTGCTGCTGGCGCAATCAAGCGACTGGCCGTTCATCCTGCGCACTGGCACCAGCCCGAGCTATGCGCGGAAGCGGGTGAAGGACCATCTGCTGCGCTTCATCGCTCTGCACGAGCAGTTGACGACGACGCAGATCGATGAGAAATGGCTCGGTCACATCGAATCGCTGGACAACCCCTTTCCGGATCTCAACTACCGCCACTGGTGCACTCGTCAGTAGCGAAGCCGTCCGACGACAATCGTGAGCCAGAACCAACTGTGACACGGTTGGCTGACGAAGTGGGCAAGGATGCATCTGCTCGTTGAACGATCCAAGTGGTTGCAAGCGTCAACTTGGTGCTCGTCAGCACGAGGCGGGATTGGCAGATTCACCACGCGTGCAATGAAACCGGACTCGTCGCCAACCGTCAGCCCATGAATTCGCGCCGCTTCACCCAGTTCTTGATGGCCATCATCCTCGGCCTGCTGGGAACGCTTGCTTACGTGATGTCCTCCAAGCGCACCGCGCCGGACGCCGCACCGGTCGAAGTGAGGACGGCTAACATCACCAATACCGTCACCCAGATTGCCGTCCGGAAAATCAACGCCACGAACAGCCTGCTCGCGTCGCTGGCCGGCCGGCCGTTGAGCTGGCGGGCGCTGGAATCCACCAATTACTTCGTGTTCATCGATAATCTCCGGGCCTTCTCCTGCCCGGAAGAAACCATTCGCGACATCATCATCACCGACGTCGCGAAGCTTTACGGACGCCTCCGCTCCGAGCAGCGCGCGCGTTATCCGGCACCGAAGTTCTGGCAATCCTTTGATCCACTCGGCGGCTCCGCCGAACCGGTGGAGCTGCAGCGCAAGCTCCGGGCGCTGGACCGAGAACAGCGGCAGTTGATCCGCGAGCTGCTGGGTGTCGAGCTGCGGTGGGAGCTGGCGAAGTATTCGGGCGAGGCGGAAAGCCAGGAGCGCAGTTTCAGCTTCCTGTCGCCCGACAAGCAGGCACAGGTGCGCGCGATGACCGAGCAGTTTGATGATCTGGAGCAGGACTTGTATGTGAAGTCACGGGGCTGGCTGCTGGACCAGGACATGGAGGAGCTGCGCCAGTTGCAGCGTCAGCGCCGGGAACAGCTCGCCTCGCTGCTGAGCACGGATGAGCTGGAGGAGTACGAGCTCCGCTTCTCCGAAACTTCGAACAACATGCGGAGCCAGATGAGCGGCTTCCAGCCGAACGAAGAGGAGTTCCGCCGCATTTTCCGCCTGCAACGGACCTTCGATCAGGATTTCGAGCAGGCGTTTGACATGCGGGACGAAGCCGCGCAGGAAGCCAAGGCACGCCGCCAGGAACAGGCCCAGGGAGTTCTGGCCGGCGGGATCCAAAAGGTGCTCGGGCCGGAACGCTTCGCCGAGTTCGAACGGGCGCAGGATGGTGATTATCGCGCGCTGCTCCAACTGGGCGAACGCCTCGCCATGCCGGTGGAGGTGGCCAACCGGGTCTATAACATGAAACAGGCGGCCGAGCGGGTGAAGTATCAGGTCGAGACAAACCCCAACTTGACCGACGAACAGCGGGCGGGGATTGTGGCGGCGCTGGCCAGGGAGACGGAACGGAGTGTTCAGACATACATGGGCAACCAGGCTTACAAGACCTACCAGGATCACGGCGGCCAGTGGCTGGGCACCCTCCAGATGGTGGACGAAAACGTCGTTCCTGCACGACCTCCGACCGGCACGACGCTGCCTTACGACATCAATCAGTTGCCGCCCGAACTGCGCGAGCACATCCTGAATCCCTCCCTCTTTCTGCGGCCCGAACTGCGGTAGGCAGATCAAACATCAAATCCGCACGCCTTTGAAGACGGTGATGGGCGAGCCTTCCGCGAGAAACGCCGAACTCGGAGCCTGGCTCAACGCAGCCGCAAACGCCGGATCGTAAAGCCCTGTCATGTCGCCTTCAAATTTCGCCTCAGAGACCTGAGCAACTTTCCAGCGCGAATGCTCCACCCGGTACTCCACGCAGCCGCCGTCCTTCTGCGCCGCGTAACTCCAGTAGTGTTCCGTGATGAACTCCTCCAGCGACGCAGGAGCAGCCTCACGCATCGGACCTGCGACTGATCCGCGCAGGCTGTTCCAACGGTCATTGTGTTCCCAAGAGCATTCCAGCTGTGAAACCGCTCCGTCGCCGCTCTGCTGCACGGAATGGCGCATTGGCAGAGCGACGTAGTTCTCGTTGTAAACGGTGAGGGCAACGCGCGCGATGGCAGGCTTCGGAACAATCTCTTTCACGAACACCACGCCGCGCCGCCAGTCATCGCCGGAAAAGCGGCGGACGTAAAAGCGCAGGTTCACCTCCTCGAAATCTTGATGGAACGGAACCGGCACGCCGAGCAGCCGTGTCTTCAGGAAGAGGAAGGCTACGAGGCTGACGTAGGCTTTGCCCTTGTAGGTGCCGAGCGTCGTTCCGGCGGGCACCAACGGCTCCAGGATATCGCGCTCGACCGGATAGTTCAGCATCAGGAGATGCCGCCATTCCGCCGTGAGAAAGCGCGGGTGCGGATCAGGTTCAGTCGTCATTGGCATTGAGAATGACCCACCGCCGCCGCGTGACAAGTCCGACGACGCAAGGACGGTTTAGCCGCGCTGGTCAGGGAAAAATCGTGCGCCGGACGGAGCCTCCGCAGCCTCCGCCCGGCCTTGGAAAGGAGTTAATTCTGGAGAATGGAACGGCGAATGAGCCGGAAGAACTGCTTGGGCAGACCGCCGTTTTCTGGCCAAGCACCAATGGTGTGGCTGTAGTAGGGATTGAGATCACCGGGTGGAATGACGTTGTCTGTGACATCCGTCCAATCCGTAGGGTTGGCAGAAAGGACAGTCGCGGTTTGCAGGACAAACTGAGTCGCATCCGCCGGCCAGGATACTTGCCAGGATCCGAAGTCCAAGTCCGTCATCGTGAGGCGGGGAAGCTCCACGTCCGTGGCGAAATAGTTGTCGAACGTGGCATCGGCAGAAGCGCTGGAGTCGTCGCTGTTGTCATACACCAGCAGTCCATTGATGCCGCTGGTGTAAGGTTCCGTGTCGGTTCCGGAAATTTCCACGATCGGAGTCGCGATGTCCGGCAGTTCATAGACGCGGGCGGTCAAAAGCGCCCCTTTTCCAATGAACACGAACCGATAGCTCTTGCCGGGAACCAGCACCACGTCGCCGCTGCCGTTGTCCCTGACGCTGCTTTCTGCGGCTTCGTCCGTGACGCGGGTGATGTCGATGTCGTGCCCGCGCGCCTGATAGGTCATGACATAACCCTTGGTGGAGCCGAGACCGACGTCAGTCAGCCGCGCGAACGGGCCGAAGGATTGATCGAGGGTTTCGTCCCAGTTCAACACGTCCACCGAGATGTAAAAGTCCGAGTAAACTTCCGAGCGAAGGCTTCCGACGCGGGCCGGGCCCAGCGCTCCAGGCGCAGGGGATGGAGCCGCTTGCATTCGATATCCACCGGCTGGAAACGTCCACGTTCCCTGTTCGGGAAATGATGGATGGCTGCCAATGGTGTCATATCGCGTCCAGCCGGCATCGTTGCCGTCGTTGAAATCATCGGATTGAACTTGCCCAAAAACGCTGGCCGCAGAACCGGCGAGAAGTAGGACGGCCACCAGGGCGGCGCTCTTGGAGCAATGGAAGTTTATGATTTTCATGATCTGAGATGTGTTCGAGTCGGTGCCTGAAAAAAGTTCAGAACCTGTCGGTCTTGGATGAATTGGGTTGCAGATTATTTGTCGCTCACACGAGCTCAAAAGTCGAGCCAATTGTCGGGATTTACCGCTGTAAATGCGTGTTTGTTCCAACGAATGTCCTGCTCTGAACTTTCATCAAGGCTGGGAGCAAGTCTGCGTCTTGCAGATGAACTGCTCCATAGGCACACCCTTCTTCTGTGGCGTCTGCCAAGGGGGTGACTAAAAGCGGAGCAGGCCGGATGTTCTTAGCTAGTGCCTGAAAGAAAACTCACGCCGCCGCAGTGGCATGGGCGACGACAGCGATCCTGGGGTGCGAATGTTTGAACTTTCTTTGAACGTTTTGGGGCTTTCCACGATCCGATCTTCAAACATTCATCACCATGCGCCATCACTTCCAACACCAGCCCGACCTCCAGATCACGCCCATCGAAAAGATTCGTCTGCCGCTCAAGAGCCGCGATGAACTCCCGCCCATCCTCGCCGGCCTGCAATGGGTCTGGATG
>Ga0163153_10004912_pt1 | contig 16319 bp, 5 predicted proteins | sample OliLakLV19MP6IB1_FD_148629 | JGI IMG/M metagenome (GOLD analysis project Ga0163153, IMG submission 148629) | Freshwater microbial mat bacterial communities from Lake Vanda, McMurdo Dry Valleys, Antarctica - Oligotrophic Lake LV.19.MP6.IB-1 | ecosystem: Environmental > Aquatic > Freshwater > Lake... | reverse complement strand
GCGGTATTGTCGGCTCCACCTGGGTCGGAGTGGCTGGAGGCGGCGCGACGCCTGCACCGCCGGCGTCGCTCTCTTGCTGCTGCTGTCGGACAACGACGACAGGGCGAACGCCTGCGCGGAAGATAGTGCCACAAGGAGGGCCGAATCCACCCGCTTCCACCGACACGGGAAGCGAATACTTGAGCAGTCCGACGGTCAGCGAGACGGTGGTTGTCCCGGTATTGAACCCGCAGAACAGCCCGGATGCCGAGGACTGTGAGGTCAGCCCCGTTGCGTCCAGGCGCGGGAACCGAGAGCCTGACGAGCTCGGTACCACGAAGTCACCGATCGTCGGATCGGAGCTCGTGAATTGGTACGTCGGCTGAAGACAAGGACGGGCGCCGCAGCTCGACGCGGGGATCGAGACGTAGTTGTCGAACCCCGGGAACGAGTCGTTGCCCGGCGTCGTCGCGAGCGTCCCGGTTGGTCGCCGCGCGATGCCCTGGAACTCCAGCGTACCGCTCCGCGCGACCGTCAGGCCCTGCAGCGCCTTGATCGAGAGAGAATCGATGACCGGAACCGCTTCGACGTTGGCTGTGCGCGATTGAGTGTCGATCGAAGCGAACAGCCAGATCACGCCGTTGTTCGCGGTCTGCTGATAGCCGAGCGAACCACCTTCGAACTCGGGGATCTGCGGTCCTCCACCGTCCACCGGAACGGAATGCCGCTCGTTGAACTCGGACCCGGCGAACACTGCGATCACACCCGATCGCGCCAGCAGAGCCGCAACTTCCTCGCCGTCCGTCGTTCCCACCTGCCGTCGCAGCGGCTGCGAAGCGACTGCGACGGTGGCGACCGACTGGGCCTGCGCGGTGGCGAGTTGCTGCTCGAGCCACGCGGTCTGGCCGGGAACGCTCGTTTCGAGCGAGCCGGCTGAGTTGTCGAGGACGATTACGCGTAGCGTTGCACCGTTCTGCAACGCATCGAACGCATACACAGTTCGTGCCGAGCCTGAAGACGGGCCGACCGACCCAGACGTGATGCCCGGTATGGGCGGAGAGGAGCCGAGCGGACCCGGCGAGGACGAGAACGCGTCGGCCCAGGCCGACTTCGTATCCTCACCCACCGGGACATGATCGAGTGGGCCAAACGCAGCGAAAACAGGCAAGGAACCCAGAGGCGCGAGGAGGCTCGGAAGCTGAAGGAAGTCAGCTGCGCCGTTCGCACGGCGCGACGCGTCTTGGTCAAGCGGCCCGCGCGCATTCCCGCCGATCATGGTGAACGCCGGGCCGCCGGCCGCCTTCGCGTACGTTGCGATCTGCGCCGCCGCGCTCGAGAGGTTGACATCCGGTTGGGCGTCGACCGTCTCGGCACACTGCCATCGGCAGGTCGCATTCGAGATGAACGCAAAGCGCACGGTACCCGGCTTGGGCTCGATCGTTACCGAAGCGGCGCTGAGCCCGGGTGGTGTGACGGCGCCGTCCGTGTCGTAGCGCCAGATCGAGGACGTCTGCCACCCTACCGGCCGTGACGGCAACACAGCGGCCGTCCCCTGGCCCGCCGCCGTTACCGTTCCCGCATAGCCCCCAACCGCCCAGATGCGCGAACCCGTGGCGTCGGTTGCGACTCCCAGCACCGGATCGGGCTTCACCGCTCCATCCTCCGGGAGATTGGCACCGCCGTACTGCGCCAGACTGAGGTCGACCCAACTGCCTAGCTCCGACTGGCGCAGCAACTCACCGTCGCCCACCGGGAACCCCGCAACATCCCTTCGGTCGGGCGCGTTGGGGTCGCGCGCCGGCGCGGCGACCGAGACGAACGTCCGCAGTGCACCCGTGCCGTCACGGAAGGGAGCAAGGGCGACGGCGATGCCCTCGAGCGGCTGCGGCGCATGATCAAAGCGGTCTGCTCCGGACTCCCGGAACATCATCGCGAAGCGGCCCGCGACGACAGCACCGCCGTCCGACAGGCCCTCGACGAGACGGAGATCCCCTGCGGGGACGAGCGGATCGGCTGGAAGGCGCTCGGATCCGACTCGCCGCCACGTGCCGTCCGAGAGGCGCTCGATCAGGTTTCCGCCGGCGATCGCGAGCACGTCGTTGCCGGCGACCGCAACCGACGTGATGCTGGCACCGGCGTCGTCGGCCGGTGGGGACTCGACGGACCAGCTCCCAGCGTCGAAATGGAGGATCGTGCCGAATGCTCCGACCGCCCACCCCTCACCGTTCGGGGCGAAAGCCACGGAGTTCAGCTGTGACTGCGTGAGGCTGACGGCTTGCGGGTCTTCGCTCCATGACGAACCGTTCCACCGGATGATCATGCCGAACTGACCCACGGCGACCGCGCCCCCCCCAACCGTGAACGCGACGTCGAGCAGATTGATGCGCGACGCGCGTGACGGGACGGGCGTCAGCTGCCAGCCGGTCGCCGGGTCGTAGCTGAGGGCAGTCCCGTCGAGGCCGACAGCGATCGCTCCGGGCTCGAGGAGTGTTCCGGAGGATCCCGGCGGGAACGCCACGCTCGTCAACGGAGTCCGGTTTGCCTGCGGCCAGACGACGAGTGGCCGCTCCGAGAGCCGATCGGTCCAACGACCCATGGCGGCAGTGCCGACCAGCCACCCCTCGTTCGGCGTGACAAAGGCGCTGCCGCCCTCTGGTCCGAAGCCTGGCGCTGCCACGCGGAGCCAGCGAGCGTCCCTGAAGACATGGACGAAGCCGGGTTGCACGCCGAGCGCGACGACACCAGCGGGCGTCTCGAATATCCTGTCAGGGAGCACGGCTGGAGTTTCCGGCCCAATCGGCTCGTCGCAACTCGTGCTCCGCTCTGGCACGTCGCACCAGGCCGTGGCCTTGGTTCCACTCTCCATGTCGAGTGCCGCCACGACTTCGCCGACTCTGTCGCTGGCAACGCCTTCCACCGAAGCTCTCAGCCAGAGTTCGCCTGCGCCGAGCGTGAGCCCTGTGGGCCGAACAGAGGAACCCGAGATCCGGAACGCATCAGTGAGGTCGAGGGCGTCGATCCCAGATCGGACGTACCGCCAATCGCCCCCCTCGCTTGAGAACGACCCGAGCAGGAGCGGCAGGCGTTGCGGGGTGAGGCAACCACTCGCAACGTACAGGGCACCCCAGCCGGCGCTCGCTCCGCTTAGCCCGGCGACGCTCAGCTCGACCCTGTCCCCCGAGCACGGCTGGTAGGCGGGCGGGAGCGTTGCCGAGGCAACCGTCCAGCGTCCACTCTCGAGCAGGCCATACCGCACAGCCGTGGCGATGGTTGCCGGATCGTCCGAACCGAGCTCAACCGTCTCGGTCTCTTGCCCGGGAGAGACCAGAAGCCCAGCCACCTCGCCACCCTGCAGCTCGAGCAGTTCGAGATCGTTGCGCGACGTGCTGCCGCTCGGCCCGAGGAGTTCGCCCCCGAGCGCAGTGGTGGCATCCGGGTCGTACACGAAGCGTCCCCCCGGGAGTCTGTGGAACATGCCATATTCAGATCCAGACTCGCTGCCGCGTTGGCTGAGCCAGATCCAGCCCTCGCCCGTTCCCGTGATCGTGCCGCGAATCCGGAAAGCACCCGGGCCGAGTTCTGACGGTCGCGCGACGCGGAATGCAGACCCGTTTGGGTTCCGAAGCACATCCGCGATGCGCCAGCCTGCCTCCTCGGAGAACCGCAGCAGCACGAGCTGCTCTCCGAGCGCCGTGTACGGAAGCCTCTCACCGCCGACGAGGGCCGGTGCCGACGCGCTGAAGCCAACGGCCCAGGTCTCACCGCTGCTGCGATCTGTGCCAAGGAGCGTGATCCGCGCCGCGGGTGTGATCTGGGTCTCGACGGTCGGCTGCGACAGTGGCTCCGCGTCTCCGTTCTCGACCCGGACAGCGTTCACTGGCTCGCTCGTCCTGACGTTCCCAGCCTTGTCGACAACTGTCACTCGAAGGTCATAGGCGCCGTCGGGAACGGTTCGTGTGTTGAAGCCGGTGAGGTAGGGCGGATCGAAATCACGGGCGATACGCGACCAGAGATTGGTTCCACCGGCCGAACGCTCGAAGCGGACGGAGTCGATGCCCGACCCAGAACCGTCTTCCACGATTGCGGCGAGGATCATCCGGCCACTGGCGGGCGACCCGGGCGGGACGAGGACGGCACTCGGCGCCGTATTGTCGATCATCCTGTTGCGAACGGAGGGAGAAACCTCGGTGACGTCGGCACCGTAAGTGACGACGACGCGGTAGTCATAGCTGCCGTCGGCGAGGGCCGCGGTGTCGTCGTTGGCGACGAGTGGGACCCCGGTGACGGTGGCGAACGTGACCCATTCGTTCTCCCCCGCCGGGGAGCGCTGGAAGTCCGTGCTCGTCGGAGTCGCACCGTTTGGTAACACCGCCGTCGCAGTGAGGCGCACCACCCCGCGGAGCGGCGATCCCGGGTCGGCCAACAGAAGGGACACACCCGATCGCGTCACTCGACGATCCTCGAGCACCGGGGAGAAGCCGACGTTCCCCTCGTCGTCGGTCGCGATCGCGCGGATGTCCCACAATCCCTCCGCCAAGGAGGTCGGGCTAATGACCGCCGAATAGGGCGGGGTCGTGTCCGTGCGAAGAGGCTGCCAAGCGTTGGCATCGGCGCGCGACAACTGGAACTCCACGGAGACCACGGAGCGCCCGGAAGCAGGGGTAGCAGTGGCACTCAGCGGAACGGTCGCGCCGCTCAGCCTCGGGCCCGGATCCTTGAGAACGACGACGGGTGCCGCACTCTCCGGATTGCTGACGGGCCTCGCTAGCTCCGGCGATACTGTCCTGAGGCCACCGCTGTCGGTAGCGATCGCTCGGAGGCGGTAGACGCTCTCTGACAGCGTCTTGGTCTGCAAGCGCGCCTGGAAGGGAGGCGCGGTATCGATCGCGATCGTCGTCCAATCGTCGGTGCCTTGCTCGGTGTACTGAAAGGCGACCGAGATCATCGTGCGCGGCTCTTCCGCCCGCGCCTCCGCCTCGAGCACGACGTCCCCCGAGAGGATTGGGCCAGGATCGACAAGGGCGACAGACGGCCCGGAGGGGAGGGCCGCGACCCCGAGCGTGACGACCGCCGAGAGCACGACTCCGCCGGTCGCGTCGGTGGCGCGGGCGCGGAGTTCGACGGTCGACCCGGCGAACGGCTCGGTGTCGAAGGGAACGGTGTAGGGGGCCTCGGCATCGGTCGCGATGAGGTTCCACTCGCTCGCGCCGGCTCGCGCCACTTCGAACTTCACGTCCGAGATGGCCGGGGCGCCCTGCGCAGGCGTCGCCGTTGCGCTGAGCGAGACAGTTCCGGCGAGAGGCGCCGGCGGCGCGCTCAGCTCCACAACGGTCACCGGCGACGTCTCCGCGACGGCAGCATCAGGGCTCGGGAATGCGAGGCAGACGGCCAGCGCGAGCACAGCTGCCAACGCCGTGGGCGTGCCACGGCGAATGCCAGCGGCGAGCCGGGCAGCGAGATCGGCCAGCATCATCCGGCCGGCGGGGCGGCGGCGGGCGGGGCGTCGTTCGAGATGGAGCGGGCGACCGACTTCGAGACCGCTAGGCGCCCGGCGCTGTCGGTAACGACGACGCGAAACCGGTAGCGCCCATTGGCGACCTTCGTCGTGTCGAAGGCCACCGACCAGGGAGCCTTCTCGGCACTGGAGATCGTCGTCCATCGCTCGGCCGTTGCCGCAGCGTACTCGAAGCGCACCAACCGTACGCTTCTGCCACGGATCGCGCCGAGCCCGGTCGCCTTCAGGGTCAACGTCGAGCGAAGGCTCGCGGGTAGCCGGGCGAGCGAGCCGCGCGGCAGGTCGTTGACGAAGCTGATCGCGTCAGGCCACCGCCGTGGGTCGAGCTTGAGCCGCAGCACCGAGGATGGCGGGCGCAGCTGTCGGAAGCCGGTCGTTGCGACGACCTTTCCCTTCCGCAGAGCCGAGACTCCGAGCACCACGGGACGGCGAACCTTCATGCTCACGTAGAGGTCGAGCTTGCGGGCCCGCACCTTGACAGCAAAGACGGCTGGCTTCAGTTTCACGGTCCGTGTCGTGTTGGTCACCTGTGCGGCCGGAGGCGGCTCCGGAGGAGGCAGGGGCTCGAAAACGAAGATCGGAGGATCGACCTCGATTTGCAGCGGACGGGTTTCCTTGTCGTCTCCGTCGGCGGCCTGCGTCGGTTGGCCGTCGCGGAGTCGGTAGAGGCGGGGAGGCTGGAACGCTGTCGTGGCCGGCCCGGTCGAGAGCTGGCCCCGGGTCGTGGGCGCCCAACCGTCGTTCGGAGCAGTAACGCTTAGCGCGCTGATCGCTCCGAGTCTGTTTGCTGCGACGGTGCCGGGGCCGGGGATCCTCCCGAGAGGGTCAGGGATCCGGAACCGCACGCGCGTGACGGCACCGTCACAGCCGATTTGCGCGATGACCGGTTCAGCACCCGTGTCGTTGTCAAAGCCAGAGTCAGCCAGTCGAACCTGGCCGCCGACGAGAGCGTCGCCCGTGTCGGGAAGCACGCCGATGCTCGACCAGAGGTACGTGTCGACGGTCCGACCCTGTGCGGCGTGCCGGAACGTTCCGCTCGCCGGTCCCGCGCATGCCGCAATCGGGTTACCCAGTGGGTCGAGAGGCAGGACGGGCGCGGGTGCGAGCGTTGTCGGATCGCCGCGCCCGACGGCATAGTCGAAGCGGCCCAACCCGGTTCTCAGCGCGGCTGGGTTGCCAGCGACCCAGACGCGCTCACGCGCGGCGTCGTAGGCGACGGCGACGAGATCCGTCCGGAACGGATCACCGGGCAGAGGTGACGTCGGCGGCGTGAACCGGAGGGCCGTCCACTGGGCGCCTGCCGAGGTGCGCAGCTGGGGTGGGGCCGACCCGTCGGGCGGTGGAGGGACGGGTGGCTCGGCCGCCCCCCGTGCATCGGTGCTCGTGGCAGATATGGCGAGCCCGACTGGGTTCCCCGTCCGATCGATCCCGGTCATCGCCGCCGTGTAGGCCCCGTTGAGCCAGGCCGACTCCGGACCGGGCGAGGCGTCCGAGAGCTGCCTGCCGTTCCAGCGCAGCACCGTTCCGTGCGAGCCGAAAAACCAGCAGTCGTTCCAGGCGTTGCAGGTGCCGGTCGTGATGCCGCCGGACGCCGGACTCGTCGCACCCGGATCGGTCACGCGACGGGTCGCGGAGGCCGGGACGGGGATGGGCTGCCAGAGGAACCTCGATCCGTCGAATCGGCACAGCGACGGCCACGTTCCGTCTCCGGAGCCGACGAGCCAGTAGTCGAGCTTCCCCGCCCAGAGCACGCGATCCCCCCGGCAGATCCTCGTCCCGGGGAACGTCGGATCGGGGTACCAGCGAGCGCCGTTCCAGAGCCACACACCGAACGCACCCCCGCCCGCGTCGGTCGCGGCGAGGCCCCGGTTCCACGCTCGGAACGCAACGGACGTGACGGGCAGGTAACAGGTCGCGAGTGGCTGGCCTGACCCCGCGGGCCGACAGCGGCCGGAGGTCACGTCGACAGGAGCTCCGTCGCTCCCGAATGGGTAGGGGCTTACCTCGACCCAGCACGACGCGCCGGGTTCGGGGCTCGTCTGCGGCGGCGCCCCCTCCGTCGTGCCCGAGCAGCGGTTCTCGCGCGCCGCGCCGAGCTCGGCCGCCGCGGCAAGCGAGCCGCCGAGCGCGCACGCGACGAGAGCCGCGAGAGCCGCGAGGCGGACAGCAACGTGTGCGTGGGTTCCGTTCACGCGGCCAACGTACAAGAGGTTTGCCAGCCGAGGCCCGCGTACCCGGCGCTGGTCTTCGGATCGATACATCGCCGGTGCAAGGTCTTCACCGTGTGGATACCCAACCGGCTGGCCGGTGCTCTAGAAGTGGAGTCGGCCCCACGGAGCGAACGCCTGAACAACGCAAGGCGACGTTTGGTGGAGGCGGGAAATCAGTCACCCGGCCCCATTCAGCACGACGGGGAGGGCAGAGAGGAGCATGTACGAGATGAGGATGAGTACGAGTACTAGAAGGATCCGGGCACTCACCGTCGCCGCCCTCGCGGGGGCCTTCGCCGCGGTGGTGCTGGCCGGCGGCGGCAGCGCGGCGAACCCCACTCAGGGTGTCGCGTGTCAAGTCGCCGACGGCAAAATCAGCGGTCGCGGTGCGACCTTCGCGATCAACGCACAGGTGTTGTTTGCACGGGGCTACCGGGACGACGTCTGCGGGCCCGTCGGTGTGTTCACGACCAGCACCGACCTGCGGCCGATCGACGGAAACTCCATGGTCGGCTACGATTACCAGACAGACCCGGTCGTCCCGTTGACCGGCTCGGGCTCCGGACGCACGTCGCAGCAGTGCCGTACAGACGCGTTCGGTATGTCGGACGCGCCCTACACGGTTGCTCAGCTGAACACGCTCAACGGCGCGGTAACGGCCCCCAGTGCGTCGCCATGCAGCGCACTCCAGTCCGTGCTCTTGCCGCCGTTCGCCCCGAATGCTTCACCCTGGCCCGATAACGTCGCTTCAGGCACGGCGATCGACACGGCCTCCGCGCTCATGTCTGTCCCGATCACGGGTGGCTCGGTCGCGGCGGTCGTCAACTTCGAGGCGACGGCGGGTTGTCCGTCGCAGGTCAATCTGACGACGAAGATGGCGTCGCAGCTCTTCGGCGGCGACATCACGAACTGGAACAGTGCGCTGCTCCGAACGGCGAACCCCGACGGAGGCGGCAACCTCAATCCCGGGCTCGCGACCTGCAACCTCGCCGTGACCCGGGTCGTCCGTACCGATACCTCCGGAACGACGAACATCTGGAAGAACTTCCTCACGAACGCCGACGGCACCCGCACGGGCGCCACCTGCGAGGATGCTTTCGACTGGGCGAGGAACGACACGACACGCTGGCCGAACGTTACGAGCATCTCCACGGGCGGTGTCGTGACGCTGATCGGGACGCCCGATCTTGACTGCGCCCCGTTGGTCGGAGGAACGACATCGGGGAACCCGGCGCTGCTCGACAAGTGCCAGACCACGGCGGGCGCAGTGTGCTACGCCGACGTTGCCGAGGCGTCGGAACGCGCCGCTGCCGATCCGAATCTCGTCCTCGCGAACATCCGGAACTCGGTGAACTCGGCGTTCGTGGCACCTGCCGAGGGAACGAAGTCGCTATGCGACTTCAGCGCGATCACGACGCCCGGCTTCGACGGTAACTCCGCGATCGGTCTCGACGTGGGTGACAGCTGGGCCTCCGACCAGCTGGATGCCCCGGGTGGTCGGTCGAACGGAGACGCGTCCTTCCTCGGCACCGGGTGGCCCGCCTGCGGTCTGACGTGGGCCCTCATCTATACGGGGTTGAGCGACACTGTCGAGGCCACGAATGACCCGATCAACCGGCTCACAGACAATCAGCGGCGGACGCTGTGGTCGTACATGACGTACATCCTGGGATCGACCGCGCAGGAGCGGGCCGACGCGGGCTTCTACGCCTCGTTGCCCCCCTCTTTCCTGACTACGTTCCGCTCGGCCTTCCAGGCCAACTACTAGGACGGCTGCAAGCTCCAGGAAGTCAACAGAGGAAAACGTGACGGAGCCGGCGCAGCCGGCTCCGTCACGTTCCCGCCAACACCGTAGAGAGTTCGTTCCCGCCAAATACCGTAGAGAGGGAGTCAAATGCGTAGCAATCGCCAACGAGCATTCGGGTTGCGAACAGCGGCGGCGACAGTGCTCGCCGCCGCTGCGGCGCTCGTGGTTGTCGGACCTGCGGAAGCGGCAACGATCGCCGTCTCGACGACGGCCGACCTCGAACGCGCGGTCGCATCCGCCCAGTCCGGCGACGAGATCGTCCTCGCGGCAACCACGTATGCGCCGACGAAGCCGCTCGTGCTGAAGGGCACGGTCACGCTGCGCGGCGACGGCGCAGCACCGGGTGCGCGGATCTCGGGTGCCGCGCTGCCCGCCGACGCGCCTGACCTCCTGGTCGTCGACGACGGGGCGGTGGCGACGGTTCGAGCGATATCGTTCACCTCGACCGCTTCGCGGGGCGCTGCCTTCGTCGTTCGCGGGCGACTCAACCTCGAGAACGCTGCCGTAGCAGGAAACGCCGGCAACGGCCTCGTCGTCAAGCCGAAGGGGTCGACGACCATCGTCAATTCGACGATCTCGGCAAACCTCGCCGTCGGCCTCGTGGTACACGGGTCCGCTCTGCTCGCGAACGCCACCGTGTCGCACAACGCGGGCGGAGGGATCGCCATGAACCGCGTGGGCGACGTCACCGTCAAGAACGTGATCGTCGCCGCGAACGGGAAGCCCGGTGTTGCAACGCCCGACGATTGCGACGGCGCGATCGCAGCGTCGTCCGCGAGCCTCGCGACGGACTCCTCGTGTGGCGTCCAGCTCGGCAACAGCGACCCGCGCCTCGGCCCACTGACACTTGCCAACGGAGGAACGACCCCCACCCGCGCACTCGGTGACGGTAGCCCGGCGATCGATGCCGGCGGCTCCGACGGCTGCCCGGCGACCGACCAGCGAGGCGCTCGCCGCTCTACCTGCGATATCGGAGCCTACGAGGCCGGGGCCAGCGCGCCAGCAGTGTCACCCGCCGGTGGTTCTGCGAGTACGCCGGGAGGGGGCGCTTCAGAGGAGAGTGGCGCGGACCAGAAGAACGCAGCCCAGCCGATCGTCGCCGCCGCTGGGCGTGGCACCATCCAACTGCGCGGGCGGAGAGCATCGTTCCGCGTCGTGGGGATCTCGACGGTCAGCACGCGCAAGGGTCTCGTCCAGTACACCGACGTGGGGCGCATCCGTCTCGTACGTGCGACGATCACGAACGCCTCGTTTGGCGTGGCGGGCCGGACGGCGACGATCCGCGGCACAGCTCTCGACCTCTACTCGAGGAAGAGAGTTTCCTTCTTGATCGTCCTTCGAGACCGAGGCAAAGCCGGCGACGAGATTCGAGTCGTAGCGGGCCGTTACCAGGCGCGCGGCACGCTCACGTCCGGCGCGATCACGGTCACGAGTGTTGCGGTCTGAGCACGCCTTAGCCTCCCCGACACCGACGGTGACCGGCTCGTGTCGGTCCGGTAACGGTTGGGGGACGCGGGGTTTGCTCGCGCCGTTGGGCTGGTAGAAACGGGACATTAGCGTGGGGTCAGCGTCGGCCCGTTCCGTCGCGGGCGACGGGTGGGCCGACAACAAACCGGGATCAGGGGGACAGCTTGAACATGGTTCGCGTCAGAGTAAGAAAAACAGTCGTCGCGTGGCTCGTGGTCGTCGCAACGCTCGCCGCGCTGCTCGTGGCAGCTGCGAGCGCTCCGAGGGCCTACGCTGCCACTGTCATCGCGGTGGACGGTCCGGACCTCGTTGCAAAGGTCGACGCGGCGCAGCCAAACGACGTGATTCAGCTTGTGGGAGGGACGAGCTACACGATTCCCGTGACACTGGTGATCCGCGAGAGCATCACCATCGAGGGACCAGCGACCTCGCCCGGAGCAGTCATCTCGGGCTCAGGGGTCTCGAGTACGCCCCCTAACGCTGTCGACGTGCAGGACAACGCGGTGCTGACGATGAGGAACGTCACGTTGAGGCAAACCGCGACGACGGGGGGTGCGGTTGCCCTCCGCGTGTCGACCGGTGTCGCGAACGTCAGCAACACCTCGATTGTCTCGAACGCCGGGTCAGGAGTTGCCGTCGGCGCGTCCGGTGACGCGAACCTCGTCAACACGACGATCGGCGGCAACACGGGGACGGGAGTGATCGTGAGTGGCAGCGCGACGTTGATCAGCTCGACCGTCGCAGGCAACAACGTCCTTGGAATCAACAACACCAATGGCTCGGTAACCCTTATCAACTCGATCGTTGCCCTGAACGGAAACTCGTTTGGTACCGGCACCAACAACTGCTCGACGGCTGTGGCGAGCGCTGAGGCCAGCATGTCGAACACGACGTCCGGAACCGTTGGCCTCTGCGGATCGGCCGCGACCGGGGTCACACAGGTGACCAACACGGACCTGAAGCTCGGCTCGCTCACGAACGCCGGTAGTTCGACCGTGTATCGACCCCTTCAGGCCGGATCTCTTGCAATCGACGCCGCGAGCGGCGCCTCCTGCCCGTCAACAGATCAGCGGGGCATCTCCCGCCCGCAGGGCGCGGCATGCGATATCGGGGCGTACGAGTTCGAGCAGGCGGCGCCGCAGACGGCGACGTTGTCGTTGGTGAAGACGATCGTGAACACGGGTGGTGGCACGATGGTGCTGGCTGATTTCCCGTTGACGGCGACGGGCCCGACCCCGATCACGGGTGTGAGTGGGACTGCTTCGGTGACGGGCCAGGTTGTGACGGTGGGTGTCTACACGTTGAGTGAGCAGACGCAGGCGAACTACACGGCGTCGGTGTGGACGTGCACGAATGGTGTCACTGTGACGGCCGGTCAGATCACGTTGGCGGCGGGGCAGACGACGACGTGCACGATCAGCAACACGTATGTGCCGTCGGCGCCGCAGACGGCGACGTTGTCGTTGGTGAAGACGATCGTGAACACGGGTGGTGGCACGATGGTGCTGGCTGATTTCCCGTTGACGGCGACGGGCCCGACCCCGATCACGGGTGTGAGTGGGACTGCTTCGGTGACGGGCCAGGTTGTGACGGTGGGTGTCTACACGTTGAGTGAGCAGACGCAGGCGAACTACACGGCGTCGGTGTGGACGTGCACGAATGGTGTCACTGTGACGGCCGGTCAGATCACGTTGGCGGCGGGGCAGACGACGACGTGCACGATCAGCAACACGTATGTGCCGTCGGCGCCTCTTTCCCCCGAGGAGCGCATAGAAGCGCTGCTGGCCGACGTTCAGAATGCCGACATCAAGCACGGCTTGAAGACGTCGCTGTCCAACTTCCTCGAGCACGCTCTTCGGAACCTCGAGCGGGGGCGTCAGGCCAAGGCGATTCACGACCTCGACCGCTTCATTCTGAGGCTTCGGATCGGCCAGATCGTGAGTCTCCTGGCCCTTCCGAACTCGAACGCCGATCGCGCCTCGACGAAAACGAACGGCCAAGGATGCGGGAACGGCGGCAAGTCGCAGAAATACAACACTACGTCGCGCAAGAACCGGCCCAAGTGCGGGTTCCCGACGCCGTCGCAGACCAGGGAGTGGATTGCCGAGGCGAAGAGTATCCAGGCCCAGATCGGTGCGGAGCTTCATGCGCTCCAGAAGGGTTGAGATGCTGAGTTCGCGTCATCTCGGTATTCCCTCGGTTGCAATAGCCTGGGTGGCGACGGCAGTTGCTGGAATAGGTCTGCTGATCGTTGCCGGGGTCTCGTCCGCGGCGGCCGTGTCCGCGGCGGCCGTGCCATCCGGCAGGCTCGACGTTGCCGTGATCCAGCCCACGACCGGGCCGTTGCTGCCACACAACGTCCAGCTCGCGAGAGGTATAGCGGTCGCGGCGGACATGCTGAACCGGAAGGGCGGAATCGGCAAGAAGGCGAAGCTCAACCTCCTTCGTGCGACAGCTCCCGACGCGAGCGGCGCCCGAGCCCTCGTCTCGACCCTCAAGAAGCGAGGTGCGGATGTCCTGATCCTGCCTTGCGACTCCGGGCTTCAGCCGTCGCTCGCGAGGGCGGGGGCGACGGAGGGGATGCTCATGCTAGCCCCTTGCAACACGGAGCCAAAGCTCGCCCAGAAGTACCGCCGGTACTGGCCCGTCGGGATGGCCGGGAACGCCCAGGCTGCGCAGATCGCAGCGATCGCGAGCGGAAACAGGCCGGCATCCGCATTCGTGATCGAACGCTCCGGCTCTCACTACGTGCGTCTCATGACCGACTACTTTCGAGACGCTGCGAAGCTCCACCGCGTGCAGATCTCCGGGACAGCACGGGTGAACGCCGACGGAAGCAACGCGGCTGAGATTGCACGGCAGATCGAGAAGGCCAGTCCGAAGCCCCAGTTCGTGTTCACGGCTCTGCATCCGAAAGCCTTCGCGCGACTTGTCCCTGGCCTCCGCGCGAATGGAATGTTCCTGAACATCTACGGTACGGATGTCCTTGACGCGGGACTCGTCCTGACGAGCGGGCAGTGGAAGCGCACGGAATTCAACCACGTGACGCATACGACCTTCGGCTTCCCGAAGCCGAGTGCTCGGGCCTTCGAGCGAGAGTTCGAGAGGCGCTATGGCGAGGTACCGGCGAGCGGCTTCGCCCGACTCGGTCAGCAGTCCATCCGTGTGCTCGAGCAGGCCGTGATCACAGCAGGCTCCGTTGATCCGTTGCGGATCGATGCCGCTCTGGCGCGGGGAATGACCGTCTACGGGGAAGCTGCCAGCAACTCGACGTATCCCGGGAGCGGACGGCGGTTCGCGGTCACGGACGTCGGATTCGTCAATATCGTCGATCTCCGCCACGTTCCATTTCTGGCGTCGACGCCCCAATTGGTGCCACGTCCCTAAGACTCGGATCTCGCTCGGCACGGCCGAGTCGAGGGGACGTTTGGCTCGCGTTGCTGCCGCGGATTCGGCCAGCTGAAGATCTCGGCCCTAGAGGCCACCCCTTGCCGCGGTTGGCGACGCGCAGGCGGCAATAGTTAACCCCTGGAAAGCGTTTCGTGATTTCCGCAGTTCGGTGTGGTGAAGCAGGGGGATCGGCCCCTGTGGCGCTAGTAGAACGATCGTTGAGGGTCGGAGGCCCGATCAAGCGCGTTGTCAACTATCCCGCGCCCTCATGAAAGGAGTTACGTATGAGTGTTCACGTAGGCGCTGGCCGGTTTGGGGGGTGGGCGATCGCGTTGCTCGTGGTCGTCTGCGGTCTCATGTTCGTCGGCCAAGCCCGAGCGGCCGACATTCCCGTTACGACAACCGCTGAGCTTGTGGCGGCGGTCGGGACTGCGGCCACTCCCGGTACGGCGGTGGCCGGAGACACGGTCACCCTCCAGGGGGGCGTGGCGTTCACACCGCTCGCGACGCTCGTCCCGAACGATGGCGTCGTCATCCGCGGCTCGCAGACGGTGCCGGGATCGTTCATCCAGGGATCTGGCGTCGGAACCTCGCCGCCGGATCTCCTGCGGATCGAGGCCGGAAGGACCGTGGGTATCGACGGTCTTCAGCTTCGGCAAACCGCGACGACGAATGGCGCCGTCGCCCTTCGTGTGAACGGCACTGCGAACGTGTCGAGCACGGCGTTCGTGTCGAACGCTGGAACCGCGATCTCGGTCGCGGGTACGGCGACGTTCACCAACACCACGGTTGGTGGTAACTCGGGATCGGGACTTATCGTCACCGGTACTGCAAACCTGATCAACTCGACCGTGGCCGGCAACACCGTCGTCGGCATCAACAATGCGGCGGGCACGGTGAACCTCACGAACACGATCGTCGCGTTCAACGGCAATGCAGTGGGTACAGGAACGACCAACTGCTCCGCCGCGGTCGCGTCGAGTGTCGCCAGCCTCTCGCCGGCCGGGCTCTGCAGTGTCAACATCGTGGCGAACCCGCTGCTCGGCAGCTTGACGACGGGCCAGGGCGGGCCGACGCCCTACCGACCGTTGAACGCGGGCAGTCCGGCGATCGATGCCGGTGCCAATGATGCATGTCCCGTGCGCGATCAGCGCTACTTCAACCGTGATACTCAGTGCGACATCGGTGCGTTTGAGTTCGGTGCGACGTCCGGCGGGGCTGTTGGCCCGACGGGTCCGACGGGTGAGACTGGCCCTTCCGGCCCGACCGGGCCTTCCGGCCCGACCGGTTTTTCCGGCCCGACTGGCCCTTCCGGCCCGACTGGCCCTTCCGGCCCGACCGGGCCTTCCGGCCCGACCGGGCCTACGGGTCCGGCCGGTGCAACGGGTGCTACTGGCCCGGTCGGTCCGATTGGGCCGCAGGGCGTGGCTGGTGCAACCGGTGCGACGGGTGCAACGGGTGCAACGGGTGCTAATGGTGCTACGGGCGCGACTGGCGCCACGGGTGCTGCGGGTGCTACTGGCCCGGTCGGTCCGATTGGGCCGCAGGGCGTGGCTGGTGCAACCGGTGCGACGGGTGCAACGGGTGCAACGGGTGCAACGGGTGCTAATGGTGCTACGGGCGCGACTGGCGCCACGGGTGCTGCTGGTGCAACGGGTGCGGCTGGTGCTACTGGCCCGATCGGTCCGATTGGGCCGCAGGGCGTGGCTGGTGCAACCGGTGCAACGGGTGCAACGGGGGCAACGGGTGCTAATGGTGTTACGGGCGCGACTGGCGCCACGGGTGCTGCTGGTGCAACGGGTGCGGCTGGTGCTACTGGCCCGATCGGTCCGATTGGGCCGCAGGGCGTGGCTGGTGCAACCGGTGCAACCGGGGCGACTGGTGCCGGTGTGACCGGCGCGACGGGTCCGCAGGGCCCGGCTGGTGCTAACGGTACAACCGGAGCAACGGG
>Ga0163153_10004909_pt1 | contig 16321 bp, 13 predicted proteins | sample OliLakLV19MP6IB1_FD_148629 | JGI IMG/M metagenome (GOLD analysis project Ga0163153, IMG submission 148629) | Freshwater microbial mat bacterial communities from Lake Vanda, McMurdo Dry Valleys, Antarctica - Oligotrophic Lake LV.19.MP6.IB-1 | ecosystem: Environmental > Aquatic > Freshwater >... | reverse complement strand
GCCTGTTTTTTGATCCTTTCCAAACGGGCCGTTCTTCGGCCCCGGGCGCTCGCGGTATTTGTTCCGGTCCTCCATCTCTTTTTTCAAGGATTTGAATATCTGCGTCAGGTTGTCGCTTTCGCTCAGGATAGAACCCGAATTGTTTTTGGGCAGGATGTGTTCATGGGGTTTGTTGATAAGCACCCGCAATCCGCGGCGCGGCAGGGATGTGATGATCCGGGTGGCTATTCCGGGAGCATTTTCTTCACAATAATCCAATAAATCAACACCCATGACCGGTTGGTCGAACCCGTCTTCCAGCAATTCCATATCCACAAAAAGGGCCTGATAAGTATTTGTTACGAGACTGTCTTCGAGGGCTGCTTTCGCTTGCTCGCCATTGGAGAACAGGCTGACATCGTCAAAATACTGGCTTAATATTTCTTTTAATTGTTTTCCCTGGGCAGGATCGTCTTCCACCAGTATGGCGGTGTAGGGTAGTTTTTCGATAGCGTTCTGCTGTTTTTCATCCCGCTTTTTTTCTAATTGTTTGATTAATACGGGTAATGTCTGCCGAATAGCGTGCTGGCTTTCCGATTGATTCGAACTGCGCAGGGCTACCATCATTTCTCCGGCTGTGTTAAATGCCTCTGTTCCAACCAGATACTCGCCCATAACAATAACACGCCTGATGTTTTCCGCAACAATATCGCTATTTGGTTGAGGGCCGCCGAATTTCTGGAGATCGTGCAAAAGTTGATCTATCTGACCGGTTGAGGTGAGACAGTAATTCCGCAAATAGTTATACCGGTGGCGCAAAAAATAATACGGCTCCAGTTTTTGTAGCGGTAGCCGGAGATGTATAAATGATTTGATAAAAGGCTGGTGTTTAACGGAAACCACTGCGCGGAGTTCCTGACGCGTCTTGTGAGAAAGGAAACGCAGGTGGGCAATATGGGATTCGGGGATTTTGGTCAGAATAAGTTCATTGGCAACATCATAGCCTTCGCGGATTTTATTGCTCCAGGCCAATTCGACCTGCACAAAAATCTGGTCAAAACCTTTGTCTGTAAAACTGAATTCGTCCCATTCTTCCCGGTTTTTGATAGTCGTGCATTGGTATGCTCCGAATGACTGAGCAGATAATTGGGTAACCAAGCCATTGTAAAGGGTATCGGCTACTACCTCACTGCATATAAGCAATATGCGTTTCATGGCAACTGGGTATTGATTAAATAATAGGGCGCATCGAAATCTGGGGAGGGAGCCAGTTGCTTCTGGGGGGCTGATTAAAATGTTTGTTTCTAAAGGCGGTAAGGGAGTATGTCGAATCGACTTTTCAGATCGATGATTTGAGGTCTTATTTTTTCGGGGAAATCTAAAATAGTCATGCCGTTTGGCAGATAGAGTATATCCTTTTCAAAATCGGCATGCGGGGGTTTTTTGTTGTTCAGTTCGTGATTACTAACCCTTTCCTCTATTCTTTCCGTGAAAGGCAGATGAAAGCGATGATGAAGCAAGTCTTCGACGGCGGTACCGTAATCTATTTCACGCGAGGCTTTTGTAACAAGGTCTTCGATTTGTTTGTAATCATCAGGGTCTTGAGTTGTAAAACTTTCCAACCAGTAAAGGCCGTATTTTTTAATCTCTTCGTTTGCCTCATTATCATGAATCAACAAATAAGTATGGTGTTGATGCAGTTGTTGTTCCTGTATCCATTCATTTATTTTTTCAGCTATTTTTTGGTGGTTTAAGCTGAAATATCCTGATTGTCCTTCTTCCTCATAATTCTCTGCCAGGTATTCCCCTTTGAGTACCCATATTTTTTTCTGCGGACAGCAAAAAGATATTTGATTGTTTTTAAAAGCCTCTTCGAACTCATTGTTCGCGGTGGAATTAATTTCATAGGAAAATCGCGATATTTTTTCTTTTTCAATATATTTTTCCAATTCATCTCCATAATCCCTAAAAGGCACATCAACTAAAAAATACTCCTTTTTATAGTTGAATCCGGTGACAAAAAAAGAAGTAGCACCAATGTTCCAGGCTACTTCTTTGTCATTATGTTGTTCAGATAGTATGTTGAGGCGGTTCAGGGTTTTCAGATAAGAGGAAATATCTAAGTTGTTGAGACTAAAATAATCATCAGGATTATCAATAGCCTCCACCCCGCGTGCAATATCCTCAGCATTGGTAGTCGACGACGATTTTCTTCTCAGGGCTTCAAACCATTGGAAAAGTACATGACCGACGATTTTACTGTATTCTTTCCGAATACGGGCAGAGGCCTTGATACGCCAGTTCTCGCGCTCCAGGCAAAATTCAGTATCATTTGCTTTTGTAAAAAAAGTGGAGGTGTCTAAAAAAACTACCTCAGTCCCGACATTTTGAATACTTACACCTGCCGCTGTTGCAATCTGCTGCAACATTTTCTTTTTCATCCCATCCAGATCATAACTCATTTTATGGCTCATAAGACCATACAGCACGATTCCTTTAAATGACTTTACCTGATCGGGTTTTAATTTGGATAATACGCCGCCTGCGCCCGTTAAAAATGTTTTCCGGTCGGCATATCCCGGGTCTGACAATCTTTTTTTTATATTTTCATTGGAACCGCCAAACATGTTGACCACTTCATCCTGATGCGTCGAATAGTAAAAAACACGGGCGTCATTCGAGCTGGGGCTCTTCTCGTTAGAGACAGTCAGTTTGTTCAGGCAGAAATCCGAAAAAATATAATTTATATCATAATTGACGATCAGATGGGTTACTTCCTCCACCTGGCGGGCATGACTTAATTGGTGAAATTTATAGGTAAAATCAAACGATTCCAATCGAATCTGATGGTCGGGAATATCAATCGCCGTTACACAAATATTGGAAGAATAATCGGCCATCTGTTCCTCACTGGCCTTAGCCTCTATCCCGTAACGCTTTAAAAACGCCTCTATCACATGCTGATTAAGCATGTTATCACTATCAATGAATAGCAGACGGATAATCTGAAACTGAACAGGAGATGGTTGTGCCATTAGGGATAATATGTAGGACTAAATATTTTCGCAAATTGTAAAAGAAAGAGTTTTCCCGGGTTTTCCCAAATGGTCGTTTATGATAATTGATTTTCCTGTTGCATATCTTATTGCTTTTAAATGTGCGCGAAATATGCAACTGCGGGAGTTTTCCACAGTTATGGTAGGGTCATGCCGCTCCAATCCCCTACTTTCGTCCCATGGAAAATCCACCCAAACGTATACTCGGTATCGACCCCGGCACCAATGTGCTGGGTTTCGCGCTCATCGACGCTGATAAAAAAGCCGTAAAAGTGCTGGAAATCGGCGTGGTCACGTTCGCCCATATCGGAGATGACCACACGCTAAAGTTGCAGCATATTTTTGAGCAGGTACAGGATTTGATACAACAGTACAAACCCAGCGAAATGGCGATTGAAGCGCCTTTTTTCGGCAAAAACGTGCAGAGTATGCTCAAATTAGGCCGCGCACAGGGCGTCGCCATCGCCGCTGGCATGGTCAATCACCTCGCCATCACCGAGTACATGCCCAAAAAAATAAAACGCGCCATCACCGGCAATGGCAACGCTTCCAAAGAGCAGGTGGCCGGTATGCTGGAGAGCATTCTGCACACCAAATTTACCGAAAAATACTTCGACGCCACGGATGCCTTAGCCACGGCACTCTGCCACTGGTACCAAACATCCAACCCGGCGCTGGCAGGTAAAAAATCGCACAGCGGCTGGAGTTCGTTTGTCAAAGACAACCCGGAGCGGTTGAAGAAGTGAGAAGTGAGAAGTGAGAGGTGAGAAGTGAGAGTCCGTAGCGTACACCGCTCCGCCTTTGGGGATTTCTAAGCACGGAGGCAGTGAGTGGCATTCCGTTAAGAGTAAGAACTCAATTCGCACTGCCGGACTCACAACTCACAACTCACTTCTCACGATTACAGGCCTGAAATACCCAAGCCAAGACATTTGAGCGGCCAGACGAGACGTTTCTCACTTCTCACCTCTCACTTCTCACCTCTCACCTCTTACTTCTCACCTCTCACCTCTATTTCCGGCTGTAATTCGGTGATTCCCTTGTGATAATGATATTATGCGGATGGCTTTCCGTCATACCCGCATTCGTGATTTTGACGAATTGAGCCTTTTCCTGTAGTTCTTCCACCGTGCCTGCACCGCAGTAGCCCATACCCGCCCGGAGTCCGCCGATGTACTGCACCATTACTTCCTGCAGGGTGCCTTTATACGGTACCCGCCCTTCGATGCCTTCCGGCACCAATTTTTTAATGTCATCTTCCACATCCTGGAAATAGCGGTCTTTCGATCCCATTTCCATGGCTGCGAGGCTGCCCATGCCGCGGTAGGATTTGAATTTTCGGCCATCAAAAATAATAGTTTCGCCGGGCGATTCTTCCACGCCTGCAAATAAAGAACCGGCCATAATCGTGCTGGCACCGGCTGCCAATGCTTTTACAATATCGCCAGTGTAGCGAATGCCGCCGTCGCCGATAATGGGTACGCCCGAACCTTTGATAGCCTGGGAGGCATTAAAAATGGCCGACAACTGGGCAACTCCCACGCCGGCTACGATGCGGGTGGTGCAAATACTGCCCGGCCCTACGCCCACTTTTACGCCATCCACTCCGGCATCCACCAAAGCGCGGGCACCTTCGCCGGTTGCGACGTTCCCGCCGATGATCTGCAAATCCGGGTACCGGCGTTTGAGATGCCTGACGGCATCGAGGACCCCTTTGGAATGGCCGTGCGCCGTGTCCACACAAATCACATCGACGCCCACGGCTACCAATGCGTCCACGCGGGCATCAGTGTCGACCGTGACTCCGACGGCAGCGCCCACCACCAGCCGGCCGAAAGAATCTTTGCAGGCCTGTGGGAAATTCACACCTTTCATAATGTCCTTGTATGTAATCAGCCCGATGAGGTGGAAATCATCATCCACCACCGGCAACTTTTCGATTTTCAGGCGCTGCAGAATATCGCGCGCTTCCGACAGGGTGGTGCCCTTGGGAGCGGTGACGAGGTTTTTCTTTGTCATCACGTCGCGCACTTTTCGGCTGCGGTCCGTTTCAAAACGCAAATCGCGGTTGGTGAGTATACCTGCCAGCCGCCCTTTGGTATCTGTGATCGGGATGCCGCCGATGCTGTGTTTTTGCATCAGATCGAGGGCATCGGCGATCATCGCATCGGGATGCAGGGTCACGGGGTCGAGAATCATGCCCGCTTCCGAACGTTTCACGGCGCGCACCTGGTCGGCCTGGTCAGCGATGCTCATGTTTTTATGAATCATACCGATACCGCCCTGCCGCGCAATAGCGATAGCCAGGTTTTTATCTGTTACGGTATCCATGGCTGCCGATACGACCGGGACATTCAGTCGGATCGTTCGGGTGAGCTGTGCGGAAATATCCACTTCTCTGGGAAGTACTTCGCTGTAAGCGGGGACGAGCAAAACGTCGTCGTAGGTAAGTGATTCGCCCACAAATTTGGACGAGGCGGTGGTAGCAAACTTTGTTTCCATGTGCAAAGGTCGGAACTGCGTGTAAAACTTTAAAACTCCGCGCTCATTTTTTAAAAAAAACCCTGCGGGCGCCGCAGTGCCAGACGTTTTTTAATGTGCCTCCGAACGGGGTTCGGCGGTACATTCGGCAACCGTCGCCGAACAGGGTTCGGCGGTACTTTTGAAAAATGTCTGGTAGTGTGGCCGACACTTCTTTTCTTTGCCGGATGCTTTCTGTCTTATCCGACCCGCATTTTATGAAACAGGCGCTCGCGGAAGCGCATAAAGCCGCCGACGCCGGAGAGGTGCCGGTGGGCGCAGTCATTGTTTGCGATAATATGATTATTGCCCGGGCGCATAATCAAACCGAACAACTGACCGATGTGACAGCCCACGCCGAAATTCTGTCGCTTACGGCGGCTTCCGGGCACCTCGGCAGCAAATACCTGCAGGAATGTACTCTTTTCGTGACGCTGGAACCCTGTGTGATGTGTGCCGGCGCATTGGCCTGGGCGCAGATCGGCAGGATCGTTTACGGCGCTACCGATGAAAAACGCGGATTTATGCTGGCAGGCGGCAAACAACTGCTGCACCCGAAAACCAGGCTTGAAATGGGGATCATGGAAGAAGAATGCGGGGCGCTGCTGAAGACGTTTTTTAAGGAGCGGCGCTGAAATCGGACTCCTACCTAAACCCTTTCCAGCGCCTTACCAGCGCGTTCCAGCAAATCCTCTGTTTTGGCAAAACACAGCCGGATCACCTTTTCGTCGCGCTTGTCCGAGTGGAAGGCCGAAACAGGGATAGCGGCCACCCCGTATTCCGTGGTCAGGCGTTTGCAAAAATCAAGGTCCCCTTCATCGCTGAGGTGGTTGTAATCGAACAACTGAAAATAGGTGCCTTTACAGGGCAGCGGGCGAAAACGGGTGGCCGACATTGCCTGCAAAAAGAAATCGCGTTTCTGCTGGTAAAAATCAGGCAGACCCAGGTATTCCGCCGGATCGGCCATAAAGTCGGCAAAAGCGGCCTGCATCGGGTGATTGGCGCTGAATACATTGAACTGGTGCACCTTGCGGAATTCGCGGGTGAGTTCGGGCGGGGCTACGCAGTACCCCGTTTTCCAGCCCGTGTTGTGGTATGTTTTTCCAAAAGAATAAATCGCCAGGGTTCGGCTGTACAGTTCCGGGTAGCGCAGGGCCGAGGCGTGCTGCTCGCCATCAAAAATCAAATGTTCATACACCTCGTCGCTCATCAGCAATACGTTGGTGCGGCGCAGTATGTCCTGAATCGCCAGCATGTCAGATTCTGTAAGAATCGTTCCGGTAGGGTTTTGCGGCGTATTGATACACAACATGCGGGTGCGCGGCGTGATCAGTTGCTGCACCGCCTTCCAGTCGACCCGGTAATCAGGAGCGTGGAGGCTGTGGATCACCGCGGTTCCGCCCACTGTTTCTACCGAAGGGCGGTAAGAATCGTAACAAGGTTCCAGCAAAATCACTTCGTCGCCCGGGCGAACGAACGCTGCAATGACGCAAAAAATGGCTTGCGTGGCCCCGGCAGTTATCGTAATTTCCGTCTCCGGATCAACCTTTACGCCATACATCTGTTCCAATTTCCCTGCAATACGTTCGCGCAGCAACGGTACGCCCGGCATGGGCGCATACTGGTTGGCGCCCGCTTCCATGTGATCCATAACTAAGCGTTGGAGCCGGGGCGAGGGATTGTAATTGGGAAATCCCTGGGAAAGATTGATGGCACCGACCCGGACGGCCAGGCCGGACATCACGGAAAAAATATTGGTACCTACGTTGGGGAGTTTTGATACGATGTCCATACGAACTGATGCTGATTCAGCGATTTAACTTTAATTTTAAAGGACAAGAACAATCCTTTAATAAAAACCGCGTTGCTTTGACAATTTAAACCTATGTACTGGAAAACTAAACTTGGCTGGCTTTTGCTCGCCTTATCCCTCTGCTGCACAGTGCTTGTTTTTTCGCTGCCTTTTACTGATATGCCGGTCAAAAAAATTACTATCAGCGTGGCTGCGGCCATGATTACAGGTAAAAGCCTGTTTGCCGTATCGGCTATTTTGCTGGGCAAACCTGTAATCGAACAACTGAAAAACCGCTTCCGTTTTTGGAAAAAAAGGGATTGAAGGAGCCTCTTACATTGCTGATGGGGGTTATGTCAAAATTCTAAACCGAAAAAATGTTTATTCGCGCTAAATTACAATTGCCAAATGCAATGCGAAAATTTGACAACTTTTTGAAAGTTGTCAAATTTAACACCCGGCCAAAACTTTATTTGGCATCCTTTGGCCATGCTTTTAAACATCTAACTATCCCTTCATTTTATTGCTGATAAGCGCCATGAATGGCACTTATCCCGATGGCCTGAGGGCCGTGCGATCACCCTCATTTTGAATCATACTTACTGTAAACTTTATCAATCGCTTCCGCCAGGCTGCGATCCTTGTCCGTAACGATATTCCCGGCATCGTGGGTGGTCAGGTGAATTTCAACCGTATTCCACTTATTGCTCCAGCTGGGGTGGTGGTTCATTTTTTCCACAACCGCTGCCACTTCCGTCATGAAAGCGAACGCTTGCGTGAAATCGTTGAACTTGAATATAGCCTGTAATTGATTTTTTTCTTCGTTCCACATAAAATAGAGGTGAGAGGTGAGAGGTGAGAGGTGAGAAGTGAGAAGTGAGAGGTGAGAAGTGAGAAGTGAGAGCGGCTACCAGGAGTTTGCCTGGTGGGGGTAGCGGATGACATAGCCTTCCTTGATGAGTCGGGACATGCGCTCGCGCAATTCATCCATACCTTCTTTGGTGTGGGCGGAAATAAAAATATTTTCCCCGTACTCATGCCGCAATCGCTCGCGCAGTTCGGTTTCAATTTCTTTTCTGGTGGCTGCATCCAGCAGGTCGTCGAAAAAACGGCTTCGGAAAAGGTCAACTTTGTTAAATACCATCAGGGTCGGTTTGTCGGCCACGCCCAGTTCTTCCAGGGTCTTTTGCACGGTTCTGACATGGTCTTCAAACTGCGGGTGCGCTACATCTACGATATGCAGCAGAATATCGCTTTCGCGCACCTCATCGAGTGTACTTTTAAAACTTTCGACTAAGTGGTGCGGCAATTTCCGAATAAAACCGACCGTGTCGGAGAGCAGGAAGGGCATGGTGCCAAAAACGACCTTGCGCACCGTAGTGTCTAAGGTAGCGAACAACTTGTTCTCCGCCAGCACTTCCGATTTACTCATCAGGTTCATCAGGGTGCTTTTCCCAACATTGGTATACCCTACAAGCGCCACACGGATTAGTTCTCCGCGTGTTTTGCGCTGGGTTTGATTCTGCCGGTCGATGTCCTTCAGTTTGTCTTCCAGCACTTTGATCCGGTACTGCACGAGCCGGCGGTCCGTCTCGATTTGGGTTTCACCGGGGCCGCGCATCCCGATACCGCCGCGTTGCCGTTCCAGGTGTGTCCACAGGCCGCGCAGGCGGGGCAGCAGGTATTTCATCTGAGCGAGTTCTACCTGTGTTTTAGCCTGCGCCGTTTGGGCGCGGTTGGCAAAAATATCGAGAATGAGGGTAGATCGGTCCACAATTTTTACTTTCAGGGCTTCTTCCAGAAAATTGGTTTGTTTGCCCGTCAGGTCATCATCGAAGATAACCATATTCACTTCTTCGTGTCGCGCGATGTATTGTTCGATTTCCTGCACCTTTCCGCTGCCGATAAAACTTCGGTGTTCGGGGTGTGGAAGGCGTTGTGTAAAACGTTTGATGGCCTGTGCGCCGGCAGTATTGGCCAGAAACTCCAGTTCATCCATATATTCATGCGTCTGCGTCTCTGTCACAGCAGGGGTAATGAGGCTCACCAATACCGCAAATTCCGGTTCTTTTTTGAGGGTTGCGGCTTTTTCGTTAAGAGTCCAGTCCTTCGCCATATTTTGATTTAAAAGTGAGTTGGTTATTTGGGTGATAATCTGCAAAGATATATAGGATGTATTATTAATTTTGTGGGTAAGGAACGGTGTCAAAATAAGTTTCCAATTTCAGGCCAATTATTTTGACACCGTTCCTAATCATTATCTGACTATAGTCAGGTTTGAGTGGTATGAAATGGTTGAATGGCTTAGAGTCTTTGATTTTAGGCACTTGCATCGGCCTTTCGTTCAAATCCACTTAGCGTTGACTATAAACACTCAACACCTGTCAACAGTTTCACCTTTTACCCACATTTCTTTATGCCCGGTATGCTATTTAACCTTGCGGAAAAACAATCTGTCGCCAATCGTTTTGTGGCAGAGTTAAGAAATATTGACGTTCAAAAAGACCGGATGCGGTTTCGACGCAACCTCGAACGGGTAGGTGAAGTATTAGCCTATGAAATTTCCAAAACACTGGAATACGAACCCGTAGTAGTAGATACGCCGCTCGGTTCGACTTCACCGATGCTGCCCTCACAAAGGATTGTACTGGCCACTATTTTGCGGGCAGGACTGCCCCTGCATCAGGGCTTGCTGAATTATTTCGATCACGCCGATAATGCGTTTATTTCTGCTTACCGCCGCCAGCACAAGAATGGATCTTTTACCATACAACTCGATTATATCAGCACGCCCAGTATCGAGGACAGCGTCCTGATTCTGGCCGATCCTATGCTGGCTACCGGCGCTTCGGTGAATATTGCCCTGAAAGAATTGATGCGTTTCGGCAAGCCTGCTGTGCTGCACGTCGTAACGGTAATCGCCAGTGTCGCAGGGGTGGACTCGGTACGCCGCCAATACCCATATGCACATATCTGGGCAGGCGCCGTGGATGAAGAACTGACCGCTAAATCGTACATCGTTCCCGGATTAGGCGATGCGGGGGATCTGGCGTATGGGGAGAAGAGGTGAGAAGTGAGCGGGTGAGAAGTGAGAGTCCGTAGAGTACACCGCTTCGCTTTGATATTGCTAAAAGCGAAGCGGTGTACTCTACGGACTCTCACTTCTCACCCGCTCACTTCTCACCTCTAATTTCTGCCGCAGCGCCGCCGGAATCGCGTCTTTATGCACCACCATCGACATGGTTTTGTAGCGGAAATATGGCTGTGAAACATAGAGATAACCGTTTATTTGGTGGGTAACTCCTGTGCCGTCAAAGCCGAAATAAACAGGAAGAAGAAAATAACAGAGCAGCGTTTTTTCATGATTTGGAATGATAATGAGTTCGATATTTCCGCTTAAAACGACCTTCAATGAAGATCATAGTCCCTTTTATGGTGTGTTTCGGGCTGTCAGTAGCCATTCAGGCCCAGTCTCTTTTCGATTCGCTGTACAGCGCATCCTACGTGGAGGTGTATTTTGCAACAGGTAAAGCCGATCTGAATACCGAAGCGTTCGGCATCCTGGATAGTATGGCGCGTTTATTTACTACCAACGAAAGGTTCCGGTTGCTACGTATCACAGCGCACACGGATTCCATCGGGGAAAAAGGCAACAACGAATCCCTCGCCACGCGGCGGGCCGCAGCCGTCCGTGCAGCCCTTGTACAACGCGGAGTGCCTGCCGAAAAAATCCAGACCAGGGCTTTTGGCGAGCGCAGCCCGGTGATGCCCAACAGCACCGAATCGGGGCGCCAGCGCAACCGGCGAGCAACAGTGGAGGCTGTGCTGGCCGTACCAATGACTACCTTTAGAGGTCAAATCAGGGATCGCGATACAGGGAAAGGAATCGAGGCGCTGGTCAGCTTCCGCTCCAAAACGCGTACGGATTCTACCCGCACGGATTCAACAGGAAACTATGCCGTCCGGTTGCCGAAAGATTCCATTGTCAAGGTCGAAGCCGTTGCGAGGAATTACTTTTTTGAAGATTTTACCACGCGCATTTTTGGCAGTCCGGAACTGTATAAAAAATACAAAATCATCACAGACATTGAACTGCCGCCCGCCAAACCGGGTGAAAGAGCCGTGCTGCGCAACCTCTTTTTTGTAGGCGACCAGGCTGTTTTACTCAAAATGTCGGAACCGGAACTACCCAAAATTTTAAAATTCATGCAGATCAACTCCGACCTGCATGTGGAAATTGCAGGCCATATCAACAAGCCCGGCAAACCCGTTCCGGAACCGGAACCGGATGAATTGGCGCTTTCTATCAATCGCGCCCGCGTCATTTATGATTACCTGCTGAAAAACGGCATCGGCTCCGAGCGCCTGCGTTTCAAAGGGTATGGCAACTCGGAAATGATGTTTCCGCACGCTATCAGCCCAAAGGAATCGGAGCAGAATCGACGGGTGGAGATCAGGGTACTTCAGTAATAGAGGTGAGAGGTGAGAAACGTCCCGCTTGGCGGCTCTCACCTCTCACCTCTAAAATACTCCCATGCCGTCTGATACGCCCCTTTTTGCTCGCAATACTCCAGAAAACGGGCATAAAAGGTATTGTTTCCGATGGTGGCTGAATCGCCGATGACCACTAAGAGTTTTCTGGCGCGGGTCATGGCCACATTCATACGGCGGTAATCGCTCAAAAAACCGATCTCCGATTTCGGGTTGGAGCGCACTAAGCTGATGTAAATAACGTCGCGTTCCTGCCCCTGAAAACCGTCGATGGTGCTGACTACGAGCGTACTGTTAGCGAATACGGGAGCGAGGATTTCGTCTTCGCGCATCATTTCCTCCAGATAATTCACTTGCTCGCGGTAGGGCGACAGGATGCCGATGGATGGGTACCGCGCAGGGTCGGGAAATTGTTCTAATAACTTGAGCAGATGCTCTCGCAGCAGCAGCCCTTCCTCCGGGTTGTATTTGCTGGCAAAACGCGCGGAATCCTTGCCGGCGCCACGGTTTATTTTTTCCTCGAAGCCTGTTCCGGCCGTGTCTACAAACAGCACCGGCTCAAAAACCGTCAGCACATCGCCCTCTTTATCGAGGGTAAGCAGCCGGTGCCCGACCACCGATTCGTGGGCTTTCAAAGCGCCGGCATAAAAATACTGGTTGGAAAAATCCATGATCGTATGGTGCATCCGGTACTGCACATCAAGCAAATGCACGGCATCGGGCAGCAGTTCCAGACACCTTTCTATCAGGGTTTTGGACAATCCGCCCCGGGCGGCTTCCTGGCTTTTTACGGTCGGCGGCAGTTGGAACGGATCGCCCGCCAACACAACCCTGCTGCATTTGATAATCGGAATCCAGGCCGCCGGTTCGAGGGCCTGCGCAGCCTCGTCCATCACACAGGTTTTAAAACGGTAGCGCTCCAGCACCGGGTGATTGGCGCCCACAAGGGTGCAGGTGATGGCCTGTGCGGAAGTCAGAATTTGCTCCACGAGGCGTTCTTCGAGTGTGCCTGCCCAGGCTTCCAGTTCCTTGGCCTGTTGTTTGAGGTGTTCGCGTTCGCGACGCTCCTCGTATCCGAAACTGCGTTTGTGTTGCCGCGCCTGTCGCCGGTATTCCGCCGCCTGTATTTTTACTTTTTTGATGTTTTTGCTGTCGGGGTGCCGGGAGATAATGCTGTCCAGCGTGTGGAGCATCACCGATTCATCAACCCGGCTGATATTGCCCACGCGCACCACTTGTACGCCGGCAGCGGCCAAGCGCTCGGTGAGCAGATCGGCGGCAGTATTGCTGGGGGCTGTCACCAGCACGGTGCTTTCTTTTTCTACTAATTGCGTAATAGCGGCCACCAGCGTGGTGGTTTTCCCGGTACCAGGCGGACCGTGTATCACCGTCACATCGCGGTTGGAAAGGATGGCCGTTACGGCGGCTTGCTGGCTGTCATTGAGCTGGGACAGTGCAACAGGAGCCGTTTCAAATACCTCCGCCGCTTTTTTGCGTCCGGTGAGGATGTCGCGCAGTTCGGCCAGTCTATCGCCTTTGGCCTGCATCACCTTGTGCAGGGCGCGTTCCATTTCCTGGTAACTGCGGTCGTCGAACAACTGATCCACACCCAATTGGCCCAGTGTAATCCAGTCGGGCACATCCCGCGCATTGAGGATGATTTTCATTCGGTTGCGCTCCACAAAGTTGATAACGCCTTGTTTTTCAGGATGATCCACATGTGGCGACTGCGTGAAAAAACGCACCGTCTGGCCTGAGCGGAGCTGGTGCGGTTCGTCGCGCCGGGTGGTACGCTCCACTACTACGAAAGCCTTGTCGCCCAATGCAAAACCCGTTTGTATCACTTGCAGGGGATACCAGCTGTTGCCCCTTTCCACACGCTCCGACAGCGGGCGCTCGCGAATCTGGCGAAGGAATTCCTGGAGGTCTTCGTCGCGCTCGCGCTGGAGGAGGGTGAGGAGCTGGGGGAAGTGATCGGACATGTTTGGGTTGTTGAACAATGCAGACAGTCACAGCGGCAGCGGTAAATGCTGTGAAGCAGCCTTAATAAAACTGCAGGATTTAAACGGACTGCCTCGGTTGGTTCAAAAAAGCCGATTTGAATGAAATACTGTAAAAAAGCGGGAGCAACATAAAAAACGGTACAATGAACAGATAACTGAATGGGCACAGAATAAAGCCGATAAAAAACATCATATATACCTTCAGGCTGCCAAATAACAATCCCTGTATCGCTATAGGGTCATTTTTTGTCTTGATATGCCGGTAAAGAACCCAGCAGGAAATAATCACCGTAGCAGTACAAATTAACAGGCCAAGATTATTATTCAACCGGTACCTGGCATCCACATCTGTCGGCCCGAATACATACGACCAATACTGAAATCCCTCCCCTTTTCCGATGAGGTTAGGTAAGGATCCGGGGGGCAGCCAGGTATCTACATTCCAACAGCCCCTGCATGCATCTATATAATATTGGGTAGCGGTCAGGAAATGTTTGCCCAGATCGTGTCGGCAAAATGGAAGCAGGTAAAACAGGAAAATTCCACCGATCGTAATAAGCATGACTTTCCCCAAAAAAACATGCCTTTTCTCCAAAATCAACCAGAAAGCAGGTACAGCCAGCCACAGGATAATGGAATAACGGGACAGCAGGCAAAGCACAAGCGATAACCCGACAACCCAGGGGTTTTTGTGGAATAAAAAACGCGCCAGGATGAAGTGGTATCCCAAAATCAGCAGCTCTACTGCCAATGCAAAGTTGATGCCTTCGTGGACTACAAACATATTCAAAGCCACAAAAGGAAGAAATATTTTCAGAGCCGTTTCCCAATAAGCAGATTTAGAGCCGATAATCGAATTTGAAAAAATCCAGCACAGTATTCCCACGATAAATCCGGCAAACGGTATCCAGCGATAATCGAATTTCATCATCTCCGCGATCACGAATGGCAACCAGCGAAATGGCAGGAAGGTAAGTTGTAAAGCATAAGAGTCAAACTGTACGGGCACATAAACCGTCTCGCCGTGTAAGAACCGACGTACGAATTCCCGTTTGCCGGGCAGAATGTCAGAGTAATTATTGATTTCCGGAATTTCCCGGAATACCTGAACGAGTGCGCTACCTGCATACCACACTCCCACTATTATTGCAAGCAGGGCGATAAGCAGATTCACCGAAAAAACGTTCTTCCAGCGCAGGGCTGATTCATCTGTTCTTGTCCCGTAACGCGCTATCAAAACACTGCCTGTCCATGCGTTCACCACACTGGCTATCAGCCAGATCAGTGGGCTGATAGCCAGTGTGGTGAACGCCCATCCGAGTTGTGAGCATATACAATTCAAGTACAGATGTTGTCAGAAAAAGAAGAGCCAGAAATGGCCCGAGCGGTATCTTGTTTCTCATTGAAGTTCCTTTTTTAATTGGTCTGTAGTTTTCAGTCGATATACCCGCATAGTGCCGCGTTCGAGCAAAAGTGTGTCTAAGTATTGCACGACAGCCGGATTTTCGTCCACTTTCCGGGCATCCGAATACATATAGCGGATATGCAGGCGGCGGATCATGTCGTCTACCCATTCGGGCGGCAGTTCGTCTTTGGAAAAAACCGGCCCGATTTTATCTAATGCATATGGGTAAACGTGCATGGAGATGTCATTTTGCATGATACAAATTTCATCACGCGGCACGGCGTTGCGCAGTTCTTCCCGGTGCTCGATCAGGGCAGGATTGCAATATGATTTTTCAACACTCCATTTATTATCCGCCGTCAGAAATGCAATGAGGGGTAACAATAGCAATGCCAGGATGGATAAATACCGCGTGATTTTGCCGGCATACCACAGGTTTTTAATACCATAGCCTGCAAGCACAAAAACCGGCAGTAAAAAAGGCATCATGTAATAATCATGCACCGTATTGATCATATTCAGTTCAAAACCGAAATATGCCAGTACGCCCAGGCCCGATATGGCCAGCAGCCAAAAATCGCCTTTCCAGTATACCTTGTTTTTGAACAGGTAAAAAATGCCCGCTGCAAAAAACAAGACGGAACCATAATTGAGCAATAGCGCAGGAAGCAGATGATTGGTATGGTACTTCAGGATACGCAGGGCCTCCGACCCTGTGATTTTGTGAGCGAGCATGCCGGACAACACCCCGTTGCCACTCCAGCCGGGCATCACCCAGCCATACCAGGCGATGGCCGGCAGCAGAAAAGCGGCATAAATCAGCCCGGCCAGCACATATTTTCCTGAATACCGAACGCCCACTTTGGCGATCATGGTGAACAGGTACAGCCCAACCGTGGCATAAAACACGATAAACGGCAGTTTGGCCCACACCGCCAGCAGCAGAAAAAATGCCGAGTAAGCGGCGTGTTTGTATCGATTGCTCTGCTGGTATTGAAAAAACCAGGCGATACCCCAGACGCTGCCGCAAAGGGCCAGGTTGTCGGGTATCGGGTTCATGGTGTAATAGTAAAAC
>Ga0163153_10004908_pt1 | contig 16325 bp, 19 predicted proteins | sample OliLakLV19MP6IB1_FD_148629 | JGI IMG/M metagenome (GOLD analysis project Ga0163153, IMG submission 148629) | Freshwater microbial mat bacterial communities from Lake Vanda, McMurdo Dry Valleys, Antarctica - Oligotrophic Lake LV.19.MP6.IB-1 | ecosystem: Environmental > Aquatic > Freshwater >... | reverse complement strand
CTTGACCGGCAGACGGCGTTTACTATCAAGCTGTCACAGCAGTGGCAGCATAACCCGAGGATGCACTTAGCGGGCTGTCCAATAAACGGGGTCCACTTCTGCATAGCCAGGTCCGACCCCAACTCTCCCAACTCTCTTGTTACTTCTGTCGGCCCTCGAAGAGGCCGAGCCTAGGGTCGATTTGCAAGGTAGCCGCCATCGAATGGGCAAGCGCAGCGGCGTCGAACTCAAACTCGAAGATTTCGCGACCGGCACCTCGTTGGGCATGCAGAACACCCAGGCGAAGTGGCGCGGGCAACCCATCCCAGTCGGCATAAACAGCGATGGTCGGCATTTATCAGAGCTCTTTCTTTGAAGAAGTCGCGGGAGGATCAATCAGTGCCGCCAACGCGTCGGAGCTGGCAAAGCCGCTCTTGGCTACCCAGTCCGGTCCTGATTCAGTGGACTGGCGCATCTGCGCGACGGCTTCACCCGCGGGCTCAGATGATCGTTTCGGCCGCGCCGGATGCGCAGGTGATGCTGACCCGGTGCTTACCTTCGTCTTGGCAGCAGGCAAACGCGCATCCTGTAACTCACGCCCTAGCGGGTCAGCTTTGGCCAATAGGTCCAGATCCTTTTCGACGCCGAGTACCTGCATAACCGCCAGGTAGGCTCCCATTGTCACACCAGATCCGCCGCGTTCCAGGCTGCGCAGGGTCATGGGTGACATACCGGCACGCTCCGCTACCTGCTTGGCGGTTAGACGTCGACGCCGCCGTGCCAGGCGCAGGCGGCCCCCGAACTGGTGCAGCAGTTCTTCGGTGGATGGGAGTAAAGGAGCGGTTTTCTTGGCCATAACGCCATTATTCTAGCGTTAAGTATTTATAAACGCCAGAATAATATGCTTATTTCTTTAAATTGATCCCAGTTAATCATTAATTATGGCAATAAAATGTCCTATTTAATGTCATATCGCCATAATATTGCCTCTTTAAAAAACTTAGAGAACATTTTAGAGCTCAGCTGTTCGCTGGGCGCAATTGAATTGAGGAAGGACCGCCGGGGAATTTGACCACTGAAATCCACAAACTGATGCTTGCCAAGCAGTTGCAAGATGGCCGCTTTTGTCAGAGCATGTCGCGATGACCAGCGCACTCGGGCCGAAGCGCCAATTAACCCACTTGCAACGCCTTGAGGCGGAGAGCATTCACATTCTGCGTGAGGTAGTGGCAGAAGCCGAAAAACCGGTGATGCTGTACTCGGTGGGCAAGGATTCTGCAGTGATGTTGCACCTCGCGAGAAAGGCTTTTTACCCCTCGCCACCGCCGTTTCCTTTGTTGCACGTTGATACCACCTGGAAATTCCGCGCGATGTACGAACTCCGCGCCAAAGCGGCTCAAGATGCTGGCATGGAGCTGCTGGTCCATCAAAATCCAGAGGCCCTGAAACAAGGCATCAATCCGTTTGACCACGGCCCCTTGCACACAGAAATATGGAAAACCGAGGGTTTGAAGCAAGCGCTGGACAAATTCGGCTTCGATGCAGCTTTCGGTGGCGCCCGTCGCGACGAGGAAAAGAGCCGGGCCAAGGAGCGCGTGTTCAGTTTTCGCTCGGCCAATCACCGCTGGGACGCCAAGAACCAACGACCGGAATTGTGGCGGCTCTATAATGCGCGCAAGGCCAAGGGCGAATCGATCCGCGTGTTTCCCATCAGCAACTGGACCGAGCTCGACGTCTGGCAATACATTCACCTCGAAGGCATCCACATCGTACCGCTGTACCTGGCTGCAATGCGGCCCACGGTGGAGCGCGATGGCCTGATATTGATGGTCGATGATGAGCGCTTTCCTCTGCATGAAGGCGAGGTGCCGGTGCAACGATCCATCCGTTTTCGCACCCTGGGCTGCTATCCGCTGACGGGCGCGGTGGAGAGTGAAGCCACCACCTTGCCACAAGTGATTCAGGAAATGCTTTTGACCACAACCTCGGAGCGCCAGGGCCGGGCCATTGATCATGATCAGGGCTCTTCCATGGAAAAAAAGAAACAGGATGGGTACTTCTGATGGCGCCGAGTCCGGATGAAATGGTTTCGAATGAAATGGCTTCAGATGACCGGACTTCAGATCAACGGGCCCCTGCTAAATCGGCACCTAATAAACCGGCCTATCAGGCCGATGCCCTGATCGCCCAGGACATTGACGCCTACCTGGAAACTCACCAACACAAAAGCCTGCTGCGTTTTATTACCTGTGGCTCGGTTGACGATGGCAAGTCCACCCTCATCGGCCGCCTGTTGTATGACAGCAAGATGGTTTTTGAGGATCAGTTGGCGGCTTTGGAAGCCGACAGCAAGCGTGTGGGAACGCAGGGCCAGGAAATTGATTTCGCCCTGTTGGTCGACGGTCTGGCCGCCGAGCGCGAACAGGGTATCACCATCGATGTCGCCTACCGTTTTTTCACCACCGAGCGGCGCAAGTTCATCGTTGCTGACACCCCTGGGCATGAGCAGTACACGCGCAACATGGTCACTGGCGCATCCACCGCCGACCTTGCTGTTATCCTGATTGACGCGCGCCAGGGCGTGCTTACGCAAACCCGTCGTCACAGCTACCTGGTCAAGCTGATTGGTATTCGCAACGTGGTGCTCGCCGTCAACAAGATGGACCTGGTGGCATACAGCCAGCAGCGCTTTGATGAGATTGTCGCTGATTACCGAAGCTTCGCCGACAGCATTGGTGCCGGCAATATTGAAATGGGGCAATTCCAGGCCATTCCCATTTCCGGTCTGCGCGGCGACAACATCACCAACCGCAGCACATTCATGCCCTGGTATGCGGGCCCGACATTGCTGGAACACCTCGAAACGGTGGGGGTCGATACTGAGCGCATGGCCCAGCGCGACCTGCGTATGTCGGTGCAATGGGTTAACCGGCCCAACCTCGATTTCCGGGGCTTTTCCGGAATGATCAGTTCCGGCAGCGTCAGGCCTGGCGATGCAGTACGGATTCAGCCTTCCGGCAAATTGTCCACAATCAGGGAAATCGCCACTTTCGACGGAACACTGGAGCTAGCGGTGGCGGGCCAGTCCGTCACGTTGCGACTCAGCACTGAAATCGATTGCTCGCGTGGCGATGTCATCACCGCTGCCGCTGCACCGGTGGAGGTGGCAGACCAGTTCGAAGCCACCCTGGTGTGGATGGATGAGCAGGAAATGCTACCTGGCCGCCCGTATTGGCTAAAGATCGGGTCCACTACCGTTTCAGCCACCATTACCAAACCGAAATACGAAATCGACATCAATACCATGGTGCACGAAGCGGTCGACACGCTGGCGCTGAACGCTATCGGTATCTGCAATATTTCGTTGGACCGGGCGGTGCCGTTCGAGAGTTATGTGGACAACCCTAGTCTTGGTGGTTTCATCCTGATCGATCGCATGACCAATCGCACAGTAGCCGCTGGCATGATTCACTTTGCACTGCGGCGCTCGCAGAATATTCATTGGCAGTCAGTGGACATTTCCCGTGAAGCCCATGCTGCACAGAAAGCCCAGCAGCAGAAAGTGCTGTGGTTCACCGGCCTGTCTGGATCCGGCAAATCAACGATTGCCAATCTGGTGGAGAAAAAGCTGCATGCGCTGGGGAAACACAGTTTTCTGCTGGATGGCGATAACATTCGCCACGGCTTGAACCGGGATCTCGGCTTTACCGACGCAGACCGGGTGGAGAACATCCGCCGCGTCGGCGAGATAGCGAAGCTGATGACCGATGCCGGGCTGATTGTGCTCACGGCCTTCATTTCACCGTTCCGCAGTGAGCGGCGAATGGCACGACAGATGCTGCCCGCTGGCGAGTTTATCGAAATTCATATCGATACACCGTTGGCAGTGGCCGAACAACGCGACGTCAAAGGTCTCTACAAAAAAGCGCGGGCCGGGCAATTAAAGAACTTTACCGGCATCGATTCGCCCTATGAGCCACCAGAGAATCCGGAGATCCATATCGACACCACCGCCCTGAGCGCCGAAGCAGCGGCCGAAGCCATAGTCGACTTTCTGTTGCGCGGATAAAGTCGCAGGTTTTGGGCAGGTTCAACCACAAGCCCCCTTAGAATCAGAGTTGTCCTAAGTGTCCAGCCGAAACACGCGTTCAATACGCACCGGTTAGGTGGAGGGGGTCGGACCTGCGCAAGTCATTGTAAAGCAAGAATCCTACATGGTTTTGAGGCGATTTGAGATCGTTAGAAACCCCATTCAGGGGTAAGTTTGAGATGTTTACTTCAGGACTCTCAGTTCATGCCCAGAGCGAATCGATTTCATATCCCTGGTGCTGTTTGGCATATCACCCATCGGTGTCATGGCAGGCAGTTTCTGCTTAAATTTGAGCGCGACCGCTTGCGCTGGAAACATTGGTTATTCCAAGCCACCCAGCGGTACGATCTGTGTGTGCTCAATTACATTGCCACCAGCAATCACGTTCATTTGCTGGTTAAGGATACCGGGCGAGCTGAAATTGCCAGCAGCATGCAACTGATTTCCGGAAGGACTGCCCAGGAATATAACCAGAGGAAATCGCGCAAGGGTGCGTTTTGGGAAGACCGCTATTTCGCCACAGCGGTGAGCACGGATCGACACCTGATTCAGTGTTTGGTCTACCTCGACTTGAACATGGTCAGGGCAGGCGTTGTTAATCACCCGTCTCAATGGAAAGTAAGCGGTTTCCACGAAATACAATCACCGCCGCAACGGTACAAAATCATAAATCATCAGGCCCTGCTCGAGCTGACAAACCAGAGTAATCTTGAGGTGCTTCAAGCGGCCCACTTAAACTGGGTGACCCACTGTTTGCTCAATGAAAAACCCGTGCGTCAACCGCGTTGGACAGATTCAATTGCCGTCGGGTCCGAAAATTTCATTCGTCAGGTGAAAGCTCAACTCAAAGCCCGGGCACTGTATCGAACAGTTACGAGTGGAGCGTCACAGACGTTTCAGATTCAGGATATCAGCAGCTTAGAATCATGATTTTAGGCACGAAATGACGGGGCTAAGCCTCATAGAACCATATTATGGGAGCAATATTGCATAAATAACAAAGAGCTACGCAGGTCCGACCCCTCCGACCCCTCCGACCCCTGCCGGGGTATTCCAAAACTCAATCGGTCGCCCACGGTATTAACTCGCTAACGCCTGTTCCTGAACCTTCATTCACCCAGCAACTCTCCAACCGCCTTGAATTCGTCAACCCGGTCGCATACGGCTTTGATCACCACCAGAATGGGCACACCCAGGAACAGACCCCAGATGCCCCATAGCCAGCCCCAAGCCAGCACGCCGACAAATACAGCGACTGGATTCATGCGCGTGGAGCGACTGGTCAGCCAGGGTGTCAGCATGTAGGCTTCGCCGAAGTTGATAATCGTTGCGACACCGCCGATCAGCAGCGCCATCTCGAAACTGCCGAATTGAACAAATCCCGCCAACATCGCCGCTGCGGTGGCGGCAATACTGCCGATGTAGGGAATGAAGTTGAATACAAAAGCGACCACGCCCCAAACGGCAGCGTGATCGAGACCAATCCAAAGGAATGCCAGCCAGGTGCTAATGCCTACCATCGAACTGGTGAACACTTGCACCAATAGGTAGCGTTGAATTTGCGAATCGATTTCATCCAGGGCGCGCAGCGTAATCTTCTTCTGGCTGAGAGTGGGTCCAGCCAACTTCACCATCTTGCGCCGAAAGTTGTCTCCCGAAGCCAGCAAAAAGAACGCGACAAAAAACACCGCGATCGCCTGTCCGAACGCCGCCGCAAGCCCGAGCGTACCGGGCAGCAAATAGTCTTTCACGTTGACCTTGGGCTGTTCAATCTGCACTTTGGTCACATCGCGGCCAGGCTGGGGGGCGTTAGTGCCCTCTGTTGCGGTGCGTTCGATGTCACTCGCTGCTTTTTGCACTTTTTCCATAGCGCCAGCGGGACCCCGCGTGGTTCGACTGTCAATACTATGGCTCAGCTTTTGTGCCATTTCCGGCAGTGCTTCGATCAGATCAATGGCGTCGTCGCTGAGCGACCATGCCGTTGTGCCAACGCCGGCCACTATGCTGGTCAGGAGTATCAAAGCGGCCAAAGCACGAGGGATATGAAGTCGCACCATGTGATCGATCAGAGGGGTTAGGGCATAGCTGACCAGAATACCCATAACCAGCGGTACAAACACTTCGCCAGCCAACCGCAGAGCAGCCAGACTCAAGATGACCGCTATCACCAACAAAGAACCATTGCGTATGCTGACGGGCGATGGCAGGGTGACTCCCGATTCGTCGGGAAGTCGTGAATCCGCATCCGTAATAGCAGCAGTTTCACTTAAGCTGGCTGGTGGTAATTCATCTGGCGCAGACATTGGGGGCCTAATGTATGTGCGAACCTACGGCAATCCTACCCTCGCAAGGGCTTGCCAGTTTCTTAGAGTATTGGGCTCTGGTCGCGGCATAGCATTCACAGGAGACTGCTTCGAGCCCGAGTCGGTCGGTAACAGTGATTTTGCCGCGGGCATAGCGGATCAGTTTTTTGTCACGCAACACACCGGCAGCAATGGTGACGGCGCTTCTTTGTACGCCCAACATATCAGCCAGATACTGGTGAGTAAAATGAAAATAATCGGCGTGCGAGCGATCGTGCGCCATCAGTAACCAACGGGCCAGTCGCGCATCGACTTCGTGGAAACTATTGCACGCGGAAGACTGTGATTGTTGTTTCATAAAAACAAAAACATATCGGTTAAGTACCCGGACCAGGGCTGGGCTCTTTTCCAGCTCGTCTTTCAGATGGGGTAAAGTCATGCGCAAGGCAGTGCCGGAGCCTTGCACTTCGCCACGTAAAAGTGCGGTATCCATACCCAGCGCCAGCGTTGCGCCCAACATACCCTCACTGCCAATCATGGCCACTTCCAGGGCTGGGTGTTTGCCCACTACCGTCATCAGCGAAATGAAACCCGTCAGCGGAAAATACACGAAGGGGAAAACCTCGCCAGGTTCGCAAAGTACGGTGCCAAAGGTCAGATCAACCGGTTCACAGTTGTCCAGAAGTTGGCTGCGGTCCTTTTTCGGCAGGCACGCAATCAGGTGATTTACTACGGGTGAAATTGTAATGGACGACACATCCTTTCTCCTGTGGCAAGTTTATTCAGCATTGTCAGTGAAACCATTCACTGCTGAAGGTGCAACGGGTGCTAATGAACGCAGCAATTGGATGCAGGAATTCGTTGTATTGAGCAGACCAAGAATGGACCAACCACGGTGATGATTGGCCTGCTCAAGCGCTACGCCAACGCCCACCGCTGACAGCAGCACGCCAGGCGAAGTCATCTTTGCTGAAAACTTTCGGTTAAATTCATGCGCCGCCGAGCGCAGCCGTTGGCGGCGCAATATGAGCTGCTTTTCCAGATTTTCGGCTTCACTGCTTAACGCGCGTGAACCACCCGATGCAAATCCCGGTACAGACCCAGGTACAGGCAATTTGCTCATTCTGTGCTCCGGCCAGTCGCTTCTTTATCCATCGGCAATAAAGCGCGCAGCGAAGCCGGAAAGCCCAGATTGCGGGACCAATAGCGAATATTCCTCGCCAGCAGTACGGCAAGAACAGCGGTCAGTATGGCTATCAGTAGCAGAGCGATCGCGGGCTGGAGACCCGCACTGATTAAGCCCAGCACCGCTGCAGTCATTAACAACGCCCACGCCATCACCAGCAAAAGGCTGATGGCGAATGCAGCCGAAATCATGTTCGTCAGGCTGTGGGCTGCCAGTCGCAACTCCACTGCTGCCAGTTGTAACTGATCGTGCACCAGGCCCCGCAGCTCTCGCTGCAGAGCGCTCAAGTCCTCCAGCGGGCTAATTCCGTCAGCAGCACATTCAGAACCCGCTGTTGGTTTTGCTTCATTCATCTGCTATTGCAGGTGCTGGAGCCGGTTCGTTAGCGGCTGGAGAAGAGGCGGCTGAGAAGGTAGCCTGTGGCCACGGCCACTCCCAGCGAAGCTACGGGATGATCGTGCACGTAGCTTTCGGCCAGCGCGATCATTTTCTTGCCACTGTCATTCAGTTTATCCCCTTTGTTGCCTATTGCACCGGCAGCATGATTGGCTGTAACGCTGGCGTGGTCGACCGCGACATGAGCGCTGGAAACCATGTGGTCAAGTGCGGGACGCGCAGCTTCGGAGAAGGAATCGATGGTGTTATGTGCGGCTTTGGCCGCAGTGACAACGCCGCCTTCCAGTGTGTGTTGAACATTGCCGCCATTGGGGCTGTTGAATTTTGAGCTCTTCATGAAGATTTATCCTGTTGTTGAGGTTTTGGGGTTTGGCAGGCGCAAGCCCAAAACCAGGTGGGGCATTGGCGCCTGTTTCGTTCAGTATTAGGATACTGCAACCGCTGACAGCGGTCGGTGCGCTGGAGCACTAAAGGAATTCAGCCCGGTTGCAAACTGACGATAGAAGCTGTGTTTGCGGTACCGGGCCTGACGCACATTAGAATCTCAGATCGTTGGCGCCGAACAAACCGATAAGCCCGATAACAATCAGATATATGGCGACAATAAGGTTGAGCAGCTTGGGCCTGATCAGAATCAGGATTCCAGCGGCCAGAGAAACCAGTGGTGTAAGACCGAGTTGAATGTTCATTTGCTGAAAGTTCCTTATTTGGAAAAGCTTGTTGGCGTAATTATTCTGCAGTGTCCTTTTGCCGGGTCGCTGTTACACCATGCACGATGGCAATTCCGACCAGGCAGAGCACGCCGACGCCAATCCACTGCGGCGGGACGTTGAGCATGTTGGCGGCGATGGCTGCACCGCCGATGAAAACACAGTAGCCTACGATATAGATCCAGAAAGACATGTTTACTCACTCCGGGAGATTAGTCTCGATTAAAAATGGCCGATGCTAGACGAGTAGCACGATACAACCGCCACTGGGTCTGGTCTGTGCTGCAGCGCACAAATCTGGCGTGGTCCAATAGATCTGTACAACCCAGTTAAGGGACACTACCCCTAACTGGAGATCGAAAGAATGGTTACAAGAAAGAAGTACTCAAAGGAATTCAAGCTGGACGCCATCAGTCTGGTGCGGGATCAGGGTTACACAAGGAGAGAAGCTGCAAGCAGCCTCGGTATCGATGCCACTATGCTGGGCCGGTGGGTCAATGAAAGGCAGACAGATGATGGCCAGGCTTTCCGGGGCACCGGCAAGTTAATGCCAGAGCAGGAGGAAATCCGAAAGCTAAAGGTGCAGGTGAAGCGGCTGGAAATGGAGAAAGACATCCTAAAAAAGCGACGGTCTTCTTTGCCAGAGAAACACGGTGACATACGTGTTTATTGCCCGGCATAAGAAGACCTGGCCTGGTGGCCTGATGTGTCAGCTATTGGGTGTTACTCGCAGTGGTTACTATGGTTATCAGCGGCGCAATGAAGGCAAAACGGATAATCCGTATCATCGGGAACGGCTGGAAGCGGTGCGCGATATCGCACGGGCGAGCGACGACAGCTACGGCAGTAGACGGATGAAAAAGGCGCTGAATACCCTGAGTTATCCGGTCAGCCGCAATAAGGCCAGGAAGTTGATGAAAGCGGCTGGAGTGCAGGTGAAGCACCGGAAAAAATACAAGGTCACGACGAATAGTAACCACAAGCAGCCGATTTTTGACAACGTATTGGGCCGACGATTCGATGTTGAGCAACCAGACCAGGTGTATGTGGGAGACATCACGTACCTTTGGACCCAGGAGGGCTGGCTGTATCTGGCGGTTGTCATTGATCTGTTTTCGAGAAAGGTCGTGGGCTGGAGTATCGGATCACGGATGAAAGCCCGGTTGGTGACCGATGCATTGAGAATGGCCCTCTGGCAACGAAGACCCAAGGCCGGCCTGGTCGTTCATTCAGATCGCGGCTCGCAATATGCCAGTAAAGCTTACAGGCAACTGCTGAAGGCCTATGGCTTCGTTGGCAGCATGAGCAGGAAAGGTGACTGCTGGGATAACGCAGTAGCGGAGAGCTTCTTCGGGAGTTTGAAGCAGGAGCGAGTGCAATGGCGCCATTACCAGACATGGCTCGAAGCGCAGCAGGATGTCTTGGACTACATAACGATGTTTTACAACAGCTATCGACTGCATTCATATCTGGGGTACGTCAGCCCCAATCAATATGAGGCAGGGATGGTTGAACTAAAGAAAGCCGCTTAACTGGGTTGTAAAGAAATGCTGGACCACGTCAATCCCATTAGGCGAGAATCAAGCGCCGCTAGAGGTTACTACATATGAAAGGACCGTTGTCGTTAACGTTGGCACATTCGCAAAACTCTTTAAGATTGCGAATGGTTACAGTGGCCTTGTTGTTTGGTTTAGCTTTATTGGAAGTATTCTATTTTTCTTTTGGAAGTATTGTGTACCCAGAATAAGGAAGATTCGAAAATTCTGGTAAGAGCTATGCAAATTCCGCTTCGGCATTACGCAGGTCCGCCCCCAATGATAGGATTGATCCCCGCATTCGAGTCCATTTTCAAGGCTTACGGTGTGCCATTTCATTCAGACGATTTAATACCCAACAACACTACATTTAATGAAGGCCAGCCAACAAGCTGAATCTTTACTTTAGACAAATGGTAAAGAATTTGATATCTTTACCAAACGCCAAAAGCAACGAGATACATGATGCCTAAAGTTAGTGCAAAAAGACAAATTACGCTCCCGGTTAGCCAATGTGATGCACTGGGAATTCAGCCAGGTGATGAAGTCGAGAGCTTCGTCGCAGATGGGCAATTGACCATTGTTAAAAAATCCAGGGGTGTCGCTAAAGGCTTGCTGAAAGGCATTAGTTCCAAATCGGCGATGACCGATGAGGCTTCAAGACAGAGTGCGATTTCTTGATTGCAGTAGATACCAATGTCTTGTTGCGTTATCTGCTTGGCGACGACCCGGCCCAATCGGAGAAAGCGGAAAAGCTCTTCATCGGCAACAATAGGGTACTGGTTACCGACGTTGTATTAGTTGAAACCCTCTGGACGCTAAAAGGCAAAAAATACCAATTGGGCAAAACCGATCTGATGGGCGTTGTCCGGGCACTGTTTGAGGAATCCAATATTCGATTTGAAGATGGGCAGGTTGTATGGATGGCTTTAAACGATTATCGCAAAGCAAAGCCAGTCCGAGGTAAAGTCGCGGACTTCGCCGACGCACTCATCATAAATAAGGCCAAATTCATAGCTAAATCCCTGAACATATCGTTTAGCGGGTCTTATACTTTCGACAAGGCTGCCCAAGCCCTAGCTGGAGCGAAGGCACCCATTTAACAACCGGAATTGAACTAAATACACTACTGCGCTGCTTGGGTATGGGTCTTTGTGCCGCGTGATTGGCGGTTGAGCCAGGTGTAATACAGCAGCGGGATGACCAGCAGGGTCAGCGCGGTGGAAACCAGAATGCCAAAGATCAAGGAGACTGCCAGGCCCTGGAAAATCGGGTCGTCGATGATAAAAAAGCCACCAACCATTGCCGCCACACCGGTCAACACGATGGGTTTGGCGCGCACGGCAGCAGCGTCGATTACGGCTTTGCGCAAAGGCTGACCGCTGGCGATTTCATGGTTGATGAAGTCGATCAGCAGAATCGAATTACGCACGATGATACCGGCCAGTGCAATCATGCCGATCATCGAGGTTGCGGTAAACTGTGCGCCCAGCAAAGCATGACCGGGCATCACGCCGATTACGGTCAACGGAATAGGTGCCATGATGATCAGCGGCACGACATAGCTTTTGAATTGGCCCACTACCAGCAGGAAAATCAGGATCAGCCCAACTGAATAGGCCAGGCCCATGTCGCGGAAAGTCTCGTAAGTAATCTGCCATTCGCCATCCCACTTCACTGCGGGTGCGGTGGTGCTTTCGGGCTGATTGATGAAAGTCTGCGCAATCGCGTCGTCGCTATCCTTGGCGCGATTGAGTTCGCTGACCAGCGAGAACATACCGTAAAGCGGACTGTCGGTAGGCCCGGCATCGTCGCCCGTAACCATGGCATAGGGCAGCAGGTCTTTGTGATAGATGGCCTTCTCCCAGTTCGCCTCGCGTACCTCAACGACTTCCGAGAGTGGCACCAGTGAGCCATTTGATGCGCGCACACGGATGGCCAGCAATTGGTCGATTGCCGCCTGATCGCCGGCGGGCAAACGCAGGCGCACTGAAACGGCATAACGGGCATGGCCGTCCATCAGGTAAGTTGCATCATCGCCGGATAGTGCGGTGCGCAGCACTTGCGCAATGCTGGCCTGATCCAGGCCAAGGCCCGCAGCACGAACCCGATCAACCACGATGATCTCGCGGGGCGCATTCGCCTCGACGCTGGTATCAATATCGACGATGTCGGAATTTGCCCGGAACTTCTGCTCCAAGGCGAGTGCGGTCTTGCGCACCGTAGCATAGTCCGGACCATAGACTTCGGCCACAATCGGTGACAGTACCGGTGGCCCGGGCGGCACTTCAACCAGCTTGACCGAGGCTCCAAACTCATTGCCAATAGCGGTGAGCTGCGGGCGTACGGCCAATGCGATGGCATGACTCTGGCGATTGCGCTGATGCTTGTCGACGAGGTTGACCTGCAAATCACCGACCAGTGGGCCGCTGCGCAGATAATACTGCCGCACCAAACCATTGAAAGTAATGGGAGCCGCGGTGCCCGCATACGCCTGCCAGTCCTTGACTTCGGGCACATCGGCCAGACTATCGGCGAGTTTTCCCAGCAAGGCGTTGGTGGTCTCCAGTGTACTGCCTTCCGGCATATCCACCACGATCTGGAATTCGGATTTGTTATCGAAGGGCAGCATTTTGAGTACAACTGCCTGAATGATGACCAAACCGACCGCGGCCAGAACCAACAGGCCCATTGAGCCGAACAGCAAACGCCGTCTTCGTGCCGCATGATCCGACTCAAGAAAGGGTGACATCAATTTATGTGCAACGCGATTGAGCCAGCCACTGCTTTCAGCTATTGATGTGCCCGTCGTGCCGGATGCTGGCTGGTGATGAGCCAGCAGGCGCAGTGCCAGCCAGGGTGTTACCACCAGAGCGACCGCCAGCGACAGCAGCATGCCGACCGAAGCATTGATTGGGATTGGCCGCATGTAGGGGCCCATCAGGCCCGTGACAAAGGCCATGGGCAGTAAAGCCGCAATCACCGTGAAGGTGGCGAGAATGGTGGGTCCGCCTACTTCGCTGACAGCCGCAGGAATGATATCGCGCAGATTGCCTCCGCCGAGACGTTGATGCCGGTGGATATTTTCAACGACGACAATTGCATCATCGACCAGAATGCCAATCGAGAAGATCAACGCAAACAGCGAGACGCGGTTGATGGTGAAGCCCATGGCCCACGAAGCGAACAGGGTCAACATCAACGTAATGATGACAGCCGCACCGACCACGATGGCTTCGCGCCAACCGAGTGTGAACAGCACCAGCAGGATCACTGACAGGGTGGCAAACATGAGCTTCTGGATCAGTTTGTTGGCTTTGTCACTGGCGGTCTGGCCATAGTCGCGGGTGACGGTGAAATGTACATTGGAGGGAATGACCACACCGACCAGTTCCTGCAAGCGTGAGGCGACAGCCTGGGTAATGTCGGAGGCATTGCTGCCCGGTTTCTTGGCGATTGCCAGAGTTACTGCCGGCGCATTGCCACTGACCGGTGCCTTCTCTCCGGCGGGAGCGCCGAACCAGACATAACTGTCCGGCAGGTCTGCGCCATGGTGGATGTTTGCTACATCGGACAAAAACACCGGCTGGCCCTGGTTAAGACCAATGACCAGCGCCGAGACATCGGCTGCACTGGCCAGAAAGGTGCCGGCGGTTACTGGCAGCGTGGTATTTGCCACAATACGGTCGCCAGCCTGGGTAACCGTGTTGGCAGCGTGAAGTGCTGCGGAAAGGTCCTGGATCGAAAGGCCGTAGGCAGCGAGCCTGGTTGCATCGAGCTCGACTATGACTGCCCGCTCAGGCGCACCTATAGTGTAAACATCGCGCGTGCCCGGAATGCGTTTGAGCTCGGTCTCGAGTGTACGTGCCACTTCAGCCAAAGCCGTTGGATTCTGCTCCGGCGCATCGCTCCACAAGGTCACCGTCATGACCGGAACATCGTCTATGCCCATCGGCTGTAGCAACGGCTGACCGACGCCGAGACCGGCGGGTACGAAATCCTGATTCTGGTAAACCTGATTGTACAGCCGCACGATCGCCGTCTGGCGCGGTATGCCAACCTGATATTCAACGGTCAAAATGGCGACACCAGGTCGGCTGATCGAATAAACGTGTTTGACGCCGTCGATTTCGGACAGCTTCTGCTCCAGCGGATAGGCCACCAGGTTCTCGACATCGTGCACATCGGCACCGGGGAATGGCACGATTATGTTGGCCATGGTCACATCGATTTGCGGTTCTTCTTCGCGCGGTGTGATCAGCGTTGCAGCTATGCCCAGCAGAATCGCAGCCACTGCCAGTAAGGGTGTCAGCGGTGAGGACTGAAAAGCTTGAGCAATGCGGCCGGAAAATCCCAGCGTTTGACTCACTGCGAAACCCCATTGCGTTGAAGACTGAGCCACTGACCCGCGGCAGCGGGGTTGGTGGCGTAGCGTTCGCCAGCCTCAAGCCCGGCAAGAATCTCAATCATGTCATCAAAATGATGACCACTGCGAACCTGGCGCAGACGTACATTGGTGCCATCGACCACGTAAACGCCCTGTAACTCGCCACGCTCGACCAGCGCGGTAGCTGGCACCAGCATGCGTTGCACCTCACCGGTAGCAAACGCAGCCTTGACCGTCATGCCGGGGAACAGGCCGGTATTGTCGCCGGGTAATTCGAGGCGCACGGTAAAGGTATGCGTGGCAGGATCGGCATAGGGAAATACGGTGACCTTGCTGGCACTGACGCGTTGTTTGCCGTTGCCGACCAGAATCACATCGGCCGCTTGCATGGCACGAATCGGTGCAATGGCGCTTTGTGGCACCTGCACCGATACGCGCAAATCCTTGAGCGACACACCCGTCATCAGCGGTTGCCCCGGCACCACCGACTCACCGATTTGCACATGACGCTCGGTGACAATGCCCGAATAGGGCGCATGCACGACGGTGTAATCCATCTGCTGGCCGATCTCGCTCAGCTGCGCCCTTGCAGTATCCAGCGCAGCCTTGGCCGCATCGCGTCGTGCGCGTTCCTTATCCAGTTCTGCCTTGGACACGAGCTTGCGCTCATAGATTTCAGAAATGCGCTTGAACGAGGCCTGTGCCTCGTCATAAACAGCTTGTGCGGATGCGATTTGCGATTGCGCGCGACTCTTGGCCGATTTCTGTTCGACATCGGTAAAGCGCACAATAACGGCACCTTCGTCCACCGTGTCGTTCACGTCATAAGGTAATTCAATAACGCGGCCGCTGGTCTGGGCCGAAATAGTCGCCTGATTGACAGCTTCAACCACACCATCCCACACCTGTTCACTGCGTCCCGCCCGTGCCTCGACCACCGCGGTGGCAAAAGTCGGCGCTGCATTGGGCGACCTGCTCTCGGGCGCAGAATGGTCGCAAGCGACCAGCAGGCAAGTGCCCGCCAGTGCCACCAGCAGTAAAGGCAAACGTTTCATCCGGCGGCCTCATTAATCATCTGCTTCGTTGCAACTTCGACTTCCGCTGCGATTACGCCGAGCTCAGGGCTGTGCGATAGCATGCCGAGCATGGGTTCGGGGCGGATCATGCCAATCTTGGTCTTACCCTTTTCGGTATAAACCGAAATGCGACAGGGCAGGGCCATATTCATACTCATATCGTTGGACAGCACTTTGGCAGCCTGGCCTGGATTGCAAACCTCAAACACTCGGCATTGCTCGGCGAAGGCTATGCCTTTGCTGCGCAGCGTATTGCCGAGATCGTGCACGTGTAAAACGCCGAACTGGTGCGCCTTGACTGCCGCATCCAGGTCCTCGGCGGCCTGCTCAAATGGTTTTTCTGTCTCTCTGATGTAATACATGTTTGACCTCTTAACGCTCATTGCAATTGCGGTTCAGCATTTACTGTGTCTTGCTTGCTGATTTCAGCCGCTCAATACCGAGCGCTTTCATGACATATTTTTCGTAAACCGGGTCGGTGTTACCGGTGCGCATTTTGTGCAGGTAGTACTTTTCGAAAGCCACCTTCGCCAAGTGTACCCACTTACCGACTCCAGCCCAGGTGACATTGCGTGGCGGGATTTGTGGCAGGGCCACAAAGGCCACACCAGTATCGCCCATGTCTGCCAGGCAGACAGCATTCCAGGTTGCCCGTGCCTTGCC
>Ga0163153_10004907_pt1 | contig 16327 bp, 17 predicted proteins | sample OliLakLV19MP6IB1_FD_148629 | JGI IMG/M metagenome (GOLD analysis project Ga0163153, IMG submission 148629) | Freshwater microbial mat bacterial communities from Lake Vanda, McMurdo Dry Valleys, Antarctica - Oligotrophic Lake LV.19.MP6.IB-1 | ecosystem: Environmental > Aquatic > Freshwater >... | reverse complement strand
GGGCGACGATGTCCTACGCCGGCGTCGTTCTGCTCCTCGCTCGATATCCACCCAAGAAGCAGACCGGAACGATGTCCTGGCGGGTGTCACGCCGTAGCCTCCCGCCCGTGGGCATTCTCGGGTGGATCGTCGTCGGCTTCGTTGCCGGAGCGCTCGCGAGGGCGGTGACGGGTGGCGCACGCGACGCCGGGTGCCTCACCACGATCGCGATCGGTGTCCTCGGTGGTCTCATCGGCGGCGCGCTGTTCAACGCGGCGGGCGACGAGGGCATCGGCGACTTCGGCATCCGCTCGATGTTCGTCGCCTTCATCGGCGCGTGCGCGCTACTGCTGGTCGTCGGGCTCGCGACGCGCGGGAAGTACGGCGGGCGCTAGCCGTCAGGAGCGCTGGAGCGCGTCGCGCACCGAACCGAGGTCGCGGCGGCCGCGTACCAGGAGCTCGGCTTGCGCCTGTGTGAGCGGCGGGGAGAAGTAGAAGCCCTGTACGTAGTCGCAGCCGAGCTGGTACAGCGCCGACATCTGCTGCGCGGTCTCGGCCCCTTCGGCGACTACTTCGTGACCCAACACCTGGGCGAGCCGGATCACCGCGGCGATCACGGTCGTGTCGGCCGACATCAGACCGCCCAGTTCGTCCATGAACATGCGGTCGATCTTCACGACGTCGATCGGGAACTGACGTAGGTACGCGAGCGACGAGTACCCGGTCCCGAAGTCGTCGATCGCGAGGCGCACGCCGAGGCGCTTGATGCGTTCGAGCTGCCCGAGCGCCTGGTCGGCCGTGCTGACGAGCACCGTCTCGGTGATTTCGAGCATCAGCCACTGCGGGTCGACGCGCGACCGCGCCGTCACGTGTTCGAGCGAGGTTGCAAAGTCGGGGCGGGCGAACTGACGGCCGCTGACGTTCACCGAGATCGAGAGCGGTGCGCGGTCCGGGTGTTGGCCGTTCCACGCGGCGATTTGGCGGCAGGCCTGTTCGAGGACCCATTCGCCGATGGCCACGATGAGCTGCGATTCCTCGGCCAACGCGATGAAATCGGCGGGCGCGACGAGGCCGTGCCCGGGCCGCGCCCACCGCACGAGCGCCTCGAAGCCGGTGACTTCGCCGCTCGAGAGCCGCACGATCGGTTGGTAGACGAGTCGGAGTTCGCCGCGTTCGAGAGCACCCTGGAGCGCGGCCTCGGTGTCGCGCCGTCGTTGCACGCGCTCGCGCAACGTCGCGTCGTACAGTTCCCACCGGTTCGGGCCTTCGTGCTTCGCCCGGAACATCGCGGCCTTCGAGTCGCGGAGCAGCGCATCGGGCGTCGCGGTTTCGCTGCCCCGCATGGCCACGCCGACGCACGCGCTGACCTGTATGGGGCGGGAGCCGACGTCGAAGGGCCGGCGGAGCACTTCGATGATCTGCTCGGCGATGACGATCACGTCGTCGACGTCGTCCAGTTCCTCACAGAGCACCGCGAATTCGTCACCTGCGACCCGCGCGACGGTGTCGCCCGGGCGGATGACGGAGAGCAGCCGGGTCGCGGCCTCGACGAGGACCGCGTCACCCGTCGCGTGGCCCCATGTGTCGTTCACCGACTTGAACCGGTCGATGTCGACGCAGATCAGGGCGAGGGGAATGTTGGTGCGGCGGGCCCGGGCGAGCGCGTGCAGGAGGCGGTCGAAGAGCAGCGGTCGGTTGGCGAGGCCGGTCAGGGTGTCGTTCGCGCCGCGGCGCACGAGGTCGCGGCGGACCCGGGCCAGCTCGGCCCGTGTCACCCACAACCGCGCGGCGAAACCGGCCGCGGCCACGGCCGAGATACCGGCGGCGAGCACCGTTGCATCCATGCCCGGTAATGATCGGGCCCGGGCCGGACACCCTGTAGGGCCAGGGAGGCGCCAGCGAAGCCGACCCAACAGCGGGTGGCCGGAAGGGACTAGATCTCGGCGCTGGGGAGGCCCAGATCGGGTTCGGCGCCGGTCCGCACCCGGGTCGCCCGTCCGTCACCGTCGAGGTCGAAGACGACCCGCTGGCCCTGGCGCAGCAGCCGGAACACCGACTGCGCGAGGGCATCGGGGGCCAAGACGACCTCTTCCCGGTCGAGATCGCGGACGACGATCCCCTCCTTGGTGGCGGGGTCGTACATCTTGATCACACCCTGCATAACCGCATCTCCGGGCCCTCAGCCTCGGGACGGCTTGACGACCTTGCCGGCCTTCAGGCACGACGTGCAGACGTTGAGGCGCTTGGGCGTGCCGTCGACGACGGCCCGGACCCGCTGGATGTTGGGGTTCCAGCGGCGCTTCGTACGGCGGTGCGAGTGGCTGAGCCGCATACCGAAGTGCGGCTTCTTGGCGCACACGTCGCAAACCGATGACATCGTGGTCTTCCTTCACTCGCCGGGAACCGGGAGAGGATAGCACCGCTGAGTAGTCTCGAACCGATGCCGGGCCCTCTGACCAGCCTCGACGCCGCGGCGCTGCGCCAGACGGTGCTGCGCTTCCGTGATGCGTTGCGCAGCCACCAGGAGGAGTTGAACCGGCTCAACGTCTACCCCGTTCCCGACGGCGACACGGGCACGAACATGGCGCTGACCCTCGAGTCGGTGTGCAGCGAACTCGCGACCGCGACGTCGATGGCCGAGGTGTGCCACGCCATCAGCCGCGGGTCGCTCATGGGCGCACGCGGGAACTCCGGCGTGATCACGTCGCAGATCCTGCGCGGGTTCGCCGACGTCTTTCGCGAGTGCGACGCGATCACCGCCGCCGATTTCGGGCGGGCGTTGCGGCGCGCGGCCGACGCCGCGTACGAAGCCGTGATGCGTCCCGTCGAGGGCACGATCCTCACCGTGGTGCGCGAGACCGCCGAAGCCGTCGAGACGTTGGACGACCCCGATCTGGCGTCGTTGCTCGATGCCGCGGCCGTCGCCGCGCGCGACTCCGTGGTGCGGACGCCGACACTCCTCCCGGTGTTGCGCGATGCCGGTGTTGTCGACGCGGGCGGCAAAGGCTTCACCCTGTTGCTCGACGCGTTGCTCGAAGTCGTCACCGGGCGCCCGATACCCGAGCCCGAAGTCAGCGCGACCCCGACTGCCGTCGAGGCGCACCTGCGCGGCGACGACGACATCTCGGGGCTGCGTTACGAAGTGATGTACCTGCTCGACGCGCGCGACGAAATGCTCCCGGCGTTCCGCGATGCGTGGATGTCGGTCGGCGACTCCATCGTCATTGTCGGCGGCGACGGTCTGTACAACTGCCACATCCACACGAACGATGTGGGCGCCGCGGTCGAAGCCGGCATCGAAGCGGGCCGGCCGTACAAGATCCGTGTCACCGACCTCCTCGACGAAGTCGAAGAAGAGCAATGGGTGCGCGACGCCGGCGGCGTGGCTGCGGCCGCTCCCGCGCCGGCTCCGGCGGTGACGACCGCGGTCGTCGCGGTTGGTGTCGGTCCGGGCATCCAACGCATCTTCGTGAGTCTCGGCGTGCAGCAGGTCGTCGCGGGCGGCCAGTCGATGAACCCCTCGACCGCGCAGATCCTGGAAGCCGTGACCGCGTGCAACTCCACGGCTGTTGTCGTACTGCCGAACAACAAGAACATCGTCCCCGTCGCCCGCCAGGTCGACGCGCTCACCGAGAAGCGCATCGCCGTCGTCCCGACGACGAGTGTCCCCGAGGCCCTGGCCGCGCTCGTCGACTACGACCCGAATGCCGAACTCGACGACAATGCCAAGGTCATGGGAGAAGCCGTCGACCGTGTCCGCACCGGCGAAGTCACCCAGGCGGTGCGCGACGCCACGGCCGACTTCGGGCCCATTTCCGAAGGTGACTGGATCGCACTGAGCCGCGACGGCATCGTCGCCGCGCTCTCGACGCCGGGTGATGCAGTGTGTGCGCTTCTCGGGCACCTCGTCGACGACGACAGCGAGATCGTGACCGTGCTGGTCGGCTGCGACGCCCCGGCGAACGAGACGCAACGCATTCGCGAACACATCGAGTACCAGTTCCCGCATGTGGAGATCGAGTTCCACGACGGTGGCCAGCCGTTGTACCCGTACCTCGTCGGCGTCGAGTGAGCGGAGCGGTCCAGGCGCAGATCCGGAGGCGTGGTGCGGACTCGGAGGGCATTCCTCGCGGCGGTGGAGCGCCGGAGGTCGTAGCCGCATGAACGAGGCACCGATCACGTTGCGCGAGCTGGCGACGAAGCCGCTCGGTGAGCTCACGGCGGTCGGCCCGAAGCTCGAGGAACGGCTCGCGCAAATGGAGCTGCACTCGGTCCTCGACGTGCTCGAGCACTACCCGCGCCGGTGGATCGACCGCACCAAGCGCGCCGACATCGCGACGCTCACAGTCGGCGAGGAAGCGACCGTGTTCGCCGAGGTCCGGACGATTCGCGGGCGCCGGGCGCGCACGGGCAAGGTCGTCGTCGACGCGGTTGTTTACGACGGCACGTCGCTGTTGAACGTGGTGTTCTTCAACCAGGCGTGGCGTGAGCGCCAGCTTCCCGAAGGCACCGAGGTCGCGCTGTTCGGCAAGCTCGAGGTCTACCGGGGCAAACGCCAGATGACGAACCCCGTCGTCGACGTGATCGGCGGCAAAGGCGGTGGCGACGAACGCACCGGCGTCATCGTCCCCGTGTACCCACAGTCGGGCAAGGCCGACGTGTACACCTGGCAGTTGCGCAAGGTCGTGTCCGAAGTGCTGCGCCGGTGCAAGGCGCGGGGCCTGGCCGAACCGCTCGACGAGTCGATCCTCGACAAGCACGACTTCGTCGCGCGCGACACGGCGTACTTCGGCATTCATCAGCCGGAGGACGGCGCCGAACTGGCGGCCGCGAAACGCCGCCTCGCGTTCGACGAGTTTCTGCGCATGCAGGTCGGCCTCGTCGCGCGCAAGCGGGCGTTCGCCGCTGCGCAGACCGGAATCCGCCATGTCGCCGACGGCTCGCTGGTCGGGGCGTTCGTCGGCGCGCTTCCGTTCCCGCTTACCGACGATCAGCAGCGCGCGATCGACGAGATCGCGGGCGACATGGCCGCGCCCGCGCCGATGCACCGTCTGCTGCAGGGCGACGTCGGTTCGGGGAAAACGGTCGTCGCGCTGGCGGCGTTGCTCGTCGGTGTGCAGGGCGGCTACCAGGGCGCGTTCATGGCACCCACCGAGGTGCTGGCCGAGCAGCACTATCTGGGGTCGGCCCGCATGCTCGACGGTCTTACTGTTGCGGCCGAGGGATCGCTGCTCGCGGAACGCCCGGTGCGCGTCGAACTGTTGACCAACCGCACGACCGCGGCCGAACGGCGCCGCATCTCGGCGGGGCTCCGGCACGGCGAGGTCGACATCCTCGTCGGCACGCACGCGCTGCTCTACGGCGACGCCCAGTTCACGCGCCTCGGCATCGCGGTCATCGACGAACAGCATCGCTTCGGTGTCGAGCAGCGCGCGCTCCTGCGGGGCAAAGGCCGAGTGACGAGCGACCCTCCCGGCGAGGCGACCGACGCTGCACAGGGAGAGCGAGTGCGACCGGGAGAGGGGATACCCGACGTGCTCGTCATGACGGCCACACCGATCCCGCGCACGGCGGGCATGCTGATCTACGGCGACCTCGACAAGTCGGAGTTGCGCGAGATGCCCCCCGGCCGCACGCCGATCACGACGAGCGTGGTGGGCGCGAACCCGATGGACCAGGCCGCGGCGTGGGCGCAGTTGCGGGCCGAGGTCGAGGCCGGTCGCCAGGCCTACGTGGTGTGCCCGCTGGTCGAGGAGAAAGCGAAGATCGAGGCGCGCGCCGCCACGGAGGAATACGAACGGTTGCAGGCCGAGGAACTTGCCGGACTCCGGCTCGGGTTGCTGCACGGGCAGATGGCGTCCAAGGACAAAGAAGCCTCGATGGACGCGTTCCGCCGGGGCGAGGTCGACGTGTTGGTTGCGACCACGGTGATCGAGGTGGGGGTCGACGTGCCGAACGCGACGGTCATGGTCGTCGAGGACGCCGACCGCTTCGGGCTCTCGCAGCTGCACCAGTTGCGCGGCCGCGTCGGCCGCGGCGGCGGCGACTCGTGGTGCTTCCTGTTCGGCGACCCGAAGACCTCCGGCGGCGAGGAGCGACTCAAGGCGATGGAAGCATCGACCGACGGGTTCCTGCTCGCCGAGAAGGATCTCGAGATTCGCGGCGCGGGCGAAGTGTTCGGCGAGCGGCAATCGGGCTTCAGCGACCTGAAGCTGGGACGCATCCCGCGCGACGAGGCCGTGGTGGTCGAGGCCCGGCGCGTTGCCGAGAGCATCCTCGACGCCGACCCCGACCTCACGCGCCATGCGCAGTTGCGAGAAGAGGTCGAAGATCTGCTCGGAGACGCCGTCGACTTCTTGTTCAAGAACTGATGCGCGGCATCCGTGTGATCGCCGGAAGTGAGCGGGGCCGGCGGCTCGTCGTCCCGCCCGGCGACAGCGTGCGCCCGACGAAGGACATCGTCCGCGAGTCGATGTTCAACGCGCTCGACTCGCGGCGCCGGCTTGTCGACGCCGCCGTGCTCGATCTCTTCGCGGGAACGGGAGCGCTCGGAATCGAAGCGCTGTCGCGCGGTGCGGCATCGGCCGTGTTCGTCGAACGGGACCGAAACGCGATCAGTGCCATCGAGACGAACCTCGACACGCTCGGTCTTGCCGATCGAGGCCGCGTCGTCCGCAGCGACGTCGGTGCCGTGTTGGGCGGTGCATTGCCGCGCGAGACCCCGTTCGACGTGGTGTTGATCGATCCGCCCTACGACTGTGGCGACGAAGAAATCGCAACGGTGCTCCGCGCGCTCCGTGGACCGGGTTGGCTGGCCGAAGACGCGATGGTGAGCGTGGAGCGGCGTACGAAGCCGCGTTCCGACGTGCCCGACGATGTGGTGATCGAGTGGGAGCGGGCGTTCGGGGATACGCTCGTACGGTTCCTCAAGCTGATGTGAAGGACTTCGAGTTGGCGACAGCCCTGTGTCCCGGTTCCTTCGATCCGGTAACCAACGGCCACATCGACATCATCGAGCGGACCGCGCGCTATTTCGACCGGGTGATCGTCGCGGTCGGCGGCAACCCGTCGAAGACCCAGCCGTTGTTCACGATCGAAGAACGGCTCGCGATGCTCGACGAGGTCACCGAGCATCTGGCCAACGTGCAGCTCGACGTGTTCAAAGGGTTGCTCGTCGATTTCGCGACCGAGCACGGTGCCAACTCGATTGTCAAGGGCCTGCGTGCGGTTTCCGACTTCGATTACGAGCTCCAGATGGCGCAGATGAACCAACGACTCTCGGGTATCGACACGTTCTTCATCTCGACGAGTCCGCAACACTCGTTCTTGTCGTCGAGCCTCGTGCGCGAGGTCGCGCGTTTCGGCGGCGACGTTTCGAGCATGGTGCCGAAGAATGTCGCGGACCGCCTGGCGACGATGTTCTCGCCATGACGATTGCAAAGGAAGGGTGATGAGCTTGCTCGAAGATTCGCCCGATGCGGCACCCGACACGCGTGAATTGCTCGTGCGGCTCCAGGAGCTGCTCGAGAAGGCGCGCGGGTTGTTCATGTCCGCGTCGGTGTCGGTCAATCGCGACGAGTTCGGCGGGCTGCTCCAGGAAGCGATCGAAGGGCTGCCCGAGGAACTGCGCCAGGCGCGCTGGTTGTTGAAGGAGCGCGACGAGTTCTTGGAGCGCGGCAGCCGCGAAGCGGAGCGGCTCATCGAGTCGGCCCGGGTGCGCGCCGAGCGCATGGTCGAGCGCACCGAGGTCGTGCGCGAGGCGAGGCGCTCGGCCGAGGCAATCATCGAACACGCCGAACGCACGGCCGCGCAGATCCGCCACGAAGCCGAGGACTACGTCGACCGCAAGCTGGCCGCGTTCGAAGTGGTTCTCGACCGCACGCTGTCGCAGGTCCACAAGGGCCGGGAACGCCTCCAGGTCCACATCGACCCCGCCAACGAGGCCCGCGAGGCCGAAGAAGACGACGGTTCGGTCGGCGCCTTCTTCGACCAGGACGACTAAGTCCGCGTCCGCGTCACCCGCCTTCGAACATCACCGACACCGGGAAGAACGTCAGGTCGTTCGACGCGTTCTTGGCCGGCGACCGCCCCTTGCGGACGCCGATCACGATCTTGTCCCCGGCCTCCACCGTGACGTTCTCGACGTTGAACACGCGCTTGCTGCGCGCGCTCGTCCACTTCTGCACCAGCGGCTTGGAGCGGAGCGTGATGAAGGTGCCGTCGGCCTTGACGAGCAGGATGTCGGCGGTTGCGCCGTCGCCCTTCGTCGACTCCAACCACGCTTCACCCGAAATTGTCACCGTGCCTGCGCTCGGCGCGGTCCAGACGCGAGCGGCACCCCGTGTCTCGCTCGGGAACATCGCGTTGGCCCCCACACCGGGCGCGGGATAGCCGTCGACGAGTTCGGTTCCGACGTGCGCGGGGAGGCGAACCCCGTTCGGGTTGGGTGGCGAGAGCCCGTTCGGAACGAGCGGCGCCAGCGCCGCGCCCGGCTGTCGGACGTCGTAGCCGGCGTACGACCACAACGCGGTTCCCGAGAGGTGCGAGAAGTCGCGCTCGCCTTCGGAATAGATGCTCGTTGCCGGTGCCGGCGTGTCGCTGAGGTCGATGGCCTTCAGCGTCACGAAGTACTCGCGTCCCGGGAAGTGCGCACTCGTCACGAAGATCCGTTCCGGGTGCGCGGGGTCGGTATAGCCGGAGTGCCAGTAGCCGTGGCCGCACCAGAAGTACGCGCATTCGTAGATCTGTGTGGGTTCGTTCCACCCACCGGTGAGTGATGGCTGTGCGGCACCCGTGATCTTGGCCGTGCGCGCGCACAAGAACTTGTTCCAGAACCCGCACGTGTACACCATCATGTAGCGCCCGATGTAGTCGTTGTACGCGACGGTCGGGCTGTGCTCGATTCCGGTCGCGATCGGAACGGCGAGGTTCTCGTCGCGGTCCCACGGGTTGGCGGCGTCGCCGGTCCAGTACTCGTAGCGGTCCGGCACGGTGACCCGCTCTTCCGGCACCCGTGCCATCAGGAGGTTCCCGACGACGCCCTTGAAGAAGTAGACGCGTCCCGCGATCTTGATCGGAGATTCGTAGCCGATGCCGGTTCCTACTCGCACCGGCTTGAGGTCGCCGGTACTCGGGCTCGTCAGCTCGCCCAGGCCTTGCGTGTAGGTCACGGTCGGGGTTTCCGCGTCGCAGTCGGGCGCGTGCCAGACCGACGTGTAGAAGAAGAACAGTCGCCCGTTGGCTTCGAACACGCGCCCGGGCCAGATGAGGCATTCGTTGTTGGCCCGGTCGGGCGCGAGCACCGTCAGGACATTCTTTCCGTTGGACGTACGGAGTTGCACGTCGATGCAGTCATTCGGGTTGAGGTCGGTGGTGCGTCCGATCGAGCCGGTGCGGAACCCGAAGCGGTCGCCGGGGCCGAAGAAGTGGCCGTCGCCGTCGCCGTCGACGAAGCTGTCGCCCACCGACCAGTACGCGGCCCCGTTGTGCACGAAGCTGAACCCGGTGTCGAAGCCGAGCACCCGCTGCGCGTTCCCCGAACGCGCGACGTGGCAGATCATGCGCGAACGCTCGGGGTACACCTGCTCGAACGGTTCCGGCTCGGCTGCACTCGCAGCGCTTCCGGTTGCGACGACCGGACCCAGGAGTCCGAGCGCAAGCAGCATGACAATGGCCCGTTTCATGTCACCTCACCATGTGAATTCGATTTCGGGACTGAACTGCGTCGCGTCGCAGAAGTGGAAGCCCGGGGGCGACGTTCCGCGTTGCACGACGAACCGGAGCGCGTCGCCGGCACTCACCGCGAGATCGGTGAGCGTGACGTCGACGGGACTTCCGTTCTTGACGAGTTGCCACCCCGTTGCCGGCCAAACCCGGGTGGTCCCGCGGTAGATCGCGGCGCGGGCGCCGTCGTCGGTAATCGCCGTGCAGGGCGGTGACGGTTCGGAGTCGCCGAGGCGAACCCGAACCGTCACCGTGCCGTTCGCGGGGGCGGTCCAGCGGCGGGCGACTGCGATGTTGCGGTTGGCGGGCGGTGCGGCGATCGTGGCGTCGATGCGGCCGGTACCGTCGGCGGTCTTCCACACGCCGTCGACCTGTTGCGGCAAACGGGCGCAGGCGTCGAGCACCAGCAACGCGTCGTCGACCGCGCACTGTTCGTACCTCCACCGCCAATAGCGCTGGCCGCCGGTGCTGTCTTCGTAGTCACGCTGCGCCGAGAACGTGCACGTTTCGCGGTGCGTGGCCAGCCACCGGCCGGTCTGCTTCAGTTCCGGCACCTGCGCGGCGCCGATCCACGACAGTCCGCCGAAGGTGTCGTTCGTATTCCAGGCGAACCCCATGACGCCTCGAACCCGCGACGACCATCCCGCGGGATCGGCCGCGGTCAGGCACCGCAGGTGGTAGTAGGTCGATTCGAAGGTGCAGGCGACGCCGTCGGCGAATACCGGGGCTCGCCTGAAGCCGTGTTGGGACGCGTTTCCGATGAACAACACCGGCGTGGACTCGTGCCCGGGCTGCTCGCCGACCCAGTCGACGAACGCGTGCAGGTCGGCGACATTGCGCGCCGCGTAACTGTCCGGCAGTTGTGAGCGGGGCAGGTCGCCCTTGCGGGGACAGTCGGTGACGAGCGCCTTGTCCCAGTCGAAACGGAACGCGCCGTGGTAGGCGTACGGGAACAGCATCGTCGAGTGCTCGAGCCACTCGGCCGACCGGTAGGGCACGTTGGCGTCGCCCGCGCCCCACCCGCCCGCCATCCACACATGGCCGCGCTGCGCGACTTCGGGGAAGAACGCCGCGGCCAGGCGCATCGACTCCGATACCGGATTCGGCTGCCCGTCCTGGCTGAAGTAGCAGAGCGGCGCTTTGCCGTTCATGTCGTCGAACCCGACGATCGCGATGATCGTCCCCTTATACGGCGCGAGCGCGCGGGCGAGCGTCGTCAGATCGGCTTCCCATGCCGCGTAGTCGTCGGCGCCGTATCCGGTGCCGCGCGTCCACGCGCACCCGCGGTCGAACAGGGAACCGAGGAAGAGCACCACGCCCGTACCGCGTTCCTGCGCGAGCTGCACGGTGCGTGTCGTCTTCGCGACGGAAACGTTGGTCCCGGTGAGTACGAAGTTGGTGCCGAACTTCGCGGGCCAGTTCTGCTTGAGGTACTTGATGCCGTTGTTGCGGTCGCCGGCGTGGACACCGGTCCAGAAGCCCCACCAACTCATCGGTTCGTCGCCGGCGACGACCGGTTCCGGGTCGGGCGGGGGATCGGTGGCCCGCGCGCCCGCCGGGGCTCCGAGCAATGCGCCGAGACACAGTGCGAGAGCAATGGCTGCCCGCCGCGAATCGCCCACGTATCGCCCCCTACGCTGTGATGCGACTCACCTGTCGTGAGCGTGAACCTCGGGCGCTTCGAGCACAATCGGGCGAATGTCCACTTTTTATCGACCCGCAGGGAGAGTGGGTCTCTAACCCGGGACCGATACACGCCCGCATTTCCGCGTAGTCGCGATCGGTTCGATCGGACCGGTGGCGAGCTGGCGGCACCGGTCCTGACCTGCTAAGATGGCCCGTTCTCCCCCCGCCCGGGCTATCCTCCGCGCGCCTGTGGCGGCCCCTTTTGCCGCCTCGAGCCGACCGACCAGATCGAGTGCCATGTCCCGCCCGTTTCAGATTCCTGTCGCCGACCTCATGCGTCGGCCGGGCGCGTCTCGGGCCGTCACGGTCGCGGAGCCGCTCGCGGGCCTGGGCGACGAGACCGTCAGCGTGCCGGGTGATCAGCCGATCGCCGTCGACATCGCGCTCGAACGCATCCCCGAGGGCATCGTCGTCCGCGGCACCGTGCGCGCGCCGTGGCAGGCCGTCTGCAGCCGGTGCCTCGAACCCGTCGGGGGCGAGGTCTCGGTGCACGTCGACGAATTGTTCGAGCCGGACCCGCTGCCGGGTGAGACATACAAACTCGACGCCGAGTCGCTCGACCTCGAGCCGATGGTGCGCGACTCCCTCGTGCTCGAACTCCCGCTCGCGCCCGTGTGCCGCGAAGACTGCGCGGGCCTCTGTCCCTCGTGTGGTGTGAACCGCAACGAGTCCACGTGCGACTGCACGTCCGATGATTCCGACCCGCGCTGGGCGGCGCTGCGGTCGCTCGAACTGTGATCCCCTCAAGGAGCTTGTGATGGCTGTCCCGAAGCGCAAGATGAGCAGGTCCGCGACGCGTTCGCGCAAGTCCGCGAACATGAAGCTCGCGCGTCCGTCGCACTCCTTGTGCCCCAACTGCGGCGCGTCGCGCCTGCCGCATACGGTGTGCGGAAACTGCGGCTGGTACCGGGGCCGCCGGCGAGTGGAAGTCGAGTAGTGCGATAGTCGAGGCGCGTACGGCGAGCGGCGGGTCCGCCACACGGTCGGTGGTCGCGGTCGACGCGATGGGCGGAGACCGCGCGCCCGGTGAGATCGTTGCGGGCGCGCTGGAAGCAGCACGCGTCCTCGATGTCGCCATCCTTCTCGTCGGCCAAGCCGACGCGATTGCCGCCCATATGCCGCCGGGTCCGCTTCCGGAGCGGATCGAGGTGCTCGACGCCTCCGAAGTCATTGCCATGCACGACGAACCGGCCGCGGCCGTTCGCTCGAAGAAGGACGCATCACTCGTGCGCTGTGCCGAGGCCGTCCGCGACGGTCGGGCCGACGCCATGGTCGGGGCGGGAAACACGGGCGCCACGATGGCCGCGGCATTGCTGCGCATGGGCCGCATCCGTGGCGTCCACCGGCCTGCGATCGCGGTCCCGATCCCGACCCCCGGTTCGGACCGGTCCAACCTGCTCGTCGACGGCGGCGCCACGGTCGACCCGGAACCGGCCTGGCTCGCGCAGTGGGCCGAGTTGGGTCGCGAGTACGCCCGGACCCGACTCGGTGTCGACGAACCGACGATCGGTCTGCTCTCGGTGGGCGAAGAGCCGGGCAAGGGCGACGCGCTCCGCAAGGCGGCGTACCCGCTCCTGACCCGCGTGAAGGGTTTCCGGGGCAACGTCGAGGGTCGCGACCTCATGAACCCGGTTGTCGACGTTGTCGTGACCGACGGATTCACGGGCAACGTCGCGTTGAAGACGCTCGAAGGTGCGATGTTCGCCGTTGCCGGGCTCGTGTTCGCGGTGCTCGACGAGCCTGCGTTCGCGGACGTCGCCGACGCGTTACGGCTGCGCATGCTCGAAGTTGCCGCGCCGCTCTTGCCCGACAACACCGGTGGCGCGCTGCTGCTCGGCGTGAAGGGTGTGTGCGTGATTTCGCACGGCTCGTCGTCGGCGACTGCGATCGTGAACGCGGTGCGGGTCGCGATGGAGTCGGTGCAGTCCGATGTGGTCGGACGTCTCACGGGAATCGTGCGGACGCAGGGAGCGGCCCATGAGCCGGAGGCCACAAGCGGCGACCGAGGGAGCCATGTTGAGGTACGGGATGCCGGCTGAGACGCACAGCCGGCGTGGGCCGCTCGGTGCCGACGACGTGGCCCGCATTGTGCGCGAGCAACTCGCCGAGATCCTCGAACTCGACATCGACTCCGTGACGCTCGACTCGCGCCTGCGCGAAGACCTCGACGCCGACGACTACGCGCTCATCGACCTCGTCGAAGCGGTCGAGGCCGAGATCGGCGAACGCACCATCGGTCTCTCACTCGACGACGACGACCTGAGCGAACTGCGAACAGTGCGCGATGCCGTCGACTGTGTCGTCGCCCGCCTCGAGGCGCGCCCATGAAGTCTCTTCCCCAATACGTCGAACCCCCGGGGATTGCCACGCTCGAAGAAGAGCTGGGCGTCCAGTTCATCGATCGCAGCCTGCTCCTGCGCTCGCTCGCGCACCGGTCGTGGTGCGCGGAGAACGGTGTCGACGACTCGAACGAACGCCTCGAATTCCTCGGCGACTCGGTGCTTGGTCTGGTCGTCACGCACTACGTGTTCGAACACTTCCCCCACCTTCCCGAGGGCCAGCTCTCCGAGGTGCGGGCCGGTGTCGTGAACGCGCGCGTGCTCGCCGAGGTCGCGCACGAACTCGATCTCGGCCAGTACGTCTTGCTCGGCAAGGGCGAAGACGCGGCGGGCGGCCGCACGAAGCAGTCGATTCTGGCCGACGCGTTCGAAGCAGTGATCGCCGCGGTACATCTCGAAGCCGGGTTCGACACCGCCAAGGACCTCGTGCTGCGGTGCCTGCGCGATCGCATCGCCGAGGCCGCGGCGGGGCCGGGTGGGCGCGACTACAAGACGCGGCTCCAGGAACTCACGGCGGCGCGGACGCTCGGGCGGCCCCGCTACGTCGTGCGCGACGAGGGTCCCGACCACGCCAAGCACTTCTACGCCGCGGTGCTCGTTACCGACCGGCAGTACGGCGAGGGCGAGGGCCGTTCGAAGAAGGAAGCCGAGCAGGCCGCGGCGTGGGTCGCATGGAGTCGGCTTCAGGAAGAGGGGGGCACCGATGCCGGAACTGCCTGAGGTCGAGGTCATGCGCCGTGATCTCGAGAAGGAGGTGGTGGGGCGCAAGATCAAGACCGTCGAGGTCTCGGGCAGCCGCTCGATACGTCGCCACAAGCAGAAGAAAGACTTCATCGCCGCGCTCGAAGGCCACAAGATCGTATCCGTCGCGCGCCGCGGGAAGTACCTGGTCATCCGGCTCGACGGGCCCGAGGCGCTCGTCGTGCACCTCGGCATGTCCGGTCAACTGTTGCGTGCGAAGTCGGCGCGCGAGAAAGCCCCGAAGCACACGCACGTCGTCATCACCTTTACGCAGGGCGGTCTCGTGCGCTTCGTCGACCCGCGCACGTTCGGCGAGATGTTCGTCGCGCCGTTCGACGATCTCGAAGAACAGGTCGAGGAGCTGGCGCACCTGGGTCTCGATCCGCTCGAGACCGCGCTGAACTGGGAACTGTTCGGCCGCATGCTGGCCGACCGCAAGATGCGCCTCAAGGCACTGCTGATGGACCAGAAGTTCATCGCGGGTATCGGCAACATCTACAGCGACGAGATCTTGTTCCAGGCCGGGTTGCGCTGGGACCGCATGAGCGACTCGCTGTCGCAACAGGAGGTCCGCCGCCTCTACCGCGCCATTATCGAGACCCTCCAGGACGCGGTGAAGCACCGCGGCTCGTCGTTGGCGGACGAGCAGTACCGCGACCTGTTCGGGCAACTCGGCGGGTACCAGCACCACCACCAGGTGTACGACCGCGAAGGCGAGTCCTGTCCGCGGTGCCGGCGCCAGTTGGTGCGGGCGCGCTTCTCGAACCGGTCGACGTTCTTCTGCGAGTCGTGTCAGGTCTGACGCGGGTCAGGGTGTCGATTTCCGGCCGGGTCCAGGGCGTGTGGTTCCGCGACTCGTGTCGCGAAGAGGCCCGGGCGCTGGGCGTCGCCGGGTGGGTCCGCAATTGCGTAGATGGTGTCCGAGTCGAGGCCGAATTCGAGGGGCCCGAGGCCGCGGTCGCGCGGATGGTCGCGTGGTCCCGGCAGGGCCCGCCCCGGGCCGGCGTCGACGAGGTACACGTCGAGCCCCTGTCGCCCACCGGCGAGCAGGGGTTCCGCGTCCGATGAGGGCCTGGCCCCTACCATCGCCACCGGAGGAGGGGGCCCCGTTGCTCATGATGTCGTGTTCCTGAAGTCGTTGACCCTGAAGGGTTTCAAGTCGTTCGCCGACAAGACGACGCTCGTGTTCGAGCCGGGCGTCTGCGTGGTCGTCGGTCCGAACGGCTCGGGCAAGTCGAACATCGTCGACTCCGTGGCGTGGGTGCTGGGCGCCCAGGGCGCGCGTGCGTTGCGCGGGGGCAAGATGGACGACGTCATCTTCGCGGGCACTTCCGACCGGCCCGCGCTCGGCCGGGCCGAGGTGTCGCTCACGATCGACAACACCGCGGGCCTGCTTCCGATCGAATTCAGCGAGGTCACGATCACCCGGATGCTGTTCCGCACGGGCGAGTCCGAATACATGATCAACGGCGCACCGTGCCGCCTCCTCGACATCCAGGACCTCCTCTCCGATACGGGCATCGGCCGCCAGCAGCACGTCATCGTCGGGCAGGGTCAGCTCGACCAGGTACTGAACGCGCGCCCCGAAGATCGGCGGGCGATCATCGAGGAAGCGGCGGGCATCCTGAAGTTCCGTAAGCGGCGCGAGAAGGCGCAGCGGCGGCTCGAAGCAACTGAGGGCAACCTGCTGCGTCTCACCGACCTGCTGCGTGAAGTGCGGCGCGGTCTGCGCCCGCTGGAGCGCCAGGCCGACGCGGCCCGCCGCCACGATGGCCTCGTCGGCGAGTTGAACGCGGTGAAGCTGCACCTCGCCGGCCGCGAGATCGAATCGCTGCGCACACGCGAAGAACGGCGAGCGC
>Ga0163153_10004904_pt1 | contig 16331 bp, 12 predicted proteins | sample OliLakLV19MP6IB1_FD_148629 | JGI IMG/M metagenome (GOLD analysis project Ga0163153, IMG submission 148629) | Freshwater microbial mat bacterial communities from Lake Vanda, McMurdo Dry Valleys, Antarctica - Oligotrophic Lake LV.19.MP6.IB-1 | ecosystem: Environmental > Aquatic > Freshwater >... | reverse complement strand
CAGCTTCACGTCGCCGAGGCCGAACGCGCCCGCCCCGAACGGGATGGACGGCAGGTACAGGATGGCCGGGATGAGCACGGCGGCCGCGACGGCGAGGACGACCGCGCCACCGACGAGCGGGTTCTGGCCAGACACGGCGTAGAGCAGTGCGACCGGGATGACCGGCAGGGTCAGCTCGTTGGGGAGCAGCCGCTGATCGAGGTCCGTGGCCAGGCCCACGATGAGCGTCACGAACCACGCCCCGAACAGGACCAGGGCCAGCGGATCGTCCGCGAGCCGCAGCGGCAGCAGGCCCAGGGCCACGGCGCCCGTCACCCCGCAGGCCACCGTCCGCCAATCGATGGCGCGTCCCGGCGGGTGCTCCTCGTCGTGCTCCGGCCAGCGCGTCGCGAAGCGATCGGCCGCGAGGCCGAGCAACCCACCGACAACGGCCAGGCCGATCGACAACAGCAGCTGGAGGCTCACGCGCGCGCCACGACCGACGACACCGACACCGGGGACTCCGACGACACCGACGCGGCCGGATCCGGTCGGGTCAGCGGCTGCCGGCCCCGGCGAGGGCCAGCTCGACCAGCGTGGCGTGCGACGCGCCAGTCGCGCCACGCGGGGCGAACGACAGCGCCTTGCGGAAGTAGGCGGTCCCGGCGATGTCGAGGTGGACCCATGGCACGGTCGCGAATTCACGCAGGAACAGGCCGCTCTTCACGAGCGAACCCTCGGCCGAGCTGGAGTTCTGGAAGTCGCCGTACCAGGAGTCCATGTCGGACACGTACTCGTCGACCAGGGGCATCTGCCAGTAGCGCTCACCGGCCCGATCGCCCGCCGCCATGACCTCGTCGTAGAACGACTGGGGCGTCCCGAAGGCGCCCGTCACGAGGTGGCCAAGCGCGCGCGACACGGCACCCGTGAGCGTCGCCACGTCGACCATGTGCGTGGCGCCGAGGCGCTCCGCCCAGGTCATCGCATCGCCCAGGATCAGCCGTCCCTCGGCGTCCGTGTTGGTGATGTCGATCTTCTTGCCGTTCAGGGCGGTCACGATGTCGCCCGGGCGGGTCGAGTGCGGGCCAGGCATGTTCTCGACGGCCGGGGCGACGGCCAGCAGGGGCGTCCCCGGGGCCAGCCGCGCCACCGTCTCGATGGCGGCGATCACGGTGCACGCACCGGTCTTGTCCAGCTTCATCTCCTCCATCCGATCGGATGGCTTGATGGAGATGCCGCCGGAATCGAAGCACACGCCCTTGCCGATGATGGCCAGGTGGCGGTCCAGGGCGTCGTGCTCGGCTTCCCCGCCGGAGCGCATCACGATCATCTGCGGCGGGTTGTCGCTGCCCCGACCGACGGCCATGAACATGCCCATGCCCAGTTCCGTCGCACGGTCCGGCCCGATGACATCGATCGACAGGCCGTGGCGCTCGGCGATGGCCCGGGCCTCATCAGCGAGGACCTCCGGCGAGACGTCGTTGGCCGCCCGGTTGGACAGGTCGCGCGCGACGTTCGCGCCTTCTCCGATGATCTGGCCGCGTTCTGCGGCGGCCTGGATGGCCGACGCGTTGCCACCGGGAACGACCAGGATCAGCTCGTCAAGCGTCGGCGGCGCGGAGATGTCCGCCCAATCGCCACGGAGCGGAGCGCCGTCCGGACCCCAGCTCGGCTCGATCGCATCGCGATAGATGGCCTTGGGATCGTACGAGCCCTCGACGATGCCGCGGGCCACCAGCTGGGCGGCGAGGCTCGCATCGCCATCCAGGCCATCAGCCTCGGCCAGGGGCGACAGCCAGATGGCCATCGTCCGGACCGTGCGGCCGCCGAGCCGTCGCTCGGCCGAAGCCGCGACGCGCACCACGGTCTCCCGGTCGACGGTCGCCGGATCGCCGATCCCGACGACAAGAAGACGTCCGGCGGGCAGGTCGCCGCTGGCCGCCAGTGACGTCGAGAATCGCTTGCCGGACAGCTCGTGGAATGCCGCCAGCGCGGACAACTCACCAGCGGACCGGCGATCGAGCTCGCCCAGCGGGCCCTCGAAGGCGAGCCCGGCTGCGACCGGGATGACGAGGACGTCGGCCGCGACATCCCATGGCTGATCGGTGACGACGCGAAGCTGCACGGTGTCTGGAACCTCCCCTGGTCAGCGGCGGCCGTCCGGCGGTACCCGACATCGAACGGTGCCTGGATGTGGTCGCCAGTGTAGCGGCCGGGCGAGTTCCACTGGCCGGCCTCAGGGACCCTCGTCGAGGACCTCGATGAGGCGACCGCGCGCTTCCTCGATGGCGATGACCGCACCGTTCATCCCGCCCCGGCCGATGTCGGCCATGATGATGACCATGCCGCGAGCGTCGGGCGGCAGCTTGGCCCGGGCCGCTTCCTCGGCCGCGATGGCTGCGCGGACGGCATTCGTGACCCGGCCACCGACGTCGCGCAGCGCCTCGTACAGGGTGCGCAGAGCGACGTTGTACGCCTCGCTCCGGTCGAGCCACTCGTCCAGCGTCGTGACCTCGACCGTGCTGACCAGCAGGTCGCGCAGCTCGCGGGCGCCGGCCAGGGCCAGGTCGGCCTCATCGAGCGCCCGCAAGGCCGCGTCGTAGTCGGCGGAACGGCCGCGCTCCGCGGCCGTGGCCACGGCCGTGACGTGCGCCTCCAGCACGGCCGAGAGTCGGCTGGCCGCCAGGGAGCTCGCGGTCAGGCGGGTCCAGCTCGGGTCCAGGTCATCGGCTGCACCGGCCGCCTCGGTCAGCTGGGCATGGCGTGCCCGGACCTCGGCCGACAGCTCCACCTCGGCCGTCGGCGTGCTGATGATCGGCATCGCCCGCAGGTCCGCGGCCACGCCCAGGGTCCGTTCGCGGACGGCCGTGACGAGCAGGTCGCCCTGGGCCACGGCCGCCTCGACGTCGTCCAGCTTGGAGCCGGACAGGGCGGCGAGGGCCCGGCGCGCCGCGGCCGACAGGTCTTCGACATCGCTGGCCACGATGCGCAGCTCCGCCTCGGCGTCGTCCAGGAGCGGGGTCAGCAGGGCGTCGCCGGCCGCCGTGAGCGCCGGATCCGTGTCGCCGTCACGGGGGGCGTCGACGACACCCACGAGACCGGCCGCGCCCAGGGCGATGAGGACCACGGCGAGCAGCCAGGCGATGGCCGACAGGGCGCCCCTCATCCGGCCTGGCCGACCGGCTGCTCACGGGGCTTCTGGCGCAGGTAGCCGAGGGCCCCCTCCATCGCTCGCGGCGTGAACCCGAAGCTCGTCGGAACGGTGTCCAGCGGCCCGATGTTGTCCAGCTTGAGCTGGCGCAGCTGGTCGGTCGCGACGGGGAACGGCAGGCGGATCGCCTCGGATACGCGGGCGACCAGCGAGATGAGCGGGACCGGCATGGGCAGGATGGCGCGGCGCTTGCCGAGGGCCGTGAGCACTTCCTGGGTGATCTCCTTGTAGGTCCAGTAGCGCGGACCGCCCAGATCGTAGGTGCCGCCGACCGTGGCCGGGTCGCCGAGCGACGCCACGACCACGCGGGCCACGTCGGCCACGTGGATCGGCTGGAAGCGCGACTGCCCGTCGCCGGGCACGGGCACGATACCGGGCGACATGCGGACGAGGTTGGCGATGATGTTGAAGAACCCATCGCCTGGGCCGAACTGGAGCGACGGCTTGAGGATCGTCCAGTCCAGGCCGGAATCGCGCACGATGGCCTCCGCCTTGGCCTTGGAGCTCGCGTAGTGGAGCGTCGGGTCGTCCTGCACGCCCATCGCGCCCATGTGCACAAGGCGACGGACGTCCGCGGCATGCATCGCGGCGACGACCGCGCGCGAGCCTTCTGTGTTGATCAGGCGCAGGTCGGCGCCGCCCCGGTGATCGCGCGGGATAGCCACCAAGTGCACGACGGCATCGATGCCGGCGAGGGCCGCCGGCAACGTCTCGGGCGCGGTGACATCACCGGTCCGCAGCTCGACCGCAGCGCGGCGCTCGGCGGACAGGCGCCCCAGGACGACCTCGCCCGAGGCCTGGCTGCGCACGAGCGCGACGACGCGATGGCCGGCGTCGATGAGCGCGGGGACGGTCTGGCTGCCGACGAAGCCGCTGGCGCCGGTGACGAGGATCGTGGACATGGGTGGGACCTGCCTGCTCGGGGCCGCCCGGATGACGACCGTCACATACCATTCGCTCCGGTCTGCCGCGCGGATGCGCGGATGCGACCGACGAACGCGCCGAACGACGTCGACCGCGGAATCGTAGCATCGGCGGATGAGGATCCCGACGACCGATGCCGACATCGCCGCCCGCCGCCGCCTCATCGAGGCGATGCCCAAGGCGGAGCTCCACCTCCACCTGGACGGTTCGTTGCGCGTGGATACGGCCCTGGAGCTGGCACGGACCCGCGGCGTCGACGCCCCCGCGGACTGGCTGGCGATGTCGAGAGCCCTCATCGCGCCCATGCCGTGCGCCTCGCAGGCGGAGCTGCTCCGGGCCTTCGACCTGCCCATCGCGCTGATGCAGGACGCCGAGGCGCTCCGGCGCATCACGGCCGAGCTGGTCGAGATGAAGGTCGCTGACAACGTCCGCTACGTCGAGATCCGCTGGGGTCCGCTCCTCCACGTGTTCGGTGGCCTGCCCCTGGACGAGGGCATCGCGGCCGTGTGTGCGGGTGCGCGCGAGGCCGCGGACCGGACCGGCGTCGTCGCGCGCCTGATCTGCACGGCCCTGCGCTCGCATGACCCGGCGGCGAACGAGACGCTGGCCGAGACCGCCGTCCGCTTCCGCGATCAGGGGCTCGTCGGCTGGGACCTGGCAGGTCCGGAGGCCGCCTTCCCCGATCCGTTGACCCACGGTCGGGCCTTCGACATCGCGCGTGCGGGAGGCCTGGCCATCACCATCCACGCCGGGGAGTGGGGCGGCGCCGCGCAGGTCCGACGCGCGCTGGACGCGATCGCCCCGGCACGGATCGCCCATGGCCCGGGCGCCGTCGACGACCCGCAGCTGTGCGCAGAGTTGACGGCCCGCGGCATCCCGCTGGACCTGTGCCCGACGTCCAACTGGCAGGCCGGTATCGTGCCGACCATCGCCAGCCACCCGCTTGCACGACTCCACCGCCAGGGCGTGCCGGTCACGCTCAACACGGACGACACGACGGTCTCGGACATCTCGCTATCGGAGGAGTACGTCCGCGCGGTCGAGGGCATCGGCCTGACCCTGCCCGAGCTGTGGCGGCTGGATCGCTATGCGCTGGACGTGGCCTTTGCCGAGGAGGACGCGCTTGCGCCGCTACGCGAGGCGTTCGACGCGTGGGCGGCCGGCATCCCGGAGCTGACCGACGGCTACTCGACGGCGGCGCTGTAGCTGAGACCCAGACCGCCGCTCGCGGTCAGGGTCAGGCGGTCGCCATCGATCGTGGCGCTGAAGCCATCGCCAAGCACGCTCGTCACGTGGCCATCCTGGTCAGCGAGCTCGGGGGGACAGGCCTGGTCGGTCATCGTCATGTCGGTCGCCGTCAGCTCGCCACCCGTCTCGATCAGCCGGCCGCTGAATGACCGGCACCCGGTCGACCCCTCGAACGACAGGTCGCTGGCGATGCGCAACGTGGCCTGCTCGCCGCCCACCGACGAGGCAACGCCGTCTGCGATGAGCGTGTCCAGCATCCAGAGGGTCTCGATCAGCTCGGCCGTCGGCACCGGCGGGATGGTCTCGAAGCGGAGGGACACGCCGTCGCCGGCCAGGACCAGGGCGTCTCCGTCCATGGACGCGACCCGGATCCGCGCGAGCGCGGCGTGATAGGCGGTCTCGATGGATGCCGCCGGCTCCGCGCAGCCCATCATCGTCATGCCCATGTCGCCGAAGCGGACCTCGCCGCTCTCGACGACGATCGCGCCGCCGTAGCCGTTGCAGGCCGACGTCCCGCTGACCTGCGAGCCGTCGATGATGAGGGTGACGGGCGCCTCGTCGGACAGCTCCATCGGCGCGCCATCGACGGTCGCCTCGACGAGGAGCCAGTCCCCGTCGGCGTCGATCGGGCCGCCGGGCGCACTGGCGCCGGGATCGGCGCTGGCGGGTGGGTCGCTCGGGGCAACGGACCCGGGCGGGTCGCTGGGGCCAGCCCCGCCGGCACAGGCAGCGGCGAGCAGGGCGAGGATGGACAGCAGGAACAGCCGATTCGGCGAGAGGTGACGCATGGCCCGGGGACGCGACGGCGGCTCTCGCGGTTCCGCCGCGGCGCGGATCGCCGTCCCGCCGTTCCGCCGTTTCGCCGTTCCGCCGCAGGCCCGGATCGCCACGGGCTGTCGCGCTCAGTCCGCAGTCGCCGCCATCGACTCAAGGGCGGCTTCCAGTTCCGCGGCGTCGGCGGCGATGGCCGTCGGCTGCTCGTCGGGCGGCAGCGACTCCACCTCGGCCCGGCCGGTCACCCCGGTCAGCATGAACACGCATCGAGCACCGACGGCGCGCGCGGCCGCGAGGTCCGTGCCGATGCCGTCGCCGATCATCACCGCCTCCGATGCCCGACGCCCGACGGCGCCGGCGGCGAGCTCCAGGAGCAGCGGCGCGGGCTTGCCCATGGACAGCGGCACCACCCCGGTCGTGGCCTCCAGTGCCGCGGCGATCGCGCCCGAGCCTGGCTGCAGGCCGCGCTCCGTCGGGTACACCGGGTCGCGGTTGGTGGCGATGAACCGGGCCCCGGCACGGATGCAGTCCGCCGCCGCGGTCAGACGCAGGTAGGTCATGGCCGGGTCCAACCCGGTGACCACGACGTCGGGCTGCCCGGCGGCGGCCCAGCCATCGATGCCCTCCTGGGCCATCCGTGTCGCCGCGTACCCGGCCGTCACGACGTCCAGGCCGACGTCGCGTAGCTCGCGCTCCAGGCCCATCGCGCCCAGCACGAGGACCCGCCGGAGCCCAGGCTCGTGGTCGCGCAGGTGGAGCGCAGTCGCGCGCGCGGACGAGACCACGGTGTCGGGCGCGATGGGCGCGCCCATCGCGGACAGCCGGGTGACGTAATCGGCGCGGTAGTGCATCGAGTTGTTGGTGACGTACACGACGTCGTCACCAAGGGCGGCGCGGGCAGCGAGCACGGCGGCGACACCCGGCACGGGGTCCCTGCCGCGGTACACGACGCCATCAAGATCGACGAGCAGGAGGAGACGCATGCGTCCGATCGTACCGACTTCCAGCCGGCGCGTACGATGGCCACGTGACCAGCCTTCCCCTCGATCCGTTCGCCGGCACCGCGCGCCTGCTCATCGACGGCTCCAACCTGCTCGGCCTGATGGCCCGCCAGCAGGCCTCGGCGCCGCCGACCACGCTCATCGCGCGGCTGCGCGCGCTGGCGCCGGCCGCCGTCCAGATCGAGGTCGTCTTCGACGGGCCGCCCGACCACGGTCTGCGCGGCAACAAGATCGCACCCGGCGTGTCGGTCCGACATTCCGGCCGGCGGACTGCCGACGCCCTGCTCGTCGACCTCGTCGACCAGGAGCGCATCCGCAGCGGACCGTCGGGGGCCGCGACCCTGTTGGTGGTCACCGATGACAACGAGCTGCGCCGGTCGCTGCGCATGGCCGGCGCGCGCGTGGCCGGCGCGTCGTGGCTGCTCAGCCGCCTGGAGCGAGCGTCCACGCCACGGGGTTCGTCGGTCGGCAACCCGCGCCCGCCGCGAGCGCCCGGTGGCCACGGACCAGGCGGGCATCCGGCGACGACGTCCGGGTCGCGGGTCGCGCCGCCGTCGAGTGCCCTCGGCGACGACGGCGATGGCGAGCCGGAGCGCCCGCCCTGGAAGCCGGGCCGAGGCGCCACGACCAAGCGCGGCAACCCGCGCCGAGGTCACCCATCCTCGGGTAGGATGCCGACGTGAGCCTCATCGACATGCTCCAGCAGTTCTGGAGCGACCTCCTGCTGTTCATGACCCAGTTCATCATCCCGGACTGGGGCGAGCTCATCGAGCTCCTGCCGCTGCTCATCTTCCTCGGCGTCCTGGGCCCGCTGCTGTCCATCACGCCGCTGGTCATCCTGATCTACCAGGCGCGCAAGCCACGCGTCTCCGTGCAGGTGGTCGAGGGTCCGCAGGTCGCGGCCATCGGCGCCGATGGCGGGCCGATCTTCCCGCCGGGCCTGCCCTACTGCCGTCGCGACGGGCTGGTCTACGCATCCGGCATCCAGCAGTGCGACCGCTGCCGCGATGACCTGCTGGTGATCTGCCCGATGTGCTCGCTGGGGCGCCCCGCGCTCATCGACACGTGCACCAACTGCGGCCTCGTCCTCAAGGTCAAGCCGCGCGCGATCGTCGTGCGCGCCTCGTCCGGGCCGCGACCCGGCGGCGCCGCGGTCGCCTGAGCCGTCGCCGCAGATCGATCGTTCGTGCGCCGGCACCGCAACCTGCTACCCATCCCACGCGTCTGAGGCCCTGACATGGCGGAGCTTTCCTCGATCCTCTTCTCCATCGGCGTGATCCTGGTGGCCCTCGCCTTCGCGGCCCACGTGGGCCACGCGGTGATGCTGGCCAACGGGCGCCGGATGCTCCCCGTGCTGGTCGCCGCGCCCGGTCGCCAGCCGGCGTACGCGGGCGCCGTCACGGGCTCCTTCGTCGATGCCCAGGCGCGCGCCGCGGGCGCCGGCCCCACGCTCGCCGCCGCCCCCAGTCCCCTGTCCCGGGTCGCCAGCGGGCTGACCTGGCTGGCCGTCGCCACCCTCGGCGCCTCACTCCTGCTGCGCGGCATCGTGGTCGGGCGCGGGCCGTGGGGCAACATGTACGAATTCACGATGGCCTGGTCGTTCTCCATGCTGGCCGGCTACGCCTTCCTGGCCCGGCGCTACGCGGTCGGCTCGATCGGGTCCATCCCCGCCGGCGTCGCGCTGGCCCTGCTGCTGTACGCGTCGTCGCTGCCCAGCGACATCGAGCCACTCGTGCCCGCCCTCCAGAACGCGCCGCTGCTGACCATCCACGTGGGCATGGCGGTCATCTCGTACGGCATCTTCGCGACCTCGTTCGCGGCCGGCGTCGCCTATCTGGTCCAGGGCCAGCAGGATCGATTCGCGTGGCTGCCGTCGCACAAGGTGCTCGATGAGGTCGCCTATCGCGCGGTCATCATCGGCTTCCCGATCTTCGCCACGATGATCATCCTGGGCTCCTGGTGGGCGGCCATCGCCTGGTCGCGCTACTGGGGCTGGGATCCCAAGGAGACCGCGGCGCTGGTGACGTGGCTCACCTATGCGGTCTACCTGCACGCGCGCAATCGGCGCTCGTGGGCCGGGCGGCCGGCCGCGCTGCTGCTCGTCGTCGGCTTCGGCATGGTCCTCGTCACCTACTCCGGGTCGCTGTGGTTCAGCGGCCTGCATGCATACTCCGGCCTGTAGGCACTCGCGCGCGGCGAACCGGGGGCTGGCCCGCAGCGGACAACCGGATATGGCGCCCCGCCCGGCCGCCCGGATCGGGGCCGCTTCACCACGGGCGAATGGTTCCAGCCCCAAGGCCGCAGCCGGCGCCCAGGTCCGCGTGGTCCGGGTAGGTTCCCGGCCGGACGTTCACCGACACCGAACGTGGTCGAGCCGAACGATGCTCCGGCGGCGTCTGGGCGCGGCGGTCGGGCCGTCGCGACGTCCTGGGCCTGCTAGTGTTCACCTGCCGCGAAGTGCGGATGGGCGGCGGTGGTGCTGGACTGCTCGCGCTCCCATCAACGCATCCTGCGGCTGGAAGGCTCACGCACGTCACCGCGCGAACCGGTACGGCTAGAATGCCCGCACGTACCCGGAGGAGGTCGATCATGAATCGACGTACACACGGTCTCGCCAGGCACACGGCGCTGCTCACGGCAGCCATGCTCGCGCTCGGCGCATGTACCGGCGCCGGGAGTGCCGACGACGACCTGCTGGCCAAGGCCAAGGCGGCCGGCACCATCGTCATGTCCACGGACCCGGAGTACCCGCCGCAGTCCGCACTCGCGACCGACGGGAGCTACGAGGGCTTCGACATCGACGTCGGAACGGAGATCGCGAAGCGCCTCGGCGTGGAGATCAAGTTCGAGACGCCGAGCTGGGAGGCGATCACCGCCGGCTCGTGGAGCGGGCGCTGGGACTTCAGCGTCGGGTCCATGACCATCACGACGGACCGCGAGAAGGTCATCGCCTTCACCGAGCCGTACTACTTCACGCCCGCCCAGATGGCCGTTGAGGCGGACTCGACCATCGCGTCCGTCGCCGATCTGGCGGGACAGAGCGTGTGCGTCGGCGCGGCGACCACCTACCAGCAGTGGCTGGAGGGCACACTGGACTTCGGCACCAAGACGCCCGATGTCGCTCCGGCTGGCGTCGAGGTCGTCGCGCTCACCACGGACCGCAACTGCGCGGAGGCGTGGCAGGCGGGCCGCCGCGACTTCGAGGGCTGGCTCAGCTCATCGACCACCGTCCAGGGCGCGATCGACGCGGGCCTGCCGGTCAAGCAGCTCGGTGAGCCGGTGTTCGCCGAACCGCTGGCCGTCGCCTTCGACAGGAGCGGACCAGACCCGACTTCCATGGTCACCGAGGTCAACCGGATCCTCGCCGAGATGCACGGCGACGGCACCTTGCGCGACCTCTCCATGAAGTGGTTCGACGAGGACCTGACGACATCGACCGGAGACTGATCGGGACACCACGACCCAGGGAAGGGAGAGGCGGATGGCGAGTGTCGGGCACCACGGCCAGATGCAGGCACCGGTCGACCAGGTCCGTATCGAGACGAGCGCGGCGATGGTCGAGGCCGTGGCGCAGAGTCGGCGCCGGGAGCAGCGTCGGTTCCGACTGACCTTCGTCGGCACCTGGCTGATCCTGTGCCTGCTCATCGTCGGGGGCCTGGTCGCCGCCAACAAGATCGACCTCGAATTCCTGGGCCGATGGCAGCAGTTCATCCTCACCGGGATCCCGGTGACGATCGTCGTGTCGGCGACGTCCATCGCGATCGCGGTCGTGTTCGCCATCCTGGGCGCCTTGGGCCGACTCTCTCCCCGACCGGTCATCTACGCCATCGCCAGCTTCTACGTGTCGCTCGTGCGTGGCACGCCGCTCATCGTCCAGATCCTGTTCATCTATCTGGCACTCCCCCAGATCTGGGAGGGCTTCGCCGGGGTCCCCACCATCGTGCTGGGCATCTTCGCTCTGGCGTTCAACTACGGCGCCTACATGACGGAGGTCTTCCGAGCTGGCATCGAGGCGATCCCGCGGGGTCAGCTGGAAGCCGCGAGCGCCCTCGGCATGACGGACCGGATGACGATGCGCCGGATCATCCTGCCGCAGGCCATCCGGATCGTCACCCCGGCCATCGGCAACGAGTTCATCGCGATGATCAAGGACTCCGCGCTCGTCTCGCTGCTGGGTGTCCAGGAACTCCTGTGGCGAGCCCAGCGCGTGGGGACCCAGAACTTCCGGGCGCTGGAGGCGCTCCTCGTCGCGGCCGTTGTCTACTGGGTCCTGACGATCATCTTCTCTGTGCTCCAGGACCGCTTGGAGAAGCGGATGGCCGAAAGCGATCGGCGACTGTGAGGAGCGGATCATGACGATCGATGGTCGTCCGCGCGACCCCTTCGCGGCCCCTGGCGCCCTGACCCCGGTCGGCGCCGAGCCGATCGTCCGGATCGAGGCCCTCGAGAAGTACTTTGGCTCGAACCACGTCCTTCGTGGGTGCACCCTGGAGGTCTACCCGAGCGAAACCATCTGTCTCATCGGCCGCTCCGGCTCCGGCAAGAGCACCCTGCTGCGCTGTACGAACTTCCTGGAGGAGCCGACGGTCGGGGCCATCGAGGTGGACGGGCTCCGCATCGAGGCGGACCCGCTGCACCAGTGGGACCGCGACCACCAGGAGCGCATCCGACAGATCCGACTGCGAGCCCAGATGGTCTTCCAGGAGTTCAACCTGTTCCCGCACATGACGGTCCTCCAGAACCTCATCGAGGGACCGACCCGCGTGAAGGGCGTGCCGGAGGAGCAGGCCGTCGCCACCGCCGACAAGTACCTGGCGAAGGTCGGGCTCGAGGACAAGCGCGAGGAGTATCCGGCGCGCCTGTCCGGTGGCCAGAAGCAGCGCGTCGCGATCGCCCGAGCCCTGACCATGGAGCCCAAGGTGCTGCTGTTCGACGAACCCACCTCGGCGCTGGACCCGACCCTCGTCGGCGAGGTGCTCAAGGTGATGGCCGAGCTGGCGCATGAGGGCGCGACGATGATCGTCGTGACGCACGAGATGGCGTTCGCCCGTGAAGCCGCCGACCGCGTCTACTTCATCGAGGAGGGTACGTTCGTGGAGGCGGGGCCACCCGAGGAGGTCATCGAGCGGCCCAAGGACCCTCGCACGCAGCAGTTCCTGTCCCGACTGCTCGAGACCATCTGACCTCAGCGCGTCCGGGTCACCTTGTTGATGTTGCGCGGCGCCTCTGGATCCAGGCCGCGTGCCCGGGTCAGGTGCAGCGCATGGAGCTGCCCCACGACGATGGACATGATCGGGCCCAGCCCGCTGGATGCGGGTCGGCAAAGACGCGGGCGAGCTCCTTCAACTTAAGGGCCCATTCGCGCGCCGTCGCGTACTCGTAGCTGCGGGCCAGGACGAGCAGGCCTACGACCCACCCCCCCCCAGAAACAGCACGCCCATTCTAACGTTGACCGGTGGAAACCTCGTGCACAACCACCGCCATGTGCGTGGACAGCCCGGCTCCCGCCCGTGGACAACCTGACCGCCGCGGTGGATGATCCGCGCCTGAGCGTGGACGCGCCGATATCGATCGAAACCACTACATCTTGTGGTCGGACGGAGAACCACAACCTAGATGTGGTGTTTTGGGCTTGACGGGGTGTCCGGTGCCGCGTAGAGTAGATCAGGTCGCCAGCGCGCAAGATTCGCCCACTCGGGCCTTACCCGCGGCCCCTTCCGCCGATCGCGAGGCTGCCCCCAGGGACCCATCTCGGCACGACGACGAACGCAACGCGGCAGCTACCGCAGCACGATGACGCGGCGATGGTCGCGCGATGGAGGAGAGAGGCAAGATGGCTCGAGCCTACGGCAGCACGACCCCCGTCATGGACAGCGCCCCCGTGAAGAGCAAGGCGGCGGCGCGTCGCGCGGCGGGCCCCTGGGGCGCCTCCTTCGATGGCACCCTGCCGGATGGCAAGACCAAGGCCAAAGGCCTGACCTTCGAGCGCCGCTGGACGACGCCCGGAGTCCATCCCTACGACGAGATCACCTGGGAGTACCGCACCGCCGGCATCGCCAACGAGAGCGGCAAGAGCGTCTTCGAGCAGAAGGACGTGGAGGTCCCCGACTTCTGGAGCCAGCTCGCCACCAACGTCGTGGTCAGCAAGTATTTCCGCGGCCACCTCGGCACCCCGGAGCGTGAGACCAGCGTCAGGCAGCTCATCGATCGCGTCGTCGACACGATCACGGCCTGGGCGGAGACCCAGCGCTACTTCGCGACGGACGCCGACCTCCAGACGTTCAAGGCGGAGCTCACGCACCTGATCGTCCACCAGAAGATGGCGTTCAACTCGCCGGTCTGGTTCAACGTCGGCATCGAGGCCCAGCCGCAGTGCAGCGCCTGCTTCATCAACTCCGTCCAGGACACCATGAGCAGCATCATGGACCTGGCCAAGACGGAGGCCATGCTCTTCAAGTTCGGCTCCGGCGCGGGCTCCAACCTCAGCACCATCCGCTCCTCCCGCGAGAAGATGACCGGCGGCGGCACCGCGAGCGGCCCGGTCTCCTTCATGAAGGGCTACGACGCGTTCGCGGGCGTCGTGAAGTGCCTGACGGCGGATACCTACGTCACGACCGGCGGAGGACTCCTCCGAATCGATGAGGCGATCGAAGCCGACGGGCCCGTCGGCTTCACGGAGGACGACTCGCTCACGCTCAACACGCCGGCTGGTCCAACACGCATCTCGCACGTGTATCGCAGCCCGCTCAGCAACGTTCGATCGGTAACGCTCCGAACGGGACTCGGTTTGACGGGAACCCACGAGCACCCGGTCCTCACGCTGGCTGCGCCGTTCGAGCTCAGATGGACCCGTCTGGCCGACCTCCGACCCGGAGACCGTGTCGCCGTCGAGCGCCGCCGCGAACTGTGGCCGTCTCAGGCACCCGCGCTCGATCAGTTCTCGACGTCGTTGGTCGTCGAGCGACGGGAACTTCGTTATCCGACAGAGATGACCCCGGAGCTTGCCCGCCTGCTCGGCTATCTCGTGGCTGAAGGTTCGATGGAGCGGCACCGGTTCCGTTTCAGCTCGGCCGATCCAGAAGTGATGGCTGACTACTGCCGATGTGTCGAGGCCGTCTTTGGTGTCGATCCGCGCAGCCAAGTTCGGCATCGCATCCACCCGAGTACCGGCGTGCAGACCGAATACGTGGAGCTCAGCTGGCTTGGGGCACTACAGTTCTTTGAATTCTGCGGCCTGCCAGCAGGGCTCTCGGCGGCCAAGAGCGTCCCGATCGCCATCCGCCGGTCCCCCCGATCACTCGTCCTCGAGTTTCTCGGTGCCTACGCAGAGGGCGATGCCCACATCGGAGAACGTCGTGTCGAGATCGCCTCGGCCTCGAAGCGGCTGCTGGAGGAGATCCAGCTGCTCGCACTCAACATGGGCGTCGTCGGCCGTCGGCACTCCCTGAACGGGTACGAGCACCTGGCATTCCTTGGTGCCGACGCCGCGCGTTTCGCCCGGCTGCTTCGCCCGTATCTCGTCACGCCGCGCAAGCGCCAGGCATCCGGCGAGCTCGCGACCGATCGAGCCAACGAACGGAACCCCAATGTGGACGTGGTCCCAGGGCTCGTGCCCGCGCTGCGCGCCTTCGCGGTCGCTGGCAACGGCTGGTTCCGGGGTGATTCCGGCGAGACCGTGAAGTCCGGGTTCGGCATCTTCAACCGAACCAGCGACAACATCTCGTATGCCCGCGCCCGCGCCATCCCGGACCTCATCGGCAAGATCGGGCGGCTCTCACCGAGCCTCGCCGGCACGGTCGAGACGGTGCTCGACGACGAATACCTGTGGGACGAGGTCGTGTCAGTGGTCGACGCTGACCAGGCGCTGACGTATGACTTCACGGTTCCGGACGTCCACGCCTTCGTCTCAAACGGCATCGTGTCCCACAACTCGGGCGGCAAGACCCGCCGCGCGGCCAAGATGGTGATCCTGGACGCCGGGCATCCGGACGTCATCGACTTCATCGACTCGAAGCTCAACGAGGAGAAGAAGGCCTGGGCCCTCATCGAGGCCGGCTACGACCCCTCCTTCACCGGTGAGGCGTATGGCAGCGTCGCCTTCCAGAACGCCAACCACAGCGTGCGCGTCACGGACGCGTTCATGCAGGCCGTCGAGCAGGACCAGGAGTGGACGACCCACGCCGTGGTCACCGGCGCGCCCATGGACACCTACAAGGCCCGCGACATCTTCCGCAAGATGGCGGAGGCGGCCCACGTCTGCGGCGACCCGGGCATCCAGTACGACACGACCATCAACGACTGGCACACGTCCGCGAACACGGATCGCATCCACGCGAGCAATCCGTGCTCGGAATATATGTTTTTGAATGACACCGCGTGCAATCTCGCCAGCCTGAACTTGATGAAGTTCGTCAACGCGGATGGCGAGTTCGATCCGGAGGCCTACCGCTTCGCGGCCAAGGTCACCCTCACGGCGCAGGAGATCCTGGTCGATAACGCGAGCTACCCGACCCCCAAGATCGAGGAGAACTCGCATCGCTTCCGGCCGCTCGGCCTGGGCTATGCCAACCTCGGCGCCCTGCTCATGAGCCGTGGTCTGGCCTACGACTCCGAGGAAGGCCGCAACTACGCCGCCGCCCTGACCGCGATCATGCATGGCGAGGCCTACAGGCAGTCGAGCATCATCGCCCGCGACCACGGTGGCGCCTTCGCCGACTACGCAGCCAACCGTGACCCGTTCCTGCGGGTCATCGGCAAGCACCGCGACGCCGCGTACCGCATCCCGACGAAGGGCGTGCCCGCGAACCTCCTCCGCCACAGCCAGCAGGTCTACGACGAGGCCCTGGAGCTCGGCACGGAGTTCGGCTACCGCAACGCGCAGGTCACCGTGCTCGCCCCGACCGGGACCATCGCGTTCATGATGGATTGCGATACGACCGGCGTGGAGCCGGACATCGCGCTCATCAAGTACAAGAAGCTGGTCGGTGAGGGCTTCCTCAAGATCGTCAACCAGACCGTCCCGGCCGCGCTCAAGAAGCTCGGCTACACCGCCGACCAGTCCAGCGAGATCCTCGACTACCTGAGCGAGCGCGAGACGATCGAGGGCGCCCCGCACATCAAGTCGGAGCACCTGTCCGTCTTCGACTGCGCCTTCAAGCCCGCCAACGGTTCGCGGTCCATCCACTACATGGGCC
>Ga0163153_10004903_pt1 | contig 16336 bp, 14 predicted proteins | sample OliLakLV19MP6IB1_FD_148629 | JGI IMG/M metagenome (GOLD analysis project Ga0163153, IMG submission 148629) | Freshwater microbial mat bacterial communities from Lake Vanda, McMurdo Dry Valleys, Antarctica - Oligotrophic Lake LV.19.MP6.IB-1 | ecosystem: Environmental > Aquatic > Freshwater >... | reverse complement strand
GGCACCCCGGTCGTCACGGCGCGGCGGGCGGTCGTCACGGCGCGGCGGGCGGTCGTCGCGGCGCGGTCCACGGTCGTCGCGGCGGGGGCCACGGTCGTCACGCGGGCGGTCGTCGCCACTGGGGGCGGGCAGCGGTGCGGACGCGGCGGCGTCGCGCTTGGGGGCAGCACCGCCGAGCGCGGCACGCGAGGCGGCCACGATCCGGGCGGGCTCGGCACCCATGCCCAGGACGCCGCGGCTGCCCGGGGTCAGGATCTCGAAATCGAGGTCGTTGAGATCGACCCCGAACTCCTCGCGAGCGAGGCGGATGGCCTCCTCGACGGTCTTGCCCGTGAATTCCTGGTAGGCACTCATGTCAGCGTCGTCTCCCTCGTCGGCCCTGGCGGCCCCGCTCGCGATGGCGGATGGTCCGCTCGGCGGTCGTCTTCTTGTCAGCGTCGGTCAGGATGGCCGCTCGCTTGCTTGGATCGGGTGGTGGTGGCATCTGCACGGGATAGCGCGGGATGTGGTCCTTGGCGAAGCCTGGGGTCCAGCCGAACAGCGGGAACATGGAGCCCCAGCCGACGATCAGGTACTGCTGGACGATGGAGAACAGGGTCGCCACGATCCAGTAGATGAACAGGCCGGCCGGCAGCAGGCCGCCGTAGATGATCGAGATGAGCGGCAGGAACAGCATCGTCTGGCGCTGGATGCGGGCGGTCGGGTCGTTGTTGTCCGGGTCGGCGATCGGCAGCATCATCCGGGACTGCACGAGCTGGAAGAGCGAGGAGGCGATGGCCAGCACGCTGATGCCGATGCCCAGGACGCTGAACAGCGTCTGGGGCTTGCTCACATCACTTAGGATCGGCACGACCGAGTCGATGCACGGGCCAAGGCTGGCGTCGGGCACGCCCGCGGCGTTGAGATTGACGCACTGCAGGTCGACGACCTGGACACCGAAGACCGTCAGCATCGCGCTCGGGTCGACGTTGGTCAGCCCGTTCTGGATGACCGAGTAGATGATGAACAGGAGCGGCAGCTGCAGGAGCAGTGGGAGGCAGCCGGCCAACGGGTTGATGCCGCGCTCCTTGAACATCTCCTGCTGGGCCAGGCGCGCCTTCATGGTGTCGCCCTTGTAGCGCTTCTGGATCTCGCGCAGCTCCGGCTGGATGAGCTGCATCCGGCGCTGCGAGATGAGCTGGCGCCGGTAGAGCGGGATGAGCACCGCCCGGACCACGAGGGTCAGGACGACGATCGCCCACAGGATCGCGCCCGGGGCGCCCAGGTTCTCCAGGAACTGGTAGACCGCGATCAGGATGATGAACGAGATCTGGAAGATCGGCGTCAACAGCCAACCGAACAGGTTGAACAGGTCGGTCGGCTGGGCCGGTGTCAGCGGCGGGTGTGGGGTCGGGCTGATGGGCAGGCCGTCGGAGCCGTTCGGCGTGCTGCCCGGCAGGCAGGCGCCGATGACGATGGCGACGATCGCCAGGAGGAGGAGCGCCGGGCCGATCCGGCGCAGCGTGGGGGAGAGGGTCACGGGAGCGGCGCCTCGCTAGCGAACGGGGTCATACCCACCCGGGTTCCATGGGTGGCAGCGAGCGATGCGCTTGATGCCCATCCAGCTCCCCTTCAACAGGCCGTACTTCATGATCGCCTGCTCCGTGTAGTGCGAGCAGGTCGGTTCGAACCGGCACGAGGCCGGCAGCCACGCGAACAGGACCCGATAGGCCTTGATGCACCAGATCCCGATCCGTTTCATCGCGTGGATCCTCCGATGGCGCCGCCCCGGACGAGTGTCCGCTGCAGCGCTCCGACCAAGGCGTCATGGTCGGCCGAGACGATCGCCGGCCGGGCGATGATGAGAACGTCCCAGCCGGGCTGGAACGTTGGCGCCATCACCCTGAGCCCCTCGCGGATCCGACGGCGGACCCGGTTCCGGACGACCGCACCGCCGAGGCGGCGACCGGTCGACAGGCCGAACCGGGTGACCTCGAGATCGGTCCGCAGGAACCTGGCAGAGAGCAGGGCGTTGGACACATAGGTCCCGGCGCCCTGGATCGCCGCGAAGTCCTGCGGGCTGGAGAGCATCACCAGTCGCGGCGCGGTGCCGCGTCCGGGGGTCAGGCCGTCAGCCGCTTCCGGCCGCGAGAGCGCCGAGCATGGAGCACACGGCGACCCGCTGTCGTCTTCATGCGGGCGCGGAAGCCGTGCTCCTTGGCGCGATGGCGCTTCTTGGGCTGGTAGGTCTGCTTCATCGAGCGGTCCTGCGATCCTCTCCGTCCGGCCTCGGGGTCGGGTCATTCCGTCATCCCCTGAAGGCACGCAAACGCGCCGGCACCCCACGGGGCGCATGGCGCGTCGTCGTCCGGCGGATGATATGGCCTGTCCGGAAGGAGTGTCAAACGGCGCGCGGGGGCTCGCGCGCGCGAGGCGCTCTGCCACGCACGGATACTCCCTAGGGGTATGCGGCAATCGCCTTGCGACGGCCCTCACGGCGGTGCTATCCTTCGCGGGCCCTCGGCGCCGGGAAGCACGTGGGATGCCTCGGAGCGACCTCGATCGGAGGGTCCGGGGAGCACGTGACCCGGCTGTCAGAGCGTGATCCGAGACGCGTGCGACCCTGGCTTTCCCGACCCCGGCCGTGTCCGGACACACCCTTCGCGCGACCGACCCATCGACCCACCAGTACCCAGGAACCCATCGACCGAATGGACGCGAAACAGGTCTGGCGAGCCGCCCTAGGAGAACTCCAGGTGTCGCTGTCGCCCGCCAACTACGAGACCTGGCTGCGCGACACCGCGCTCGTCGATGTCGACGAGCAGCGCTTCCGCATCGCTGTCCCGAACGGCTTTGCCAAGGATTGGCTGGAGACCCGCTACCGGTCGCTGATCAGCCAGACCCTCGCGCGCATCGTCGGCTACAGCGTCCAGGTGGAGTTCGTGGTGTCCAGCAGCGCGAGCGCCGCGCCGGAGGCCAGTGACGGCGTGGAGCCCCTGACCGCGCCAGCGGCCGGCCCTGCGCCCAGCCAGCATGTCCGGGTGGAGCCGACCCGGGTCGGCGGCGAGGGCGGCGCGACCTACCTCAACCCGCGCTACACGTTCAGCAATTTCATCGTCGGGTCCGCCAACCGCCTGGCGCACGCTGCCAGCCTGTCCGTCGCCGAGCGACCGGGCCACGCCTACAACCCGCTCTTCCTGTACGGCGGGGTGGGCCTCGGCAAGACCCACCTGATGCATGCCATCGGCAACCAGGTCATCGGTCGCTTCCCGCGCAAGCGCGTCGTGTACGCCACATCGGAGAAGTTCACCAACGAGTTCATCACGAGCATCCAGCAGGGCAAGATCGACGAGTTCCGCGCCCGGTACCGGCGCATCGACCTGCTGCTCATCGACGACATCCAGTTCATCGCGGACAAGGAGCGGACCCAGGAAGAGTTCTTCCACACGTTCAACGCGATCCACGAGGACGGCAAGCAGATCGTCCTGAGCTCGGACCGGCCGCCCAAGGCCATCCTGACCCTGGAGGAGCGCCTGCGCTCGCGCTTCGAGTGGGGGCTCATCGCCGACCTGACGGCCCCGGACCTGGAGACGCGCATCGCGATCCTGCGGGCCAAGGCGGAGGAGGGCGCCGTGCCCATCACCTCCGACGTCATCGAGTTCATCGCGCGCAAGGTCGTGAGCAACATCCGTGAGCTGGAGGGCGCACTCAATCGCGTCGTCGCCTTCTCCAGCATGGGCGCCACGCCGATCAGCATCGAGCTCGCCCAGGCCGTGCTGTCCAACGTCCTGTACAACCCCAAGAAGCGCCAGGTCACCCCGGAGCGCATCGCCCGGGTCGTGTCCGACTACTACAGCGTCCCGATGGACGTGCTGCAGGGCCAGAAGCGCGACAAGGCCATCGTCCTGCCGCGCCAGATCGCGATGTTCCTGATGCGTGAGGAGACCGACGTCTCGCTCCTGCGCATCGGCGCCGAGCTCGGCGGCCGCGATCACTCGACGGTCCTCCACGCCTGCGACAAGATCAACCGGGAGATCGTCGCCAACGACGAGATGCGCCGCGAGATCGCCGCGGTCCGCGAGCTCATCTACGCCGACTGACGGCGCGCGCTCCGGTCTCGCAGGCGGCGCTGGTCGGCGCCCGGTCCCTCGGCCCAATCTCGGCCGCAGCGCCATGCCGGGCTGCGACTCGCCCCTGGAGACCCTTGCGACGTGTGGACATCCGGGCTGGCGACGTGGAGCGTTCCGAGGTCCGGCGGCGCTGGCCGGCGGCGGGCTCCGACCCGTCCACACTCCATCCGCTGCGCCGCCCACAAGATCGATCCGTCCGTCCACCATGGACCCCCGGTCGTCCACGCCCCGGCGGCGCACGACCACGAGGCGTCGTCCACGCGGTCCACACCATGATGATGGTGATGACGGAATGAGAAGATAGAGAGAAGATACCCACGACCTCACGGATCCCCGGGGAGAACGTCTTCCCTGGATGGCTGCCAACGGCCATCCGCGTCGCCCGCACCCCGCAGGCGACCGAGCTCGTACCGACATTGGAGTGAAGCCGACGTGAAGCTCTCGGTCATGCAGGAGAACCTGGCTCGTGGCCTGTCCGTCGTCAGCCGGGCCGTGTCCAGTCGCAGCACCTTGCCGGTGCTCGCCAACGTCTTGCTCAAGACCGAGGACGCCGGCCTGAAGCTGACGGCCACGAACCTGGAGATCGGGGTGACCTACTGGGTCCCCGGCAAGATCGATCAGGACGGCGCCACCACGGTCCCGGCCAAGCTCCTGACGGACCTCGTCAACTCCCTGCCGTCCGGCGACCGGGTCGACCTGGAGGTCGGCCCCGGTGAGGTCCTGCACGTCCAGGCGGGACGCTTCCAGAGCCACCTCAAGGGCATCGACGCGGACGAGTTCCCGGCCATCGGCACGGGCGGCGACCGGCCGACCACGCGGATCGCCCAGAACGTCCTGCGCAGGGCCCTGGCCGAGACGACGTTCGCGGCCGCCAGCGATGAGGCTCGGCCCATCCTGACCGGCGTGCTGGCCAAGTTCGAGGGCAACGAGCTGACCCTGGCCGCGGCCGATAACTACCGCATCGCGGTCAAGACCGTGCCGATCCTGGATGCCGTTCCGGAGACGAGCGTGGTCATCCCGGCGCGTGCCCTGGTGGAGCTCGCCCGTGTGCTGGCCGACGTCGACGACCCGGTCGAGGTCGTCATCGCCTCGGCGCGCAACCAGATCCTGTTCCATCTGGATGGTGTGGACCTGGTGAGCCGGCTCATCGACGGCCAGTTCCCCAACTACCAGCAGGTCATGCCCCAGTCGCATGCGACGCGCGCGATCATCGATCGCGAGGAGCTGCTCCGAGCCGTCCGTCCCGCGGCGCTCATCGCCCACGAGTCGGCCAACATCGTGAAGCTCCAGATCGGCGACGACAGCGAGTCGGGGATCACCGTCAGCGCCAACGCGGAGGTCGGCGATCACGTTGGCCAGGTCGAGGCATCCGTAGAGGGCGACGGGACGACCATCGCGTTCAATGCGCGCTACCTCGCGGACGTGCTGACCAACGTGACCGCGGAGCAGTTCGCACTGGAGCTCAACGGGCCGCTCTCACCGGGCGTGTTCAAGCCCATCGGCGATGACCGCTACGTCCACGTGGTCATGCCCGTGCGCACGACGTCCTGACCACGCTCGACTCGCTGCGCGCGACGGACCTCCGCGGCTATCGCGACCTTGACGCGTCGTTCGGCCCGGGTGCCCATCTCGTCGTCGGGCCCAACGCGGCGGGCAAGACGAGCCTGATCGAGGCTATCGCCCTGCTCGGCTGGGGTCGCTCGCACCGGACCACATCCGATGGCGAGCTGATCCGCTGGGGGCACGATCTGGCCCGCGTGGAGGGCCACGTCGGCGGCGACGTCCTGGAAGTCGCCATCACCCGCTCCGGCGCGGACGGCGCCGGTGGCCGCAAGCGGATCCGGGTGAACGGCGTCGGTCGCCGCGCCGCCGCGCTCGGACGGACCCTGCGGGTCGTGCTCTTCGCGCCGGAGGAGATGCTCCTCGTGATCGGCGCGCCGGCCCTGCGCCGGACGACGATCGACACGCTGGCGGCCGCCGGCTCGGCCGCCTACGCCGACGACCTGGCGACCTATGGCCGAACGCTCCAGCAGCGCAACAGCCTGCTGCGCGCCATCCGCGAGGAGACCGCGACGCGCGACCAACTGCGCTTCTGGGACGAGGCCTTCCTGGAGCGCGGCAGCCGGGTGGTCGAGGGCCGCCTGCGACTCCTGGCCGAGCTGGCGGCGCCGCTGGCCGCCGCCCACGGCGAGATCGCCCCCGCCGAGGCGGCCGCCGGCGCGCTGACCCTCCAGCACGTCACCAATGCCCCACAGGTGGCTGGCGAGACCGTGCGTGACGCCCTGGCCCGGAGACTCGTCGAGACGGCCGACAAGGAGGTCTGGAACGGGGCCACGCTCATCGGGCCGCACCGCGACGACGTGGCCTTCGCCCTGGCCGGCCGCGATCTGGCCGGTTTCGCCTCGCGCGGTCAGCAGCGGACGGCCATCCTCGCCCTCAAGCTCGCCGAGCTGGACCTGCTGACCGCCCTCGACGGGCGCCCGCCGCTGCTCCTCCTCGACGACGTCTTCAGCGAGCTCGATCCGGCCCGCCGCTCCCATCTCGTCCGGCGCATCGCCGACCTGCCCCAGGCATTCGTGACCACGACCACGCTCGACGACCTCGACCCGACGCTGCGCTCGATCGCCCGGACGTGGGTCGTGGATGCCGGCGACGACGGCGCGACCCTGCGCAGCGGACCGGCCTGACGCCGCGATGACCACCCGGCGACGCCCGATGCGGCGCATCGGCGACCTCATCCCGGAGGCGGCCCGAGCGCTCGGCCTGGAGGACGAGCTGCGCCTGTCGCGAGCCATCGCCACGTTCGAGGCCATCGTCGCCGAACGTGTGCCGGCGGCGGCCGGGGCCTGCCGGGTGGTCCGCATCGAGGGCTTCGCCCTCGTCGTGGAGGCCGATGCGCCGATCGTGGCCCAGGAGCTGCGCCTGCGGTCCAGCGAGCTGCTGGGGGCATTCTCGGCGGCGCCCGGCGGTCTCGGCGTGCGTGATCTGCAGGTCCACGTCCGTCGCGGAGGGCCCCGCGTATAATCCACCGACCTGCCAGCCATCTCGGGGCGCATGAGGGCCGATCGAGCCACGGGTCGTCCCGCCGCCCGTCCAACCAGCACGAGAGGCCCGCATGGCCGCCCGACTCCAACTGAAACTCGGCCTCGTCGCCGAGCACGACCGTCTCGACGACTCGCCCGACACCCTCGTGGTCGTCGAACCGAGCATCGGCTCCGTGGCCCGTTCCAAGGGTCAGCTGCACCTGCTCGTCACGTCCCGGCTGAGCACGCGCCATGCGCTCGAGGCGACCCGGCTCGTCGCCGACACCATCCGCAACGAGTACTACTACGACGAGTCGGCAGGCATCCGGGTGTGCCTCCAGAAGGCCATCGCGACGGCCAACAAGCGGCTCATCCACCAGGCCGACCGGCTGGGACTCAAGTCGTCCGACGGCAACGGCCCGATCGGCGTCGGCGTGGCCGTCGTCCGGGGCAACGAGATGTACGTGGCCACGGTCGGCCCGGCCGAGGCCTACCTCATCCGCCAGGCCCGCCTGTCCACCCTGCCCGACCCGCACCGCGAGCGCGGCCTGCCGTCCAACGGCCTGGAGCCGGATGTCTGGCGCGGGGAGATCGCGATGGGCGATTCGCTCGTGCTCGTGGCGCCCAACATCATGGCCAGGCTCGGCGCCGACGTCCTCAAGGACGCGATGCTGACGCTCCATCCACAGTCGGCCATGGAGCACCTCCACGCGCGCTTCGTCGAGTCCGGCGGCTCCGGCTCGGACGGCGCCATCGCCTTCGAGGCGACTGAGGTGGCGACGACGACCCGGGCCCGGACGCTCGTCCCGGTCCGGCCGGCCGAGCCGCTGGCGGGTGCGCCGGACCGCTCGCCGATCCCGCTCGCCGACAACGTGCAGGCCGCCGGGGCCGCCGTATCGGCCGCGGCCGGCAACGCGCGGGAGGCCGCCGGCGGCGCCTTCGATCGGCTCGTGGCCCGGATCCAGGATCTCCTGCCCCGGCGCAAGCCGGCCTACCGCCGGGTGACCCCGCTGGCGGCACGCCGCGAAACCCAGCGCCGGGCGGCCGTCGCCGGGCTCGCGCTGGTCGCCGTCGTGGCCGGCCTGGGCCTGGCCGTGTGGGCCTTCGGCGGGGCCGGCGGCGAGATCGCCATCAGTTCCATCAACGCCGGCCAGCAGGCCCTCGACGACGCCCGCGAGAAGATCGACACCGTGTTCGGCCCGGGCATCGACCTCGTCGAGGACGATCCCGACGAGGCGCTCGTGCTCCTGACCGGCGCCTACGATGACCTCGCCGCGGCTGAGGCCGCCGATGTCAGCGCCCGCGTCATCGACCCGCTCCGGGCGGAAGTCGTCGGCGGGCTCGACCAGCTGTACGGCGTCGTCGAGGTGCGATCCGAGGATCTGTTCATCTTCATCCCGGGCGAGGGCGTGGAGCCGCACGTGCTGGGCACCATGGTTCTGGGGCCCGACGACATGCCGTACGTCCTCGATGTCGCGTCGAACACCGTGTACCGGGTCGACCTCAAGCGCAACAAGGCCAACGCCGTGGTCCGCACCGGCCGCGAGGTCGGCGACACGAGCGTCGACGAGCTGCGCTTCCTGTCGATGGGTGGCCGGGACCTGCTGGTGCTCGATGCCAAGAACCAGCTGTGGCGCTGGCGCCCATCCGACGACGCGGGCAAGGGCACGCTGACCCGGGTCAACGTCAACGGCGCGTCCCAGTGGGGCGACGACGTGCGAGCCATCGGGACGTACCTGCGCGATCCGTCGCGCGGGCTGTACAACCTGTACGTCATCGATCCGTCAGCGGAGCAGATCCTGGCCCACTTCCCGGCCTCCGATGGCGGGGGCTTCCCGTCCGTGGCGACCGGCTGGCTGGCCGCCGCGCGGGCCGTCGACAAGATGACCTCGATGTACATCGACGGCGACATCTTCGTGACCGAGGCCGGCATCCTGGAGCGCTTCGCGTCCGGGACGAGCGACGGCTGGGCGTGGTCGCTGCCGGACGATGCACTCATCCGGCCGGATCCGCGGGTGACCATCGTGACCGGCGCCGGTGAGCGCCGCCAGGGCACGGTCTACGCCTTCGACCGCGAGAACGCCCGGATCCTCGCCTTCGACAAGGCCGACGGTGATTTCGTCGCCCAGTACCGCCTGCCCGCCGCCGACGACAGCTGGGAGGGATTGCTCGCGATGTACGCCATCGCCGGGCTCGACGGCGCGCCGGACACGCTCGTGTGGGCGTCGGAGACCAGCGTCCACCAGGTCGTCCTGGGTCCGCAGGCCGATCCCGACGTGAGCCCCGATCCGTCGGCCGACCCATCGGGCGAACCGTCGGCCGACGCCTCCCCCGGCAGCTGACCCGACCGACCGGTCCGTGATCCCCCTGCGCGACGCGAACCCCACGCGGCGGACCGCGCTGGTCACCATCGGCCTGCTGGTGGCCTGCGGCATCGCGTTCGCCTGGGAGCTGGGGCTGCTGGCCAGCGGCGGTGTCGAGGCGCTCGATGTCTTCGTCACGACCTGGGGTGTCGTGCCGGCGGACCTGCTGGCGGCCTGGTCCAGCGGCGACGGCCTGCCCGTCGAGGCGGCGACCCTGGTGACCAGCCAGTTCCTGCACGCGGGCTGGCTGCACCTGCTGGGCAACATGCTGTACCTGTGGATCTTCGGGAACAACATCGAGGACCGCTTCGGGCGGGCCGCGTTCCTGGCCTTCTACCTCGCCGGGGGCATCGCCGCGGGCCTGACCCAGGTGGCCATCGACCCGGACTCGGACATCCCGATGGTCGGGGCCTCGGGGGCCATCGCCGCCACCCTCGGGGCCTACCTCGTGCTGTACCCGCGAGCGCGCATCACCTCGCTCGTCTTCCTCGGTTTCTTCTACCAGCTCATCAACGTGCCGGCGGTCATCGTCCTGGCCTTCTGGATCGTCCTCCAGCTCATCGACGGCTTCGCCTCGCTGGGCGTCAGCGAGATCGACGGGGGGGTCGCGTTCTTCGCGCACATCGGCGGGTTCGCATTCGGGGTCGTCGTAGCCGTCGCGGTGCGCGCCTGGGGCGGCCGCGGCGGACGGGGTGCGGACGCCGGCCGGCCGGGCGAGCCGGCGACGCTGCCGGGCATGGGATAATCCGGCGATGGACGACGAACTGGTCGAGATGGTCGTCGAGAGCGTCCGCGTCCACATGCTCTCCAGCCGCCACGTGGTGATCCTCAAGGAGAGCGGTGGCAACCGCTACCTGCCCATCTGGATCGGTCCGTGGGAGGCCAGCGCCATCGCCATGCGCCTGCAGGGCCTTACGCCGGAGCGCCCGCTGACCCACGACCTGTTCGCGAGCACCCTGGAGGCCGTCGGCGGCAGCGTCGAGCGCGTGGTCATCTCGGAGCTCGCCGACGAGACGTTCCACGCCCGGCTCATCGTGGCCCGCGACGGGGAGCGCCACGAGATCGATGCCCGGCCGTCCGACGCGCTGGCTCTGGCCGTGCGCGTCGGGGCTCGCATCTTCGCCTCGTCAGCCGTCCTGGAACAGGCCGCCCTGGGCCCCAACGGCGGGCTCGGAGACGAGGGCCTGGAAGGGTCGGCCGGCAGCGTGCTGGAGCAGACCGGCGAGCGCATCGTCGACCCGCGCCTGGACGTCTTCCGCCAGTTCGTGAACAACCTGGATGCCGAGGCCGAGGGCGGCTCCGAGGGTCGCTCGAGCTAGCCGAGCGGGGTCAGGCTTGCGGGCCGCCCAGGATCGAGACGCCGCGCCGGAGGGCTCGCCCGCGGTTCACCCACATGGACAGGCGCAGGCGCCAGAAGTCGCGCACGGCGCGCAGGATGACCTGGGGCTTGGCACCGGTCGGCGAGCCGGCCGTCCGGGCGTAATGCGGGACGCCGACCTCGACCACGTCGCGACCGGCGGCGCGCAGCTTGATGAGCATCTCGGCCGAGAAGAACGCCCCGTCCGACTCCACCCGGAGCCCCTCGAGAGCCTCGCGCCGGATGAGCTTGCAGGCGCAGTCGACGTCGGTGACCTTGAGGCCGAAGAAGATCCGATTGGCCAGCCGGTAGGCCCTGGCGTAGATGGTCCGGATGACTGGGTCGGCGCGCTTGATGCGGAAGCCGACGACTGCGTCCGGGGCATCCGCCTCAGCCAGGCGCGCGGTCAGCCGACCGATGTCCTCGACGTGGAACTGGCGATCGCCGTCGGTGAACGCGACGAGGTCGTAGCGAGCGGCGGCGAATCCCGATCGCAGGGCCGCCCCGTAGCCCAGGTTGGTCGGATGGTGGACGGCTCGGACGATGCCCGGGTGGCGGGCCGTCAGGTCGTCGGCGATGGCCGCCGTGCGGTCGCGCGAGCCGTCGTTCACGGCGATGATCTCGAACGTCTCGGCCAGTGTCGGCAGGACGGCCAGGGCCTCCTCGACGAGACCCTCGAGGTTGGCCTCCTCGTTGTGGGCGGGGAAGAAGTACGACAGGCGGGCCACGCGCTCCGGCGCGGTCGTGGGCGTCGTCACGAGGCGGCCTCACGCAGCGACACGACCCGGGTCAGGCCCGAGGCGTCGTTGCCGTCGATCGTGTCGAGCACGTAGCGGTCCTCCAGCAGCTGGATCTCTCGGCGGTCCAAGCGGATGACGTACACCGGACGCGTGCCGAGGTTGGCATCGATGACGTCGGTCAGCGACCCGAGTTCCTCGTCGAGCCGTGTCCGGTCGTCGATGATGGCGATGTCGGGCCGGAGGCCCTCCACGCGCTGTGCATACCATAGCGGGGTGGAGTAGCTCCACCAGCTGACGATGACCGCATCGGGCTCCATGGCGGTCAGGACGCGGTCCAGCCAGCGCCTGGCGCTGGTGTCGGTGCTGCGATCCACGCGCTCGAGGCGGCCGGGCGCATCGATGGCCGTGGGGACGAGCAGCAGGGCCGCGACCAGGATCGACAGGCCGAGCGCCGCCGGCCGGCTGCCCAGGACCGTGCGCGGCCCGGGCCGCGTGCCGCCCGCCGGATCCGGTGGCGCGACGTCGTCGAGCGCGGCTCCGTCCGCATCGTCGACATCGATCGGGTCCTCCACGCCGCCGCCGAGGGCTTCCAGGATCGTCGCCGCGAGCATGGCCAGCCACGTCCAGGCGAAGAGGATCGGACCGAGGTAGTAGCGCTCGATGTCGGCGTTGGCGTACGAGGCGGCGAAGAAGCATGTGATGAGCACCGACAGGCCGCTCAGCAGGGAGTAGCGCGGCCGGCGCATGAGTGCCGCCAGGAACCCGATGGGGATGAGCGCGGCGAGCGGCCCCCACCACCCGACGGCACGGTCCGCGAGCTCGGTGATCTTGCCGTTGAGGTCGCCGAACGGCGCGACGAGGCTGCCCCGGAACTGCTCGGCCAGGACGATCGCCCAGAAGCCCTGCCAGGTGTCCGGGTGGCCGTATACGAGGTCCGCCCGGAACGGCCCGGCCCGCAACGGCAGCTGCGCGTAGACCAGGACGAGCGTGACGAGCAAGGCCACGGTCGGCGCCACGATGCGCCGCCGCCGGCGGATGAGGCCGGGATCGACGGCCAGCACGAACAGGCCGACACCGGGCGCCAGCAACAGGGTCAGCGAGTGGTTGCCCATCGACAGCGCGAAGACGACCGCGGCGGCGATGAGCAGCCGGTCGTCGCCACGGTCGCGCCGGTCCTCCCAGGCGACGAGCAGCCGGACGAGGATGGCCAGCAACGCGAGATGCAGGGCGTGCGCCTCGGCATGGGTGCCGATCTTCCAGGTGATCTCGGTCAGGGCCAGGCCGATGCCGGCGGCGACGCCGAGCGGCACGGAGCGGGTCAGTGCCCCGACGAGGTCGACCATGACGGCGGCCGCGACGGCCACGCACAGGGCCGCGAACAGGTTCATCACGAAGGCCGGCTCGCCAAGCGGCTGGAGTACCACCGAGACGAGCCAGCCGAGCAGGACGTAGGTCGGGAAGCCGGTCGGGTGGGCCGTGCCCATCAGGGGCGCGACGGCCTGCAGCTCGGCCGTGTCCCAGAAAGCCACGCCCGGCAGGAGGGCCAGGCGGATGGCCACGAAGGCGACGACCCCGACGGCCAGCGGCGGTAGCCAGCGCCTCACCATCGGAGCAGCACGGCCCACGCCACGCCCCACGCGTTGATGGCGATGGAGGCGACCACCAGGACCATGCCGAGGGCCATCGCGAAGCGCCGCTCGCTCGCTGCGAGGCGCTCGAAGCCGAGGGCGACCAGGACCAGGGCGAAGGGCACAGCGTCATTGCTGAAGCGATAGCCGAACTGGACCCAGCCCTGGCTGAAGTGCATGAGGTTGACGAGCGAGATGATCAGGATCGCGAGCACGGCACCGGTCACCAGGCGGCTGCGCCCCCAGCGGCGCAGGACCGGGATGATGAGCAGGAACGCTGGCGTCGTGGCCAGCACGCTCATGCCCTTGTCGCCCGGCACGGCCAGCGGGCAGGCGAGGTCGAACAGGCCGCGGACCGCACCCGGCTCCAGGCACACGAGCGTGTCATTGACCCCGAGCGAATCAGGCAGGCGCGCCGGGAAGGACTCAGGCAGCGCTCCGAGCATGATCGCCAGGTTCTGTGGGATGTAGCGCGGATCCTCGACCGCCCAGTCGGGGCGATAGCCGAGCGACGGGTACCCGTTCGCCTCCAGCTGGTAGAGGTACTCGTACGCCGGATGGAAGACGTGGCCCGTGGAGATGATGTTGTAGAGGAGCAGCGCCCCCACCGGCAGGATGGCGCCGAGGCCAGCCGACCACGACCGCCGCCACCACGATCCACCGGACCCGACGAGCATGAAGAACGGAGCGCCCAGCACGATCGTCAGTCGCGACGTGCAGGCGAGGCCGAACAGGAACCCCGCCACGAACTGGCGGGCGTCGACAGCGAAGAGGCCGCGCAGCCCGAGCGCCGGCGCGGTCGGCCACGGGCCACCGTCGGGCGCGTCAGGGTCGTCGAAGCCGGGCTCGTCGTCCTGGGCCACCGGGTCGTTGCCGATGGCCAGGCCGACCGCGGCCATCAGCAGGCCGACCGCCAGGATGTGGGCCTGGTACCAGGTCGTGGCCAGTTGGGCCGTGTACCAGAAGACCGTCCCGAAGGCGAACACGATCGTCGTCGCCAGTCGGATGACGGGCTGGATGCGCAGCCGCCCGAGCATCCACCAGCAGATCGCGACATCGATGGCGGCCAGCGCCGTGAAGATGGTCTGGTCATCGGTCAGGACGCCCCACACGGCAACGAACGGCAGGAGCAGGACGGCGGGCAGTGGCGGGAAGGGCAGCAGTCCGCGCTCGACTCCGTCGATGGGGGCCACCGGCAGCACGTCCTGGAAGAAGTGGTTGCCGGGTGATTCGCCGGTCCCGAACACGGGATAGCGGATGGCCGCGAGGCCGTCGCGGAAGGCCTCGGCCTGCCACACGAAGTGGTCGTAGAAGCGATCGGTCTGGGTGGTCATGTAGATGACGAAGGCGGCGAGGGCCAGCAGCACACCGACGGCGACAGCGAGCCAGCGTGCCAGGGGCGCCGCGTCGGTCACCGTCGCCGACTCGAGCCGGCCGTCCGTCCTGGGGTCCGCGAGGCGACCCTGTGCTACGCTCAGATCCACCTTCCACGCTCAATGCAGGAGCCGATCTACCCGGTGACTGGCGCCGCATCCGGTGGGACCGAGCGAGGCACGGGAGCGCCGACCTGGTCGACCGGGACGCAGGGGGCCATCGGCGCGGTCCTGATCGTCCTCGCTCTCGGCTTCACCCTCCGACTCATCATCGCATACCTGATCCCGGGTTCCGGCTTCGAGTCGGACCTCGGGTCCTTTCAGGCATGGGCCGCGAATCTCGCCGAAGAGGGCTTCTTCGGCTTCTATGACCGGCCGTTCTTCCACGACTACACGCCGGGCTACCTGTATGTCCTGTGGCTGGTCGGCATGGTCGGGCAGGCCGTCGGCGGCATCGGCGACCTCATCAAGGTCCCGCCCATCCTCGCCGACGTCGCCATCGGGTACCTCGTGTGGTCGATGGTCCGCGAGCTCGGTGGGCGCGAGCGCGCGGCGCTCATCGCGGCGGCCGTCGCGGTCCTCAACCCGATCAGCTGGTTCGACAGCGTCGTGTGGGGCCAGGTCGACTCGTTCGGCGTCGTCTTCCTGCTCCTCGGCCTGCGCTCGCTGTGGCGGGACCAGCCCGAGCGTGCGGCGATCTTCACGGTCCTCGCCGCGATCATCAAGCCGCAGCTCGGCATCCTCGTCCCGCTCGTGGCGGTCATCACCATCCGGCGAGCGCTGTGGCCGGTCGCCAAGGTTGACCCGGGCACCGACCCCGACGCGTCGTGGGAGCGCCGCACCGGGCGGCCCATCCGCATCCTCACGACCGCCGCCGCGGGCTACCTGACGGCCGTCCTGGTGTGCCTGCCGTTCGGGCTGTCCGTGCTGGAGCTGACCTCGACAGCGCCGTTCATCCGATCCGGTCTGGTCGAGCAGATCATCCTGGCCGGCGGCGGCTACCCATACCTGACGGTCAATGCCTACAACGCCTGGGCGATCGTGCCCGGCGACCTGGGCCATAGCCTGGCCGATGCCGGACTGTGGGTGTGCGATGCGGTCATCGCCGATCCGGACAAGTGCGGCTCCGGGACGGCCGTGTTCGGCGTCGTGCCGGCGGTCGTCGTGGGTGCGGCCGCGCTCGTCGCGTCCATCGTCGCGGTGCTCGTGGTAGCAGCGCGGCGCCCGGACCGCCTGACCCTGCTCGTCGCCCTGGCCATCCTGGCCCTCGCCTTCTTCGCCGCCCCGACCCGCGTCCACGAGCGCTACGGCTACCCGTTCTTCGCCCTGGGCGCGATCCTGTTCGCCATCTCGCCGCGCTGGCGGATCGCCGTCACGGTCGCCTCCGTGGCGACGTTCCTGAACATGTATGTGGTCCTGACCGTCCTGTATCCGCCCAGGTACCCGGCCCTCAACCCGACCCGCGACTGGCTGGGTATCGGCGACCTCATCCGCTCGCCGGTCGTGGTCACCACGATCGCGGTCCTGCACACGCTCGTCTTCGCCTGGACCCTGCTGCAGCTTCGTCGGCGGTCGGCCGAGCGATTGGAGGACGAGCTGCTGGCGACGGCCGAGTGGGATCCCGTCGACGATCCGGATCCGCCATCGGGCGTCGTCCCGACCCGGGCTGGGCTCGCGATGACGGTCTCCTCCGGCCCCGATCCTGGCGCCCTCGCGGGCGCGCCGGGCGCCGCTGCCGTCGCC
>Ga0163153_10004898_pt1 | contig 16357 bp, 10 predicted proteins | sample OliLakLV19MP6IB1_FD_148629 | JGI IMG/M metagenome (GOLD analysis project Ga0163153, IMG submission 148629) | Freshwater microbial mat bacterial communities from Lake Vanda, McMurdo Dry Valleys, Antarctica - Oligotrophic Lake LV.19.MP6.IB-1 | ecosystem: Environmental > Aquatic > Freshwater >... | reverse complement strand
GTGATCAGCTGATTAATAAATATGTGTATGATACACTTTATCGAACCACCAAAGCAGAAGCGGAATTATTTGCAACAAAAAATAAATTCTATCTGACCGGTTCTTTCAAGGCCGGTTCAGGAAAAGATATTATCATCCAGGGATTTAATATTTCTCAAGGCTCCGTGAAAGTATATGCGGGTGGTTCACCTTTGCGCGAAGGAACCGACTACACCGTTGACTATACATTTGGCAAAGTCACTATTTTAAATGAAGGCATTCTTAGCTCTGGCAAAGACCTTGAAATTACCTATGAACAACAAGATCCATTCGCTTTTCAGACAAGATCGTTGCTGGGTACTCGCCTGGATTATAAACTCAGTGACGATATCAACATAGGTTCTACGCTTTTATATTACAATGAACGCCCCCTTATCTCGCGCAACCTTATCGGCACAGAGCCGGCCAGAAACCTGCAGTATGGTTTAGATGTGAATCTTAAAAAAAATTCACGCATACTCACCAAGGTTGTGGATGCTCTTCCTTTTTTACAAACTAAAGAACAATCAAACATTACGCTCAATGCAGAATTTGCCCAACTGTTGCCGGGCACTTCCAACATTGTTGGTGGTGAGGGCACTTCCTTTATCGATGACTTCGAAAATACCGCAACGCCCTATAGTCTGCTGGCACCCGCATCCTGGAAGCTCTCCGCCACTCCCAAAAAAAATGACAATCAATTTGATCAAAGTTTGGGTGCCCCCAACGACATACGGGCAGGCTATAAAAGAGCAAAGGTAGCCTGGTACACGATTGATAATCTTTTCTATCGCACGGGTTCTGGCAGCAGATTTAAGCCGAACAATGTCACTGAAAAAGATTTGGAAAATCATTATGTAAGACCTGTAACCCCGAAAGAAATCTTCCCCTACTTCGATCCTTTTATAGGAAATTTTTACGAACAGATCTTTGATCTGGCTTATTATCCGGCTGAGCGTGGCCCTTACAATTATAACTTTGACCTTAACTCAGATGGAACATTAAAAGATCCTGCCAGCAACTGGGGTGGCATCACCACGGCTATCCGCACCGAAGTTGATTTTGATAAAGCTAACGTAGAATATCTCGAATTCTGGTTGATGGATCCATTCATAAATTCTAAAAACGGTGAAATAAATGATGGAAGAACTTCTCAGCCCAATACTACGGGAGGTAAGGTTGTATTTCATTTGGGCAGTTTATCCGAAGACCTGATGCGCGATGGCAAGCATGCGTTTGAAAATGGATTGCCTACGGATGGCGATCTCTCAGCAGCAAATGTGACAGAGAATAACTGGGGCTTTGTCACCAATCAGCAGTACCTGAATAACGCCTTTGATAATACAGCCAATTCGAGACCTAATCAGGATGTAGGTCTGGATGGAATTGGTACCATTAAAGAAAAAGATAAATTTAATAATGACTTCTTAAGTAAGATTGTTGATGCCTCTGCACGGGAGATTGCTCTACAAGATCCATCAGCGGATGATTTTAAATATTTTTTAAGCGCGGAATTTGATCAAAAGGAAGCGCAGATCCTTGAACGTTATAAGTATTTCAATAATCATGAAAACAATACACCGGTATCATCCGGTAACGCAGATTTTGCACAATCCGGCACCACCATTCCTGACAATGAAGATCTTAATCAAGATAATACACTAAGTGATTTAGAAGAATACTATTCCTACAACATTGATTTGAAACCAAATAACCTGAAAGTGGGTAATAAATTCATTGTCGATAAAATTACAAACACGGTAAATGGTGACGAGGTGAGCTGGTATCTTTTCCGTATTCCTGTAAGACAATTCGATGAGAAGGTAGGCAATCTGGAAGGGTTTAAATCCATTCGCTATGCACGCATGTATCTTACCGGTTTTACCCAACCGGTGGTGCTGCGCATGGCAAAATTCCGTTCCGTGGGTAACCGTTGGAGACGCTACACCGGCATCCTGCAGGAGTCACGATTTGGTGAACCCATTGAACCTGACCTCGACAATTTTTCAGTATCGGTAGTAAACGTAGAAGAAAATGGAAAGGGTAATGATATAAAACCTGCCTATGTAGAGCCGCTGAGGCGTGACCGCGATAATACTTCGGTAGCGCAACGGAGATTAAATGAACAATCTGTTCAGCTATGCGTAAATCAATTACCTGATGGTGACGCGCGTTCCATTTTCAAAAATGTTTCGATGGACTTTTTTAATTATGGCCGCATCAAAATGTTTTTGAGTGCCTACAGCACCAACCTTCAAAAGAATTTACAGGATAATCAACTCACCGCCTTTGTTCGCCTGGGAACAGACTTTGATGAAAACTATTACGAGATTGAACTACCGCTCAAGATCACTCCACCCGGTGATAATGGCCGCGATGTAGCAATCATCTGGCCAGACCAAAACCAAATCGATTTAGACCTCAATGAGCTTTATGCTTTAAAATCACAACGCGATCGCGAGGGATATAACCTGGGAATTTTATACCCGCAAGCAGGACCGAAAGCAGTGGACAAGCATGGCATCAGAATTTTAGGCCGGCCCGATCTAAGCCAGGTGCGCATGATGATGATTGGTATACGCAACCCACGAAGCGATGATGCCAAAGCCTTTGATGTATGTCTTTGGGCCAATGAATTGCGTCTTACTGATTTCGATCGCACCGCAGGGTGGGCCGCCAATGCCGTGTTGAACGCCAAGCTGGCTGATTTAGGTGTTGTTACTGGCTCTTTACGACACATTAGTTTTGGCTACGGAGGTGTTCAATCAAAAATTTCCGAACGCGCCCGCGGTGAAACAACTTCGTATGATGTGTCGGCCAATATCAATGTTGATAAGTTGCTTCCACAATGGACGGGGTTGAAGATTCCCATGTTCATCAGTTATGAAAACACGACCATCAATCCCAACTACGATCCGGCCAATCCGGATTTGCGATTACAGGCTGCATTAAAATCGTTTGCCACCGATTCTGAGCGAGAGACCTACCTGAAAATCATTCAGGATCAATCGGTGAGGCGGAGTTTGAATTTTTCAAACGTGCGAAGGGTGAAACTAAATAAGGAAGCTAGAGCCCATATTTATGACATCGAGAATTTTTCATTTACCTATGCGTACAGTGAGGCGACACAAACCAATTTCAATTTGCAGGAAAACACCCGGAGAAATTATAAAGGCGCAGTAGTGTGGCAATACTCACCCAAGTTTAAAGGCTTTGAGCCCTTCACCGATTCAAAAAAGTTGTCTTCACCTGCATGGAAACTGATTAAAGATTTCAACTTCAATCCTTTGCCATCCAACATTTCTATACGCGGTGATTTAGACCGGTCTTTTAGTAAAATGATCTACCGCAACGTGCAGACAGATGCCGCAAGCTCAATACCTAACTTTCAAAAATTCTTTGTTTTCAACCGATCGTATAATGTGCGGTGGAGTTTGACAAAAATGCTTACACTGGATTATAGCGCGCAAGCCAATGCCATCATTGATGAACCTGATGGTGATCTCGACAATGAAGACTCTGTCAAAATTGTTATTGACAATCTGAAAAATTTTGGTCGAATGAAAAATTTCAATCAGAACATCACGGCTAATTATACTATTCCTTTTGAGAAAATCCCTGTGCTGAACTGGATGGGCGCAGAGTATCGCTACAACGTGGGTTACAGTTGGAGGGCCGGACCGTTAGAAAAAGTGGATAGCCTGAAGTTGGGGAACATCATTCAAAACGCGCAAGAGCAGGCCTTGAACGGAAAAATTGATATGGTAAAGCTGTATAACAAAATCGGCTTCCTTAAAAAGATAAACACTCCCGCGCGGCCAAGTTCTATCTCCACGCAAAAACCTACACAACCCGACACGGTGAGGCGGCCTCCGGAATTAAAAGCGGTCAAATCATTAGTACGTCTTATTATGTCGGTTCGAAATATCACGGGCACCTATACCCTTACGCAAGGAACCATCCTTCCTGGTTTTACACCCACGCCATATCTTTTTGGTATGGATAAAGGTTGGAATGCACCTGGCTGGGGATTTGTTCTTGGCCAACAAGAATCAGACTTTCAGAAAAAAGCTGCGGCAAATGGATGGCTTACTACAAGCAATAAGCTGACAACTCCGTTTAGTCAGGTCCAGACAAGAGATTTGAGCATGCGGGCCAGCGTAGAACCAGCGGCTTCGCTCAAAATTCAGCTAGACATAAAAAAGAATTCAACTACTTCGTTTCAGGAAATCTTCCGAATAGATTCTACCGGCAGCGCTTACGAATCACTCAGCCCAAGTCGCATGGGATCTTATAAAATTTCAATACTCTCCATCAACACAGCCTTTAAAAATAATGAGAGTGTTAACTCCACCGTCTTCAATCAATTCTCACAAAACATAGGCACTGTGCAACAGCGATTTACCGACATCACAGGTAATTCCTATGAAACACGATCGCAGGATGTTTTGATTCCTGCTTTCCTGGCTGCCTACACAGGAAAATCTGCCGAAACAGCAAATCTTTCTCCCTTTCCCACCCTTCCTTTTCCCAACTGGCGAATCGATTACTCCGGCTTAAATAAAATAGAAGGGCTCAAAGATATTTTCCAATCCATCACACTTAACCATGCTTACAGTTCAACCTTTTCTGTAGTGAACTATACCAACTCTTTGGAATACACGAATGTTGGCATCAGCAATCCGATTGAAGATTATAACAATGGTCAGTTTGCCTCTCAAACCAATTCAAAAGGAGAATTAATTCCGGTTTATGTTATCAGCCAGGTGATGATCAGCGAGCAATTTGCCCCCTTGGTGGGGGTTAACTTCCGCACCAAAAGTAAACTCAATGTTCGCTTTGAATATAAAACAAAACGCGACCTCGCACTCAATATTTCAAACTCACAAATAACTGAATTGAATAGCAAGGACTGGTCGGTGGATCTAGGCTACACCAAGGCGAATATGAAACTTCCCTTCAAGGAAAATGGTCGTGTCATCACGTTAAAGAATGACATCACCTTTCAGCTGAACATGAGCATTGCCAACAACCGAACCATCCAAAGAAAAATTGATGAAGTGAATACGATCACAAATGGTAATATCAACTTCCAACTTCGCCCCAACGTGAGTTATCTCATCAATCAAAAGCTTAGAATTCAGGCCTATATGGAGCGGAGTGTAAATGAACCGCTGGTCACCAGCTCATTCCGCAGATCAACCACACGCGGAGGGGTAAAAATCCTGTTTAATTTGGCCCAATAGAACAAGGGTTTCACTATTTTTGGGCCTTAAATTATTCCATACTATGAACATCCCACAGGACCTTAAGTACACCAAAGACCACGAATGGATCAAAATTGAAGGTAACTCTGCCACTATTGGCATTACTGATTTTGCTCAAAACGAGTTGGGGGACATTGTGTATGTAGATATTTCATCGGTTGGCCAGGACGTGAAACAACACGAAGTATTTGGCACCGTAGAGGCGGTAAAGACGGTATCCGATTTATACATGCCCGTAAGCGGAAAAGTAACTGAATTTAATAAATCATTAGAAGGCGCTCCGGAAAAAGTAAACAGCGAGCCTTATGGTGATGGCTGGATGGTTAAAGTTTCAATCAGCAACGCAGGAGAAGTAAGTGGTCTTCTTTCTGCCGAACAATACAAGGAACTTATTGGCAAGTAAATAGTTTATAGTTATTAGTAAAGAGTAGTAAGTCTTGAGTACTGAGTATTTGTACTGGTGACTAAGGACTCAAGACTAATCTCTAACTACTAAATAATGATTGAGTTACCCGTCATATCAAAAGAAGAAACGAAAAAGCGCAAACCAGATTGGCTTCGTGTAAAGTTGCCCATTGGGCCCGAGTACGCGAAAGTGCGCAAGCTGGTTGACGAACATAAACTTCACACAATTTGTGAAAGCGGCAATTGCCCTAACATGGGCGAATGCTGGGGAGAAGGCACCGCTACCTTCATGATTCTGGGAAATGTGTGCACACGCAGTTGCACGTTTTGTGCGGTTGCTACCGGGCGCCCAACAGAATACGATACCGATGAACCTGCCCGTGTTGCAGAAGCAATCAAACTCATGGGCGTGAAACATGCGGTGATCACTTCTGTAAACCGTGATGAATTAAAAGACCGTGGCGCTGAAGTATGGTATCAAACGGTGGTGCAAACCAAAGCAGCGAGTCCACAAACAACCATTGAAACCTTAATACCGGATACAAAAGGAAACTGGGAGGCACTCTATAGAATGATTGAGGGTGGGCAGGAAGTGGTTTCTCATAATATGGAAACCGTTGGTCGGCTTTATAGAATGGTAAGACCACAGGCTAAGTATGATCGCAGCCTGGAACAAATCAAACGCATACGCGAAGCTGGCAAACGAACCAAGTCTGGTATTATGCTGGGCGTGGGCGAAACCAAAGAAGAAGTTTTTAAAGCGATGGATGATTTGGTAGAGAATGGATTAATGATTCTTACGCTGGGTCAATATCTGCAACCCACCAAAATGCATCTGGAAGTTGCCGAGTTTATCCACCCCGATATCTTTGCGATGTATAAAGAAGAAGGATTGAAGCGCGGTTTGAAATATGTGGAATCGGGTCCATTGGTGCGCTCGAGCTATCATGCCGAGCGTCATGTGCACGTGCCTTTTTAATAAGCGGTATACAATGTGAAGTCAAAGCGCTTAGCAGGCACTACCGGTCTCAGCAGCTATTTCTTATCAACCACCAGTCTATTCTCGCGATTGGCAATTTCCCAAGCAGTATGAAAAACGATTTTAGCGCGAACAGCCAATAAATCAAACTCAATTTTATCTACCTCATCACTAGGCTTGTGGTAGTCATCGTGAACCCCATCGAAGTAAAATACGATGGGTATATTATTTCTAGCAAAATTCCAATGATCAGAACGGTAGTAGATACGTTCGGGGTGCTTCTCATCATTATAGGTATAATCAAAAATCAAGTTTGTGTATGTCTTGTTAGCAGTCTCACTCAACGTGTGCAGTTCAGTTGAAAGTTTATCCGAACCTATCACATACACATACGGAGCGCTGTCTTTATGCTGTGGATCTCTGCGCCCGATCATATCAATATTTAAATTGGCTACCGTACTGCTTAACGAATACACAGGATTGTCGGTGTAATAGCGAGAACCCAATAAGCCCTTCTCCTCACCGGTAACCGTCATGAACAAAATACTTCTGCGAGGCCCCTTTCCGTCTTTTTTAGCCTGGACAAATGCCTTCGCCATTGCCAACACGGCTACGGTTCCTGATCCATCATCATCGGCACCATTATTAATTTTGTCGCCTTCCGCCTGCGTTGAAATTCCGATGTGATCATAATGCGCGGTGATCACCAACACTTCATCTTTCTTATCGGTGCCTTCCAGAAAACCCAATATATTTTCTGATCTAACCTCCCGATAGCTCTGTGTAATTGAATACGATATCGTTGCCGGCTTGACTTTATTCAATTTCTTATCCGTTGCAGACTTCTTAAGTTTGTCAAACGTAGTGTTGAATATTTTTCCGGCAGCTTGTGCATTCAAATAAAACAAACCAGTATTGGTGCTTTGACCCGTTTGCCTGGTGAGCGACAGTCTTCCTCCTGTAAAACTTCGCGCTGTATTTGTTATCCCTTTGAAATCATCCTCTTTTTCAATCACAGTAAACACCATCTTAGCACCTTTATCCCGCAGGATACGAACCAAAGAATTATTTGTAACCGGCACGGCAGGATCTGATAAAAACATTACCGCCTTTCCGCTCAAATCCATTTTGCTTATTTCTGCCTCGGTGCCGTTGCCGGCAAACACAATAGGCATGTCAATCATTCCAGCGGTTTCAAAAGTGCCAACATACACATATTCCTCGTTGGTGAATTCTGCTGAACCAACCCTTACCGCTACAGTGGGTGGGCTGGTAGTGTAAAGTGGTACAGGCTGATAATAATTTCCTTTCACAGGCGCGACCAGGCCCAACTCTTCAAAATAAGAAGCGATGAATGCCGCAGCCATTTTCTGTCCGCGCTTGCCAGTTTCACGTCCTTCCATGGCATCCGAGGCTATGATGGATAGATTGTCTTTCAAATCTTCCGTAGTGATTGCCGCTGCATATTTAACTGCTATCGGGTCTTGCTGAGCAAAGCCGTGAATATTAATTAGAATAAAATAGACTGAAAGATATCTTTTCATCATGGTGCTTCGTGTTGGTTGGTTTTAAAATTAGGAGACTTCTCCAATTCTGATTGCCAGTTTTTTTCAAGTGGTAGTATTACACACTTTTGCAAAGAATGGATAAGAGCGTGAGCTGGTTTCTGGCCCTCACTAAGTTTTGATCCGGATAGTTAATATGATAATAGGTATTGCCTCTTAAGAAATCTGCCACAAAACGGAGTGCCATGATGTACGTCATCATTTTTCCCGCAAAAGCAAGGCTGATTCAGGCACCATAACTATCACCAGAGTTTTGAAGGATATACACCTTGATTCACCAGGTCCCTGATCTTTTGAGAAACTTCCTCTTTGTCTCCCTTATAGGTTACACCAAACCAGGTCTTTCCACCAGGTAGAATATGTACTTTACCAAGACCCTGGTTAATGATTTCGCTTACCATAAGCGCAATGTAAAATTCCGATGAAGGGTTTTTATAATTCTTTTCAACAAACTCTAGAAACATTTTTTCAGTAAGATCAAATGCCTCCGCCTGAAAGCCCCAGCAATTCATGGATACGGGCACCTCAGCATCTAACTCCACATTGCCTTCATTTTTAGAAATGATTTTACCGCCTTCGCGCGCAATCACCGTATGTTCTTTCATGCTTTTGAGGTAGCCCTCAGCATCGCGCTCTGCAATTCCGCGCGAAACACTTCCATACTCAGACAATACATTTTTCAATGTATACCCCACCATGGCATGGTGGTGTGGTGGTGCCGCAGCAAAGAAACTTGCCAGCGATTCAAATGCTTCTTTACCATAAAAATCATCGGCATTGATAACTGCAAAAGGACCATCTATCACCTCTTTCCCACACAGCATAGCGTGAGTAGTGCCCCAGGGTTTTTTACGATCAACAGGTTGGTATTGTGCTGGCACAAATTTTTCCAACGACTGAACCACAAAATGAACCTCTGCCTTGCCCTCGAGTTTGGGAAGGAAAATCTCCTTGACCGTTTCCTGTATCTCCTCACGTACCACAAATACAATTTTATTGAAGCCCGACCGGATGGCATCATAGAGTGAATAATCCATGATGGTTTCACCATTGGGCCCGAAGCCATCAATTTGTTTGATGCCACCATACCGGCTACCCATGCCAGCTGCCATTACTAGCAAAGAAAGTTTTTGATCCTTTTTCAACTTGTTTGAATAAATTAAAAGTGAGTAATTACCTGTTAAATTTAAACCTGTGCAAAAATAGAAGTTTACTTCTGAATGCCTAAACCCCCATCACCCATGACCCAAAACCGCCCCTCGAGTTACCTGATGTCACTTACCATCATCGGAATTCTGTTTTTCATTTTTGGATTCGTCACCTGGATTAACGGAACGCTTATCCCCTATTTGAAGATTGCCTGTGAACTTAAAACTGACTTTCAGTCGTACCTGGTTGCCACCGCGTTCTTTATCGCTTATACAGTAATAGCCATTCCTTCATCTTATGTGCTCAGAAAGACTGGTTATAAAAAAGGGATGTCCTTGGGTTTATTTGTTATGGCCGCAGGTGCCATTCTTTTTGTTCCTGCAGCCGAAGCCCGCAACTTCAATTTGTTTTTAGTGGGACTCTTCATCATCGGTGGCGGCATGGCGCTGTTACAAACTGCCTCTAATCCGTATGTTACCATCATTGGTCCTATAGAAAGTGCTGCTATGCGAATTAGCATAGTAGGCATTTGTAATAAAGTAGCCGGAATTCTGGCCGGATTAATTTTCGGGTATATCGCACTGAATAATGTTGATGCGTTAGAAGCCAGTTTAAATTCTATGGATTCAGTGGCAAAAAATGCAGCCCTCGATGAACTTGCTGGTCGTGTTATAGGGCCGTATATGATTATTGCTGGCGTGTTGGTGTTCTTTGGCATTGCAATTTTATTCTCATCACTTCCAGAAATTGATGATAGCGTTGAAAGCGATGGAACCGCGGCAGCGAATGTTAATAAGACCAGTGTATTCCAGTTTCCACACTTGATTTTAGGCGCCCTGGCCATCTTCCTATACGTAGGTGTGGAAGTGCTTGCCGGTGACACCATTATCAGTTATGGAAAATCTCTGGGCATTGAATTATCTACTGCCCGCTATTTTACTCAAGCAACATTAGCATTCATGCTTATTGGTTACATTGTAGGTATTGTAGCAATACCAAAATATATGTCGCAATCCACAGCCTTGAAAATCTGCACATGGCTAGGTGTAATTTTCACCATTGGAGCTGTCGTTACGGATGGTTTTGTGTCGGTTGCCTTTATTGCACTTCTTGGTCTTGCCAACTCATTGATGTGGCCAGCCATCTTCCCGCTTGCTATTGATGGCCTGGGCAAGTTTACGAAAATCGGATCAGCAATATTGATTATGTCCATTGCCGGAGGTGCCATACTTCCGCTTGTATACGGTCAGCTATCAGAAATATTTAACAGCAAAGATGCTTACCTGATGATGCTTCCCTGCTATCTCTATATCATGTATTTTGCTATAAAAGGTCATAAAGTAGGAAGATCGATATGATAAAAAATCTCCCCGTTTTACTTTCCTGTTTAGCGATTGTTGCCTTTGCGAAGGCCCAATATTATGAAGCTCGTGATCTCACTGCTGAAAACATATTTTCAGAAAACATTGAAGGACCTAATGTGGATAAAGCAGGAAACCTATACGTAGTAAACTTTCAAAAAGATGGAACCATAGGCCTCGTGCATCCCAATGGTGAGGTTGACTTATATGTAACGCTGCCAAGCCCTAGCATTGCCAATGCCATCATGTTTGATAAAAAAGGCAATATGTTGTTGGCCGACTGGAAAGGACACAATGTGTTGAAGGTGGATAAAAAGACAAAAGCGGTTACTGTCTATGTTCACAATGATCTTTTCAATCAGCCGAACGATTTATGTATTAATAAAAAAGGACAACTCTTCGCGTCTGATCCTAGCTGGAAAGAAAGCACTGGCAAAATCTGGCGCATTGATGGACCCGGTAAATCAGTTTTGTTAGATGACAAAATGGGAACCACCAATGGCATTGAACTTAGCCCCGATGATAAGAAGTTGTACGTGAATGAAAGTGTCCAAAATAATATCTGGGTGTTTGATGTGAATGCCAAAGGAGAAATCTCAAACAAAAGACTTTTCTACAAGTTTGAAGATTTTGGAATGGATGGTATGAAGTGCGATAAACTTGGCAATCTTTATGTGACCCGACATGGCAAAGGCACGATAGCTATCCTATCCCCTGACGGGAAGCTAATTCGGGAAGTTCAAATGAAAGGCAAGTCTACGAGCAACATTACATTTGGAGGGCCCGATGGCAAAACATGTTTTGTTACTCTTCAAGATAGGAAATGTGTGGAAGTATTTGAGAGTGAAGTGGCAGGAAAGCGTTATTAATTAATCACGCCCTCTTACTGCTGATCATATTGGAATTTAATACTTGTATTTTTGTTTATTGAAAATGAAGATTCGCATTCAGCATACACGAAAACTTTCACCCGTGAAATTAACAATCTCCTCCTTGCTAATCATTTTATGGTTGATCACTAGCTGCCAAACGAAAGAAGTTAAAGAACAAAATAAAATACGTGTTGTATTTGATACCGACACGAATAATGAACTGGACGATCAGCATGCATTAGCTTACTTATTATTCAATCAATCCACTTTCAAAATTGAAGGCATTACGATCAATACAACATCCAGTGGAGGCAACATTGACAAACAATATGAAGAGGCTAAGCGGGTTCTGCAATTATGTGCTGCGGATACGTTTGCTGTATTAAAAGGTGCTGATCTCTCCTTCCGGGATATTATTTCTTCAATCGATTCAACCTCCTACGATGGAAAAGAAGCCGTTGATCTGATGATTGAACAAGCTCACCAACCATCCGAAGATAAGCTTGTCATTTTAGCTGTAGGGAAACTCACCACCGTAGCACTCGCGGTAGCAAAAGATTCTTCCTTTGCTGAACGTGTAAGACTGGTGTGGCTGGGATCAAATTATCCAGAGCCAGGAGAACACAATCAGGATAATGATACCATAGCGATGAATTACCTTCTTAATAGTAACATTGATTTTGAAATGGTGACCGTACGCTATGGAAAACCGAGTGGCACGGGTGCAGTTAGCATCACTAAAGAAGAGATTAATAAGGTGATGCCAGGCGTAGGACCGCACATCAAGACACCCGTAACCGGCAGACATGGTGGTGAATTTTATTGCTTTGGCGATTACTCGGTAAATTTATTTGAACACATCGATTACCATGGCAATCCTCCCGCAAGAGCATTGTTTGATATGGCCGCAGTGGCGATTGTAAAAAATAGCTCCTGGGCGCAGGCAAAAGAAATACCAGCACCCATTTTAATCGATAATACCTGGATGGATCGCCCAACCCATTCACGAAATATTACGGTGTGGGAAAATTTTAACCGCGATGCGATTATTAAAGACTTCTTTGATTCGTTTTCCAAGAGCAAAAATTAATCACCCATTATTTTCTTCAATTCCATTCTAATAAAAACCTCTCGCTCTTTATAAGTCTCCCTCACAATCAGGTACGGTTATATTTCTGGCCTAAAGTAAGGTGATTTATATTGTTCACAATAGTCATAAAATAGTCTAGCAATAAATCAGTGCTTAGCATAAGACCTATACTCGCGCCACCAATTGAAAAAACCGAAAGCGGCAATGATGCAAAACACAAAATACATGAGGCTGTAAAACCGGATGTCGCGAACAAAATAAAGATAGGTAGCTACCACATCTACCAATACCCAGATAATCCAGCACTCAACCCGCTTTTGAATCATTAGAAAAGTTGCCATCACACTCATCACCGTGATAAATGAATCAATGTAGGGTGAGGCGCTTGGCTGTATGAAAATAGTTGGCAGCCACGCGTGAAGATTTTTAGCAAACAAGGCCATCACCACCGTGCCACCCACACTGACCAACGAATAGATCATCAACTTGCGGAATGGCAAAAAGCTTACTTTTAAATAGTGGTGCTTATCTTCTTCCCCTGGCGTTGGGTGCGTCCATCGCCACCAGCCCATTACGTTCGTAATAAAAAAGAATACTTGTAAAAACATGTCTGGATATAACTGGACCTGAAAGAAAAGAAAAAATGAAAGCGTAACATTGATCAATCCCAATGGCCAACTCCAGATATTAGCCAGCGAAGAAAGTAGCACCGCCACCACCCCACTCACCAGGCCAAAAAACTCCAGGTAGCTCATGGGGTATCCGAGCACGGTAAAGAAGACATGATTGATATCAAAAAAACTCATTGCGCTTTATCGGTATGCAATAACATAATTCCATACAAAGACACAAAACATGCAAAGAGGAAAAACCCGGCAGACTTCCCTACACAATGAAAAAGAGTAATCTGATTACATCAAATTTAAATTAACTTAGGGGGCCTGACTCAGGGAAGCACAAAAAAATAAATCAAAGATGAACACAACGGCCTACAACGAGGATACCATCAACGTAAAATCCTATCCCGAAAGGATCGTAAGCCTGATTCCTTTGCCGAGCTGGCTGGCATGGGTTATTTTCTGGCAGTTGCTTTTTCTCATTGATTATCTGATCACCCTAAACGTAGAGGATATCCATGCTCATAGCATGGTATTCGCCTGCGTTAGTTTATTTTTTGCATCCCTCTGCATCGTTACCATCTATTGCTCTAAGGTGCTGATCCGTTTGTATCCGCACCTCGAGCGATTTATTGAAGAAAAAAAGAGTACGCTGAAAACCTGGTACGCCTCCAAATTAAAGTCATGCTATGAAAGTTATTGGCCTCTTATCAGTGGCGTTGTAATTTCAGTTGCTGCAGTCGTTTCCATCTATCCATTACTGGTACAACTCACACCGCCTATCGATTTTCTTTTCTATTATCGGTTGAGTTATCTCGCCCTGGGTTTTTTCTTTTTAGGAGTTTCTATCTGGGCGCTTATCAAGGTTGCCCTCATCCCTATGGAGCTGACAAAGATGAAAGTAAAAGTAAGCATCACCCAGTTTTCCGGAAACGGGCTTCAGGCGTTAGGCTCTTCTTTTCTAAAAATGTCTTTATCCATTGCGGTTAGTTTTCTGTTAATCGTGGTGGCGTCCATCATGGCTCCTTTTGAAAACAATCTTATTGTGTTGATCTGGCTTGGGCTGGCCGCGCTACTTATTTTTGGATTCTTCTTACTGCCGCAGATCGGTATTCATCGGGTGATGGTGAATGAAAAAACGAATCGTATGTCCAACTTCACACATCACCTAGAAGAAGCCATGGACCGGACACTAAAAGATCCTTCGGCAGAAAACATGCAACGGCTGAAAGAGTTGTTTGAAGTGCAGAATCATTTAAAGGAAATGAACGAGTGGCCGTTTGATCTTACCTCGATATGGCAACTGCTCACCGCGCTGATTATTCCGATCATCCTGGCCGCGATCGAAATTCTTTTTAAATCTTAATACATACATTCTTTGTCTCAGTAAAGAACCGGATGGCTTCCCATCCTCCTTCGCGACCTACGCCAGAGTGTTTCATCCCTCCAAACGGAGTTCGTAAATCGCGCAGCAGCCAGCAGTTCACCCAGATGATTCCGCTTTTTACCTGGTGCGCTACCCGATGTGCTCGTTTTAAATTTTCTGTCCAGATGGTGGCACTTAACCCGTAAGCATTGGAGTTCGCATAAGCGATGGCCTCCTCTTCTTTATCGAAGGCCATGATCGTGACTACTGGTCCAAATATTTCTTCCTGGTTGGTGCGACAATCTTGATCGAGGCCAATGATCACTGTGGGTTCTACAAAATATCCGTTTTCACATCGGCCCTGAATGATGATTCGCTTTCCTCCACACAAAACTTGTCCGCCTTCTGTTTTTGCCAACGCTACATAAGACAACACTTTATTCATATGCGCTTCCGATACCAAAGCGCCAACACGGGTCTTTTCCTCCAATGGATCACCCACCGGAAGTTCCTTGGTGCGTTTCACAAATTCCGTTAAAAACTTTTCATACATACTACGCTCCACTAAAATGCGTGAACCACACAAGCAAATCTCACCTTGATTTGAAAATGAGGAATGAATGGAAGTAGTTACAGCCTGTTCGAAATCGCAATCCGCAAAAATGATGTTTGGGTTTTTTCCACCGAGTTCCAACGAAAGTTTTTTGAACATGGGTGCTGCCGTTGCCGCAATTGTTTTGCCGGTCATGGTGCCACCCGTAAATGAAATGACAGACACATCCCGATGTTCTACGATAGCCTGACCCACTTTATGGCCAAGCCCGTGAACGATATTTAAAACACCCGCTGGTAAGCCAGCTTCGATACAAATTTTTGAAAATAAAAATGCCGTCATCGGAGTTAGCTCGGATGGCTTGGCTACCACCGTGCAACCGGCAGCAAGTGCCGGAGCAATTTTCCAGGTAAATAAATAGAGAGGAAGATTCCACGGTGATATACATCCTGCCACACCAATCGGTGTGCGTGTTGTATAGTTGATGGCTTCACCTTCCATCAGGTGCGACTCAGATGCAAAATGCATAGAGGCCGTTGCATAAAATCGCATGTTGGCAGAGGCGCGTGGAATATCTACCGACTTTGCCAAGTTCAGTGGCTTGCCCTGATCAATACTTTCTGCGAGTGAGAGATGGTCAAGATCACGATCGATCAGGTCTGCTATTTTATTTAATATCGCTGCACGCTTGTCGAGAGGCATGGTTGACCACGATGCAAAAGCACTCTTCGCAGCCTTCACGGCTTCGGCCACATCCCGAGCATCGGAATCCGGAACTAAATTATACGCAGCTCCCACTGCGGGGTTGATGTTTGGGAGGTAATTACCCTTTGCAGGCTCAGTAAGTTTGCCATCAATAAAATTCAAAAGTTTCTCCATACCCAAATAAATTCTGGGCTAAGGTACTAATTGATGAGATTATTAATTGAAAGTTGTATCCCTACTTGGTAACAAACAGAAAGTCACTGTTGGGTGCATTGTCTCCAAATCCGCCCAAACGCGGCTGAATTTTTAGCTTTTCAACATAGGTAAAAAGTTCTGGTACGGTAAGAACACCATCATTACCCCCTTGAGATCGAAGTGCTTCTAAAAAATTCTTGGCAAACGGTGAGTGT
>Ga0163153_10004897_pt1 | contig 16357 bp, 12 predicted proteins | sample OliLakLV19MP6IB1_FD_148629 | JGI IMG/M metagenome (GOLD analysis project Ga0163153, IMG submission 148629) | Freshwater microbial mat bacterial communities from Lake Vanda, McMurdo Dry Valleys, Antarctica - Oligotrophic Lake LV.19.MP6.IB-1 | ecosystem: Environmental > Aquatic > Freshwater >... | reverse complement strand
GGTGCGGAGTCCGGCAGACCTCCTGGGGGAGGGTCCCTTCGCGGTATTCCCGGATTAGGCAGCGTGGAGTAGCTTAAAGTTGGGATTGGGGGGTTGGGTTGGCGGGTCCATACACAAGTTCGGCGCACAAAGCGAGGTAGTCGACATGACTGATGAACAAAACAAGATGGAACCCCAGAAGGCCAACCTGCCAGCGGTGACCTCTGACACCTCCCCCGAAGAATCTCTGAACGCTGGTGGGACTCCGGTCGCAGAGCGGGACGCAGCGTCTTCTGATGCGATGGCAGAGACCGGCGAACGGTCGATGGCCGCCACCTGGGAGCCCAGGTGCGAAGTGGTGAATGCTACAGCAGCGTCAACAAGCGCGGAGAGAGTCGCCGACGAGGCCTCAACAAGCGCACTGGCAGCCGACGCGCCGACGACGATCATTGTGAAAGCGGTCAACGCGGGAGTCGAGCGGATCCTGACTGCGTTCGAGGCCAAGCTGGCCTACGACGCCTCAAAGCAACTCCAGATCGATCGTTTGCACGAAGAGTTGCAGCAGCATCGGGGGGACGTTGTGGCGCGCGCCGCACGGCCACTCGTCCATGGGATGATCCGGCTCCACGACGACATCGGGAAGTTGCTTTCAGCCCTCCGGGCGAAGTCGGCTGACGAACTTTCCCCGGAGCGGTTCTTCTCGCTGTTGGAGGGACTCCAAGAGGATGTGGAGATCGTGCTAGGTCAGAATGGCGTGACATCCTACCGAGAGCCTGCCGGCCCCTTCGATCCGAGGCGCCAGAGGGTATTGAAGAAGGTCGGCTCCAGCGAGGAAGCACTCGCAGGAACCGTGGCGGAGAGCATTCGCCCTGGATTTGAGCAAGGAGCGGACATCCTCGAGAAGGAGAGGGTCACTACGTACGAGTTCGATTCAAGGGCAGCCGGAACACCGGGCGCATCCTCACAAGAGGCTTCGCCAGACGATGTATCGAACCTTGAGCCTCAGGAAAAGGAGGGGTGACCATGGGGGATTCCAACCGGATCTACGGTATCGACCTCGGCACGACCTACTCGTGCATCGCCTATGTCGACGAGCACGGCAAGCCGGTCGTGGTGGCGAACTCGGAGGGACAACCCACGACGCCGTCCGTGGTGTTCTTCGAAGGCCCGGGTAACATCGTCGTTGGCAAGACCGCCAAGGACGTTGCGGAAATGCACCCTGATCGGGTTGTCTCCACCGTGAAGCGCGTGATGGGCGACCCGAACTGGCTGTTCGAATACGACAGCAACACGTACCACCCCCAGGACATCTCGTCGTTCATCCTGAGGAAGCTGATCAACGACGCGCAGGTCGTAACAGGCGACAAGATCTCGGACGTGGTCATCACATGTCCCGCGTACTTCGGTGTGACGCAGAAGGAGGCCACCAAGCAGGCGGGCATCCTTGCGGGGCTCAACGTCCGCTACGTCATCCCCGAGCCTACGGCTGCCGCCATCGCGTACGGAATCGAGCAGTCGCAGGACCAGGTCATCCTCGTGTTCGACCTCGGCGGTGGTACGTTTGACATCACTCTCATCGAGATCAAGCCCGAAGCGATCACCGTCATCTGCACGGGCGGCGATCACCAACTCGGCGGTAAGAACTGGGACGAGGCCATCGCCACCTGGTTCGCGGAGCAGTTCTCAAACGAAGTCGGAGTCGCCGCTGAGAACCTGACCAGCGATCCGGAAACGTGGCAGGAGCTGCTCAACTCTGCCGAGAGCGCGAAGGTCGCTCTCAGTTCGCGGACGAGCTACACGCAGCGGATCCGGTACGACGCTGATCGTGCCGTCGTTGAGCTGAGTCGCGAGAAGTTCGACGTGCTTACCGCCCACCTGCTTGAGCGCACGCTCAGTCTCACGGATGAGCTTCTGTCCACTGCGCAGGCCAAGGGATACGGCAAGATAGACAAGCTCCTGCTCGTCGGCGGCTCCACCTACATGCCGCAGGTGATCGACACGGTGCAGGCCAAGTTCCCGTTTGAGGTGCGCCAGTTCGATCCCAACCAGGCGGTCGCCAAGGGCGCCGCCCTGTTCGGCTTCAAGTGCTATCTGGACGAGCAGATCAAGATCCGGATCGCCGAGCAGACGGGAGGAGAAGCCGCCGAGGTCGACGTCGACATCGTCGCGGAGGATGTACGCGCGAAGGCCGAGCAAGAGGTGGCGCATGAGCACGGGCTGGCGCTGCCTGGGCTACGAAACCTGACGCAGAAGAAGATCCGTAACGTTACGTCAAAGAGCTTCGGCATCGTGGTCATGGATCCAGACGTGGACGACGTGCGTGTGAACAACCTCATCATCCTCGATGAGGCTGTGCCGCGGTCCATCTCCAAGCAGTTCGGCACGTACGAGGACAACCAGGAAGGCGTAATGCTCCGCTGCATGGAGAACACGGAACGCGTCAGTGCCGGAGACCGGCCGATCACGCTCGACACGTCCACCGAGGTCGGGACGGCAGAGCTCCGATTCACTCGAGCGCTCCCCAAGGGGTCGCCGATCGCGATCAGCTTCTCGTTGGGTGAGGACGGCCTTCTCACCGTTCACGGGAAGGACCTTACGACCGACCAGGAGATCGAGGCGGAGTTCAAGACGTCCGCGATCCTCACCACAGAGGAGGTTGAGGAGAAGAAGTCCCGCAACATGGCCATTGCGGTGACCTGACCGACGGCCCCAGAAGGAGGCGGCTCGATGGGAAATACCGTTGGAATCGACCTTGGAACGACGAACTCCGCTATTGCGCACCTTGATGGGCATGGCAGGCCGGTCGTCATCCCCAACGTCGAAGGCAGCCCGATCACTCCTTCGGTCATCTGCTTCCGCGACGGTGAGATCCTCATCGGCGACACGGCGAAGGAGATGCAGGCTCTCGGCACCTGGCCGGTGGCGGCGTTCTTCAAGCGACAGATGGGGGACCCTCTCTTCCTTTTCCATGCCGACGGCACCGACTACACGGCCACCGACCTCTCCGCGCTCCTTCTTGGAAAGCTGAAAGCGGACGCGGACGCCCACACGAATGAGCGCATCTCCCACGCCGTCATCACCGTGCCAGCCTACTTCCGCGATGGCGAGCGAAAGGCGACTATCGCCGCGGGTACCGCGGCCGGCCTTGATGTGCTCCAGGTCATCAACGAGCCGACCGCAGCAGCAGTAGCGTACGGCCTATCGCGTGAGGAGGCTGGTCGTCGCCTCATGGTCTACGACCTGGGTGGCGGGACATTCGACGTGACCCTGCTCGAACTGACCAAGGACGGCGTCCGGGTTCGTACATCGGACGGGGACCATCAGCTCGGCGGCAAGGACTGGGACGACAGGATCATTGAGTTCCTGGCCGGCCAGTTCCGGGACGAGTTCGGAACGGATCCGCTCGAAGACACGGAGAGCCTCGCAGACCTCCTCATCCAGGCTGAGGACGCGAAGAAGAAGCTCACATCGTTCGACTCGACTACCATCGCTCTCACGCACGATGGATGCCGTGGTCGATATCAGCTCGATCGAGCCAAGTTTGAGGAGGTGACGTCGGACCTGATGGAGCGCACGGTTTCCCTGACGAAGCGCGTGCTCGAGGATATGCGTCTGAGACCGAAGGACGTTGACGGCGTCCTCCTGGTCGGTGGCTCGACGCGGATGCCCATGGTGCACCGGTTCATCGAAGAGGCCTTCGGCCGGCCTCCCATGGGAGGCGTGAACGTTGACGAGGCTGTAGCCCTCGGTGCCGCCATCGTCGCGGCCGAGCAGATGGCACACCAGAAGCGAGGGCCCTCGATCTTCGCGCTTCGTGGTCCCGTCAAGACCATCGACGTTACGAACCACAGCCTCGGGATGATCGCGGTCAACGCCGACAATAGCGCCTACGTCAACAGTATCATCTTGCCGAAGAACAAGGAGATCCCCTGCGAGGAGACCCGCCCCTACCAGCATCGTACACGCAGCCGCGGTGACAACCAGCTCGAGGTCTTCATGACCCAGGGCGAAACCGAGTCTCCGGCGCAGGTCGTCTACATCGGCAAGTACGTGGTGCACGATATTCCGCATCAGCAGTCCGGCATCACAGTGATCGACGTTGCGTACCACTACGACCGCAGCGGAACGGTGAACGTCACGGCCCGCCCGAAGGGGTCCAAGAAGGATCTCCGCGTCACCGTGGAAGATCTGCCGCCCGACGTGCCCGACCGGTTCCTTGTTCCCCCTGAGCCGACCAAGGTCGAGGTGCCCGAGCACGTCACCGCGTACCTTGCGTTTGATCTTTCCGGCTCGATGAGCGGAGACCCTCTTGCCGAAGCGAAGAAAGCGGCGCGTGGGTTCCTCAAGAACACCGACTTGAGCCATTGCTCCCTCGGCGTGATGGCCTTCTCCGACACGGTGCGCACGAAGCTCAAGGCAAGTCAGAACGCTAGAGCGATAGAGCGCGCGATCAACGAGCTGGAGGCGTGTGAGACGGGCGTGTGCAACGAGGCACATCCCTTCGACGAAGTGCATTCCCTGCTGAAGGGGGTGAAGGGGCGGCGTTTCGCGATCACCTTGGCCGATGGCGTTTGGTCCAACCAATCGCGGGCCATCGAGCGCGCGAAGGCCTGCCACAAGGCTGACATCGACGTCATCGCAATCGGGTTCGGTGGTGCCGACCGGGATTTCCTGCGGAAGATCGCATCGAGCGATGAGGCGAGCTTCTTCACGCCCATGAGCGGGCTGGTCGAGACGTTCTCCACCATCGCTCAGGTGCTCACCGAGACCGGCGGTGGTGCGCCGGTGGAAGGCCGGAAGGATGCGGGGGGACGGCTGAGCTTCCTCTCGGGCATTCGTGGGGCGTTGAAGCGGTGAGCGACAACTACTACATCCTCCTCGGGCTCGACCCCGCCGTGGATGACTGGACGGTCATCGAGGCGAAGATAAAGGACTGCCAGCGTCGCTGGTCCATGCAGAAGAACCAGGGCGCGCCGAAGGACAAGCGCATCGCCGAGCGGCACCTCAAGCTGATCCCGGACATGCAGACGAAGCTCCGCGATCCGACCGCGCGTCGAGCGATCGCACGCGAAGCCGAGAAGGAGCTCAAGGAGCAGAAGGTCGAGCTGTTCTCCAAGCTTGACGAGCTCATCGGCATGATCCACGAGACGACCATCGACGCGGACGGCGTGAAGCTGCTCGTCCGGCAGGTGGGCGGCGGCATGAGCGAGCCTGAGGTCGTTGCACGCCTCAAGGCGCGCGGGATCACCGTCGCATCTGGGGGCTCCGCGAAGAGCGCCCCCAAGGTGCGGCCGAAGCTGGAGCGTACGATCGCGCAGAGCATCCGCGACAACCTCCGGCATACCGGGCTGAAGAGCCTCTACGACTTCCTGGGTTTGGGCCCGCGCTCCTCACCGAAGAGCCTCTATGACTCGGCCGACGAGGTCTACAAGGAGATTCGTCGAAAGGGGCTCACCGACCCGGACTCGACGGCCCGGCAGGAACTGGCCGGCCACGCCAAGGCGGTCTTCAAGGACGCCACAGAGAAGGAGCGCTACGACAACACATACGCAGTGGAGGCGATGGAGGAGTTGACCAACCACCTGGAGTTCGCCGGGAGGGACTCGTTTCTTGACCCGCGCGAGATTGATGACTTGGTGCGGGAGGCTCGCGCCAAGGGCGTCGATCAGGACGCCGCGATCGAATACATCGAGGAGTATGCCCAGAAACGGAAGTGGAATTGGGTGCCTCAAAGAGCATCCGACCTTCCTTCTGAAGAGCTGAAGCTGTGCGGGTTTTGCAACGCTATCGCTCGGACGCCGAAAGACACTCGATGCCACAACTGCGGGCAGGAGTTCGTCCAGCCTTGTCCCCGGTGCGGGCAGCCCACAGCGACGCAAGACGAGTGCTGCGGGTCGTGTGGCTGCAGCACCGGAGATGCGCCGCTCGTACAAGGGCTTTTGTGGGAGGGGCAGGAGCACCTTGCGGAGGGTGACCTCGCCCGCGCCCTGTCGTGCTTCGAGCGCGCACTCATCTACTGGGAAAGCTGGCAGCCCGCCATCGAAGGAAAGCGGCGGGTGGAAGCAACGCGAAGCGCACTCGAGTCTGCGCTTGAGGCAGTCGACGGCCTGCTACGTGCTCGGAAGCTCGAGGAGGCACAGAGCGCGCTGGACCGGCTCCGCCGGGAGTTCGGATCGGCCGAGACCGAAGATCTGGGGAGCCGTGTCGAGGCGGGAATGGTTCGCGCTCGCGACGCCTTCCGCGCCGCTGAAGCCCTTCGCGCTGCGGGAAAGGGCGAGGACGCCGTCGACAAGTTTAGCGAAGCGCTCGGCTACTGCGCTGATTTTCAACCCGCCCTGCGTGCACTCGCCGCCTCTCCGCCGCCAGCACCATCCGCCCTGAGGGTCACGATGGCTGGTGCTACGGCCCAGCTTGGCTGGACTCCGGTGCGGGCCCGAGGCACTGTCACCTACCGGATCCAACGCAAGGCGTCAGGTGCTCCGACCGGTCCGGAGGACGGCACCACGATCGGCGAGGTTCAGGCGGCGACGTGCCACGACACGTCTGTGCCACCTGGGACGCCTTGGTACTACTCAGTCTTCGCGGTTCGGGGCGGTGTGGCGTCTGCTGTTGCCGCCAGCAGCGGCCCCCATCTGCGGCTGGCCGATCCAACCAGCGTCATCGTCGAAGCCGGGGAAGGCCAGGTATCCCTGCGTTGGAGCCGTCCCCCTGGTTGTAAGGCCGTCGAGGTGTGGCGCGAGAGCGGCGGCGCCCCCGCTGCGCCGGGGAAGGGCACGCGCGTCGCGGTGTCGGGGGATTCCGCTGTCGACCAAGGGCTGAAGAACGGGGCGAGCTACGGCTACCTCATCGTGGCTTGTTTCACCGACCCCGTGGATGGCCGGGGCGTCGTTCGAGCCCCTGGCGTTGGTGTCGTCGCAACGCCGGTCGCACCGCCTCCCGCCGTGGAAGACCTCCGCGCGAGGCGCGAGGATCGTGTAGTGATTCTGACCTGGACATCGCCCGCAAGGGGCGACGTCCAGATTCGTCAGACACGCCAGACGCCCAGTTTTTCCCCAGGCCGGATCGTTCCGCTGGCTACGGCAGACGAGTACGGCGCACCGGTGGCCGTGACCGGCCGCGGCACGACGCAGACGACGCTCGACGGCCAAGGCAGGTTGTTCTTCATCCCACTGTCAGTCATCGCTCAGACGGCTGTACTTGGGGCACCCGTTGCTGTTACCACGCTCGATGAAGTTACGAACATCGAGGCCCAGCGTCAGGGCAACACGATCAACTTGACCTGGACGTGGCCGGCTGGTGCCGTAGAGGCGCATGTCGCCTGGCGGCATGATACATATCCAACGAATCCGGAGGACGCCAGCGGAGGACGCCGGCCCTTCACCCGGAGCGAGTACGACAGGAGCGGCTTGTGGGCGTTGCGAAATGCAGCCCGCGCCCGCCACTACTTCACGGTGTTCGTACGAGACCCCGACGCCGACATCTACTCGTCCGGAGCCCATGTCGTCGAGGCGAGCGGTCTCGAATCCCAGGTCACCTACCGTGTCGTGACCCGGCGCAGCCTCCTCCGCCGGGCCATCCAGGAGGCGTGGGTCGACCTCCGAACGAAGGATGACGTCCGCACCCTGCCCGCGCTGCTTGCGGTCCTGCAAGAAGGCTTCCCTCCGACCCGACCGGAGAATGGCCGCACCATCGCCAGCCTGGACCGGCTGACATTTCAAGACGGCGCCGCTCGCATTGATCTGCCTGCGAACGGAGCGACAGGGTTCGTCAAGCTGTTCTTCAAGGACGGGCGCCACGCGCGCGAGATCCGCCTTCTTCCGGCCGCCAAAGAACAACTGAGGCTCGGGTAGAACAATGATTAGCGCAATCAAAGGACGGCGTCGGGAGCTATGCCCATTCTGCTTTGAGTACTTTCTTCTGCGCGAGACGCCCTTCCGATGCACGAGTCCGATGTCGCGCTGCGCGCCGGTCCCCGATCCGGTCCTCCAGAGGCACTGGGAGGACACGCGCCCGGTCGGCAAGGTCCTTGGGGCTCAGGGGCGCTTCGTCCGCGCCATTCGCTGCACCGATTGCGGCCACGAGAGCAGAAAGCGGCTCTGCCCCCAGTGCCACTCGGATCTGCCGCATACCACGGGTGACTACAAGAACTACATCTTCGCGGTGATCGGCGCCAAGGAGGCGGGGAAGAGCCACTACCTTGCGGTGCTCATCGACCAGATCAAGAAGCGGATCGGTCCGAACATGAATATGCTCCTCGAGGCGATGAGCGATGACACCATCCACCGCTACCGGAGCGACTTCTACGATCCCGTATTCAAGGATAGGCGCGTTATTCAGGCCACGGTGTCTGCTCTTGCGGACAGGAGGGTGCAACGGCCGCTCGTCTATAGCCTGACCCTGACGGGCAAGGGGCTGTTCGGAGGGGACACGATCCGTGACGCCGTCGTGCTCGTGTTCTTCGACACTGCTGGGGAGGATCTCAACTCCGAGGACGTGATGTCCACCGTCAACAAGTACATCTACCGTTCGGATGGCATCCTGCTTCTCATCGACCCCCTGCAGCTGCCGCAGGTTCGCGACCGCCTGGGCGGCGCAACTGCCTTGCCTGGCATGAACACTGAGACCGCGGACATCATGACGCGCACGACGCGGCTCGTGCAGAAGGGGCGGAACCTGAAGGCGACGGACCGCATCTCGATCCCGCTTGCACTGGCCTTCTCGAAGTTCGACGCCGTGAAGCCGCTCGTTGATGACCAGTTCCAGCTCAATGCCTCGGCGCGACACGACGGAGGGTTCGATGTGCTCGACTTCCAGGCGATCAACAGCGAAATGATGGCACTGCTGGACGACTGGGGCGAGCAGGATCTGGTGCATCAGGTCCAGACTCGCTATGCGAAGTACGGCTTCTTCGGCCTCTCGGCGCTTGGTTGCAACCCGCACGGAACGCAGCAGATTCCGTGCGTGTTGCCACGGCGAGTCGAGGATCCGTTCCTGTGGCTTCTTGCGGAGAACAGGCTGATCCGGGCGGTGCGGCGGTGAGGGACGCGAGTGCACTTCAGTTCTACTATACCTCCTGCCGCCGCGGGATGTCTGGCTATGCCGGCTTCCAGACGCGCGCCGAGAGTAAGGGGCTCCAGCTCGATGAACGCAGGGAGCTGGAGGGTAAGGCGCTCTATCAGCCACCACGCGATCTCCCGCCCGAGCCGGACGCGGACTCCATCGCCGGGCAGTTCCCCAAGGCGTTCAAGGTAGTCAGGCTCTCGTCCGGTCGCTCGGCGCTGATTCGCGCGGTGTACGCCGGCCAGGATTACTCTGGCCGCTGGGGGAACTACTTTGCGCACGGCTTGGTCTTGGATGGCCCGCTTGATGGTCAGTGGCCCATCGACGCGTACGCGTGGCCGGGATGGGTCGGGGGTCTCGCAGCCGGTGACGACGACGTCGAGCCGCAGCCGCTCCCCGCTGTCCCACAGTGTGACGTCGGGGGAGGGACTGACTTCGCTCTCGACGAGCTCAAGACCTTCCTTGGCGAGAGTGAAGGGCGACCAGATGTGCTTTCAAGGATGCTGTGCGCCGTCTTTCGACGCGCGTCCGACTCGCGCAGCGTCGTCATTCGAGAGCGCCTAGAGCTCGATGCGGTGTACTGGGTTGCCTGCGTACAAAAGGCGTTTCCTCCTGCATGTCAACGGGAGCTGACCTGCTCGACGTTCCAGTTCGATCCCAGGAGCTCTCTCGCGGTTAATGCAACGATCGGGGAAACGGACTTCCTCTTCGACGAGGGGGAACGGAAGTACCAGTTCTACGTGTTCGACTTCGTGACCGGGCGGCACAGTGACGTGCCCGTGGAGCACGCGGAGTACGCGCGAGCGATCTCTGCGTGGATGGCGTCGGACCCGCAACGACTGCGGGGCTATCACGACTTCGCGGCTCTCTTCGACTACCACGACATCGGGCCAGAGTTGCTTCACATCCTGCGCCTCTACCGATTGGAAGGAGGCGAGCAGGTCGCTCTGACGACTCCAGAGCTCCACGCGATCCTGGAGTTCGTCAGCGCACGCGCTCGGCCCGCCGCTTTCGCGCGCGTATTGGGAGCCGTTGGAGACGTAACACGCAGCCTCGACCCCGCCGCCCCACCCGAGGACTGGGCGCTTGTCATCCGGTTCCTAGCCGACGGAGCAGCATCGACGGGGGAGGCCGAGCACCGGGCGCGCGCGTGCCAGGCATGGGTTGACGCGTTCGATCACTTCGTCGTTGGAGAGCGGCGCGGAGAAGACGTAGTGCTGTCCCTGAGAGGCGAGGTTGAGAAGAAGCTCGGGCGTGACGCCGGTGACATGGCCCAGGCCTTCTTGTCCGATGCACACCTCGACTGGATGTGGGAGCACGTAACGGGGCTCCCCGGCAGGAGTCTTGGCGTCGTGATGACCGAGGTTGAGCGGTCATGCCGTCAGCTCGAGCGAGAGCCGACCTACCAGGCACAGGAGGTCCGTAGCTTGATCGAGGCCGTCCTGTGTCGCAACCCAGGGCGACCACCGGACCTTCAGTGGGCGTTCGTGCCCTATCGGTCGCAGGTGGAAGGGCTGTTGAGTGTCGTGGAGCACGTGGTCGCGGTGCTGGGAGAGCAAGTCAGGGACGGAGCGACGTCTCAAGAGACCTGGGAGACAGCCTGCCGGGCGGTGGGGCGTTCCCTCGCCGCCGTCTTTGTCCCTGGTAGTGACGGTCTCCGGTTCAAGCTGCTCAACCGCATGAAGGTGGATGATCGTCTTGCCGGCGTGCTCCTCGGGGAGTGGCAGGCAGCCATCGATCGAGCGACCGACAAGGTCGAGGCGCATGCGTTCTACGAGCGCAACATCCTCTCGGACGACTCGAAGTTCGCTGTGGTGATGCGGGACGAGATGGCTGCGGCGTTGCTAGATACGCTACCGCGGGAGAATCAGCGCCGGCAGGCCAGGCATTGGATCGAGTCTGGTCGATGTCGCCGGCTCTCGGACGAGGTCGCCAGCACCGTTCTGGCGCTGGCCTCGCAGGACGTGAAGCTGTCGCCGGAGGACCAAGCGTCGGAACAACTCGCGGGCCAGATATCACAGGAGCTGAGCGCGCGTCGCCTGAGGCTCGACCCGGACCGGCTCGAGTTGCGGGCAGCCGCGTGCCGTGCCGTATCCGAACCGGACGGAACCAACGGCCTACGGGACATCGTCAGGAGGGCCGATCCTGGAGCGTACGCCGAGTTCGTGGGCGTAGTCCTTCCGCGGCTGCTCACTGGCACTGACACGCCCGGCGGTCATCGCAAGGTGGTGTTGTCGATGGCCATCGACACCCACCTGCGCGCCTTTGCAGAAGCCTATGCCTCGTTCCTTACGCAGCGTCCGAACGACCGCTTCGACCAGGTCGACGTCGCCGCCATCGTGTTTTGGCTGCGGCTTGGCGAGTCGGACTCTGCATGGCCCGTGTTGGGGCGCCTGCGAAAGCCCGCGATCGAAGCCATGGCCAGCCGTCTCGGGTCGATGCGCGGGAGGACTCGTTCCAAGGCCGATGCCCACCTGGAGAAGCTCCCAGCGCTGAAGGAGCCCCGGCTCAGGCAAGCCCTGGGGGCTTTCCTGGATCGGGCCGATGATCTGCGGCCGTCGTGGCTTGATCGGCTTCTGGGTCGGAGTAGAACCTAATGATGGAGGACAGCAAACATGGCAGGCGATGATGTGGGCGAGGCTATCGGCGCCGTTCTCCTCGTAGGCTTGGTCATTGTCGCCGTGCTGGCGGGCGTGGTGATCGTCCTCGCGGCGGGCTTGCTGATCGGGACTGGCGTGGGGTTTGCGAACTACTGCAAGGCGTTCCAGGCCAACGTCGCTCTTGAACGTCCGGGGGTCTGATGAGTTCCGCACCTGCCGAAGATCCAGCCATTCGGAGCTACTTCTTCGGGAAGGGCTACCGAGACCTCGGTGCTACGATCTCCGAGAGCTGGCAGCGGAACCTGGACTCCGCCAAGGAGTTCTTCGACAAAGCGCCGGGAGCCGACGATCCTGAGGAGATCTTCCAGTCCGGCGTGTGGGTTGCCGCGGGGATCTCAACACTGATCTTCGGAACTGTGTTCTTTGTCGTCGCATCGACGGCCCACGTAGTCCTTCTGTGCTTCTTCTTCCTCCTGGTTTACGTTGGGTTCACGGCCCTCTGGCTACTGGAACGCTGCTATCTGGGCATCCGTTCATTCTTCATGGCGTGCCCGCATTGCCACGAGCGCAGCACCATCCCCGAGTATTTCTGCGATGGCTGCGGTGCGATCCACGCCCGGCTCCTGCCGAACAGCTACGGCATTACGTCTCACCTCTGCCAGTGCGGCAAGAAGCTCCCTGCTACCTTCTTCCTCGACCGGGGGAGGCTCCAGGCCCGATGCCCGACCTGCCACGAGAACATCGCCCGGGAGCACGTGGAGTCTCGCCGGATCTTCGTGCCGATCATGGGTGGCCCCTCGTCGGGGAAGTCCGCCTTCCTCTTCGGCGCTGTGCGGCAGCTCGTCGATCACGAAGCAAGCAGCCTCGGCTTCAGTGCGCAGCTGTTCGACAAGAGGAGCGAGGGCGCCTATCGCAGCGTGGTCGGTCTCCTTGAGTCCGGGCGTCCGCCGGAAAAGACGCGCGACCCCATTCCTCGGGCGTTCAACCTCGCGCTCCACAAGAACGGCCGGCTGGCCTTTCTGCTCTACTTGTACGATCCCGCTGGAGAGGCCTACCAGGAGGCCGACAAGCTCGCGGCCCACGGGTTCCATGACTACCTGAGCGGCATGATTCTCATTGTCGATCCATTCGCGATTCAGGCGGTGCGTTCCCGTTACGCTGCGGAGCTAAAGCGCGAGCGGAGTTCGCTCAAACCGAGCGAACTTCCGATCGAGGATGCGGTCGACCGTCTGCTGCTGACCCTGGAGGCGGAATTCGGCCTGTCAAAGAGAGGGCGCGTCAAGCAGCCGCTGGCCATCGTGCTGAACAAGGTCGACGCCTTCGACCTCGATGACGTCATTGGCGAACCTGCCGTCGATCGGGCGCTCGCTGCTTGGGCGGGGGACCGCCCCGCCGACCGCGATGCTGTGCGGAACTCGGTGCTGAGGGACCAACTCGTTGATTGGGGGGAGCAGGCTCTCGTGAGCCGCATCGAGGGGCGTTTCAGCAACGTGCGCTACTTCTCATGCTCGGCCCTCGGCCGGATGCCGGACGGCAGCGGCGCGGAGTTCACCGCGAACGCGGTTCTTCCCCCGCTGCTGTGGATCTTCGGGCACGCTGACCGGAACAGCTTTGCTGGAGGCACGGGGGGAGGCGGCACGTGAACGGCGATCTCCCGGGCTCCGACCAGGTTGTCGGCGTGACGATCGGCGGCGTTGTGTTGGCAGCCGCCCTGATCGCTCTCGGGGTCAACGGTCATAGCTGTGAGCCAGTGGTGGCTCGCGCAGCCAGCCTCGTCCGAGAAATCGGACATCCGGGGCGATCGATCGGGGCTCCCGCGCCCGGAAGAGACGCAGATGGGGAAACGGGCGCGCACGTTGGCGGGAAGGCTGAGTCCGGGCACCAGGGAGATCGACGGACGCCGCACGTGACCTACACAGTGGATGGGGCGGCGGTGCTGAACATCCGGGACGCGGTTCCTCGGCAGGAAGCGGGACGCCGCCGGCTCGGTCGAGATGTCGGCGACCTGACCCGGGGCACGCTGGGTCGGAAGGTGTCCGAGGTCGCTGTCAGTGACGGAAGCGACGTCTGGTATGAGGTGGAGGTGATCCAGGGATCATCAACGGGGCTGCGTGGCTGGGTGAACGCACGCTATCTCCGGCAGGCAGGGAGGTAGGGACCAATGCCGGCGATTCTCGCGCTTATCGGTATCGCAATAGTTGTCTTCCTCTACTACCTCCTAATCCGATGGTTGTTCGTCTCTGTCGGGCCCGGGTTCATCTACGTCACTGCCCTCCTATTCTCCATCGCAGTCCCTGCCGTCTACATTCGTACTTTGCTCAGGACGTTCGGGCGCGACGGCAGCTCGCTGTCGACCGCACGGAACTGGTTGTTCGTTTGCGTCGTGGCGCTGGTCACCTTGATTCACGTCGATCTGCTCTGGCTGTCGCTCGGAATCGGCATGTCGTTCCTGCGCGCGTCCTTCGCCTAGGAGCTGCACGATATTCTCGGCCGCGTTGTTTACGGCTCCGTAGTCAATCGCGAGGCGTTGGTTGTCGCCAAGGCGGTGTTGCCAGGCGATCTCGGTGCTCTAGGCTACGTCCTGTTCAGCTCGGCGGTGAAGAGCGCGCTGATCGTGCCGTGTGTCCTCCTCGTCCGCGGCTTCTCGTCCCCCATCGAGGACCCGCGTCAGCCGGCGCGCCTCTCCTACTTCCACGGGCAGGCGATACGGGACTTGGGAGCCGTCATCCAGATGATGGCGGAGGATCTGACGGCACTGGTCATGCTGGCAAACCAGGGCATCGTGAAGGTCACTGTTGTCGGCTCGATCTTCGTGTGGCCGCTGACCATCATGGCGTACATCGCCCTCGTGCCGCCGATCGCGATCGCAGTTGTCGCGGCGCTGCTTCTCGTCGCCATGCACACCCTATCCCTGGGCGGCATCTGGGTTCTCGCCATGGCGGTGTCGTTTCTCCTCGCGCTCACGGAGAAGGCCGTGATCTTGTCGCGTGCAGGCTACGCCAAGTGCCCACACGCGGAATGCCACGAGCCTGTCCCGTTGCCCATCTTCATGTGCCCTGAGTGCGGCGAGGAGCACGACCGGCTTGTTCCGGGTCGATTCGGGGTCCTCATGCGAACATGTAAGTGCGGCGACGGGCGTCTGCCGACGCTCTTCTGGCTGGGGAAAGGCCGCCTGCGGAGTATCTGCCCGAGCTGTCGCAAGCCGATGAGAGAGGAGCTGTTCGGCGGAAGCGTCCACGTCCCGATCTACGGCGGCCCGAGCACGGGTAAGACCATGTACATGATGGCGGCCACCTGGGAGCTGCTCGAGGGGAAAGTGCCTGGGCTTCAAGCGCGGCTAATCGACGAGGCGAGCGACCGGGCCTACTCGAAGCACTGGAAGCCGGACTTCGAGTCGGGGAGGGTTCGCGAGAAGACCGCCCGACCGTTCCCAGACGCGTTCCTTCTCGCGACGCGGCGCGGCGTCGGCCTACCAACCAGCGTCTACCTGTACGACCCCGCTGGCGAGGCCCTGCTCAATGAGTCGGACCTGGACGCTCACAGGTTCATGAACTACTTCGACGGGCTCGCGCTCTTGATCGATCCGCTGTCGCTCCCTTCTTTCGCCGCGCGGTACCGCGAGCTGGGCGGGCCGGACCTCACACCGACGACATCGAGAGCGCACCCTGAGGAAACCATCACCAGGGTTGTGAATCTGCTGGAGCGGCTCGGCAAGCTGTCGCGTCGTCGGGGTTCCGGTCAGCGCGTCGCGGTTGTATTCTCAAAGGCCGACGTGCCGGGCTTCGCGCAAGAGGTCGGCATTCGCGTCTCCGATTCGGCGGAGGTCGGCATAGACTGGGAGGCCCTCGGAGCCGACAATTCATCACTGCTCCGCGAGTGGCTCGCGAAACACGAGCCGCACTTGCTCCAGATACTAGAGACGCGGTTCACGGAAATGCGGTTCTTTGCCGTGTCGGCCCTTGGACACATCCCCCAGACGGGGCGGGGCTTCTCGCCGCGAAAGGTGATGGAACCACTAGGCTGGCTGCTTTCAAAGCGGGCCACCTTCGCCCGCCCGCTTCTCGGCAGGATCGTAGGGAGATCGATGGAGGCCGGTGCCGTGGCCGCCGTGTTCGGCTGCTTCGTCGTCCTCCCGATCTGGGCGATCTTCTGGTGGGGGTTGCGGTGATGCTGGCCCCGGGAAGGAGGAGGGTGTGACCGACAAGCAAGTGCAGATGCTGTTCGGCTTGGGGATGAACGTCCTGTTCATTGTTCCCTACGTGTGGATCATCGTCGCGGGCTCCGCAGGGCAGGAGGCCCCGGACTGGCTGGCCCTACCGGTTCTCGTTTGGGGCTTCCTCGGCTTCCGTTGGATCGCTCGAAACCTCCTGGGTGGCACGTTCATGCACGTCCCCGTGGGCTTCGGACGGTTCTTCCTCGTCTACGGGATCGGGTCGGTCCTCTGCGCAGCCTTCGGCATTCTGATCATCCCGGTCCTGATGATCTATCAGGTCGCGCAGCTTCTCAGGCGGAGCACGACGACATGATGGGTAATCGGCGCCGAACAACAGCATGCAGCAGACGGCGCTGCGCGCCGCCGCTGATGCTTGAGCGTTAGACAGCCTGGCGCGTGCGTCGACGCCGGGTGAAGGATGACGCGATATCGCGGGGTGTGGCACCGAGGGCCAAGAGGGAGCGCAACAGGAGGTCCACCGAGACGGACGGGTCCCCAGCCTCCA
>Ga0163153_10004896_pt1 | contig 16362 bp, 14 predicted proteins | sample OliLakLV19MP6IB1_FD_148629 | JGI IMG/M metagenome (GOLD analysis project Ga0163153, IMG submission 148629) | Freshwater microbial mat bacterial communities from Lake Vanda, McMurdo Dry Valleys, Antarctica - Oligotrophic Lake LV.19.MP6.IB-1 | ecosystem: Environmental > Aquatic > Freshwater >... | reverse complement strand
ACTCGCGAGGCGCTGCCGTCGAGTTGCATGACGACGATGGCGTCCGACGCGTGCTGCACCAGGGCTCGCAGGCGCTCCTCACTGTTGCGCAGCGAACTGGCGACGTCTTCCTTCTCGCGGGCGGCGAACTCGAGGACGCCGATCATGGTCCACGCGCCCACGACGGCGAGCAGCGCGAGCCCGTGACCCTCGGGTTGCGGCATCAGCGACGGGAGGCCGGCGTATGCAACGAGTCCTTCGCCGACGGCGATGACGAGCGCGGTCGCGATCGCGGCGGGCCGCGCCGCCCGGGATCCATCGAGGCGGACTTGCTCCACCGCGACGAAGACAAACCCGACCGACAGCACCGCACCCCATCCGGTGAGGTACATCACGGCGCCGGTCCCGAAGGCCATGAGCAGTCCGCGCACGAAGACCCGTGCGGTCGAGACACCCGGCGGGAACACCACCTTGACCACGTTGCCGATGACGAGCGAGGCAAGGAGCGCGGCCAAGAGCGCCCAGATGGAAACGTCGGCGATGAACCCGTACTTATGGCCGAGAACGAAGACCGGCGCGACCGCGGCCGCGGCGACGATCCCCGTCATGAAGAGTGCGCGCGGAGACGGCTGCCCCACGTCTCGCCCTGACCGCCCGTACTCCCCCATTGCGCCGTATCGGCACAGCTCGGGCGGTGCTTGACCGCACGGGTAACATCCCGGCCTGTCGCATAAGTCACACGCGCGACGCGGCAGACGCGCTGACGATCGAGGCAACGCCAGATGACCGTTCGACTGCTGGGTGCGGGCGCGGCGGCACCCGACCTTCGCCTGCCCGCAACCGAGATCGCGGCCGCTTGGGGTCGCGGCCCGGGACGCGGCCACGTGGGTGTGTGCGCGCCCGACGAGGACACCCTCACGCTCGCCTGGGAAGCCGCCACAGCCGCGCTCGCCGCCGCCGGGTTGGAGCCGACACAGATCGACGCGTGCTACTGGGGCACGTCGCGACCGCCGTTCGCCGAGGGGCCCAGCCACGCGTTCCTCGCCGCCGGTCTCGGGCTCTCGTCGCACGCGGCCGGCGCGCTCTGCTCGGGTTCGACCCACGCGGGCATGGACGCCCTGCTCGCCGGCGCCGACGCGATCGCGGCCGGGAGCGCACAGACGGTCCTGGTCGTCGTCTCCGACGCGTTGCGGCCCGCACCGGGAACCGGGTTCGAAGCGCGCTGCGGTGCGGGCGCGGCCGCGCTGATACTCGGAGGTGCAGGAGGTCACGCGGCGCTCGGAACGCGCGTCACGCGCAGCCGTCCGCTCCTCGACCGCTACCGGGGTGACGGTGAGACCGACAATCGCGATCTCTACGACGCGCGACTGTTCCGCGAGGAGATCTTCCTCCCCGCTGTTTCGGAGGTCGCGTCGGCACTTGCGTCGTTCGACGTCGCGGCGTGGTCCCTGCCCGACCCCGACGGCCGGCTCGGCGCGGTCGTCGCCAAGCTCGTCGGCAGTGGCGCACCGTCGTCGACGGCGGTGTACGGCGCGGTCGGCGATTCCGGTGCCGCGGCCGCGCTGCTCGGCGCAGTTCCGGCGTTCGACGCACCCGGCCTCGTCGCAGTGGTCGGCACGGGCGGCGGCCGCACGACGGGCGTGCTCGTCGACGTCGAGACACCAGTACCCGGTGCCGCACTCGCCCTCGACGCGCTCGCGGAAGGCCGGAACGCCTCGTACACCGAAGCGCTGCGGTCACGGGGCCAACTCGTGCCCGGAGGCGAGACGATTCCCATGGGTGTGCCGCCCGAGAGTGCGCTCTTCGCGCGCGGGGCCGACGAGATGTTCGGTCTGCTCGGCGGCCGCTGCGTCGACTGCGGCACGATCAGCACTCCCCCGTCGATCCACCCGACCTGCATCGCGTGCGGGGGCGCCAAGCTCGAGCCGGTCTCGGTGGCGCGCCGCGGGGTGGTGCACACGTACGTCGTGAACTACACGATGCCCGCACCCTTCGTTGCGCCCCTGCCGATCGCGGTGCTCGACATGGACGACGGCGCCCGGCTCATGTTGCAGGTCATCGGCGACGGTTCCGACGTCGCCATCGGCCGCCGCGTCGATCTCATTCTGCGCAAGTACGCGCACGAGCGCGGCGTGCCGGTCTACGGCTTCAAGGCCCGCCCACAGAAAGAAGGCGCATGACTGGGGTCAGGCGCAGCCCGGAGGTCCGGACATTGGCATCAGGTCCGGTTGAGATAGAGGACCGGAGGGAGTAGCCGCAATGTCGTGGAATCGCGTCGCGGTCGTCGGGGCGGGGCTCATCAAGATGGGCGAACTGTTCGAGCAGAGCTACGAGCAGATGGCGGCCGGCGCGTTCGATGCCGCGGTCGCCAGCGTCGACAAGGGGTTCGAACCGGCTCAGGTCGAAGCCGCGTTCGTCGCGACCCAGCGGGGCACGCTCTGGGGTCAGGAAGGCATCAGCGGCAACACGATCCCGACCGCGATCGGGCTCGTCGGCATCCCGTGTACGCGCATCGAGAATGCGTGCCCGTCAGGCTCCGACGCGGTACGGGTTGGTGCGATGGCTGTTGCCAGCGGCGTGCACGACGTCGTCCTCGTCATCGGCGTCGAGAAGATGCGCGACAAGTCGACCGAGGAGGGCTTGCTGTCGCGTGCGGCATCGGGCCACCCGATTTTCACGCGCGGTGAGACGGCACCCGTGTTGTTCGCCCCGTTCGCGACCCGGCACATGCACGAGTTCGGCACGACGCGCGAGATGCTCGCGTCGGTCGCGGTGAAGAACCACTACAACGGCGCGCGCGACCCCTACGCGCACTTCCAGAACGAGATCACCATCGAAGACGTGATCAAGTCGGCGCCGGTCTGCTATCCACTGCACCTGCTCGACTGTTGCCCCCAGACCGACGGTGCGGCCGCGGTCCTGCTCGTCAACGCCGAACGGGCGCGCGAGTTCACCGACAATCCGGTGTTCGTCGCGGGGTTCGGGGTCGCAACCGATCACCCGTACCTGCACGAGAAGGACTCGTTCACCGAGATCAAGGCCACGCGCCTCGCCGCGCACCGTGCGTACGAGATGGCCGGCGTCGGCCCGGGCGACATCGACTGCGCCGAGGTCCACGACTGCTTCACGATTACCGAGATCCTCGACATCGAAGATCTCGGGTTCGTCGAGAAGGGCCGGGGCGGCATCGCGAGCCTCGAAGGCGAAACCGCGCTCGACGGCCGCATTCCCGTCAACACTTCGGGCGGCCTGCTCGCCAAGGGTCACCCCATCGGCGCGACCGGTGTCGCGCAAATCACCGAATGCTGGTGGCAGTTACGGGGTGAAGCGGGCGACCGGCAGGTCGCCATGCGCAACGGCTTCGCACTCCAGCACAACGCCGGAGGTCGCGGTTCGGGCGTGTCCGTCGTCAACATCCTGACCACCAACGAGTCATGAGAGTTTGGGGCTGATCGTGCTCGTCGTCGAGAAGACCGACCAGGGTGTCGGCCGCATCGTGCTGAACCGGCCCGAGGCCAAGAACGCGTTGACGCCGGAGATGCGCGACGGCATCGTCGCCGCCATCCGCGACTTCCGCGCCGACCCGGCGGTACGCGCAGTGTTCGTCACCGGCACCGGCGACGCGTTCTGCGCGGGCATGGACCTCTCGGCGTCGACCGTGGCCCAAGCCGGTGGCGACGGCTTCTCCTCGCGCACGACCTCCGAAGCATTGCGCTTCGGGGTGCAGGCCTTCATTCGTGAGCTGTGGGAACTCGACAAGCCGACGGTCGCCGCGGTCAACGGCACCGCGGTCGGCCCCGGCGCGCACCTGGCCCTCGCGTGCGACTTCGTGCTCGTGCACAGCCAGACCCGGTTCATGTGGTCGTTCGCCCGCTGGGGGTTGGTCGTCGACGCGGGTGGTGCGTACTTGTTGCCTCGCCTGGTCGGGTTGCCGAAGGCCAAGGCCATGGTCATGCTCGGCGAAGGCGTCACGGGCGCGGAAGCGGTCGACGTCGGCCTCGCGTACCGCTGCGCCGACTCCCCCGACGCACTCGCAACCGAAGCCGATGCGCTGGTACGGCGCCTCGCGGCGGGTCCGACGCGTTCACTCGGGTTGTCGAAACGGCTGCTGAACGCGACGTTCGAGACGTCGCTCGCAGAAGCGCTCGAACTCGAGGGCCACTTCCAGGCGCTCGCAACGGGCTCGCCCGACCTTGCCGAAGGCATGGCCGCGTTCCGCGAGAAGCGCGACGCCCGGTTCACCGGCTCGTGACGGGTATCCCCCGCGCCCAGCGCGTCGCCGCGTACGTCGTCTGCACCGACGCGGAAGACCGCCTGTTGCTCTGCCGCCTCACGGCCGTCACGGGCCGGGCCGGCTGGTGGACCCTCCCGGGCGGCGGCGTCGAGCACGGCGAACATCCCGAGACCGCGGCGCGGCGCGAGCTGTACGAGGAAACCGGGCTCGAAGGCCGGATCACCGCGCTCCTCACTATCAATTCTGTGTCGGGGCCGGTACACGACGACAACGGCGTCGAGATCGACCTGCATCGCATCCGCATCGTGTACCGGGCCGAGGCCGCGCCGACCGAGTTGCGGTTCGAGGCCGACGGCACGACCGACATCGCGCAATGGTTCACGCGCCGCGACCTCTCGGAGATCCAGCTCGTCGAACTGGGCGAGTTGGGCACAACGCTCGCCTGGAGTGAGTAATGCGCGTTTCCTAGCGACAGTTGAAGCGAGGATCCGACGCGTCGGTGCGAATCTTCGCGAGTACCGTCGTCGGCGAGCACCACACCTCGTCGTACGGTCCCCTGTTGTTGGTGAAGACTTTTGCGCGCCCGGGGCCGGTGACGACTCTCGTGTTGCCCGCGGCATCCGAGATGAACGTGTCGGTGTCGTCGGGCCAGAGGTCGACGATCGAATACAGCGTTCCCGGCGCTCCCGTTGCGTGCAGCTCGTCGTTGCCGCGCCCGCCGATCAGGACCTCGACGCTCGCAAAGGTGTCGGTCGGGAAGTTGTAACTGGGATCGGTCGGGAAGGCGTAGCCACCGCCGGGTCGAATCTCAGCCTTGAGATTGCGTAGATCCGACTCGTACGACACCGTGTCGAAGCCGCCCTCACCGTTGTAGCGGTGGTCGCTCGCGCGGGCGAGCATGTAGTCGTTGTCGGGCCCGGCGTTGACTACGGATCCGACCATCCCGCCGCTGATGCGGTCGCGGCCGGCACCGCCGAAGACCGTGGCAACCGTGTAGCCCACCTCGATGTCGTCGTCGCCGGCGCCGCTGTCGAAGCGCGCGGGCTTGCCCCAGAACGCGAGCGACCGGTCGAAGCCGAGCCGATCGCGCAGGTCGCCGAGCCTGATGTCGAGGCGCGACACCGGCGCGGCGTTGCACCGGACCGCGGCACCGTCTTGCGTGCAGCCAGGGCCCGCGACGAGATCGGCGCCGAGAAAACGCGGCCCACGATCTTCGATCAAGGTGATGTCGGCCTGGTGACCGGGGTCGTCGACGACGGTCAACACACCCGCCTGAACCGACACGACCGTGCGCAGCGGTGCGGCGCCGGCGGGCCCGATCGGGCCGGTAACACCGGCGACGCTGAATACGGCAACGAACACGGCTACGGCACGCACGCGAATCTCCTGCAATTGTTTGGGCGGTGCGACTCGCGGTCGCCCAATCTAGTGGAATTCGTCGAATTTCCACAAATAGTGCGCAGCGGTCAGGTGCCGCGGACAATCGGTTCGTTAGCCTGACGCCGACGTCATATTCACAGGGGGAACCGTGGGTCTGTTCGACGGCAAGGTCGCGATCGTCACCGGTGCGGGGCGTGGCATCGGGCGCAGCCACGCACTGCTGTTCGCGAGCGAGGGCGCCGCGGTCGTCGTGAACGACCTCGGTGGCGGGGCCGCAGGAGAAGGCGCCGACGCCACGCCCGCGCAGCAAGTGGTCGACGAGATCACCGCCAAGGGCGGGCGGGCCGTCGCCAACTACGACAGCGTGTCGTCGTGGACCGGCGCCGAAGTCATGGTGCAGCAGGCCGTCGCCGTGTTCGGCGGGCTCGACATCCTCGTCAACAACGCCGGCATCCTGCGCGACAAGATGAGCTTCAACATGGAGGAGGCCGAGTGGGACGCCGTCATCGACGTCCACTTGAAGGGTCACTTCGCGCCGTCGCGCTTCGCGGCGTCGTACTGGCGGGCGAAGTCGAAGGAAACCGGCGCGCCCGTCAACGCGAAGATCGTCAACACCGCGTCGGAGTCCGGGCTGTACGGCAACGCGGGCCAGGCGAACTACGCCGCGGCCAAGGCCGGTATCGGCTCACTCACCATCGTGATGGCGCGTGAACTCGAACGCATCGGCGTGCGCGTCAACGGCATCTGCCCGGTCGCGCGCACCCGGTTGACCGAAGCGGTCGCGGGCGACTTCATGGAGGCGAAGGAAGGCGAGTTCGACCGCTTCGCACCCGAGAACATCTCGGCCGTCGTCGGCTGGCTCGCCTCGGATCTTTCCGACGGCGTCACCGGCCAGATCATCAAGGTGATGGGCGGGCAGGTGGAGTTGCTCCGCGGCTGGCGCCCCGTCACCGAAGCGACCGACGACAAGCCGTGGACCATCGACTCGATCGACGCGGCCAAGGACACCCTGTTCGCGGGAACACCGACGTCGGTACCGCCGTTCATGCCGAACATCGGCGACGCATAGCGTGCGGACGCAGCGGAGCCACGGACGGCGCAGCGAAGGGAGCCATGAATGCGTGCGGACGCAGCGGAGCCACGGACGGCGCAGCGAAGGGAGCCATGAATGACCATTGCGATCCCGACGACATCGCTCGCGCTCGACGAGATCTGGCTCGGCGACTTCGAACAGTGGCTCCGCCCCGACCGCGACGGCATCTTCGCCAAGCTCCGGGCGGAGGCGCCGGTCAGCTTCCACGCCGAACCCGAGCCGCCGCCCGACATTCCGTATCCGCAGGGCCCGGGCTTCTGGGCGGTCACGCGCTACGCGGACGTGATGCAGGTGTCGCGCGACCCCGACACGTTCCACTCGGCGCCGACCACGACCATTGCCGACATCCCGCCCGAGATCGCCGAGTGGCTGGGCTCCATGATCAACATGGACGCGCCCAAGCACACGAAGCTCCGCCTGATCGTCAACCGCGGCTTCACCCCGCGCCAGGTCGCGAAGATCGAGGAGAGCGTCCGCACGCTGGCGCGCGAGATCGTCGACCGGGTCGCGCCCAGGGGCGAGTGCGACTTCGTCACCGAGATCGCGGCCGCGCTTCCGCTCGAGATCATCTGCGACATGATGGGCATCCCCCGCGAGGACACGAAGCGCATCTTCGAACTGACGAACACCATTCTCGGCGTCGGCGACCCCGAGTACGTGCAGACACTGGAACAACTCATGAGCGCCGGTATGGAACTCTTCCAGTACGGCCTCGCCCTCGCCCAGGACCGGGTCGACAATCCGCGCGACGACATCACGACGACGCTCATGCAGGCCGAGATCGAGGACGAGAACGGCACGCACCGCCTCGAAACCAGCGATCTCGGGTCGTTCTTCCTGCTGCTGGTCGCCGCCGGCAACGAGACGACGCGCAACGCGATCAGTCACGGGATGCGAGCGTTGAGCGAGAACCCGGAGCAGCGCGACATCTGGGCGGCCGACTTCGAGGCTGTCTCCGCGACTGCCGTCGAGGAGATCGTGCGGTGGGCCACGCCGGTCATCTCTTTCCGGCGTACGCCGACGCGCGACACCGTCGTCGGCGGCCAGGAGATCAAGGCCGGCGAGAAGGTCGTCATGTTCTACAACTCGGCCAATCGCGACGAGGCCGCGTTCCCCGACCCGTTCCGTTTCGACGTGACCCGCACACCGAACGAGCACGTCGGGTTCGGCGCGGGCGGTCCGCACTTCTGCCTCGGCGCGAACCTGGCGCGGCGCGAGATCAAGATCATGTTCGAGGAACTGTTCCGACGCCTGCCCGACATCGAGATCACCGGCGAACCCGACATGTTGCAGAGCAGCTTCATCCACGGCATCAAGCGCATGCCGTGTGCGTGGCACACCGTGCGCGCCTGAGAATCGCTGCCACACCCTCGCGGTACACTGCTTCCGTGGTCGCCGAGCACACAGTGCAGACGAAACTCACCCTCCCGCTCGCGTACGACGACCTCGCACGCTTCCCCGCCGACGGCAACCGCTACGAGTTGATCGAGGGAAGCCTGCACGTGTCCCCGTCACCGGTACCCCGCCATCAGCACTGCATCGCTCAGCTCATCTGCCTCCTCGCGCCAAACCTACGCGCCGACCAGCTGTTGTTCCCGGCCCCGGCCGACGTGATCTTCTCGGGTGGCACGGTGCTCGAACCCGACATCGTCGTCGCTCCACGGTCGTCGATCACCGTGCGGGCAATCGAAGGCCCCGTCGACCTCGTCGTCGAGGTGCTGAACCCGAGCACTCGGCGTTACGACCAGGTGATGAAGCGCGCCACGTACGCCGCGCACGGGGTCGCCGAGTACTGGATCGTCGACCCCGACGCGCCCAGCCTGACGGTGCTCCGCCTCGACGGCGACGACTATCGGCAGCACGCGCACGTGGTCGGCGATGCGCGCTTCCGCCACGACTGGCTCGACATCGAGTTCGCGCCCCGCGACCTGGTCGCGGGCTTCGACGCCTGAGCGCACCGTGCAGCTCGCGTGGAGTTCGGCCGATGGCGCATTTCGCGACGAGCTGATCGCCTTCCTCGACGAGCACGCACCACCGGAGGCGCGCGCCGGCGGCGACTTCACGAGCGAGTTCTCGGGCGCCGACCCGGGCGAGATCGTGCCGCGGTGGTTGCGCGACTGGCAGGCGACGCTCTTCGACCACGGCTGGATGATTCCCGGCTATCCGCCGGAGTTGGGCGGGCGGAACTGCACGCCGGTGCAGACCCTCGTGTATCTCGAGACGATGGCCGCCCGGCGCATTCCCCGCTCGGGACACTTCCCGGGTTACGCGATCGTGACGCCGAGCCTGCTCGAGTACGGCAACGACGCGCAGAGACAACTCGCGCCCGCCGCGGTACGGGGCGACACGATCTGGTGCATCGGCATGAGCGAGCCCAATGCGGGCTCCGACCTCGCCGGTCTGCAAACGCGCGCGGAGGTCCACGACGACCAGTTCGTCGTCAACGGTCAAAAGGTGTGGACGTCGTACGCGACGATCGCGCAGAAATGCTTCTGCTACGTCCGCACCGACACCGCGGCGGCGAAGCACAAGGGCATCTCGCTGCTGATCGTCGACATGGACACGCCCGGCATCGACATCCGGCCGCTCACCCACATCACGCGCAAGGCCGACTTCGCCGAGGTGTTCTTCACCGATGTCGTCGTTCCCCGCGCCAACCTGGTCGGCGCATTGAACGGCGGCTGGGCGATCACGCAGGGCTCACTGGCGCATGAGCGCGCGGGCCTGTGGGTCGAGGGCGTCGCCCGATTCGAGCAGACGATCGACGCGCTCATCGCGCTCGCCCGCCGCACCGGCCGGGACACCGACCCGGTCATTCGGCGCAAGGTCGCCGTCGCGTACGAACTGGCCGCGAGCCTCCGGGCGTTGGGCTACAAGGGTTTCGCCTCGTTCGCGCAGCACTCGGGTGCGGACGCAGCGCCGGAGCACAGCTACATGAAGATGGCGACCTCCGAAGCGGGCAAGGCCGCGTACGAGCTCGGCATGGAGATCTGCGGGCCGTACGGGGCCGTGACCGATGCCGATCGGGGCCAGGAGGCGGGCCGCTGGGTCACGAACTTCTTCATCTCGTTCGCGAACACGATCGCGGGCGGGTCGTCCGAGATCCAACGCAACATCATCGCCCAACGCGTCCTCGGCCTCCCCCGCTCGTAACCCCAAGAGAACACGTATGGACTTCGCGCTCACCGACGACCAGCAGTTGCTGCGCGACACCGCGCGCAAGGTGCTCGCCCGGGAGTGCCCGCCCGCGCTCGTGCGCGCGCACATCGACGATCCGGACGCGTACGCGCCGTTGTGGGCGCACCTGCGCGAGTACACCGCGCTCGGCGCCGGCCCCGCGACCGACCTGGGCCTGTTCCTCGAGGAAACCGGCTTCGTCGCCGCGCCCGGGCCGTTCCTGGCGACGGCGCTGTTCACCGCGCTCACGGGCGAAGACACGACCGGCACCGTCGCGATCGCGGGAGCCGACGGCTTGTGGGTACCGAGCCCCGACCCGGTCAAGACCTTCGTGCTCGAAGCCGACCGCGTCGAGCGCATCGCGGTCGTCGCACCGGGCCCGACGCTCGCGGTCGTCGACCGCCCTTCCGAGAGGCTCCGGTTCGTCGAGACGGCCGACTTCTCCCGGCGCGTGTTCGAGTTCGACACGACCGACCTGACGACAACGCCCGAACCGCTCCCCCCGGAACGGCTCGCGGCCTGGCTCGACCGCGCCTACGTCGCCCACGCCGCCGAGATGGTCGGCACCGCACGGCGCATCTTCACGATGACGTTGCAGTACGCGAAAGACCGCCGGCAGTTCGATCGCCCCATCGGTTCGTTCCAGGCGATCCAGCACAAGCTCGCGGAGTGCTCACTCGCCCTCGAACGCGCGACCGCGGCGGTGTACTACGCGGCGATGACCGTCGACGCCGACAGGCCGCTCGGGCCCGGGGCCGACTGCTCCCGAGCGTGTCACGTGGCCCAGGCCGCCGCGGGTGAAGCGGCACGCCGGGCCCTCAAGGACGGCATCCAGATCCACGGCGGCATCGGCTACACGTGGGAGCACGACCTGCATCTGTTCCTGCGGCGCGCCACCGCCGACGAGTCATTGCTCGGTACGACCGGCTGGCACCACGACCGCCTCGCCGACCTGCTCTTCGCGTCGCGTTAACCGATCGTGCGCCGGCTCCCCGAGATCACGAACGTCTCCATCGGGGCATTCGGCGACGGCGCCAGCTTCAGCGTCAACGTCACGGTCGGGTCCGAGTAGTCGGCCTTGAGAATGTTCGTCGTGTCGATCGCGCAGTAGCCGACGAGGACGCGCTGGACTGTCCCACTCACGATCCGAAAGATCGTCACCTTGTGATGCGTCGGCGAAAACGTTTGGAGCGCGCCCTGGTACTGCACCTCCGGGCCGCTCACGCGGGGAAGGCGGACGCCGCCGACAAACGCGCGCGCATCCGGAATCCCAAAGAGCGACTGCGCCGAGAACACCGTCACGCAGTCGTTGGTGGCAACGCCCACGATCGGCACCATCGGCGCCACATTCGATGCGGCATTGGCGATGTCATCCGAGACGGCATCGACGAGACGGGCGCGCTGCGCTGCGGTCGCCGTGCGCTCGGTCGATGCCGGCAGCACGGTGAAGCTCTGGACGATCACCGTGAGGAGGACGGAAACGATCGCGCCCATGATCGTGACGGTGATCAGCAGTTCGACGATCGTCAGGCCCCGCTCGGCCCGGACTGCGCGCTCGCCGGTCACGGCACCGGCCTTCGTTCCCACTTCCGTACCTTCACGTCCCGGCCCACCAGCGCAGGGTCGAGGCCACCGCCGTCATCGATCTCGACTTCGGCCCGAGCGATGACACGGCCGCCGATCGTCGCGGTGAGGATGACCGCTCGGGGGTCGCGCTCGGTTGTGGTCCCGCCGCCGAACGCGCCGACACCTGGGCCCTTCCGCCATCGCAGGGCGGTGAGGTGCCGAACGACGAGTCCGTCGGTCACGAACGGGGCTTCGTTGTCGACGCCCGCGAGTTGGACGGCGGCTGTCGGGGCGTACAAGGCCCCGGCGATATGGAGCTTCGTCCCTTGGCCCGAAGCGGTGGATTGCACGTAGAGCAGCGCGCAGCTCTTGACGTCCAGGACAGCCGATTCGAGGAAGCTGAACCCGTCGTCGCTGGTGTTGTCGCGGAACGGCGGGCCGTGGTGGACGGCGTTGACGCCGCGGTACTCCTGGTTCGCGACGGTGTCGTTGGCTGCGCCGGTCCGGATCGTGAGACAGCCGCGCAGCGGCCGCGGGGCGCCCGGCGGACGGTACCGCACCTCGACCTCGACGGCGTCGAGCGCCACGACCCGGCTGGTCGCACCGGGCCCGAAGTCGACCTGGATCTTGGCGCCGTTCCACGCGTTCGGCGAGTTGAGCTTCTGCACGAGGTCGCGCTCGTTCGGGTCGTCGCCGTAGATGTAGGTCCACTCGCGTTCGTCGACCCAGGGCGTCGCGCCGTCGTCGGAAAGGCCCGCGCCCCGCTTCCACCAGTCCGTCTGGTTCGCGTTGACGAAGTTGCGCAACTCGATGTCGGTGAAAACGCCCGGCTTCCAGTTGGCCTCCGTACCCGGGAGGTTCCAGTCGAACCGCTGCGGCAGACCTTCGACCTCGCTCGCGTCCCGGGTCGCGTCGTCGCGCGGCCACGCGTGGAGCCCGAGCTGCGTCGTGGACTGGTTCGTCGCATAGCGCAGGCGGATCTGGGCCGATTCGACGACCGAGCCCGCCGGGATCGCATTGGCCGTCACGGGCGGGGACCCCGTCGCCTCGGGGAGAAAGATGTTGAACTCCGCGGCGCTCCCGTTCGTCGACAACAGCGCGTAGTTGTTGCAAGGCGGCACGGCGAGACACGCGGCGTTCGTGTCGGCCTTCTCCCACCACTCGACGGCGGTCGTCCCCGCCGGTGTCACACTCGGCGGGGCCGCGCCGCCATAGGCGGGAATCCCCGCCGACGTCGCCAGGTCGGGCATGAGCCAGCTGTTGTTGGCCGGCCACGCCGTGGCGCCCACGCGGGCTTGCAGCGACAGCGCGGGCGCGCCCGGGTAGTCGAGGTCGGGGTCGACGTACTTGAGTTGGAGGCCGGCATCGGCATGGCCGCTGATGTAACGGATCGGGTCGGGAACCGCCGTCGGTGTGCCAACGGCTGTGCGTTCGTCGGCGAGCCCGTAGAAGGCGATGGCGCGTTGGTCGGCTCGTGGGGGCGTGACCCCGCCGCAGAACTCCATCCAGGCGTTCTTGCCCGAAAAGGTCATGCGGCTGAGGTTCCCGAAGATGAACTGCACGCCGGCCGCGCTCGGGTTGCAGCCGCCGGGGTACGCGGGCGAGGGCGGGCCCTTGTAGGTCACGAGCACGTCGGCGCCGTCGACCATCACGGTGGGCGGGGTTGTGGCGCTCGCCCTGGTCACCTTGTAGGTGAGCGTCATCTTGTTGATCTGGTCGACGGTCCACTGGCCGCTGACAGGAGGGTAGGCGGCCGGCGAGTCGGGGTGCACCGCGGTGGGAAAGGCGGAAGGGGGAACCGCCGGCCCCCCCTCACCCGGCCCCGGACAGCCGGTGTCGAGGTTGATGAGGGTGGTGCCGTCGTCGGGCTGGGGCGGGACGCGGTCGAGGACTTTGGTGATCTTCCCCCCGGTCGGGTCCGGGTCGACGCCGAGACGAACGATGCAGTGCTTGCCGTCGGCGTTGATATCGAGGGTCGGCGTCCCACCCGCGTACAGCGCGAGATTCGAGGTCATCTGGTGGTTGATGCGCACCGTAACGCCCCGGATGCGCGCCGCCTCGGGCAACGGCGTCGCGAGCTCGTCCCACGCCACGTCGGCGCCGGCCCGGCTCGACAGCAAGAGCGACGTCATCCGGCCGTCGATCAACGTCGCATTGTCGTTCACGTCGTCGGACCAGGAGTCGGGTGTCGGCTCGACCCGGTTCGCGGTCATCTTCTTGACGGGCTGTGCGCAGCCGGCGATGGCCGCGTCTTGACTCGCGGTGCACGCGTTCCATGCGCCGGCGGGTGCGGTGCCGCCGACGAGTTGGGCGAAGCGTGCCGGTTCCCGCCAATGCTTGTCGTTGGTCCCGGTGCCGAGCGCCGTGAAGTCGAACATGTACACGCCGGGCTTGAACCAATAGAACGTCCCGGCCGGGCAGTCGGTCATGAGCTGGTTGAGGGTGGCCAGGTCGCGGTACCAGCCCGGCTCGAATTCGACGTAGCGGTCGCTGCACTCTGCTGTCGAGGGCACCAGGCGGGGCGTCATGCGCACCGGGCCACGCGGCATGTTCGTCGTCGCTTCCCGCGCGACGGTCAGCGGCGCCTGATACTCGTGCTTCCACAACGGCGAAGGAACAAGGGATGCCGCGCCGTAAACCTCCGTGCCCGCAGCGGGGCACTGGTTGCTCCCCGCTGCCCCGGGGCCGCCGCTCAGCGACTGCGTCACGACCGAGCCGCACCGCCTTCGGGCCACAACGCCGCCACCGCGCACCACCAGGCGGCGGTCGTCGTCGCCGTCGCGGGTGATGATCGATCCGTTGGCCACCACCAACGGCGCGCCGGACTCCGACCCGTTCGGGAGCACCACGAGTTCGTTGGTGAATGCCCCCGGACCGACGAAGATGCTCGACTCGCAGCTGGCGCTGCCGCGGTGGAAGTCGTCGCAGTACGGGATCGCGTTGTCGGACGGGTCCGCGTCGTCGTTGCCGTCGCCGACCATGCCCCCGAGTGCGAGGATCACGTTGTCGGGCTGGACGCCCGCAGTGCCGGCGGGCGACCCGCTCTCGGTGTCGAACGGCCGGCAGGTCACGACCACGTCCGCAGCGATCGCCGCGTCGCGGTACCGCAGCCCGCCGGGAGTGGTCGACTGGCATTCCTGCGCGCTCGGGGCTCCCGCCGTCGGGTCGTAGCGGCCCGCGGTCAGCTCCGAGCGCATGTCGTCGATTGCGGTGTCGATGGCGCCGTCGGCGGCCAGATCGACGGCCCGCTTCGACTGGTACGTCGTTTGGGCGCGCAGCGTTACGTCCTCGAGCGCGAGGGTGGCGCTGACGATGAGCCCGGCGACCGCCATGACCACGAGACACATGACGAGCGTCATGCCATCTTCGCGGCGCGGCGCGTGTCGTCGCGGCGTCCTGCGTCGTCGTTGCACCGTCACTCTTTCCGCTTCACAATGCTCACCGAGGCACGGGCGCCCGTGGCCTGGTGCGTGACCTCGACCGTGACCTGCTGGGAGTGCGTACTCCCATCGCAGCCGCCGCCGTCGAGTGATGCGTATCCGACGCCGGGGTCCCACAGCGCGACGGCGATCGAGACGTCATAACCGGTCGCCTTGACGGGCTGGAGCGCATCGCCATATTGGTCGCGCGGGACCGGCAGGTTGAGGTCGCACGCAGCCATCGGGACGCTCGAGCGCAGATGCTCGGCGAGGCGGCGAGCTTCCGCCTCGGCCTCCGATCGTCCCTCGACTTGCGCCGAGTGCCGTACCGACGCACCCATCGCGCCGGCGATCGAGATCACGGCGGTTCCGATGATCGCCACCGAGATGACGACTTCGACCAGCGACACGCCGGCTTCGCGGGCGCGGCCGGGTGCGGTGTCGCCGTGCCGCCGCCAACGGCGCCACCAGGGCCGCCGGCCCGGAACCACCCCTGCTCCCGTGCCCATCGTCGTTCGCCTTCGTCCCGCCCGGCCCGGGCCTTGAGCCCGGATTGGGGCCGGTGACCGGAGTCACAACCGGCCCCTTGAGGGTGACATCCGCCGCACTGGGACCCAACGACTGTTCAGCGCCCGGGTCGGCCGGTCGATACCACCTCCTGGACCGCACCATCGGGGGCGTCGGGCAGAGGGAGCAATGCGGCATCGACTGCGGCAACACGTGACGGCGTCGGGGCCGGCGACAGACGCCGGCGCCGCGCGCTCGCGTGAGGCCGGGTACACCCTCATCGAACTGCTGGTGTCCGTCGCGATCCTCTCGACCGCGATCCTGGGGGCGGCGGGGTCGATGTTCACGATGACGGTGGTCTCCGACTTCGAGCGCCGCCAGGCCCTCGCGGAGGTGGAAGCTCGGCGACTCGCCGAGGCGATCCGGGCCACACCGTACGTCGCCTGCAACGAAGCGAAGCAGGCGTACGAGACCCTCTTCGCTCCGTCGGGCTTCGTCGTCGAGGCGGGCGCGACCGCCGAAATCACGAACATCAAGTTTTGGCTCCCGGACCCGCTGAACGCACTCGACGTCGGCCCCCTTCGGTTCAAGACCTTTGGGGAATACCAGACAGCGGGCTACTGCGACCCGTTGGCGGCCGACGAGAAGCGAACCGACCAGGGCCTCCAGCGCATGACCGTCACCGTGACGGTCGGCACCACTCGGCCGGCGTCGGTCTCGTTCGACGTCTCGAAACGGCTCAGCCAGTTCTAGAAGGACCACGCCATGACCACGACCCGATCGCGACACCGAGTGACAAGGCGACGATGGCATCGACGCGGCGACGAGCAGGGCGCCATGTTGGTGATGTGCCTGGTCGTCATCATGCTCGTGAGCACCGTGGGCATCGCGGTGCTGGGGCTCCTGGACACGACCGGCCGGGCGCAGCGGATCCTGCGCGACAAGCGCGCCGTCGACCTCACTGCGGACGCGCGCCTCGACGAGGTCATCGCCGCGATGCGGCCCGA
>Ga0163153_10004894_pt1 | contig 16364 bp, 14 predicted proteins | sample OliLakLV19MP6IB1_FD_148629 | JGI IMG/M metagenome (GOLD analysis project Ga0163153, IMG submission 148629) | Freshwater microbial mat bacterial communities from Lake Vanda, McMurdo Dry Valleys, Antarctica - Oligotrophic Lake LV.19.MP6.IB-1 | ecosystem: Environmental > Aquatic > Freshwater >... | reverse complement strand
GCCATGGCCGTCCCCGGGTGATCGCCGGTGATCATGACCGGACGGATACCCGCATCTCGACAGACCTTCACCGCTTCTCGGACTTCGTCGCGAGGGGGGTCGATCATACCCGCCAAGCCGACGAAAGTGAGCTCGGTCTCGACTGACGGATCGACCGGCGACGGCACGTCATGTCGGAAGGCGAGTGCCAAGACTCGCAGCGCCTCGCTCGCCCAGTCGTGGTTCAAGGCCAATATCTGCACACGTCGTGCCGACGTCAGTTCGCGTACGTTTCCGTCGAATAACTCCGCCGTGCATTTGGCGAGAACTACTTCCGGAGCGCCCTTCGTATAAAGCGCCCGCTCTCCCTTCTCGTTCCGAACCACGACCGACATCGCCTTCCGCTCGGAATCGAACGGGATCTCCATGACGACTTCTTCGTGCAGGCCCGTGATCGCCGTTCCGGCCTTCAAGGCCGCCACGACAAGAGCCCCTTCCGTCGGGTCGCCGATGACCTGCCATCCGCCGTCGTTCGCCTGTGGCGTTACTTGTGCGTGGTTGCAGCGCAAACCGATACGCAACGCCGCGGCGAGATCCGAGTTTTGATTCGGACTAACGGGCGCGGATCCGTCGTCGGGACGGCCGTCGTCGGGCAGGAATTCGCCGCGCGGTGCGTAGCCGCTTCCCGTGACGCGATACGCCGAGCCGCCGGCCGTTATCCGACGTACGGTCATTTCGTTGCGAGTCAACGTGCCGGTTTTGTCAGAACAAATGACCGTCACGCACCCCAGGGTTTCGACGCTCGGCAATTTACGAACGAGCGCATTGCGGCGAACCATTCGCTGCAATCCCAAGGCCAGCACCGTCGTCACCACGGCGGGAAGGCCTTCCGGAACGGCGGCCACGGCCAGACTGACGGCCAACAAAAAGATTTCCAGCCGGTCGCCGCCGCGCCACAGTTGCAACAGGAACACGACCGCAACGACACCCAAGCAAGCGACGACCAAGACCTTTCCCAGTTCGGTCAATCGGCGTTGGAGGGGCGTGGGCTCTCGCTCATGTCGATCAAGTAAGCCTGCGATGCGTCCCAGTTCCGTGTGCATGCCGGTGGCGACGACCAGCGCGGTTCCCTTACCGGCCGAAACAATGGTCCCCATGTACGCCATATTTCGACGTTCCGCCAGCGGCGTCGACTCGGCGATCGCCTCATCAGCCTCCTTCGCCACCGGCAGCGACTCACCCGTCAATGCAGCCTCTTGCACCCGCACCCCGAAGCTGCTCAGCAATCGAACGTCGGCCGAAACATTGTCGCCTGCCTCGAGGTCCAACACGTCGCCCGGAACCAACTCCTCGGCCGAAATGGTTTTCAATGCGCCGTTGCGAATCACTTTCGCCGTCGGTGCCGACAACTTTTGCAGGGCGGCCAAGGCTTGTTCGGCGCGCTCCTCCTGTACGAATCCGAGAACGCCGTTCAGCACCACGATCGCCAGGATGGCCACCGCATCGACGAACTCGCCCAAGAGCAACGAAACCACGGCACCGCCGGTGAGGATCCAAATGACCAATTCGTTGAACTGCCCGACGAATCGCCGCCAGGTCGGCGTCGGCGGCGCTTGCCGCAATCGATTGCGCCGGCCGGCCGCAAGGCGTTGGTGAGCCTCCGTGTCGTCCAAACCTTCCCGACGGTCCGAACGAAGCTCTGCGAGCAGTTCGTCGCCCGAACGCGCATGGGGGTGAACGGCGGAAGGGACCTCGGCTTGAATCGCTTGCGACATAGAGTATTCGCGTCTGAGCCGCAATTGTTCGTCGCCTAACGCATGCGCGAGGGAAACAGCGACGGTAGGACCGCTAGTTCAATCGGTTTCCGGCCGTGTTCGACGGGTGTGACGTCCGCTCCACTCAGGGTACGGCCGCAGGCTCTTCGGTCGTTCGACGGAGCCGTGACGGCGAAAGTGATTCGGCGTCTCCGGTCCCGCGAGTTCCGCCTCGGAAGAAGGATCCCAGAGGACTGACCAACAGCGCGGGTAGCAACAGCTGGTCGCCGAGCATCGCCAGGGCGATCAGCGCCGACATCAGGCATCCGAACCGCGAGATGGGCGTGAACGGGCTGAACGCGAACACGAGCATGCCCAGGCTGCAAATGACCGCGGTTTGCGCCATGGACCGCCCGCAACGACGATAGGCGGAGAGCAACGCCCGGCGTCGTCCGTAGCCGCGGCGCAAGGCCGTGCGAAACCAGTTAAAGAAATGGAGTTCGTTGTCGACCGAGATACCCAAGGCGGTGCTGATCGTGAGCATCGAGCCGAGATCGACCACGATATTGCTCCAGCCCAAGAACCCGAACACGATGAGCACCGGAAGCACGTTGGGAATCATCGTTACCAGGCCCGCCGAAACGCTCCGAAGCGAAATGCTCAGCACGAGAGCAATTGTGAGGAATGCCACGCCGAAGCCGGCTCGCAGATCGTCGAGAAGCCGTCGTTGAACGACGTAAAAGGTCGGTATGCCGCCGGTGACAATCGCCCCCACGTCTTCGCCGAGCTTCCGATCGGCGGCGGCAATGAGGGGATCAACGACCGAGCGAAGTTGGCCGAGAAAGTCCCCGTAGTCGAGGTCATTGAAGGTTTCGACGCGGGCGCTGATTCGCCAGAGTTCGTCGTCGCCGGTCGTCGCCAGGTAATGCATGGCCATCAGGCGGGGTTTGGCTCTTTCGAGCTTCCACAGAATGACGCGGCGTTCGGCCGTTTGGCGAGCTCCGCTTCCGGTCGGGAGCGGCGGCGCGAAGGTGGCGGCGGAGATCGTCCCTCCCACCTTATCAATCGCGTCGATTTCGAGGCGAATCTGCTCGACCAGTCGGAGTCGATCCGCGAGCGTCGAAGGCGAGGCTTTATGAAAACGGACCACGACCTCCACCGGAACGAGCGGTCCGATCTCGGCTTCAAGCCGGCGATAGTTCGCGATCACCGTCGAGCGAGGATTGAACATGTCCTGCAGCTTGATCGACGTCCGGATGCGCATCGTGCCGAAGCACAGAAGAGGCGTCGCGACGACCGTGACGGCGAGTATCATTCCGTACCGGCGGACGGATTCGCGTGCGAACCAGCGGGCCCAAGATCGGGGGTAACGGCGCCGGTCTTGCAGCCGATCGTTTCCCACAACCGGACGTCCGCCGCGGATCGAGCCCGGCCAACACTCCAGTGCCGCCGGTAGGAATAAGAAGAGGATGATCAGGCTCAAGCCAATGCCGACCGCGGAGAATACTCCGAATTTACGCACCGGCGCGACTTCGCTGACTAACAGCGAAATCAGTCCGAGCGACGTGGTGACGCAGGAAAACGTCGCCGGCTTCCAACTTCGCCGAACGGCTCGAGCGGCGGCTCCGTCCGTCCCCCGCAGGAGGCACTCGTTGGTGTAGTAGTTCAACAGGTGAATCGACGCCGAGACGGCGAGAATGCCGACCAACACCGGCATCATCACTAGTACGAGGTCGACGTTCGACCCGGCGAGCCAAACAACCGCCAGGCTCCATACTTCACACAGGCCCGCGGTCAGCAGGACGAGGCACACGAATCGGGCGTTCCGCAGCAGGACGAACGAGCCGATCACGCCGACGGCAAGCGAAATGGCCAATACGACGCGAATGGACCGCTGACTTTCGTCGTCGATTGCGACACTGTCGAAGGTCGCGCCGCCCAGTCGGAGTTCGTCTTCCGAGAGATTGCAGAACCGTCGCGCCGCCAATTTCATCGCCGCGACGGCCGAGTGTCGGTCGTCGCGGCCCGCTTCGTTCACCTTGAGTACGGCGCAACTGGTTCGGCCGTCGGATCCGACGGTCCAATTGGCCATGCGCCGCAAAGCTTCTTCGCGGCTTAGTGACAGCGGTTCGTCCGTCAGATCCCGCAGCACGGAACGACCTGTGCGGGCCCACGAGAACCACGCCTGTTCCGACCCGTCGAGTCCGGGCAGCGGGCGAACGACGGCTTCCGCCAGGGCATCGAGGCGAGGATCGTCGACGGTGCATCCGTCCCAGGTCACAACCAGGATTTCGTCGCCTTCAAACGTTTCGCAGAACCAGGCGAACTCCCGCATTTCGGGCGTCGTGGTCGGGAGCCAATCGGCGACCTTGTTGACATTCGTTTCCAAAGCCCGCAGCGCGCAATAGCTCGCCGGGATTATTGAAGTAAGCATCAAGCCGACGATCCACCAACGCAGGCGACCGATCACAGTCGCGAAACGGTTATTACTCATCATGCATTCCGGCGAGCCCGTGCTTCTCGGCCGCCTCCTCCGGGAGAATCGTCAGCGTGGCCTCGGTCAGCAACAGAGTGCCGGCGACCGATACGGCGTTCTCCAGGGCGAGGCGAACGACCTTCGTAGGATCGATGATGCCCGCTTCGACCAGGTCGACGAATTGGCCCGTGGCGGCGTTGAAGCCGGTGTTGCCGGATCCGGCTTTCATCTGATTAACCACGACTCCCGCGTCGAAGGCCGAGTTTTCAGCGATCTGACGCGTCGGCGCTTCCAAGGCGCGGGCCAGGATTCGGAGCCCCGTTCGCTCGTCGCCGTCACATAGTGCTTCTTCGCGTTCGACGGCCGCGACGGCACGCAGTAGCGTCAGGCCGCCCCCGGGGACGATTCCTTCGGCCATCGCCGCCTTCGTCGCGCTGATTGCGTCGTCGAGGGCGTCCTTGCGGTTCTTCATCTCGGTTTCGGATGGCGCACCGACACGAATCACGGCAACGCCGCCGGCCAGTTTCGCTAGTCGTTCCTGGAGCTTCTCGCGGTCGTAGTCCGAGGTCGTATTTTCGATTTGCTTACGGATCTCCTGGCACCGGGCTTCGATCGCCTCCTTAGCTCCGCCGCCGCCAATGATGGTCGTCGTGTCCTTGTCCACCACGACGCGACGTGCGCTTCCCAAGTCGGTAAGTTGGACGCCGTCTAGTTTGACGCCCAGCTCTTCCGCAATGAATTTCCCGCCGGTCAGCACGGCCGCGTCGTCGAGCATCGCTTTGCGACGATCTCCGTAGCCCGGCGCCTTGACGGCGACGCAGACCAAGTTGCCTCGCAGTTTGTTGACGACGAGCGTGGCCAGTGCTTCTCCGTCGACGTCTTCGGCGACGATCAGCAGGGGCCGGCGCGACTGAGAGAATTGCTCCAAGAGGGGCAGCATGTCCTTGAGCGCGGTGATCTTCTTCTCATAAATCAGGATCGCCGGATCGTCGAGGATCGCCTGCATTTTTTCGGCGTCGGTGATGAAGTACGGCGAGAGAAACCCGCGGTCGAACTGCATCCCTTCGACGACCTCGAGCGTCGTTTCCGTTCCTTTTGCTTCTTCGACCGTGACGACCCCTTCGCCGCCGACCCGCTCGACGGCGTCGGCAACCAATTCGCCCAGCACCGTATTGTTATGGGCCGAAATAGCGGCGACTTGGGCTCTTTCACGCCGGCTGGCGACAGGACGCGAAAGTGCGCGAATCGCGTCGACGGCCGCGATTACTCCCCGATCGAGACCCCGCTTGAGGTCGACGGCACTCGCCCCGGCAGCCAGATTCTTGACCCCTTCGGCGAAAATGGCGTGTGCCAATATGGTGGCCGTGCTGGTGCCGTCTCCGACGATATCGCCGGTTTTCTCCGCAGCTTCCCGCAGCATTTTCGCGCCGAGGTTCTCTTCCGGATCTTTGAAGTCAATCTCTTTGGCGATTGTTACGCCGTCGTCGCAAATGAGCGGACGGCCCCAAGGCTTGTCGATCAGAATGCATTTCGACTTCGGTCCGAGCGTCAGCCGCACGGCATCCGCCAGGGCGGTGGCCCCGCGAAGGATTTTTTCACGTGCTTCCGAGCGAAACATGAGCTTTTTATGTGACATATAACCATCCTAGAAAATGGAATCGTTTGATTGACCGGACGAAGGTGCGGGCGTGACGGCACACCGTGTTCATGCCGTCGGTACGGCCAGGGGTGTGTGCACCTTGACGGCCAGCACGGGACATTTGGCGCGGCGCATGACTCCCTCAGCGACGCTTCCCATCAGGACGCGGCCGACGCCGCGGCGACCGTGAGTGCCGATGACGATCATGTCGACGTGCTCGGTCTCGGCCGTGGCGACGATGGCGTCGACCGGCGCTCCGTGGAGCAGTCGCACATCGCACGGAACTCCGGCATTCCCGGGGACGAGAGACCGGAGCTTGATGATCATTTCGTCGTCATTCAGGTCGGGGACGGCGTAGAGATAATCGCGACCGTCGACCAGCGTGTGCGGTTCGCGGGCATAGACGACCAGTAGTCTGCCGCCGGCACCTCGCGCCAAGGTGAGGGCGGCGTCCAAGGCTGCTTCGCCGGTAGGTGAAAAGTCGACGGGGACGAGCAGTAGTTTCGCGTTCATGAGAGTACTCGGCGGCAGAGGAGAGAATTTAGACCGCTTGTCGTGAAGGCAACTGTCATGCCGTAGGAGTACCGATGAAGCGAATCAAGGTATCGGCCGTGAACGTGTAGAATCTCGCCGCTGCACGAGGAGTGCACACGGCTCGCCGTGCGTTAGGGCGCACCTTGCGAGCGAGATTTGTCGTATTCGCACACCGACGCCCGCGACGCAGACGCTCGTCCTGTTCGTCATTCGGACCGGCGGTAGCGATTTTTCGCAGTCGCCCAAGCCGCCCGCTCGCCGTCGGCATCGATTCCATTGCGTTGCTGGGCGCTATTCTGCCCTATACCGGATTCGGATCGCTCCTCGGCTTCGTGCCGCTGCCGGCAACCTACTTCTTGTTTCTCGTCTTGGTGGTTACGGCTTACCTGTTCGCCGTCGAAACGGTCAAACGGTATTTGTTTCGTACCTACTTCGCTTGACCGACGGCGTCCGTCGGGGGACGACGGTACGCGAAATGCTTTATTCCTCCAGTGCTCGCGAAGTGGGATGAAATAGTCCCCGCCGCGCGATGGAGCGTGCCGTGCCGCTCGCAGGTGCGCCGTTTCGCTCGCCTTCACCGTCCGAGCAAGCCTTTTATGGGAGCCGAACCGTGAATATCGCCCAGCATCTGCGTTCGAAGGCGGTCCCGTTCCAAGGATGCCGGCATCCATCGGTTAAAAACGCACTCGCGCTGGCGAAGGTTTTGCACGCCGATCCGCGTACCGTAGCCAAGTCGGTCCTGCTCCGTGTCAACGGGGGCTTCAAGTACCTCGTGGCCGTATTGCCCGCAACGCACGTCGTCGACTTCGAAAAGCTTTCTAAGGCGTTCGGCGGAACGCATGTCCATTTGGCCACGCAAGCCGAAATTACGGAACGTTGTCCCGACTGCGAACGGGGAACAATTCCGCCGTTTGGAACGATGTACGGCCTGGAAACGATCGTCGATCCGACATTGGCCGAGAACGACGTCGTGGTCTTCGAGGGGAACAGCTTCGAAGACGCGATTCGAATGAGCTACCGAGACTACTACGACGTGGAGCATCCGCTCGTCGTCGAGTTCGCTATTCCCGCCCAATCGACGCCGTCGGCCCCCAAACCCCGCTAATTGTTTCGCCCATGTCGCTTTTGCGTTTCGATCCGACGACGAACGATTGGGTGGTCTTTGCGCCGTCGCGTGCGTTACGCCCGCATGCCATGTTATCGAAGGAGCCGCGAGTCGCCGTCGAACCGTCGGCGGGTTGTCCCTTTTGTCCCGGAAATGAAAACTTGACGCCGCCGGAGATTCGCAGCGTACGAGGAGACGTGAACGATCCGAAGAGTTGGCTCGTCAGGGTGGTTCCGAACAAGTTCCCCGCCTTGCGAATCGAAGACGACGCCCGGGATCGGAGGAAGGGCATTCCTTTCGAGCTATGGGCGGTTGCGGTGCTCATGAGGTTGTCGTGGAATCGCCCGACCACCGATCGGCGTTTGCTCGACAACCCGTGGAGCAAGTCGAGCGCGTCCTGTTGTGCCTGCAGGAACGTTACCAAGACTTGATGCGCGACGATCGGTTTCAAGCCGTGATCGTCTTCAAGAACCACGGCCAAGCGGCGGGAACGAGCCTGGCCCATCCCCATTGGCAGGTCATCGCCACGCCGGTCGTGCCGCGAATGCTGCGGCTCAAAAACTTCGAGGCGATGGAGTACTACGACCGTGAGGGGGTCAGTCTTTACACGGTTCTGCTGAACGAGGAACTCACCGCCGGGAAGCGTATTTTGGCGGCCAACGACGATTTTGTCGCTTTGATGCCGTACGCTTCGCATGCCGCTTTCGAAACGTGGATCATGCCGCGGCGACCGCAGGCGTCGATTGCGGCCGTGAGACCCGCGGCCATGAAGTCTCTGGCGTCGATGCTGAAGTGCGTTCTGCTCAAGCTCTATACCGGGTTGGACGATCCCGACTTCAACCTGACGATCGATTCGGCACCGCGTGGCGAAGCCGAAGAGCCCTATTTCGTTTGGCACATTCGGATCGTTCCCAGGCTGGCGACGACGGCCGGTTTCGAACTCGGCAGCGGCATGGCGATCAATACGGTGTTGCCGGAAGACGCCTGCGCGTTTCTCGGCGAATCGCCGATATCCGAAGGGTCCGGAGCCAATTTCGCAGCGAACGGAGTGATGCGATGATCACTTTTGTTGACGACGATGCCGCGGGCGCAGCTAGGCTCGCCCGACGGCCGCGTGGGCGATAAGGAATTCGCGATCCCAAGGCGAGATGTTGAACCGTCGCAAAGGAATTAGACGATTTCGACAACCGACCGGACGTTCGGTTGGTGCGCGCAGTAAGCGTCAGCCTTCGATCGATTCGAGTGTTTCAATGACCGCCACCGTCGTAGTATTCGTCCTACTGGCCGCCGTAATCGTCGCTGCAGGCACCATCCTGACGCAATGTGCCGACGCAATCGCTGAACTTACCGGTTGGGGCCGATTGCTCGTAGGAAGCATTCTGCTGGCCGGAGCGACTTCGCTCCCGGAACTTAGTGTCGATTTGGCAGCCGTGCAAATTGGTGCGCCCAATTTGGCGATCGGTGATTTGCTTGGAAGCAGTCTCATGAACTTATTGATCCTGGCGGCTATGGATCTCACGCGGCGCTCCCAGGGCAAGATGCTGTCGCGGGCCGCCGCAGCGCATGCCCTGAGCGGGATGCTAAGTCTCGAATTGGTCGCCATAGTGGGAATCGGAATTGTGACGGCCCCGCGTGGGCCAAATCTGACGATCGCGGGGGTTCATGTCTCGATCTGGATCGTGGCCGGAGCCTATTTGCTCGGCGTCCGAATGGTTGCCTTGGACCAACGCGTTGCGGCGCAGAAGACGGCGGAAACCGTCCCACACGCCGAGGAACTCAAGCCACGTGGCAAGCTTGGACGATACGTCGCCGCATTTGTTGCGGCGGCCATAGTGATCGTCCTTACGGGGCCCAGGTTGGCACATGCCGCCGACCGGATCGCCGATCTATCTGGTCTGGGTGGCTCTTTCGTCGGCACAACCTTCGTAGCGTTGAGCACTTCGTTGCCGGAACTGGTCGCGTCCATAGCGGCCATTCGGCTGGGAGCCTTCGATCTGGTAATCGGCAACGTGTTTGGAAGCAACGCCTTCAATATGATTCTATTTCTGCCGCTCGACCTGGCGTTTCCCGGTTCGCTGTTTTCAGTCGCCGCTCCTGCGCATCTTGTCTCGGTGCTCGCAGTTGTCGTGTGCACGGCTTTGGTGATTATGGGGCAGCTTTACCAGCAAGAATCACGGATCCGCTTTCTTGAGCCGGACGCACTGCTGGTGATTGCGGTGATCGCGGCCGCTTTTGTTCTGGTGTATGCGACCAGTTAAGCGGCGATGCCCGGCGATTCGGGACTAGAACACATTCCTCCGCACTTCAGGAGAAGTTTATGAAGGTCTCCAAAATCATGACGCAACCTCTCATCACGGCGACTCCGGATGACACGCTCGAAGTCGTTGCCGGCCTTATGTTGACGCACGAGATTGGCTGCGTGCCGATCGTGGATGCCCGGGGAAAACTCTGCGGCATCGTCACGGAGTCGGATTTTTCGGCTAAGGAACGCGGCGTACCGTTCTCGACTTTGAAATTGCCGGCGGTATTTCATCAATGGATGCCGCAAGACCAAGTCGAGCGACTATACGAAGCAGCCCGCTCGACGCCCGCACGCGACATCATGACTGCGGACGTCGCGACGTTGGATGAAAATGACGATATCGAAACAGCCTTGAGAATGATGCTAACTCGCAACTTACGTCGGCTTCCGGTCATCAGCGAAGGGCGCGCCGCAGGCATCGTCACCCGCCGAGACCTGCTTCGGCTAATGGCGCGCAAATTACAAGCCGACTGACACGAACGGCTTGCCAAACCGACGCCGGATCTGAATTCTTTCGCTGCCAAATCGCCAACTGAAAGGCCCCCCCCATGTTTCGCTCGTTACTTGTGGCGGTGAAGCCGTCGCCGACTCACACCTACGTAATAGAACATTCGGCCGCCCTGGCGCGCAATCTCAGAGCGGAATTGCATGCCTGCGTCGTTGTCGACGTTCAACGAATCGCTCCTCGCGAGGTCGTACCGCCGGGGGCGGGAGCATACAAGCACGCGCGCGACACCGAAATGGCTTCGGCGGCTCGTTCGGCCTCCGAGGCCGCCCTAGAGTCGAGCATAGCGGCGGGAATGGCCGTCGGAATTGCGTGCGAGGCCGAGATCATCGAAGGGGATGTCGTGCATGTTCTAGGACGCCGGTCTCAAGAACACGATATGGTGATCGTCGGTCACCAACCGGGCGATCGCGGCGATGAAACGCTGCTGCAACACGTTCTGAAGGCATCAACTCGCCCCGCTCTCGTGTTGCCCGATTAGAAGCGGCTCGGGCGCTCCGTGATAGTTGGTTATGACGGTAGCCGTCAGGCGGCAAAGGCGTTGTCGTCGCTGGCCTTATCAGGGCTCGGGACTGACCGACCCATTTACGTGGTTTCCTGCCACACCAATTCTATTGATGCGGTAGCGGACTGCGAAGTCGCATGCCGGTATCTCGGCAGGCACGGACTAGCTGCGACGGTATGCCCGGAGTATTCAGGCGGAGACCCGGCGCAGATCTTGCTTGATTGCTGCCGTCAATACGAGGCTGGGTTGCTCGTGGTCGGAGCATTCGGCCATTCGACGTTGCGTGAACTTCTTTTCGGCTCGACCACTCGCCAGATTCTTCGCGAGTTGCCACTGCCGCTGTTGCTGGACGGATAGCAGCCGGAAGTGAGGTGTGGTCGCGGTGTTTTTCGGTTCGTGATACACCCCCGGGGCGAATTGGGTCGGATGCCTTCTCGCAACCGGAAGACGCCTTCTACGGAGGATTAAGGGTGATTGATCGGAGCCCCCGAAGCAATGATCATATTTATCAATGACGACCCGGCTTGTCGGAAATGGCTTGCCCGAAGGTCCCAAGCCTCGGCCGTCGAGAGAATGCGTAATCGAACGGTCAAACGCCTGCGGGTCCATGCGGCCGGCTGCTCGCGGCTCAAAAACCTCTTGCGTCGAAACTCGGCGACGACCGGCGACCGCTGGACGGCCTGCGGTTTGGACCGCTCCGAGTTGGCTGCTTGGTGCGTGAACGAGTACGGCACCGAGCCGGATCCGTGCCCCACCTGCGCGGCCGCGGAGAGCCCGCACGAAAGTCACCACCTGACGCGCCTGGGTCGCGACATCCTCGACTATGTCTTGGATGTCGCCATCATCCATCTCGAGTCGGACGCCCGTCCGTATCACCTGACCGTGGCGGATGTGGCACAATGCCTGCGCAAGACTCCGCGACAATTGAAGTCAATGTTCGACCAGTTGATCGAGGAGGGATACCTCACGATTGATGCCTCTCGGATCCGGATTATGGATCCGTTTGATCGAAGCCTGATCCATCCCATGGCGGCGGCTTTACGCACTTTGGAGTACTTCGCGGCCTGCGACCTGCCGAGCGTCGAGGCGGAAATCGCCCGGCTGCATGCGGCCTGATCAGCAGATTCGCGGGAAGGGGGCGCCACTCGGTTCGACCAGCGGATGTTCGCGCCCCAACGCCCGTTTCAGTACCGGGATCGACTTTCGCGCGCGAACCTCGCCAATCGCGGCGGCCGCGTCGTGACCGGGAACGCGGCGAAGCGCCGCCAGGGCTGCTTCGGCATCCTCGGCGGCGACGGCCGCAACCATCGTCCCTTCGTTGGCGACCGCCAGGGGGTCGAAGCCCAGCAGCTCGCAGACGCCGCGGACTTCGGGCGTGACGGGGACGCGGGCCTCATCGATGACCAGCGTGTGGCCGCAGTCGCGAGCCCATTCATGCAAGACGGCCGTCACGCCGCCGCGAGTCGCATCGCGGAGTGCGCGGACGCGAACACCTGCCGTGCGCAGTGCGGCCGTCGCTTCCCAAAGGGGGCCGCAATCGCTCGTCGGGGGAGGGTCGAAAGGCATCTGTTCGCGGGCGACAAGAATCGCCACGCCATGGCGCCCGACCGGCCCGCTGACGAGCAGGACGTCGCCGATCTCGATGGTCGCGGAGCCCGTAGGCGCAGGATCGACGAGGCGGCCGAGGCCGGTCGTCGTCAGGAACAGGCCGTCGACCGACCCGCGCGGCACGACCTTGGTGTCGCCGGCAACGATCCTGACGCCGCACCGTTTCGCGGCACTCGCCATGCTCTCCAATACGCGATGGAGTACGCTGAGCGGGAGACCTTCCTCGAGTACCATCGACAAGGTGAGCCAAAGCGGTTGCGCCCCCCGCACCGCCAAGTCGTTGATCGTGCCGTAGACGGCCAGCGATCCGATGTCGCCTCCCGGAAAGAACAACGGAGAAACCACGAAGGCGTCGGTCGTCAGGACCGGCAGGCCGTTAATCGGCGGCAGAACGACGGCGTCGTCCGGCGGGAGGGAAGGATCGTGCCCGAGACGGGGCAGAATATGCTCCGCCAGTAATCGCCGCATCAGCCCGCCCCCTTCGCCATGGGCCAAGAGCACACGGTCGTCGGGTTCATTCGGAAGCGGGCACTCGAGCGGCATGCGAGGCATCACCGGGAGGTAATCTCGACAAGCTGAGGGCCGGCATCCGGCCGATGATGGAAGTACGCGGCGCACGCTCCTTCGCTGCTGACCATCGGCGCTCCCAGCGGTCGGTCGGGCGTACACTCGCGGCCGAATGCGGGGCATTGATGCGGTTTGATTCGCCCGCTGAGCACCTCGCCGCTCCGGCAGACGCTTGACTCGGCGGCCGCGGGTGTGAAGATTTCAAAACGATGCTCGGCATCGAACCGCCGCCAAGCATCCCGAAGTCGCAAACCGCCGCCGGGCATTTTTCCCAGTCCGCGCCACTCGCGATCGCACGGTTCGTACACCTGTTCGAGGACGCGTACGGCGTGCCGGTTCCCCTCTGATCGCGCGCTACGGCCGTAGCGGTTCTCCACGGCGGCGCGGCCGGTTTCCAGTTGCTCTACGCAAGCCAGAATGCCGGCGGCCAAATCGATCGGCTCAAAGCCGGTCACCACGATTGGAACTCGATAGCGCCGACAAAGATCGGCGTAGGATTCATAGCCGACCACCGTTGCCACATGCCCCGCCGCGAGGAACGACTCGACGCGATTATCCGGGGCCGCCAGGATCGCCTCCATCGCCGGTTGTACGCGAACATGGGCGGAGAGGAGCGAAAAGTTGCGGATTCCCCGTCGATTCGCGTGCAGCACGGCCAAGGCCGTCGCCGGCGCGGTCGTTTCGAAGCCGACGGCGAAAAACACAAATTCATCGTCCGGGTTCTTCTCGGCGAGCGCGACGGCGTCGAGCGGCGAATACACGGCGCGGACTCGGGCCCCGGTCGCCCGCGCTCCGACCAGGCTTTCGCCGCTCCCGGGAACGCGGAGCATGTCGCCGAACGTCGTCACGATGACGTTTGGCCGCCGGGCCAGCTCGATAGCCCGATCGATCAACGACGCGCTCGTCACGCAAACCGGGCAGCCCGGCCCGTGCACGAGTTCGACGACGTCGGAAAGGGCCGCGTCGATTCCTGATCGCAACAGGCCGTGGGTTTGTCCTCCGCAGATCTCCATAATTGTTCGGCGCCGCGTCGTGCGGCGGCGGATCGCCTCGAGCAGGCGATCGACGACGGATGCGTCCCGAAATTCGTCGACGTATTTCACGATTCGTCCTCCGCCGGAGATGTCGCTTCACCGGCGCGGCGGAGTTCGGCGAGGAGCCGCTCGGCCTCGTCGGCGTCGAGGCGACTGATGGCGATCCCGGCGTGAACGACGACGTAGTCGCCGACCTCGGCCTCGGGAACGCAGGCCAAGTGAATCTCGCGGCGGATGCCGCCGAACTCGACCCAACCGCGGGCCAACAACGGATCGCGATCGAGCCATTCGCTCAAGCGACCGGGAACGCCGAGGCACATGGGTTATTCCTTTCGGCCCGATGAGGAGCGAGCCGCGGCCACCGCGAGTTGTCCGGCCGCCAAGCCTCCGTCTCCCGGTGGAACGGCAATTGGCCGAAGCCAACCGGCCCCGCGATCGGCGAGCCGCTCGGCAAGCAATTCACCGAGCACCCGGTTTTGAAACACGCCGCCGGCGGTGACCAGCGGCAGGTCGGCGTGGACCGACGCGATGTCGGCCGCCAGATCGGCCACTGCCCGGTGAAACCGCATGGCAGTCGCCCCGGGCGGGTCGCCGCGGCGGACATCGGCGATGACCTCGCGAACGACCGGCCGCCAGTCGATGTCGCCGTCGGGGCTCGTAGCGGCGAAAGAGTAGCCGCCCCGGGCGTCGCCGTCGCAAGCCTCTTCCAGCAACATCGCCGGCCGACCTTCGTCGCCGGCGGTCGATAGCCCGAGTATCAGCGCGGCCACGCCGTCGAACAGGCGTCCCATGCTTGAAGTCGCGTGCGATAAGCCGGGTCGACCGGCAATCTCCACGCAAGCTCGAATCTGGTCGGTCGGTACGCCGTCCCACTGCCTGCCGGCCGCTTCCGCGGGGCCGAGGGCTTCGCGGACGAGTTCGACGGCGACCCGCCAGGGCTCGCGGATCGCCTGGTCGCCGCCGACCAATGAAAAGGGACGCAGTCGCGCGATGCGCCGATAGTCGCTCATCGTCGCACGCAAACATTCGCCGCCCCAGACGGTCCCATCGTCGCCGTAGCCGGTGCCGTCCCAGGCCAAGCCGATGGCCTCGCGATCGAACAGGCCGTGTTCCAGTAGTACGGCCGCAACGTGCGCGTGGTGGTGCCCGACCGCCTGGCGTCGACGGAACTGCCGGGCCCAACCGGTCGTGAAGTAGTCGGGATGCCGATCGTGAACGATCTCGGCGGATTCCGGCAACACGCCGTACAGTTCGGCGAACGATTTGAGCTGTTCGACCCAGCGTTCGCAGGCCGCGACGCCGGAAAGGTCGCCGACGTGCGGACCAAGGACGGCCTGCGAGCCGTTCCAGAGCGCGATCGCTCCCTTTTGATCGCCCCCCAGCGCGATGAGCGGCCCTTCGGAGAACTCCGGTCGGATCGACAGAACATGTGGGGCGTAACCGCGAGCGAGGCGTAGAAAACAAGGCTCGCCTGCAATCACGCGTACGACGGAGTCGTCGATCGGACGGATGATCGGGCGATCGTGGTGAAGCCATAGGTCGGCGACGCCGCGCAGCTGCTCTTCGGCGTCACGCTCGTCGTAAGCGATGGGTTCTCCTTCCAGGTTGCCGCTCGTGCAGACGAGCGGACGGCGGGCTCCGTCGCACAGCAAGGCGTGCAGGGGCGTCGTCGGCAGCATCAAACCGACGGTTTGGAAGCCGGGCGCGACCTCGGCCGCCAGGAGAGCGTCGGGTCGAGAGCGAACGACGACGATCGGTCCGGCCGGATCGAGAAGCAATCGGCGCTCGGCCGCATCGAGCCGGGCAACGCGTTCGGCTTCGTCGATCGAGCCGACGAGAATGGCCAACGGTTTCGTTGGTCGCCGCTTGTGGAGGCGAAGTCGTCGAACGGCTTCCGGCGAACAGGCGTCGACGAGCAGTTGGTAGCCGCCGAGGCCCTTGAGGGCGACGATCCGGCCGTCGCGCAGTGCCTTCGCCGCGGACGGCAAGGCTTCATCCGGCGCGACGGTTCGCCCCGATTTGTCCACGAGCCGAACCCGGGGGCCGCACTCGGGGCACGCATTGATCTGGGCGTGAAACCGGCGATCAGCGGGGGTTTGGTATTCGCGGTCGCAGGCAGGGCAGGGAGTGAAGCGGCGCATCGCGGTCGCCGGGCGATCATAGGGCATCGTTCGGATGATCGAGTATCGCGGCCCGCACGCCGTGCAGCTTGTGAAGGCGTAGTCGTGACGTCGGTCTCCATCGGCGCGACCTTCCGCCAGGCAGGCCGGACAAACGGCGAGGTCCGGCGGGACGGCCGCCGCGCCTGTCCCGTGATCGCATCCCGAGGCGATGCGAAATTCTTGCCGGCCTTTAG
>Ga0163153_10004893_pt1 | contig 16364 bp, 16 predicted proteins | sample OliLakLV19MP6IB1_FD_148629 | JGI IMG/M metagenome (GOLD analysis project Ga0163153, IMG submission 148629) | Freshwater microbial mat bacterial communities from Lake Vanda, McMurdo Dry Valleys, Antarctica - Oligotrophic Lake LV.19.MP6.IB-1 | ecosystem: Environmental > Aquatic > Freshwater >... | reverse complement strand
CGCGATAGCGAACGTCCGAAAGAGCGCTAATCGGCTCTCATAGCAGGTGATCGGACATACGTTTAGTTTGGGATTAATCTCCGGCGCTGTCTTTATGACTCGCACCGAATCCAATCCGCCGCTTGGGTGGATCCGGGGGAAGCTGTTTCAAGTTGTCGATTTCCTCAGCCAGGATGTTGATCACAGAGGCGTGCTGGTCCTGGCTCGCTTCAATTTTTTCCATTCGAGCGGCCAAATCCTTATGGGTAGCGAGGATGGCCGGCGCCGTGACAGGCCCTCCATCAATCCCCGGCGGCGGGCGACGGCGCCGGGCGGTCCTGAGAGGCGGGCTTGCCCCGGAGGGAGGCGTAGGCGGCGCGCAGTTTCTCGGCGACGTCATAGCCAATCGGCACCACAAGCAGAGTCAAAATCAGACAAAGAGTCTGGCCGCCGATGATCGTCACGGCAATCGCCGAACGCTGCGAAGCGCCCGCACCGGTGCCGATAGCCGTCGGAATCAGCCCCGCGATGATTGAGAACGTCGTCATCAAGATAGGCCGCAACCGAACGCGGTTGGCTTCGATAATTGCATCGCGCAGGGGCATCCCCTTTCCGCGCAAATGATTCATGTAGTCGATCTGCAGAATCCCGTTCTTCTTCACAATGCCCAGCAGCAACAGCACGCCGAGAGCGCTGAACAGGTTCAGCGAACGCCCGGTCACGATCAGCGACAGCAGCGCGAAAGGAATGGAAAGCGGCAGCGTCGTCAGGATGATGAACGGATGGATCAGGCTCTCAAACTGCGCGGCCAGCACCATGTACATGAAGATACTCGCCAGCCCGATGGCGAGCAGCATGTTGTTGGTGGTCTCTTCCAATACCTTAACCTGACCGGAGAATCGCACCGAATAGCCGGGCGGCAGTTCGATGCCGTCCAGGACGCGCTGAGCGGCGACGGCAGCTTCATTCAACGACGACGTATTGGACACATTGCCGTAAATAGCAACGCCGAATTGACGGGCGAACCGGTCGATACGGCTCGGTCCCAGGCCGTGTTCGAGCTTCGCGATGGAATCGAGCCGAATCAGGCCGCGCGTGGCGCTGGGGACGAGCAGCCGGCCGAGCACTTCGGGACTGTCGCGCTGATCGTTGAGCAATCGCATCATCACCGGGTACTGCTCGGAGCCTTCCTTAAACGTGGAAATCTGATCCTCGCCCGACATCAACAGGCGAACGGCGCCGGCGATATCGGCCACGCGGACTCCCAGGTCCGAAGCCAACTGGCGATCGATATTGACTTGTAATTCGGGGTTGTTCAGATTCAGATTCACCTTGATGTCGGTGATGGACGGCTCCTTCATCAACGCTTCGTTGATCTCCTTACCGTAACGAACCAGCGTGCGCATATCGGGCCCCAGGAGCATGGCGCGAATAGGCGCGAAAGTGTCGCGGCCGCCCAGGACGTTGGGGAAGTTCACGCGCGGGCGGGCGTACGCGAATTCGATCGAAGCGGCACGAATCTTGTTGCCCATTTCGAGAATGGGAGCGCGCGTTTCCGGCGGATCGAGCAGCACGGTAACAAAAGCCATGGTCACGCGCTCAATGCCCATCGTCGAGGACGCGGGAACGACCGCGCGCACGCCGGGGATTTTGGAGTAATTGGCCGACAGCGCTTTGGCGACACGCTCGGTGGCGGCAAGCGAAGAGCCTTCAGGCATTTCAACGAAGACGCCAAGTTCGCTCTGATCTTCCTGGGGCATCCAGTCGCGCCCAATCATTTTGTACAACGGGAAAGTGGAATAGAAAACCACGCCGCAAATGCCGATAAGAACCCAGCGATGATCCAGCGACCAGCCCAAAATTTTGGTGTAGGGCTTATCGAATATCGAGTATTGGTGGTCATGCTTATCGGCTTTTTTCGGGCCGGGTTTGCGTTTTAACAAGCGCGAACTCAACGCCGGTGTCAGCGTAAACGCGACGAGCATGGAGATAAGAATGGCGATCGACATCGTCCAGCCGAACTGGTTCAGATACCTCCGCGCGTAGCCGCTGATAAAGGCGATAGGGACGAAGATGATGACCAGCGAAAGCGTCGTGGCGATGACGGCCAGAGAGATTTCCTGCGTCGCCTCAATGGCGGCCTGGACCGGCGTAACGTCGAATTCGTCGAGATGCCTGTAGATGTTCTCGATGACAATGATGGCGTCGTCGATAACAATGCCGACGGCCAGCGTTAGCCCCAGCAGCGTCATCGAGTTCAACGTGTAATCGAGCAATCGCAGGATAGTGAATGTCGCCAGAATCGATGTGGGAATGGCGATGAAGCTGATGAGCACCGTTCGCCAGTCGCGGATGAATAGGAATACGATAAAACCGGCGAGGAAGCTGCCCAGGACGAGATGCTCCTCCAGCGCTTCGACAGATTTTCTAATGTAAGTGGCTTGCTCTTTAACCAACGATATCGTGACACCCGGTGGAAGAGTCTTGTTGACTTCCTCCAGCCGTTTCAGAATTTGGTCGACGACCTTAACGGTATTCGTCCCGATCTGACGGCGGATTTCAAGCGTGACGGCGGGTTGGCCCTGATACATGGCGAAGCTGCGCCGCTCGGCAAAGGAGTCTTCGGCGTAGCCGACATCACGGACGCGAATAGGCGCGCCGCCCACGTTTTTGACGATAATAGCGCCGAACTCGGCGACGTGCTCCAGCCGCCCCATGGTGCGAACGCCCATTTCGGAAGAGCCGCGAACAATTCGGCCGCCTGGTGTTTCGACGTTCTCCGTGCGCAGCGCGCGTTCCACTTCCTGCGCACTAAGGTTGTACGCGTTCATCTTGTCGATATCGAGGAAGACATTGATCTGCCGGAGTTGCCCGCCGATGACGTCCATCGCGCCAACGCCGTCAATCGTTTCCAGCGAGCGGCGGACCTGCTTATCGGCGACTTCGGTCAACTCCCGCACCGGACGCTGGCCGTGAACGGCTAGCGTCACGATGGCGTCATTGTCTGGATCGGACTTGGCGACTGTGGGAGGGAGAACATTGGGCGGCAGTTTGCGCATGGCCGCGGAGACCTTTTCGCGGACATCCTCGGTGGCCGCGCCGATTTCCCGTTCCAGCACGAAAGTGACGATCAGCGCCGCGCCGCCTTCGCTCACCATGGCCCGGATTTCTTCAATGCCGCTGACGGACGCGACCGTTTCTTCCAGCGGCAAAACGATCTGTGAAACAACCTCTTCCGGACTCGCGCCGGGCAGCCGCACGCGGACGTAGACGGTAGCCGGGTCCGTGCGGGGGAACAGATCGACGCCCAGGGTCAAGAAAGCTGAAAACGCCCAGCGTAACCAGGAACATCACCAGCATGAATGCGAAGACCGGACGGCGTACGCAGATTTCAGAAAGGGACACGAATGGCGCTCCTAAGACTAAAGCTTAATGTAAAGGATGACCGTCTGTCGCGGCAGGTTACCCGCCCCCTCGCGGCGGAGCTTAGATAAACTGGAAATTCATGTCGAAGACAGCTTTTCTGTTCCCTGGACAGGGCTCGCAGTACGCGGGCATGGGGAAAACGCTTTACGAGACCCACGCGGCGGCCAGGGCCGTGTTCGATTCCGCTGACGAAGCGCTGGGGTTTCCGCTGTCGCAACTCTGCTTTGCGGGACCCGCTGAGGAGTTGAAGAAAACGGAGAACACCCAGCCGGCGCTGTTGACGGTTTCCATCGCGGCGTGGGCTGTTCTCTCCGAACAAGGGTATCATCCCGGCTTTGTCGCGGGCCATAGTCTGGGCGAATATTCGGCGCTGGTGGCGGCGGGCGCGCTGCCATTCGCCGTCGCCGTGCGGCTGGTCCGCCAGCGCGGCCAGTATATGCAAGCGGCGGTTCCTCCCGGCGTGGGAGCGATGGCCGCGTTGTTGAAACTGCCGGAAGGGAAGCTGGACGAAATTTTGGCCGCGGCGGCGGAAGGCGAAATCGTCACTGCCGCGAATCTGAACTCTCCGGACCAGATCGTGATCGCGGGCCATGCCGGAGCGGTCGCTCGCGCCATGGAATTAGCGAAAGCCGCCGGCGCCAGGCGTGCCATTGCCCTTCCTGTGAGTGCGCCTTTTCACTGTCCCTTGATGCGGCCCGCGCAGGAGTTTTTGCGCACCGATCTGGACGCCGCGCCATTTACCGAGCTGCGGATTCCGATGGTCAACAACTGGCAGGCGCGTTTGGTGACGACGGCCGGGGAGGCGCGCGAAGGGCTCTATCGACAGGTGCCGAATCCCGTTCGATGGGAGGAGTCGATGCGGCTGTTAATCGCCGCGGGCGTGACGCAGTGGGTGGAAGTGGGAGCGGGAGCCGTGTTGACGGGGTTGTTGCGAAACATCGACCCGGCACAGAACTGCCAGAAGTTCGGTGAGGCCGCCGATAAGGTTACGATTTGATGCGAATCTCCGTCGACGCATCCCCGTTGTTGCTGCGCAGTGCGGGGGTCAAGAACTATCTGTACTACTGGATCCATGCTTTGCGGCGGACCGCCGGCGGGAATAACGTTGAGGCCTATCCGTTCATTGGAAAACTGGGCGAGTTGACGCATGAATCGTCGGTGATGAATCTGATGCATACCGTGCCGCGGATCGCTTGGCTGTTGGCTGCCAACCGGTTTGCGGCGCCGCGGCGCATGGCCACCGGGGATGCGAGTCTTTTCCACGTTACCAATCAGGTTCACAGCGGCGTGAAGGGCAAAGCGCTGACGGCCACAGTCCACGATATGACCTGCTGGTTGATGCCGGAGTTTCACACGCCGGGCAATATTATTGCCGATAAGCGTTTCGCGGAACGCATTCTGACGCGGGCGGATGGCCTGATCGCCGTGAGTGAGAACTCCCGCCAGGATGCGATACGGTTATTGAATCTGAATCCGGACAAGATTGTGGCAATCCATTCCGGCGTTCCGGATGATTATTTTCAGGTTACGGACGCCGACGCCGCTCGGGTGCGGACGCAACTCAAATTGTCCAAGCCATTCATTTTGCATATCGGTACCATTGAACCGCGGAAAAATCTGGACGCGTTGTTGGACGCGTATTTGCTGCTTTCGCCATCCGTGCGGGAGTCGGTGGATCTCGTGTTCGCCGGACCTATGGGGTGGGCTGCGGGTACCACCTCCCAACGTATCCTGTCGGGACTCCCGGGCGTTCGCTATTTAGGCTATGTGCCGGAACCCGATTTGCCAGCGCTGACTCGTGCGGCCGCTGTATTCGCCTATCCGTCTTTGTATGAGGGATTTGGGTTTCCAGTGGCGCAGGCTATGGCCGCCGGCGTACCGGTATTGACCTCAAACAACTCGTGCCTGCCGGAAGTTACCGGCGCCGGGGCGGTGCATGTAGACTCCCGCAGCCCCTCGGAGATTCGCGCCGGGTTGGACCGGTTGTTGCTGTCGCCGGACACAGCAGCGGCAGTGGCGGCGGCGGGACGATTGAAAGCCGAAGATTACCGTTGGGACCGCTGCGCCGCGCGATCCTGGCAGTTCTTCCAGCAGTTTGCGTGAATGAACGGACCCAGCGCCTGGATTCGATCGACTTGCTCCGCGGAGTGGTCATTCTGCTGATGGCGCTCGACCATACGCGGGATTTTTTCGGAGATTTGTCGGTTGATCCGATGGACCCGGCGAAGACTTGGCCCGCGTTATTCCTAACGCGGTGGATTTCGCACTTCTGCGCGCCGGTGTTCGTGTTTCTGGCGGGGACGAGCGCGTGGCTCCAGGCACGGCGGAAATCGCTGGCGGAGTTGAGCTACCTTCTCATCACGCGGGGATTGTGGCTGGTTTTCCTGGAGTTGACCTGGGTGCGATGCATGGGTTGGTTTTTCAACTTCAACTATCGCTTCAGCGTGGGTCAGGTGATTTGGGCCATCGGCTGGTCCATGGTGGCGTTAGGCGTGGCGGTGCGCTTCCGATTGCCGCCGCGAGCGGTGGGATTGATCGGCGTGGCGGTAATTTTTCTACACAATCTGACCGACGCGTGGCGAGCCGAGCAGTTCGGTCCATTTTGGTGGTTATGGCGAATTCTGCACGACCGCAAGAACATGGAGATTGCTCCGGGTTATATTTTCTTCCCGCAGTATCCGTTGCTGCCGTGGATGGCGATTCTCTTTGCCGGCTATGGTTTCGGCTTGGTTTATGCGATGGAGGATGAGCGGCGGCGGCGAGTGATTGCGTGGTTAGGTTTGGGAGCGTCGGCTTTATTCGTGCTGCTGCGGGCGGGCAATTTTTACGGGGATCCCCGTCCGTGGACGGGCGGAGTGTACTCTTTCCTGAATGGCGCGAAGTATCCGCCGTCCCTGTTGTTCATTTTGATGACTATGGGTCCGGCATTGCTTTTCCTGAGCCGGTTGCCGGACACTATTTCCGGTGGTTGGCGGCACATCGTCATGTTTGGGCGCGTCCCCCTTTTCTTCTACTTAATCCATTTACCGCTAATCCACGGCGCCGCGGTGGTCTATGCGCTTGCCGTCTATGGACACGCCGATTGGCTGACCGATGCGCCAGGGTGGGGCCGAATGCCGAGACCGGCTGATTTCGGATTCGCATTGCCCGGTGTTTATGGCATTTGGCTATCCGTTTTGGCGTTCACTTACCCGCTGTGTGCCTGGTTCACGAAGAAAAAAAGGACCAGCAGCGCCGTCTGGGTGCGGTATTTCTAATAGGGTGACCCGAGTAATTACCTCTTTGGACGAGTTGCAGTCGCTGGCTGGAGGAGCGACAGTGGCCAGTAGCTCCTGGATCGAAGTTGAACAGCCGCTGATTGATTCCTTCGCCGCAATCAGCGGAGACCGCCAATGGATTCATGTAGATGCGGAGCGCGCTCGGAGCGAGAGTCCGTGGGGTACTACTATCGCCCACGGGTTCTTAACGCTATCGCTGCTTTCTCGAATGGCGGCGGAAGCGGTTTCGCTTCAACTGGGCCAATCGGCCTCTATCAACTACGGGTTAAACAAAGTGCGGTTTCCAGCGCCAGTTCCCGCTGGTAGCCGTATCCGGGGGCACTTCGCGCTGATGGGATGCGGAGCACGTCCGGGAGGGGTCGAAGTTGTATGGCAGGTGACCGTCGAGGCCGAAGAACAGGCGAAGCCGGTGTGTGTGGCCGAGTGGGTCCTGCGTTTAGTAACGAATAATGATGTGTGAATACCCCTGCGCGTGGGGGTACTAGTACCCCTAAAAGACCTTAAGCCCCACCACCGCAGAGCTATATGCCATACAGGTAATTTATGTACAACTGTAAACGCACCACAAAATACAACCTCCGCCTGCTATCAGGGGAGAATCGTGAAAAGAGTTCTGCCATGAACACTGGTTATTATCCGGAAGACTGCGACACAACAGGATCGGAGTGCCTGCAATGTGTGCGGCGAACGGCGGAGGCCATCACGGCGCTGATGGGGACGCCGACTGCGAAATCGGCGAGCGGGATCTTTCAGCGGATGTACAGTCACGGCGCTTGCCGGCAAATGGAACATTCATTTGTATGGGCGTGCGGGGTGGAGCCGGCTGCCGCGTTAATTGGGGTGGGAAATCTAGTGCAGATTGCCGCGGTAGTTGTCGCCGCTTAGAGGGCAATATTGCGGAAATTGAAACCTGGAGGCTGTTGCCGGCGTAACACTGTGTGAGGAGATGTACAAAATGTTATCCACAGCGATGGCGGTTCCCGAATTTACAGGTTCCCTCCACCTGACTAAGAAGGAATCGGAATTGTTGCAAATGCTCCGCGAGCACGCTGGCCAGTGCCTGTCTCGCGAGTATCTGTTGAGTACGATTTGGGGGTACACGGGCGGAGTGCGTACACGCACGCTGGACGTGCATATACAGCGCCTTCGCCGGAAAGTGAAGCTGTTCAATTTGGGCGGTGAGATCCAAACGATCCTGCGCCACGGCTATTGCTGGGTAACCCGCACCTCTTAACCCTGCGGAAAAGTGGTGCTTGGCACCACTTTTCCACAGATAGCGGACAGTTTTCCACAGGCTATTAACAGCATTTCGCACGCTGGTATTTCGCTTTAAAATGCACGGATTGAAATCTGCGGTACTCTTCGGGCGAGTTCGGGCAGGCGTGAATTTTCAAGTGGCGGTCATAAGCGTTCTGGTCGGCCAACTCGCGAAGTATCGCGAGAACTACGCTGGTGAAGAGGCGGAGTGTTTTCACTTATATTTCCTCCGGCGTAAGCGTGCTTTGAACGAATGGCGTCTCCGTGCTGCGCGGTTGCCGCGAACCGTTCAAGAGTCCAATCCACTGCCGGACTGAGTCGATCAAAATAGTCGACACCAGCACTAGGAACAGGCCGCAGAGAAACGCGTCGAGATAGTTGTTAAAAATGAGAGTCCTTGTCGCATCGGTTTGCACGGCTAATTTTTCCAGCCCTTCCGCGGCGGAGATAAAACCGATACGCGGCTGAGCGGAGAAAATCTTCATCAGCGCCGAGGTGAAAGTCACCGTGACAAGCCACGCCATCGGCAGTAGCGGAATCCATATATATTTCGCGCCGTGCATTTTGACGAGGACCGTAGTACAGAGGCAGAGCGCAATGATCGCCAGCAGTTGATTGGCTATGCCAAACAGCGGCCAAAGCGAGTTAATTCCGCCCAGTGGGTCGATGACGCCCTGATACAGAAAGAAGCCCCATGCCAGGACGACGGCAGCGGAGGAACCGACCACGCCTGGCATCCAACTTGTCCGCCCCAGTGGCTTGTAGAAATGTCCCATCAAATCCTGAAGCATGAATCGGCCGACGCGCGTGCCCGCGTCGATTATCGTAAGGATAAACAAAGCTTCGAACATGATGGCGAAGTGATACCAGAACGCGAGCAGCCGCTCCCCTCCGCCGCTTTTTGAGAATATATGGGCCATGCCGAGCGCGAGCGACGGAGCGCCGCCCGTACGGTAGAACAACGTCTCTTCGCCAACGGATTTGGCGAGCGCCGCCATCTGCGCGGCGGTGACTGGGAAGCCCCAGGCGCTAATCGTCTGGACTGCGGCTTCGGCCGTCGCGCCAACGACGCCGGCGGGAGAGTTGACGGCAAAATAGACGCCAGGGTCAAGCACGCAGGCGCTGATGATCGCCATAATCGCTACGAAGCTTTCCAGGAGCATGGAACCGTAGCCGACGGGCAGCGCGTGGGATTCCCTGGCGATCATTTTCGGCGTCGTGCCAGACGAGATCAGCGAATGGAAACCGCTGATGGCGCCACAGGCAATCGTGATGAAGCAGAAAGGGAAAACGTTTCCGGCGAAGACGGGGCCGGTGCCGTCGATGAAGCGGGTTAGCGCGGGCATCTGGAGTTGGGGTTGAACAAACAGGATGCCGATACCGAGCATAATTACCACGCCGAGCTTGACGAAAGTGCTCAAGTAGTCCCGCGGCGCGAGCAGCAGCCAGACGGGCAGCGCGCTGGCGGCGAAGCCGTAGACGATGACGCACAGCGCCAGCGTGACGCCGGACAGCGTGAACCAAGGAGCCCAGACGGCCGATTGCGCCACCCATTCGCCGGCGAAGATGGAGCCGATAACGAGGCCAAAGCCGATAACGGAAATTTCGAGCACTTTGCCGGGACGGAAGTAGCGCAGATAGAGCCCCATGAAAACGGCGATGGGCATGGTGGCGGCGATAGTGAAAGTACCCCAGGGGGAGCCCTTCAATGCGTTAACGACGACCAGCGCGACGACGGCCAGCAGGATGATCATGATGAGCAGCACCGTGACCAGCGCCGTGAAACCGCCGACCCGGCCGATCTCCTCGCGCGCCATCTGGCCCAGCGATTTGCCGTCTCTTCGTATCGAACAAAAGAGAATCACGAAATCCTGGACACAGCCGCCCAGCACGGCGCCAATGATGATCCAGAGTGTGCCGGGGAGGTATCCGAATTGGGCGGCCAGTGTCGGCCCAACCAGGGGCCCCGGGCCGGCGATAGCCGCAAAATGGTGGCCGAAGACGATCCATTTATTGGTCGGTTCGTAATCGTGGCCATTGCGGAGACGCTCGGCGGGGGTGGCGCGGTTGTCGTCCAGCGCCATCACCGTGACGGCAATCCAGGACGCGTAGACGCGATACGCGAAAATGTAGATGCATACCGAGGCGACGACCAGCCACATACTGTTGACTGGTTCGCCCCGGTTGATGGCGATGCCCGCGAGGACGACCGCGCCGATGATTCCGAATCCCGCTGAAATGAGGTGACGCATTCGTAGTGCCAGAATTCTGAATTGTAACCGTTACGGCGGCGGTCCGCCTAGCGGCGAGCGAAGTTTTGAAACGTTCGGGGGGTCGAAGACACGATACAGTAACGAACTCTATGTTCCAACTTAATCGCGTTTCCCATTCCATTCCCCGGCTATTGTCAGGCCTCGTCCTGTTGACCGTGGCGGCGCCATTAGCCGCCCAGATGACGCCGGAGCAACGGCTCTTCGATTTCCAGGCGGTTTCCACCCTTTATGCGAAGCGCTACGCGCCCGCCAATTGGAAGCAGCAATCCATCGGCGTGAACATATTCGAGGTAAAGCCCTGGGCGGATCGCGTCCGCGCGGCGAAGAGCGACATCGAATATTTCGAGATTATGTCGAAGTTCGTCGCCACTTTTCGCGACGGTCATACCGGATATTCCACGCCGTCCCGATTTCTGGCGGACTTGGGCGTCTACGTCGATATATATGACGGCAAAGTGTTGATTGAGCAGATTGTGAGATCGCGGGTTCCGGTTGCCCGGTATCCGTTCGAGGTGGGCGATGAACTGGTATCCCTGGACGGCAAGCCAGTGGAGGAGTTGATCGCCGAGCTGGCTTCGCAGCAGAGCAATTCCAATCCGCGCGCAACGCGGCGCGCCGCCGCCGATGGCATCACGTTTCGAAGGCAGTTGGAGTATCCGCGGGCGGCGGAACTTCCGGACGAGTCGGCAATCGTCGTGCGGCGGGCCTCAGGTGATTTGGAGACATTCACGTTGGCCTGGAGGAAGACAGGATCGCCTCTCACAAATGTAGGTCCTATTCCCACTCCGGTTTTTGGACGGCCAGCGGACGGGAAGAACGCGGCGAGTAATTTCGATCCGCTCCGGTTGTTGAATGAACTGCACGATTGGTCCGTCCCCGCCGACCGGTTCCTGGGACGGCGGCGCGTAGTTGAAAGCGAAAACGAAGAGCCCGTGGAGCGCAGCTATGTGACTGGCTGGGGCGTTCGAAACCCTTACTTCAACATGCCGCCGGGCTTTCAACTTCGCCTGGGGCGGGTGGCCGCGGATCCGTTCTACAGCGGCGTTTATCAATCCGGGGTCAATCGCATCGGGTACCTGCGGATTCCGAATTTCGGTCCGGCGCTCCCGGCCCAGACGGCGCTGGCGATTCTGGATGCGGAGATCGCGTTCTTCCGCGCCAATACCGACGGCCTGGTGGTGGACATTTCGCGCAATACGGGCGGCGGCTGCATTGGCCTCGACTATGCGGCGCGGCTGATTCCCAATAAGTTTTGGTTCTTTGGCGAGCAGTTACGGCCGACACAGAGCCTGGTTTCAACATACGATTTGTATCTGGACAATGCTCGCGCACTTGGCGCCGACCAATGGGTCATCGACACATACTCGACGATTCTGGCGGAGTTGAAGGCGTCGCAAAAGGAGAACCGCGCCATGACCGGAGCCTTTCCAGCCTGCACTTCTACACAGATTTCTCCGTTCTTTCGTCCGGCAACTTTTGAAAATGAACCGTTCACGGCTCCGAATGGTCAAGTGCTGGCATATGAGAAGCCCATCATTTTTCTGGCCGACGAATTTAGCGTTTCATTCGGCGATATTTTCCCGGCGATGATGCAGGACAACCAACGCGGTCCGATCGTTGGAATGCGGACGGCCGGATGGGGCGGGTCGATCTCTGGCTGGCCGGCCGGCTACTTTGCGGAAGCCACCGCCACGAATACGAATTCCCTCGTGCTGCGGAGGCAGGATATCGTTTCACCGGACATGCCCACGGCTCCCTACATTGAAAATATCGGCGTCATTCCGGACATTCAACTTGACTACATGACGAAGGAAAACCTGCTCACGCGCGGCGCGCCGTTCGTGGCCGAGTTCACCCGTATCATGAACGAAGAAATAGCTAAGAAGAAGTAGCGGAAGTTGTTAATCGCACCGCGGCGCGTGCATCGGCTCCGTCGATGCGGCGCGGCGGGCGGGAATCCAGCATGCGGCCAGCGCGGCGGCGGCCAGTAAGGCGGGGACGCCTTGCTCCATGGTTCGCGCCGCGGCGATGCCGATGCCGGCGGCGATGCCGATGCCGACGATCCATGCACCCTGCCGGAGGAAGAGGCCGAAGATGGAGCCGGGCGCGGCGCCGATGGCCATGCGGATACCGATTTCCTTCTTGCGGCGGCTGACGGAATACGACATGGTGCCATAGAGGACGACCAGGGTAGCGTGAGTCCGATGAGGCCCAAGGGAAGCGACGGTCTTCACGAGCAGGCGGAGGATGCCGGCTGTGCGATGTTCGTGGTAGTCGGCCATGGCGCCGACGGCCGATAGAGGGAGGTTGCGGTCGAGTGAGCCGACCGTCTCGCGGACCGGCGCCGCCAGAGTGGCGGGGTCCATGCCGGTGTGCGCCAGAAGCACCAGGCGGCCTTGGCGTTGTTCCTGACGGGTGGCGACGTATATAGCGGCGAGGGAGCCTTCGCCGAAAAATATGTACTTGGTGTTGCGGGCGACACCGATGACCTGATACTCGTCGCAGCTCTTTTTGAAGCGCTTGCCGACAGCGGACTGGCCCGGCCAATACAACTTCGCGAGAGTCTCATTGACCACGGCGACTTTAGGCGTGGAAAGCGTATCGGATTTATGGGGTTGATCTTTCGCGCCAAACGATGTGTTACTGGATGCGGAGCGCGGCGGGGTTGTTGGAACCGCTGTGGGCAAGGATGAACGGCAAAGTGCTGGAGTCGACGGTGATTCACACCGATGATACGCCGGGTAAATGTATTGGATCGAAGGTTGTCACGAACAAGAAAAGGCCGGACCTGGACATACATCGGAGACCCGACCTGGCCTTACACCGTATATGACTACACGCCGTCGCCAAGACGCGATGGACGCAAGAGTTTCTGGGCGACCATGCCGGATTCCTGCAAGGCCGATGCCTATGCGGGCTACAACTGTTTGTATGGACCGGAGGGGGCCACCGAGGGCCTGCTGGGCGCATTGCCGGCGCAAGTTCTTTGAGGCGCGCACGACGGACCCGTCGCGGGCTTACCGCGTACTGGCGATGATCCGGATTTTGTATCGGATTGAACGAACGGCGCGGAAGGCCGAACGGAAGACGTCCAGCGTGCGGAAACTGCGGCAACGCGAGGCGGTGCCGAGAGGCGCCGAAGGTATTGCCGAAGAGCCCGATTACCAAGGCGATTGGGTATGCGTTGCGGAACTGGACGGCGTTGGAAGTCTATATTGGCGACGGCCGGTTGAACATTGATAACAATGCGGCGGAACGCAGCTTGCGCGGGGTCGCGATTGGACGGCGGAACTGGACGTTCTTTGAGTCCGATCGTGGCGGCAAAACGGCGGCGGTGTTGCTCAGCTTAATCGAGACGTGCCAGCGCCATCGGATTGATCCTTTCGCTTACCTTCGCGATGTCTTTCGGCGCATTGCCACTCATAGCATCAAGCAGTTCGATGAACTACTTCCGGGGAATTGGCAACTCGGGGATTTCCGCTGAACATGGAACCACCGGACGGATACAGGAAACCTAGCACCTCACCAGTACTTCGCGCAACCCAACCGCCGAATTTGGGGCCATATGCTATCCTGCAGTCGTGCGGAAACGGACTCGTCCGCCACTGAATCGGATCCACGCGTCGCGCTAAGTGATCCTTCTAGATGTGCCTCGCGGATACCCGATGTTTCTTATATTCACTCAACTTAGTTTTTTATTTCTCACCTCGGCCGGCTGGGCGTGGTGGGTTCGTTTGCTCGTCTTCCAGGAAAGAACATTGTCTGCTCGAAGCACCTTGCTCTGCTTAGGGGCTGGATTCTGCCTGCAACTGGCGCCGCTAACGAATCTAATGTATTTGGATCTTTCGATTCGACGAACGTTCTGGATCCCGGCGATTATCGGTATAGCCGGGTTGGTTCATCGATGGGTCCGTCGCCGAACGACGCCGCGAGCTTGTCCGCGAGAGATTCGAGAACTCAGTTGGGCTGGCGGCCTATTCGCGATTGTCTTTCTGGTGCAAGGCGGCAGTCTGATTTACGCCGGTCCGTTTGACTATTACGGGTTAGCGTTCCAGGATCATGCGAGTTATGTTCTCTTAGCGCAGTGGATGCTCGATAAGCCATATTCGGTCCTCGCTGCCGGGACGGAACCGTGGCTGTTAAAGGCAATTACATCCAAGTGGCATAGGCCGGGCCAATCGGTTGCCCATGCCTACCTTGCGGCCGGAACATTTGGGGACGCCAAGGAAGCCTTCGGGACGCTTTCGACGTTTCTAGCCGCCTTGTTTGGCGTAATGACCTACCTGTTAGCCCGCTCATTGAGCATGACTCGATCCGCGGCCGCGGCCGCTGCCCTATGGGCCGCGCTTTCACTCGGCGCAACGAAAGTGCACCTCTTCGCCTTTTTCTCACAGGCTAGCGCACTCTTTGCCTTTCCGGCCTTGATGCTGGCGATTCGAACGCCCGGCGCTACGTCATGGAGGGGCATGATCCTGCCAGGAGTGTTCCTTTCCCACATATTCGTTTGCTATACGGAATTCTTCCCATTTGCGGTGCTCGTCCTTGTAGCCATTGTCGTGACCGTTCCGGCGCCAACTCGGATCGCTCGTGTAGTTCTGGCATGCGGGGCATTAGCTATCGGTGTCCTGTTGTCCCCGATGTACCTGCCTCACGTTCGGACCTTCCTGTTACGGCAAATCGAGGTGGCAGCGGTTCCTAACATTAATCTTGATGGGTTCTCCCCGTACGCCGGCACCCTGTTTGGTTGGGCGTACGAATTGATTCACTTCCCCTTTCTCCCGGCTCCATTTGCCGATCGTGTTATTGCACTGTCCGGGTATCTCCTGTTTGTCATTGCAGCCTCCGCTTTTTTTTCCAGCTCACTGAAGAGGCGTATCTGGCTTGCTGGGCTGGTTGCCGCCCCAGGGCTGGGCCTGCTCGTATTTGGCAGTTCCGCCGCGGCGCCCAAATACGCTTTTTGGAAACTACAGCTCCAATTCCAATTCATTTCGATCTTCTTGATTGTCCTCGGAATGGCGCGTCTGAACGAGGCGGTAAAGCGTAAATGGGGGCGTGACGCGAGTAAGCTGTCCTGGATGATATGTTGGGTGCCGATATCGCTCGGAATAGCCAGCGGCCTGCCGGAGCATCTCAAAGTGCTTCGATCCGATCCGCTCTTTTCGGGGCTTTCAATCGTACAGAGTCCCGAGTTGCGCAACACATTCGCGAAACTGGAAGCGAACCCGTCAACCACCTATGTAATCGCCGAACAACAACCATTGGCCAACGTGTGGCTGGCCTATCATGCGCGAAAGTCGAAAGCCTACGTAACCGCTCCGATGATTGGGGACATGATGCTGCACCCGCCCGGTTTCTGGCTTCCAGCCGTTCCTCCAGACCTTCGAAATGCCAAGGTAGTAACCGCCGCGGGAATTCAAACCGAAGCGGACGGGAAGATAATTCCTTCGATAGCCATCGAAAATCCACAGGGAATCGATGCCGACTTGACTAAAAAGTGGTACTGGATGGGGGAAACCATGGGAATTAATATCGTTCGCTCCTTTATGGATCCCCCTCAAGCTCCTTACGAACTATCTGCATTGGTGAGCCCTGGGCTCGGTCATCCGACGTTGTTGCGCCGGATTGAGTTATTCAATTCCGCCACCGGTGAGCGGAAGGAGTTTGTCGTACTCGATACCGGCCGCATCAGCATTCCCCTAAACCTGGCCGCAGGCGCGAATAAGATTACGCTGACTCTAACCGAGCCTACAACCGGTTTTTTAACAACGCCTCAGGACGGACGAAAACTGTTGGTTCGCTTCGAAGAGATTCAACTCCGCTACAGGAACTGACCGACCGCGCACCGCCTATCGCACCGGCGTCAAAGACCGCATCCACACCCTGCTCTAACAGCGCCGCATTGATGCCCCCGATAGCGATCTCAACGTACGCGTTCGACCAGCCACCTCCCTGCGCCAGGAACGAAATCCAAGTTACCCTGAGCGGCGGAGTTTCCACGCCATAGGCGTGAGCCGATCCACCTCGGAATCCTTCCGATCAGCCAAACCCGGCAGCACATCACCGAGGTACTCCCGCGCCGGAATGTCGAGCCGGCGGCACGTCTCGACCACTGAAAGAATTGCCGTAGACGCCGGGCCAGTTCCGGACCCGC
>Ga0163153_10004890_pt1 | contig 16384 bp, 11 predicted proteins | sample OliLakLV19MP6IB1_FD_148629 | JGI IMG/M metagenome (GOLD analysis project Ga0163153, IMG submission 148629) | Freshwater microbial mat bacterial communities from Lake Vanda, McMurdo Dry Valleys, Antarctica - Oligotrophic Lake LV.19.MP6.IB-1 | ecosystem: Environmental > Aquatic > Freshwater >... | reverse complement strand
GAGACCAAATGGATAGTAATCGTCCTGCTGTATCACGGGAGATTTTGTTTGCGTTACCTTAAAGTCATCGAAGTAGACTTCCATTGGTGTTGAGTTTTCGTTGCTCAGGTAAATATACACATAGCCCGGTTGGGTAATCAAAATCGGGTCGGTGTTAAATACTCGTTCATGGGCTACATCAGAGCCGGCTTCTTTAGCGGCTGTAGTGATCTGCTTAAAGCCTCCGGTGATAAACAAATAGTTGCGGTCAAAGATCAGCCAGTTGAGGTAGGCTTTGGGCGCACCATTATCATTATTGGTCTGCAACCCAATGAAGGCTGGAGGGAAGGAAGAGGTGCTGGTGGTATATGAAGCACCATCTATTACCACCCCGGCCGTATTGGCTGTTATCTGGCTCATCAGCGTAGCGAGTGCTCCTGTCCAGTTGGAGGTAACAGGGTCGGCATACTTGGCATAGACTTCCGCATTGATCACATCGCCTGGCATCACACTGATTGATTTGGCTACGCCATACTTCTCGTTGGCCGTGCCATTCAATCGCTCCGAATATCCGGTGGAGCTTCCGTTCGTTTTATCAAAGATGGTGGCGTTGATCCTTTTCGCGGTGGCAATGCGCAGAAACTGGCTTTGCTCTGCGTTCAGGTTGGCATTTTCAAGGGTAGCGGTCTCATTTATGGTTTCGTCTTTGGTTGTAAAGGTCAATCGCACGTTGCCTAAATGATCTTTGAGGTTGTATTGGTATTCGGGTGTTGCGGCATTCATGGTAATTCGCCCCTCTTCATGGTTAATAAATCTCAGGGTATCATTTTCATAAATATAAGCACTCACATAATCGGTGCGCTTTTCGACCACTCCATTTTTACTCATCTCCTGGGTAAGTTTCCTTCCAGAAGCATCATAAATGTATTGTAGTTGCTTGTCGCCCGCTTTGGTTACCAGTTCCGGCAGATTTAAAAAGTTATAGGCAATTACCGCCACCCCTTTTACTGAAACACTTTTTATTTTTCCAGCAAAGGTAGTGCCCGCAACAAGCCTGAAGTCCAGATTACTTGTACCCGCTGTAATGTTGAAAACATTAACACCCGTAGTCGCAATATTGGTACTTAAACCACTCAAATTTATGGTTACCGTACCTGCAGTACGCTCCATGTCCACCACCACCACATATGGCCTTCCTTTGGTGAGAACAACCTGTTTAATTTCAGAACTGGTTGAACCGGTAATTACCTGAATTTCATTATTGGTGAACGTGAATCGTGATCCTGCATCAATGACCGTCCAGTTTGCATTACCACTTTCAAAACTTCCATTCGTCAATGTTTCTACTCCACCTTTGTTTCGATCCCACACCAGGTTGCCGTTGGAATCATATACATAATCATCACCACTATTGGCCCCATCCAAAAAGCCTTTTGTTTTATCGCCACTATCGGCCACCTTCATCAATTGATTGCCTGATGAGTACGTGTAGGTAAGATTATCGATTACCGCACCGGCCTCCCCTTTGCGGTTCAGGTTTTTGATATTTCCATTCTGATCATAGTTAGATATGCCCTCTTCGTATTGGCCTGCGATCCATACATTTGTTGCCGCTGATGTTTTGTGTGTTCCCAGTGTGAGCCTGTTCATTTTATCATAGCTATACAAAAAACCATTCTCTTTAATAGCTCCAAGGCCAAGGTTGTTGCTCCAGGCAATGGCACTGATGTTGCCATTGAACAAACCACTATTTCCAATGCCCAGGTTAGTCTGGTTATAGGCAAGCGACATACCAAAGAGATCCCGGGCTTCACCGGCATTGGTGGCATCGTTGTAACCTACATTGATGTTGCTTTCATTGATCTTTGTTAGCCATCCACGAATGTTGTAGCGGTAATCCACACTTTGTTTGGCATCGGCCCCGGAAGACACCGTGCTGTGAAGTTTTTTATCCACGATCTGGCCTAATTCATTGTACTCGTTTTTCACCAATAATAAAGAATCTAAATTATTGAGTCTGTGCCATTGTTCCAGTAGACGACCTGCATGATCATAGACAAACCTTCGCGTCTCTAACTGCTGTAAAGACATGCCAAAGGACGTGCGAAACCCTGCTACCTCGGTGCCTGTTGTATACATGGCCACATCGGCCAGTAAGGCATTGGTTACAGCTGTGCGCTGAAGTAACAATACTCCATTTCTATAATAACGAATCTGTCCGAGCTTTCTTTCAATCCTAAACACATCTCCCGCGTTGTAAGATTGTTAAAGACGTGTAATCAATTGCTGCAGGGGCCCCCTGAGTCCATTGTATATCTGGCGCTTCAAGAAAATAGGATGATAAACTAAAATAATTTGGATCACCAAAGGATTTAGCGTTATCATATTCATAAGTCAAGGTAGATGCTATGGAGCTGCTAGCGTCATAATCAGTTATTTTTTCGATTCGCAAACCTCCAATATATTGTATGGGAATATTAGTCGTAACATCTTGCAATTCTTGAGTATAGTAGGTGACCCCTATTTGTGGTGTAATTGATGAGAATTCACTTAAAACAATCATTTTATAATTACCAGGAATTAAACCACCAAAAGCTGGAGTTGGGTAAAGTGCTTGCTCGAGAAACCAATAGTAATCGAATTGTTGGTAATTATTGACGACATAGCTATATAAATCACATCCGCTAAATGTGAAATTGTCAGCTTTAATAACGCCAGCAAAAACTTTTGCCCCTTCACCATGCAGTTGCTCATTCCAAACATAAGTAGGAGTATTTACAGTAACACGTGATGATGTTTCAGGTATAACCAAATCCACAATCTGAAATATTGCAGAGCCTGCACAGGTTTGACCAGTTTGGTAAATTCCTCCTAATAGCACCTCAGCAGTGTTTGAGTCTCCTACTTCAACAATTTGTCTATTGGTTTTAGAAGTGGTGTTATTCCGCACATGAGGCCCGTAGGTGAACTCAGTATACCCACGAGTAGGGTACTTCATTTTTATTAAGGATCCCGCTTTCACCATTTCTGGATCAGTTTCGCGATTAGCTCCTGCGCCTCTTACACAGCTTACATCTTGTATGTTAGGTATTAATGAAGCATTCCCACTACCATTATAATATCCCCAATGATCAATAGATTTACTGTAAATACTGGGTAATGCCAGGCTGGAATAAGTAAATTCGTAAGGTGGAGATACCTGCCCAACAGGGCCGTATTCAATAATTCTATCCAGCCTGAGGCGCAGGTCATTTATTTCAGATGGCTCGTCAAAATATGAATAATTAAACGAGACTTTTCTTGTTTGAATTCCGCCTGAAGTTATAAGAATGTGATCGAGCTTCTGGCCACCAAATGCCGAACTACTGTTGGAAGAAGAAAAAATAATTTCGGTCTTCTTGTATTTTATTTTACTGAGAAAAATTCTTGCTATGGAAATGGAAGCCACATCCGACTGTGTCGGACCACTCACATCTCCACATATTGTTGTAGAACCAGAACCATCCGACATGGTTGGTCCATGCACAGAATATGACATCGATTCAGGTAATGGTGTGATGGATGTTGGCATACTTGGAGTGTATTGATATTCAAAGAGAATAGTATCAATCGCATTCGGAGAAATGATTTTAGATAAATACCAACTGGACGTATAGATATATGAATCAATTGCTGAAGTATTGTTTTGATCGTCATAAAGAATACTGGTTACTTCTCTGTCATTAAAAAGATAAGTGGAACCATCCGGGCCGTTAACAGTTATGACACTTTCATTAATACAAATATTATCAAATTGTACACTAACAGGCTTATGATCTATTTGAACAATCTGCTGGTTAGCATTAATATAAAACTTGCCGGAGCTGTTCGCGAAATTGAAAAAATATGAATCTGGTTGAGTCTCAATATAGCCCTTGCTAATATTTTCATAGAAATCTTGCCTTTGTCTATCATTCATACCGGTAGTACCGGCATTGATTTCAATAGCTTTATCATAATAATTACCACATTGATCTGGCCGGCCGTTAGAAAACCTTGTTATAACGCCACCTGCATTTAGAGTCCATCCGAGACCAGCCCAACCAGGATCTTCAGCAACTTTAAAACCGCCAGAATTATAACTCAAAGAAATCGGAAGACTAATCTCTTTTCCCTTAAGTTCATAGATAGGGACAGACAAATTTATTCTTCCGTTATATAGGCTTACAGGAACGTTGCCATATTGCCCCAACGAAGCAGCTTCTGGAGCAGGAGGAATCACGGTTGTTTTTGATAAAAAACCCAATGGCGCTGCAGTTTGCTCATCTGTAGGTTGAGCATAACCTATTGAGAGTGATAATAGAATAAGTAAAAAACTAATAAACGCATAGCGTTTTATTCTGAAGAAAATTCTTCGCGGCATAGTCTTAGGTCTTTGGTCGGCTTTTAATAAAGGTTGTAAATCTAAATAATACCATCTTTCCAGAAATGTCAATTAAAGAACATAACCTACATTGAAAACTTACCGTGTTTACACGGTATTGAGTTGTCGAAATCTTTTAATACTTTGGAATTACTTTCAGAAAAGTTAAAAATTGAGATAAATCATACTCAGTACCTCTTATGTCTTTGAAAAAAATTCTCATTGCTGATGATCACCCGGTGGCCAGAAAAGGACTTGCACTAGTGTTAAAGACTTCATTTCCTACGACTGAAATAATTGAAGCGTGTGATGGTTTTTAAGTCATTGCACAAAGCAAATTACATAAGCCGGACGTTTTATTGCTTGATTATAACATGCCAAAAATGAGTGGTTTCGATGCCGCCCACATCTTATTAAAAGAGGATAGAAATCTTCGGATAGTTTTATTTACCATGTTCGACACCAAGCCGGTGGCTTTGAACTTTTTAAAAATTGGCGGCAGAGGATTTATCACGAAAGGAAGTGATATAGATCACATTATTGATGGAATCCGTGCTGTATACCATGGCGATTACTATTTCCGTTCGGAGAACGAAAAAGATATAGCCGAGTGGTTGGAAAATGGCTTAATCGAAAAAATTCCTAAAATAAAATTCTCACCTCTGGAACTTGGGATCGTTGTGAAAATATCAAATGGAAAGACCAGTAAGGAAATTGGGGAAGAACTTAATTTGAGCCTGCGCACCATTGAAACTTACCGATATGATTTAATCAGGAAGGCGGGTGTCCAAAACTCTATGGAATTGATTGAGTATTTTTTTAGAAATGGGATATCTTTTTAGGGTATCCTAAATTATAAAAATCAAAAAAGTTTCGGTATAGTTTCGGTAAAAAAACAGAAAGCGCTTGCAACATATTGTTTAACAAGCGCTTACGATGAAATCCAAGAGCCCCCTGCCGGAATCGAACCAGCGACCTACTGATTACAAGTCAGTTGCTCTACCAGCTGAGCTAAGGAGGCTTAAATGAGGTGCAAAAATAATGGAAGACTTTGGTTTTGCAAGCCCTTGCTAAACGGTTTTCAGCAGTTTCAATTGTTTTTTCAACTCAATCAAATGTTGGCTGGCTTCTTCAATCTTGCCGTTAAATTCCTGCTTCAGCTTCTCAGCATTTTTAGAACGTCCAAAAAACTCCAGGTTGTTGCGCAGCACCGCCAGATCATTCTCTGCCTTGGTGATCTGCTTACGCAACGTCTGCTCCTTCTGATATATTTTACGCTCGGCCTGTGGGTCGTTGCGCAAGTTGGTCAGTTGTGATTCCAGATTGATGCGGTCTTTTTCATCGGCATTCAGTCCGCCAATGGATTCAATATATTTTGATGTGGCTTCGCTGAAACGACTCTTCACAGAAGCCATCACTTGCTTAGGCACAAAACCAATGGCATTAAACTGTGCCTGCAATTCTTGCAATGCCTCCAACGATCCATTTCCTGCCTTGGCTGCCTTCAACAAATCTTCTAAGATCACTTCCTTCTTCTTAAGATTTTCATCCTGCTCCTGGTCTGCTTTTTCCTGCGAACCCCTGCGATGCTCAAAGAAGAAGTCACATGCTTCCTTAAATTCCTGATAAATCTTTTCTCTTTGCTTCTCAGGCACCGGTCCTACTTCCTTCCACTTCTTCTGTAGGTCAATCATTTCTTGCGAGGTCTTCGACCAGTCTTCACTTTCTTTCAGTTCTCGTGCGCGCTTCACCAATTCCTGTTTTGCTTTCAGGTTGTTGCCACGCTCTTCATCCAGCTTTTTAAAGAAAATGCCTTTGCTATGAAAGAAGGTTTTGAAAGCCGTCCAGAATTTTTTGTTCAGGTCCTTGGCCTTTGCGCGGGGCACCGCACCTACGGCATCCCAATTCTTTTGGAGTTCTAAAATCTGTTGCGTCTTCTGATTCCAATCTTTGATACGATCGGTGGCAAAAGAACCAAACGATTCAATCTCCGATAAAAGTTGTGCTTTGGTCTCGAGATTATTTTGCAATTCTACCTGCAACCCAGCAACGAACGCATCACGTCTTGCATACACTTCGTCAGAGGCTTTCTTAAAACGCTGCCACACGGTCTCCTGATCTTCCTTGGGCACAGGGCCGATGTGCTTGAAGTCGTGATGCAATTCATTCAAGTCGCGCACGGCATCTTTAAGCAAAGTCACTTCACTCAATCGTTCTGCTTTTGTGCAGATATCGAGTTTGGCTTCCAGGTTTTTCTTGCGATCTAATTCTTTTAATTCAAAATAGATGGAGCGGTGATCATAGAACCGATCAATTAATGCATTGTAATTCGCCCATAGCGTTTTGATGTTTGACACCGGCACGGGGCCCACCTGCTTCCACTGTTGTTGCAGCTCTTTGAATACATGGAATGAATTGGAGTTGTCATCTCCATCAATCAGTGCGCGAAGGCGTTCCAGTATTTCATTCTTCTTGCGAAGATTATCTGACTTTTTTTCTTCCTGGCTTTTATAAAATTGATTTCGCTTATCGCGGATGAGTTTTAGTGTTGCTTCAAAAGCGTGGTCCGTTTCATCGATGCGATATTCAAAGTCATCTGCCAGGCCACCGGCATTTTTAAACTTAATCATCGCCTCAGATTTTTCATGGGCTCTCATCTCATCCACCAATGGTTTTATTTCTTTGAGGATCGCGTCTGATTTTTTAAAGTCTTCGGCCTTGGCTAATTCTTTCACCAATTCAACCAGCTCTTTTTTAGAGAGGTGTGAATAATCAGGCAGCACATGATCTTCAGGTTCAATCGCAGTGTCATCCGCGATGAGTAGTTCCTTTTCCGCGGACTTTTCCTCCACTACCATAAAAGCAGAACCGGAACCTTCCTCCCCTGCAACCAATTCTTTCTCTTGGTTCACCTCTTTATCGTTTTCCATTATCAAACCCCTTAAAGGGACGGTAAAAATACTAAAATCCTTTAATTCATTCGGGGATCGGCCGGGTAATTCGAATAAACTGAAAAACGGCCACCCAGCTCCTGCAACGCCCTCTTCCACATTTGATCCGGTAAGGTCTCAAAGATCAATTCCTGCGAAACACGGTCACTGACGATCCATGAATTGAGTTTTAGTTCTTCCTGCAGCTGGTCGGGCGACCATCCGCTATAGCCTAAAAAGAACTTTATTTCAGTAAAGGAGAGCTTTTGGTCGTCTATCAAGGTAAGCAGTTGCTCAAAATGGCCCCCCCAGTATATTCCATTTTCCAATTCAATGGCATCTTCAAGGTCGCCATAGCGGTGAATGAAATGCAGGGTGTCTTGCTGTACGGGCCCTCCAATGTAGATTTGAGCGTCCAAACCCTTTAAATCATCCATCACTTCACTTACGTGTGATTCGGAAGGCTTATTGAGGATAAACCCTACGGAGCCTTCTTCGTTATGCTCGGTAAGCAAAATGACGGTGCGCTCAAAGTTAGGATCTGCCAGGTAAGGTTCCGACAATAACAGTCTTCCTTTCTGCAGATCAATTTTATTTCGGTATTCAAAAAACTCCATATCGTTTTCGGTTTAATGAACGCTTTACAGCAATTACAGCTTCCTTTAGAAATATAATCTTAAGAAAGACAAGGTTTTTGTGAGAAGCAAACTTTGGATTTACTAATTTTTGACAAATTATAAACACCATGGCCTCCCTTTCAGAAATAAGAAAAGAGTATTCGAAAGAAACATTAGATATCATCTCCGGTGGAAAAGATCCCATTCACTTATTTGAGAAATGGTTTGATGAAGCAGTAAGAGCAGAAGCATTGGAACCCAACGCCATGAACCTATCAACGGTAACGGAAGACGGAAGGCCCACTGCGCGAATTGTTTTGCTGAAAGGACTGGAACAAGGAAAGTTTTTATTCTATACCAACTATCAAAGTAAGAAGGGTAAAGCACTTGAGAATAATCCTGCTTGCGCACTCACGTTCTTCTGGCCAGAGTTGGAAAGACAAGTACGTATTGAAGGAATTAGTCATCGTGTTGATTCAAGCACTTCCGAAAAATATTTTCAAAGCAGACCACGCGGTAGTCAGATTGGTGCGTGGGCATCGCCACAAAGCAGTGTGATCGCCAATCGTTCATTATTGGAAGAACGGGTAAAAGAACTCGAGAAAAAATTTAAAGACAAGGCGCTAATACCCAAGCCTCACCAATGGGGCGGCTATGCGGTAGATCCTGTTGAAATAGAATTCTGGCAAGGAAGGCCCAGTCGTTTGCACGACCGGATTGTCTTTTCCAAAAAAGATGTAAAAGATACCTGGACAATTAACCGATTAGCTCCGTAATGCTTAACTCCCATTCACAGAATAATACAATCAGTGAATCTGTGGCTTTATCGGATGGAGAATAAATTATCTACACCAATACTTCTTCGCACAGTAAAGCCCTCACCAAATTTAACTCCGATGGCATGTCCATATTCCTGCGCACGGGATTCCAGCATTTTCATGAAGGATGGATTGGAGATATACGTTTCCGGCTCATTACTTTGTGGATCGTAAAACTGAGTCTTATAAGCACGGATGGATTCCATCTTGGTATTCCATTGCTCTGCGATATCTACAATAAAGTCTGGTTGAATATATTGACTTTGAATGAAGTGGTATAAAGCTTTTGGTCTCCACGGAAGTTGTTTCTTTCCTTCGTGGGTAGTTTCAACTTTTACCAGGCCTGCAATAAAGCTGGAGTCGAACGATAGCCCCGCTCCTTTTCCATGATCCGGATGACGGTCATAAATGGCATTGGCAAGAATGATCTCTGGCTGATACTTGCGAATGACTTTGGCTACTTCAATCTGATGGTGCTCATCGTTTTGAAAAAAGCCATCGCGAAAGTTTAAGTTCTCGCGAACAGAGAGACCTAATATTTTTGATGATGCCGCAGCTTCGGCATCGCGCGTTTGCACGGAGCCACGTGTACCTAACTCACCTCTCGTGAAATCGATAACACCCACTTTATGACCGAGCGCTACGTGCCTGGCGATGGTGCCGCCACATCCTAATTCTGCATCATCAGGGTGAGCCGCTAAAACCATTATATCCAGTTTGATATCCATCGCTTCTTAATGAGTCGTTTCCATTTCTCTCGCAGCCAAAAACTTCTCTGCATCCAGGGCACCCATGCAACCGCTACCGGCAGCGGTAATGGCTTGCCTGTAAACCTTGTCCGCCACATCGCCCACAGCAAAAACACCTTCCACATTCGTGTGTGTTGAGCCGGGTTGCACCTTCAGGTATCCGGATTCATCCATAGTCAATTGACCTTTAAAGATGTCGGTATTTGGCTTATGGCCAATGGCTAAAAAGAAACCCTTAACTGCGATATCTTTCTTCTCACCGGTCTTCGTATTGGATAGGCGCACTCCATTCACACCATTGTCGTCACCGAGAATTTCATCGGTTTCTGTATTCCAATGGATCTCTATGTTAGGTGAATTTAACACCCTCTGCTGCATGATTTTAGAGGCCCTCATTTCATCTCTTCGTACAATCAAATGAACCTTTGTACAAAGCTTGGAAAGATAAGTAGATTCTTCGGCTGCCGAGTCTCCTGCGCCAACTACCGCTACCTCTTTGCCTCTGTAAAAATAGCCGTCACACACCGCGCAGGCAGACACCCCGCGATTCGCATAGGTCTCTTCGGAAGGTATGCCCAGGTATTTGGCGGTGGCTCCCGTTGCAATGATGATAGCCTCTGCCGCGATCGTATCTTTTTCATCTACCACAACCTTTAATGGGTAGGTAGAAAAATCAACAGAGGTTATTAATCCATAACTCACTTTCGTTCCGAAGCGCTCCGCTTGCTTTTGCAGATCCATCATCATCTGGGGTCCGTTTATTCCTTCCGGATAACCGGGAAAGTTCTCTACATCATTGGTGATGGTAAGCTGTCCGCCCGGTTGGCCACCGGTATAAAGAACCGGGGTTAGTCCGGCCCGGGCTGCATAGATGGCCGCTGTATATCCGGCTGGGCCTGAACCGATGATCAACACTTTTTCTTTATCCCTTTCCATAATCTTTCGTTTTAGAAATTATTTAACAAAAAGGGTCTCACCTGATGAGACCCTTAATTTTATACTAACATGACATAATACTATTAACCTAAATAAGGCTTTAATGCTTTGCTTCTTGAGGTATGACGCAGTCTGCGGATGGCTTTTTCTTTGATCTGGCGCACACGCTCACGGGTCAGGCTGAACTTCTCGCCAATCTCCTCCAATGTCATAGCATGCTCACCATTCAAACCAAAGTACACGGTGATCACATCCGACTCGCGTTGTGTCAACGTAGATAATGCGCGCTGGACTTCCCTTCTCAAAGAATCAGTCATTAAGCCTGAATCGGGTGTTTCTTCACTGTCATTTTCCAATACATCCAATAAGCTGTTTTCTTCGCCTTGCACGAAGGGAGCATCCATGGAAACATGACGACCTGAAATCTTCATGGTATCGACTACTTCTGCCGTTGTAACTTCCAGTACATCGGCTAATTCTTCGGGTGAAGGTTCGCGTTCAAACTTCTGCTCTAACTCTGAGAATGTTTTGGATATTTTGTTCAGCGATCCCACCCGGTTCAATGGCAAGCGAACGATGCGGGATTGTTCTGCCAATGCCTGAAGGATAGACTGGCGAATCCACCATACTGCATAGGATATAAATTTGAAACCCCGGGTTTCATCAAAGCGCTGAGCGGCTTTAATCAATCCGAGGTTTCCTTCATTGATCAGATCACCAAGGGAAAGCCCCTGGTTCTGATATTGTTTTGCTACTGAAACCACAAAGCGCAAATTGGCTTCCGTCAATTTCTCTAATGCAATTTGATCACCTTCTTTAATTCTCTTGGCGAGTTCAACTTCTTCATCGGGCGTAAGCAGATCCACTTTACCGATCTCCTGAAGATACTTATCCAGCGATTGGCTCTCGCGGTTGGTAATCTGCTTGCTGATCTTTAATTGTCTCATTGCGCTATCTAGTGGTTAAATTCTAAACACGTAAAGTCGAAAAATTAGTTCCAAAAAGCTGAATTCGCAAGTTTATGCAGACGCTGTTTCTTCTTTTCTGGGAGGCTTAGGTAATAACACTTTGCGTGAAAGACGATATTTACCGGTCTTTTTATCTACTTCTACCAATTTTACTTTTACCTGCTCACCCACTTCCATTACTCCGTCCATAGTTTCGAGACGTTCCCACTTGATTTCGGAGATATGTAATAGTCCGTCTTTGCCAGGCATGAATTCCACGAAAGCACCAAACGGCATGATGGACTTTACAACGCCATCATATACCTCACCAACATCAGGAACTGCTACAATTGCTTTCACGCGTTTAACCGCTGCGTCCATCACATCTTGATTAGTAGCAAAAATATTTACAATGCCTCTGTTGCCCACTTCTTCAATCACAATAGTAGCACCCGTGGTCTTTTGTATTTCCTGAACTACTTTACCGCCTGGCCCGATTACTGCGCCTATCATTTCTTTCTCAATAGAGATGGTTACAGCGCGAGGAGCATGCGGCTTCAAATCAGCCTTGGATTCAGAAATGGTTTTCTTCATTTCATTCAAGATATGAAGTCGACCTTCTTTCGCTTGATCCAATGCTTCTCTTAAAACATCATAGGTTAATCCGTCTACCTTAAGGTCCATCTGGCAAGCCGTGATACCTTTTTCAGTACCCGTAACTTTAAAGTCCATATCTCCGAGGTGATCTTCATCGCCAAGGATATCGGAAAGGATAGCATATTTCTTTGTAACGCTGTCGGAGATCATACCCATAGCGATTCCGGATACAGGGGAGGAAATCTTAATACCTGCATCCATCAACGCCAGTGAACCGGCACATACGGTAGCCATGGATGAAGAACCATTTGATTCCAAAATATCGGAAACTACACGAATTGTGTAGGGGCTTTCAGTCATATTAGGAAGCACTTGCTTCAAAGCTCGCATGGCAAGGTTTCCATGTCCTATTTCTCTTCTACCCGGCCCGCGGTTAGGCTTCACTTCACCTGTTGAAAATCCGGGAAAGTTATAGTGCAGGATAAACTTATTAGTACCATCAAACATGGCACCATCAATCATCTGTTCGTCCAGCTTCGTTCCCAAGGTTACCGTAGTCAACGATTGGGTTTCGCCTCGAGTAAATACAGAAGATCCGTGTGCAGAAGGTAAGTAATCAATTTCAGAAGTTATCTGTCTGATTTCATTAGTCTTACGTCCATCCAAACGAACCTTTTCGTTAAGAACAAGATTGCGGCAAGCCGCCTTTTGAATATCCTTATAGTATTTTTTTACCAGGTCCTTCTTGACTGTTGTGTCTTCAGGCAATGAAGCGAGATATTCCTCAGCAATTTTGCCGAATAATTCCGATCTCTGATGCTTGTTTGCGAGCTGCTGACGAGCTACATCATACACCTTATCATAAAGCAATTTGAAAAGTTCTGCTTTGAAAGCCTCATCTTTTACTTCATGCTCATATACTCTTTTCTGTGTCTTACCGGCTGCTGCTGCAAGCTCCAATTGGAGTTGACACTGCACCTTGATGGCATCGTGCGCCAGCTTAAGTGCCTCCAGCATATCAGTTTCATTAATCTCTTTACACTCACCTTCAACCATCAGAATGTTATCAATGGATGCGGCCACTATAAAATCTAAATCAGCTTTTTCTTTTTGCTCTAAAGTAGGATTGATAATATACTGACCACCAAGCCTGATAACCCTTACTTCTGAAATTGGTCCTTGAAATGGGATATCAGAAACGGCCAACGCAGCCGAAGCAGCAAAAGCAGCGAGTGAATCCGGCAACGCGTTGACATCACCCGAGATAAGTTGAATAGCTATTTGTGTTTCTGCATGATAGTCATCGGGAAACAAAGGACGAATGGCGCGATCCACCAAACGGCTGATCAGCACTTCATAATCAGAAAGTCTTCCCTCGCGCTTCAGGAACCCACCGGGTATCTTACCTGTAGAGGCAAATCTTTCCTGGTAATCAACCGACATGGGTAAAAAATCAACCCCATCTTTTGCAGTTTGTGCTGCCACCGCGGTAGCAAGCAGCATGGTGTCTCCCATGCGAAGTACGACAGCCCCGTCCGCCTGGCGGGCTAGTTTTCCAGTTTCAATTGTAATCTGGCGTCCATCAGGGAGCGCACAGGATTTAGTGATAATAGTTGAGTTCATTAGATATGAGTTATTAAGAAAGGCCTACAATTCACAGCCTTTCAGTAGTTTATAAAAAAGCAGATAGGGAATCTGAATTGATTCCCTATCTGCTTAAAGCGAATGCTTATTTTCTTAGTTCCAGGTCTGCAAGAACAGATCTGTATCTTTCAATATTGGTTCTTTGAAGGTAATTAAGCAATTTCTTGCGTTGTCCTACCAATCTCAAAAGACCTGTCTGAGTAGAATAATCTTTTCTTTGGCCCTTCAGGTGAGTGGTCAAATGATTAATCCGATACGTAAATAGGGCAATTTGCGACTCTGGTGAGCCAGTGTCGGTCTTTTTCTTAGCGAAGCCATGCTTGCTAAACAATTCCTGCTTCTTTTCTGAATTGAGGTACATCTCTGGTAAAGTTTATCTTTTTCTAATTTGACGCGCAAAAGTATCCTTATCGATGGTAAAAAGCAAGTTATATGTGAAAGTTCGTTGGGGCGGTTTTTGTAAATCTGCGTTTTAGCTTATCCCAAACCACGTTATAGAAATCTGCGTCAAAAAGCCGGGCATCGGCCCTGGCCTGTTTTAGGAATATTAATCCTATAGTCACCAGCACAATGTTAGCTAGCCACATACCCTCGGCAACAGCAAGAACACTTTGTTTGGCCCATTTCTCTCCTATAAGCGAGAGCACATAGAAAACGATGAAGAATAATATCGATACCAATACAGGCACACCCAAGCCACCCTTTTTAATGATAGAGCCGAGGGGCGCCCCAATCAAAAACATGGCAATACAGGCAATGGAATTAGCAAGAATCTTGTGCCACTGAACTTCAAATTGGGTAAATTGTTCGTTATGAGATTTAATTTGCTCGTTGGCATTATACAGCTGGCTTTTAACCATCCTCACCTGGTTGGAAGCAACACTTATATCACTGCGTGAATACGGTGTTTTGAAAATACTGTCTGAAAGTGACCTGACTTTGTCTGAAATCAATATTTTTCCATCCCATGCATTGCGAACACCAACAACTTGGTTGGGTGGCACTTTTTCTGCATTATTACTATTAATCAAGAATATGGAATCTCGTTCACGTTTAAGTTTCTTTATATCTTCCGGCCAGGCAATCGTATCTTTTTTTAAGTGGTAATTGAACACCTGGCTGCTGGTGTTATAAATCGAAAGTTGCTGTGTTTTTATCTCTGTGTTAACTGAGTCCATGTCAAACTTCAGTTGTTTCATATTGCGCATAATGCGGTTGCTCTGAAACCATTTCTTGTCGGTGCGGTTCAATCCAAAGGAAGAGAGATCAAATACAATTTGTGTTTTTGCGAACTTGGTCTTTCGAAATGTTTCTTCATTACCTTGACCTGAAGAAACATCAGTGCCTGATCCAGCCCCCTCAATGTAATTATTACCATTGAACAACTCCAGTTTTAAATACTGGTTGTTCATAAAGGTGTACATCCTCCCTGAGTCAGCCTTCGTCACTTCTTTGTTACCTGTCCGGCCACGATGATCATAAATGGTAATGCCTTTTAAAACACCATCTTCCTGAAATTTTTCATCGACCTTGATACTGATGTCAGGGATTGCGTTATAAAAAGCTCCGGGACGCAAGTCCAGGGCCGGCTTTTTTTGCTTGATGTCATACAACAAACTATAGGCTTCCAACGCTGCCTTGGGCACCAGATAATTACCTACAATAAACGCCCCCAGCGTCACGAATAAAACAAATACAAAAATTGGCAGAAGGCTTCGTACCAAGGATACCCCCAGGCTTTTTATGGCAGTTAGTTCGAAATGCTCCCCCAGGTTGCCAAAAGTGATCAGGGATGAAAGTAAAACAGCCAAAGGCAGAGCCACCGGGGTGTTAAAGATAGCAAAGTAAAAAAGCAACTGCCCGATTACATCCCAGCCCAGATCTTTGCCGATGATATCATCAAAATACTTCAGCATATGGATGTTCAATAGAATGAATACCACCACCAAAAAGGTGAGAATAAATGGACCCAGAAAAGAAGCTAGAATTAGCTTATCAATCTTTTTCATTTGCACAGCGGCAAAGATAATGTCAAAAACAAGGCCATTTAATTTTTTAATAAAATATCCCAGGCAGATGGTCGCTGTATTTTGATAATGAGAAAAGTTTGTATGTTTGCGCCTCAAAATCAGGATAGGGCACAAATTGTTAGATGTAATGCCCTTATCACTCAAGCTGATTAAGTAACTTAGTGAGAATAAAGGCGTAGCTCTGTCGTCCCGATTGCTAATAGGGAAGAGCGTTAAAAAGTAAATTGGCGCGGTAGCTCAGGTGGTTAGAGCGTTGGATTCATAACCCAAAGGTCGGGGGTTCAACTCCCCCCCGCGCTACTTAATATTTCAATCTTCTCTCTTGAATCAAATTTAGAGGCCTGGTTGGCTTCTCACAATGCTGAAAGGGAAAATGGCATACCTAATATTCCGACAGTCATAATTCTTGTCCCTTATCAATGTTCACGCTATAAATTCTTCCTATTGACATACTGGTCAAATCCAAGGCGCAAAATCATCTTTCACATGCAGCACTAATTTTAAGGCTTGTAAATCGAAAGAATATTCTAGTGAATACTAATTGAAAGTATGACACCTTTCAACTAAAAAAGTGCCACCGGAGTAATTCATATCATATTAATACACATCAACTGATCAGATGTCATTTAATAAGAATGATTTTAGTCATATTAATTAACCTTATCTTCATTCTAACTAATTACTAACTTCTGGCAGTCGTCAGGTAATGTTTACCCGGAATACAGGAATTTGCTT
>Ga0163153_10004888_pt1 | contig 16389 bp, 15 predicted proteins | sample OliLakLV19MP6IB1_FD_148629 | JGI IMG/M metagenome (GOLD analysis project Ga0163153, IMG submission 148629) | Freshwater microbial mat bacterial communities from Lake Vanda, McMurdo Dry Valleys, Antarctica - Oligotrophic Lake LV.19.MP6.IB-1 | ecosystem: Environmental > Aquatic > Freshwater >... | reverse complement strand
CCTCATCCGCTTCCTCCTGCCCATCGGGGCACCGCCTGCTCCGGCCGAGCCCGTCCCACCCTCGGCCTCGGCCGTGGAGTTGATCCGAGCGAGCGACGTGCTCATGAACACGGCCCTCGCCGGGGCTGGTGCCGCCGCTGGCGCCGTCGTCGTGGCGGTCGGTCGTGGAGCTGACCGTCCTGCCTTCATCGCTGCGCTGGCCCTCGCCCGTTCGGAATCGCGTTCGCTGGTCATCGTGGATCGATCGGCTGAGGGGTTCGGGAGCCCCTATAACGACCTGCGCGGCGACGATGCCGGCCGCCCATCGCCAGATCGGCTGTTCGATATCGCCGCAGCCCGGCGCGAGGGACGGGGCGCGTTGATCACGTATCTGGAGGCGGCGGCGGCGGCCGGTGTGACCGCGGGCGGCTGGTTCCCGACGGCCTCCGGTGCAGCGGGTCTGGCTGAGGCCGGCAGACGCTTCGGAGGCGCGATCGTGGTCGTCCCTTCCGACGTGGTCCGCCCGAGCCTCGCAGAGCGGCTCCGCGGGATGGCCGAGGACCGGCTGGGCCCCGTGATCGGCCTCCCGCTGCTCGTCGCCGGCGACGCCTGACGACAGACGGCGGTGTCGAACCGACGATCGAATGGCGCGACGTCGGCGCATCGGTTGGCGAGGACAGGGCCCGTCTCGTGCGTGACCCTGCGACGTCGACCCTGGCACCCGGTGACGGTGCGGAACAGGGCACACCCAAACGGGGACACGGGCGCGAACACCAGATCAGCAAGCTCAAAGGCGTCGGGTTGGGTCAGAGCAAGCGGACGAAGGGCAGAAGGGACGGATGTGGCCGGCCGACATGCGCTGTGATGTGGCCGACGTTACGCGGCCGCGGCCCGACGAGCACGATCGTCCGGTCGTCGTCGGGAGGACCCGGACGAAGGTCGGGGTCGCTGACCCAGCCGCGCGGCGAAGCCGGGTCCTTGGCCGCGCACGGGGCGTTGATGCGTGTCGCGCCGCCCCCGCGCAGATCACCCGCCTCCGCCTGGCACGCCGAGTAGCTCGCGACGTCGCCGGTCATCGTGTCGGCTGGGAGGGTCGGCCGAACCTCGGGATCGGCGTCGTCGAGTTCGACCGCCCACATCGTGCGTTCGATGCCGGCGAGGTCCGCAGGATCGGCGATGCCCTGGTGACGAAGGAACTCCGCCCACGAGGCATCTGGGCTCGTGGACAGATACTGAACGGGACCTTCGCCGGCGGCGTGCCAGCGTGCCGCCGGTTGGCGGGCCGACGTCCAGAAGAAGGGCGTATCGATGTCGGTGTTGCGGAACCCCATCACCCCAGCAGGCCTGCCGCAGCGCGGAGGACATCACCGGCATCCCGAGCATCCGGGTCGAAGTCGCCGGCGAGCCGGGTGGCCGGGGCGACGCCGCCGAGTGATGGATGCGGCCGCTCGAACCAGCGGCGAATGCCGAACTCGTTGAAACTGCCTCGCAGGATCGCGACGAGCAGCGCCAGGTAGTGGAGCCGACCCGCGACCACGTCCGGTGTTTCGCGGCTCGATGCGGCGTAGCGCCGGAGGGACGCTTCGGAGGTCCCGACCAGCGCGTGCAGCGCGGCCGGTCCGAGGATGGTCGCGAGGGAGCGGATCTCTTCGGCGGGCAGTGGGCTCTGTTCCAGGATGTCGAGAAGGGCGAAGACATCGCCGTCGACGATCGGCTGGTCGCTGATGCGGGCCGCCAGCTGCTCGGCAAGACCGTGAGCGGCCGCGGCGTTGATCACATCGCGCACGGTCTCGCGATCAATGCGCGTTCCAGGTTGTCGCTGGTAGAGGCCCATCACCTCGGCGAGCCGCGTGGCCACGACGGCCGCACGTGGGCCGTCAAGCGATTCGGTGATCTGGTCGGACGCCAACTGGAGTGTGGTCATGTCCCAACGATGGACCACAGGCGTTCCATTGTCAATCCACTGTACTCGTTCGTGAGAGATCGGGAGCCACCTCCCGGACGAACTCCTTGATCGGACGTCGGACCATCCGGTTCCGGGCGTTCGTGCCCTGGGGATGGGCCTGCTGCCGGGTAGACTTCGCCATCGAGAGCCCTCCTGCCGCTGATGTTCTGGACACCACCCGGCGGGCAAGCCTCGCCTTCGCCGACGATGGCGATCACCCTGTGGGTGTGAGGCTAGACGCAAGGAACGGTGGCACTGCCCGCATCCGACAAATGGACACACGTTCCGACGGGAAGATCCACGCATGGCTGGCCGGTGCCCTCACAACCGCCGAGCAGCAGGGCCAGCATGATCGCTGGCGCGACCACCACCCTCCACCGATCTCCCATGTTTCCTCCACGGCTCTGTCGGAGTGCCGCCTTCTCACTGGATCCCGTATCAACGCCCATCCGGACGATCACGATCGCACGTCTGTGGCGAAGCAAACTGCTGGGCAAGCTGGCTGCATGGGACGGCCGCGACATGATGGACGTGCACGAAAACCGAATCGACCCCTCGTTCGTCTGTATGGTCGCGACGACGGTGCCCCAACGCGAGAACTCGAGGTCCCGCTTGGCCGGGGACGCAACAGGTGGCACCTTTTGATACGACGCATCAGGTGACGTTTTCGCCAACGCATGATGCTTTCGACAATGTGTCGCCGATGTCGCGAATCATGACATTGGCCCGCCTTTCTGTGCGAACTGAATGGGGAAAGTCTGCGTCTCCACGGGTCGTGGCGTGGCCCGTTGGCCGACGGTCTGTCGGATAGAGTGGGCGATCACGGGAGAGGTGATCGACGTGAGTTTCGACATCGTCATTGCGACACGTACGCGGCCCACCCGCGCGATGGTCGAGTCCCACTTGCTCGAGTCTCGATGGCGACTGACTCTCGAAGGAGACCTGGCAGCCGACAAGGGCAACCTCACGGCCGAGTCGCGTGGACTGTTTCGCCACAAGCACATCTTCGTCCTGTCCGGGCCAGACCCGGCCGAACATGTGGACCTCCCGTATCCCGTCCAGCAGGTGCTCCAGGGACGTGCCTTCCTACTCGAGATGAACCTGCCGTGGGGCCTCGACGAGAAGGACATGTCGCGGGCCTTCGCCCTTTGCGAGCACCTTGCTCGCGAATGCGACGGCGCGGTCTTCGACCCCCAGGAAGATCGTCTTCGGTATCCCGTCGTGCCGGACAAGCCGACACGCCGCGAACCTGTCCTTACCCCGATCCGTCAACTGACTCTCGAGTGGTACTTCCAAGCAAGCGAGGCGAACAACGCCTCGAGGTTCCTCGAAACGACCCGGCGCATCTGGCCCGAGGCTGTCCCGACGCGGTTCGGTCAGTACGAACCGCTGCGCTTCAAGATGGCGGACGCAGATGGCGAGGACGCCTTCCTTGACCTGTGGCAACCTGGCAACTCGTCGTTCTTCTGGAAGGCGAAGAAGCCGGTCTTCGGAGGGTCGATCTTCTGGTCGCCCAGCCGCGAGCCGCCCGATGGAGCGCGGCCCAAAGTCACATTGTCGCTGGACGTGAATGCCACCGCGATCGAGACCGATCAGGCGATGTGCGATCGGGCTGTGGATCTGTTCGCGGCCGTTGCCGAGGATCTCGGGCCATTCTTCGGCGCGGGCTATGTGACTCGTGGTGTCCTCGCTGGGTCGCGAGGCGCGCAATGGTACGGACAGGGAACCGAGAACTTCTCGGCTGACTGGATCTCGGGTCCGTGGTGGCTTGGGTTACCGATCAAACCCACGTGGCTGACCTGGTACGGCGAGCCGTATCGCGATCTCGTCACGGCCAGCCTGGATGGCTTGTCCGCGTCGCGTGAACGAGGGTTGCTCGTGCGGCTGGGGCCAACGCCGCTGGACACCGAACAACTCCGAGGGCGAGCGCCCGATCTACCGACCGAACTGCTCGTCAAGGTAGAGAGCAGGCCTGGTGAGGGACCGATGAAGCACATCACGGAATACGAGCGGACTCCAGCCAGGTACATCCCATCGCTGGACTGACGACCGTCACTGTGCGCTGGAGGCGTCACGCGGCGACGATCGCTTGCCTCCGGCGCTTGGCTGACTGACGAGAAACCTCCGGCTGCCGCTCCTTGAAGCAGTCCGGGCAGCCGCTCTGGTGCGTCGTTCGCGAGTACACGTGCGCCGCCCACTCGTGGCCCTTGTCGCACTGCCACCACACCTTGCGCCCGGATCCCGGAAGGACTTGGTCGGGACAGAGCGTGCCGTTCTTGGTCGAGTGCCACTCGCGCGCGATCTCCCCGAACTCCGCGGCGAGTGACTCCTTCGGATGCACGAGGATGCCCACGCAGAAGTGGCATCGAGTCCCGGCATTGAAGCGGTCGAAGATCCGAGCCACCCAAACGTGATCCGGGTCGTACACGCACCGCCACACGGCGTGCTTCTTGCTACTTGCCGGAGTGCGCGTCGGATCCTTGTCGGGGTTCAGGCTCCAGTCCCACTCGTGAAGGACAGTCGCGAAGTCGGAGACCTTCTTGGCTCGCGTGGACTGGCGCGCCGGCCGCCCGACGCGTTTGCGACGACGCAGCGGCATCAGACCCGCGGCGTGCCTGCGCTCCTCGGCCTCTTGGAGCCGACGGAGTCGATCGAGGACCTTGCGGCGTCGATCCTCCGCTCGACCACTCGCGTCCTGGCGAAGGTCCGCGTCGTGCACCAGTCGCGGGAGTGACCGTTCGTCCTTCGGATCCTGGCGGGCGTTCCAAGCGACAACGCCGGACTTGTTGTCGTGAGCCGCGAAGTGAGTCCGCAGCAGCCCCGCGTAGCGCGCGTGACGAGCGTCACCGCGCAGGTTGAGGGTCATCAAAGCCAGGGTTCGATTGAAGCGACCGACGTTGGTGATCCGTCCCGCTCTGCGCTTGACGTGCTTTCCCAGGAACTCTCGGATCACGCCTTCCACTCCGCCCGACCCGACAGGTCCGGCTCGCCGCTCGTCATGAAGTTCCCACTGGACGCGGATCAACGGCTCGTTCGTCACGAGCCAACCCCGCAACTCAACCTTGTCGTGTGGGATGTGCGCTTCAACCAAGGCGAGGAACTTGGCCCACTCCTCGGGACCGCGCTGGCAGGTCTGGATCGCCGCAAACAGCGGGTGCGCCTCGAACTCCTGGACGGGCTGGTTGTACGGCCAGATCGCTCGCCTTGTGCGGGGCCGCTTGTCAGGCTCATTGATCCGGATAGCGGAAGGAACGCCGTCGAGCAGGGCGCGGTCGCGCATCAGCCGCATCAGATGATCGCGGGAGCGGAACAGGATGGCTCGCGGCCATGTCTCGTGGACGGCCTTCGCGATGGCGCTGTCCAAGTCGGCCAGGACCCACTCGGGTTCGCCCTTGAGCGACGCGAAGAACGACTTCCAGCAGTCCGCATCCTTCCCACCCTGCACTTGCATGAGCACGGGTACCGCGGGACGCTGGGTGTGATCCACTGCGACGAGAATTTCGCCGGCCTCGAGATTGCCGACCTTCGCGCCTTTGCGATACCCACGAGTCCGAAGGGGCATCGAGTCGATGGCGACGAAGCGCGGCCATTCGGTCGGCGCGAGCGCATCGAGCACGACATCGGCGTACGCATCCACGTAGTCGGCGGCGAGATGCCCTTGGGTGCTGGTCTGACCAGGGCCGATGCGTTTCCACTGCCGCTTGCAAGTCCGGAAGATCTTCTGGCGCGCCACTTTCGATGCAAGCCGCAACGAGTCCCCGGTACCGACGCGGATTAGCGCGTCGGCGATCTCCACATGGCCGTAGATGAAGTCGGCCGCGGTCTTGGTGCCTTCATGCCGGGCGAGTTCGTGCTCACAATGGGGACACTCCTGCGCCGAGTCCGGATGCTTCTCTGTCGGGTGCCTGATCGGAACTGCCACTTGGAGGGAATGGCCGCGCGCACCAGGTGCGGTGACACAGCGATAGCGCGGTCGGCGGTGGAAGTCGCTCCAACTCGCCGCGTAGCCATCGAGCCGGATGTTGCTGCCCGGATGATCAGGGCATTGGGGACGGAATTCTTCCTTCCGAGGGCGACCGCGTGGTCGAACCGTGGGCGGAAGTGATGGCATGCATTGATCGTTCCACTGATGGACGCCACGCGCGATGGCCCATTCAGCGCCAGGAGGCGGCCATTGGGCCTACTTTCCCCATTCAGTTCGCACAGAAAGTGGCCCGCCCGGAGGGATTCGAACCCCCGACCTTCTGATCCGAAGTCAGACGCTCTATCCACTGAGCTACGGGCGGACGCGGCGGATGATACCGCGTCAGTCGAGACCGCCGGATCATCTCGGCAGGGCCCCCGCTTGACCAGGGCCGGCGGGCCGATCGCCGGTCAGAACGCGCGGAGCTCCGCGTCGCTGATCTGGCAGGTGCCACCGAGGGTCGCTAGCTCGAAGGAACGACTGCCGTCGCCGATCGACGGCAGTCGGACGGTGGCCGTGATCCAGCCGTCGCAGACCAGCTCCATCGCCGAACCGTCCAGGATGATCCGCAGCTCCAGCTCGCCGCTGCCGGCCGGCAACACGGTCGACCCGTGGGGGTCGCGACCGGCGACCATCACCCGCCCGATGCGGGCCACGCTCAGCCGCCGCGACCGCGGGTCATAGCGGATCTCTGCGGCCAGCCCAGCTGCCGTCGACAGGTCGATGCGCACCGGCGCAGCGCCGTCCGGGCGCATCCGGAAGCGCAATTCGACGTGCCCGCTGTCGCTGGCGACCATCCACGGCGTGCCGTCCGCGACCGTAACGGACGACCAATGCTGGACGACCTGGCCGAGGTTCTCCGTCTCCCGAGCCAGGGTGATCCGCGGCCGACCGTCGGCATCGACCGACACGATGCGCGGCAGGGTCAGGCAGCCGGCCCACGCGCGTCGGCTGCCGCGCGGCGGGGGATCCTCGGGGATCCACCCGAAGAGCAGGACGCGACCATCGGGCATGACCGTCGTCGACGGCGCGTAGAAATCCGGGCCAAGACCCAGGCGCGCGGCATGGTGGGCCACGAATCGATCCCCGTCGACGTGGCCGGTGACCGCGATGACGTGGGCCGGCCGGACGGTCGGCGAGCGATCGACCACCGACATGATGAGCAGGTCGTGGTCGGGCAGGCGCACGAGCTGGGGGCACTCCCAGCACGGACCGTCGATCTCGGAGACGTCGAGGTCGGGGCACGCCCGGACGATGTCGAGGGCTGACAGGAACGGCCCCCGATAGGTCCAGGTGCGCAGGTCGGGCGAGCGGTACAGCAGGACCGTGCCGCGCCGGTCCAGGGTGCCCGCGCCGACGAGCATCGCCCACCCGTCACCATCGCGCCACACGAATGGGTCGCGGAACATGTCCGGGCGGATGCCCGCTGGCGCCCCGGCGATCACGGGGCCCGCCGGATCCCTTGTCCAGGTCATGAGGTCCGGACTGCCGGTCGCCGCCATGATCGCCGCGTGGCGGATGCCGCCCCTGGCCGCCACCCCGGTGTACAGCATCGTCGGCGGGTCCGCGCCTGGGACGAGGCAGCCCGACCAGCAGCCGCTTCGGTCCGGCCCATGCGCGGCCGGCTCCAGGGCGGTGGGGTGGTGCTCCCAGTCGAGGAGGTCCGTCGACGTCGCGTGGCCCCAGCGCATCCGACCCCAGTGCGGCGCGTCCGGCTCGTACTGGTAGAAGACATGCCAGCGGCCATCGCGAACAACGATCCCGTTGGGGTCGTTCATCCAGCCGACCGGCGGCGTCAGGTGGATCCGGGGACGGTCCAGGCCGCTCACCGGCGGGACCGCCGGGTTGGACGATTCATTGCCAGCAGGCTACCATGTGCTCTCATCGATGCCCCCGCGGCCGTCGAGATCGCCTGACCGGGCGAGCCGGCCACAGACGTCCTGCCGCGCATCGGTCGACCCAGGGAAGACGATGACCCCCCGACCCTCTCGCCGGATCATGATGCTATCCCTCCACGGCTACGTATCCGCCGAGGTGGAGATGGGCAAGCCCGACACCGGCGGCCAGGTCGTCTACGTCCTGCGCCTGTCGGAGTGCCTCGCGCGCCTCGGCTACAAGGTCGACATCTTCACCCGGCGCTTCGAGGGCCAGCCCGAGATCGAGCGCATCAGCGAGCGCGTTCGCATCGTGCGCGTGCCGGCCGGCGGCCCTGCACTCATCCGCAAGGAATGGATGCGCGAGGTCGTTCCGGAGTGGGTGACCAACGCCAACACCTGGATCGCCCGCCATGAGTTGCGTTACGCGCTCATCGACAGTCACTACTGGGACGCCGGCCTGGCCGGCGGCGCCCTGGCCCAGCGGCTGGCCATCCCGCACCTGCACACGCCGCACTCGATCGGCGCCTGGAAGCGCGACAACATGGACGGCGACGCCGACGAGCTCGAGCGCGAGTACAACTTCGCCCGGCGAGTGCGTGAGGAGCGGATCGTCTACGACGAGGCCGACGCGATCATCGCGACGACACCCCAGCAGCGCGAGCTCCTCGTGGCGGAGGAGTACGGCGTGGAGGCGGCCAAGATCGTGGTCGTTCCGCCCGGTTACGACGACGCGCGCTTCTATCCGGTCTCGACCGCCACCCGTCAGGCCATCAAGCACGAGGTCGGGGTCGACGGTCCGCTCGTCCTCGCCCTCGGCCGGATCGCCGCCAACAAGGGCTACGACCTCCTCCTCCAGGCGATGCCCACGGTCATCGAGCGCGTCCCCGGCGTCCAGCTCCTGCTGGCCGTCGGCTCGACCAGCCCGACGCCCGGCGAGACGAAGCAGGTGGACGAGTTGCGAGCCCTGGCCGTCGACCTCGGGATCGCGGACCGCGTGCGCTTCCACGACTACGTCCCGGACGAGGAGCTCGCCGACACGTACCGCGCGGCGGATGTGTTCGCCCTGTCCAGTCGCTACGAGCCCTTCGGCATGACCGCGGTCGAGGCGATGGCCTGCGGGACGCCGGCCGTGGTCACCACCCAGGGTGGTTTGTGGCAGATGGTCGCCTGGGGGACGGAGGCGCTGTACGCCGATCCCAACGACCCACAGGCGTTCGGGCACGCCCTGTCGACCGTCCTGCAGTACCCCCACATCGCCCGCCAGCTCGCCCGGTTCGGCTCGCACCGAGCGCGCGCCACGTTCACCTGGAACGGCATCGCGCAGCGCCTGCTGAGCGTCCTCCATGACGTGGCCGAACGACGTCGCGACGCCCCCCTGGCTGACTCGAGCGGAACGCTGGGCGTCCTGGACGCCGAGGCCGAGCGAGATGTGGGATGGATGCCCGTCGGCTCCTCGTAAGCGATCTGGACGGGACGCTGCTTGGCGATCGCGCGGCGCTCGCGAGGTTCGCGGACTGGCTGCGCGACCACCGGGCCTCGGTCCTCGTCGCGTATGCCTCCGGTCGCGACCTGGCCTCGGTGTGGTCGGCTGTAGACGGCGAGGGATTGCCTGAACCGGATGCCGTGATCTCGTCGGTCGGCACCGAGGTCCACGACGCCGCAGGTCGTCCTTGGCCGGGCTGGCTCGAGCGCCTTGACCCGGGCCACGGTGATCGAGCGCGAGCGGCGCTGCTCGACGAAACCGGCTTGGCCCTGCAGCCAGCCGAGCACCAAACGCCCCTCAAGGCCAGTTTTGACGCGCCCGACCTTGGTGCCTCCGGCCTTGCCCGCATCGGCGAGGCGGTCGCGGCCGCGGGCATCGAAGCGATGGTCGTGTATAGCGTCGATCGATTCCTCGACGTCCTGCCGCGTGCGGCTGGCAAGGGTCCGGCGACCCGCTTCCTGGCCTCGGCCCTGGGCATCGACGACTCGGACGTCCTGACCTTCGGTGACTCGGGCAACGACCTCGACATGCTGAGCGCCGGCTTCCGCGGCACGATCGTGGCCAACGCGCTGCCGGAACTCCTGGCGATGGCCCCACCCGGCGTTTACCGTTCCCCGCGCACCTACGCCGACGGGGTCCTCGACGGGATCCGTCACTGGTCGGTGCCAGAGGTGGTCCCGTCGACCGGCGCCCGAGCCTGATCTGCCAGCACTGTCGAGGGACATCGTGCCGATCGAACGCGCAGTCGAACTCCCGGTAGGGGCCGAGCGGGCCGAGACGGCCGAGCGCCTGGTCGACGGCCTGGAACGCATCGTCATCGGCGGCGTGGGCCTCACCACGCTCGCCCTCGATCGCGCCATCGACGGGCCGGACCTGACGTTCCCACAGTGGCGCGCCATCCTCGTCGTCGGCGAGTCGGACGATGGCACCACCATCAGCGCGGTGGCGGCGCGGGTCGGCGTGACCGTGCCGGCCACGAGCCGGCAGCTGCGCCGTCTCGCCGAGCGCGGGCTCGTGGCCCTGGAGGCGAATGACCGCGACCGCCGGTCCATGCGGGTGCGCCTGACGGAAGACGGCGTACGGGTGCGTGCGTCGATCCTTGCGCACCGGCGCGCCCGCTTGGCGGACATCGCCGCCGCGCATCCGATGGACGCCGCGACGGTCGACGAGATCGCTGCGCTCGCCGATGCGTTCGAGCGCTACGCCTGATTCGGCTCATGGCCAGCGCCATACCAGTCGGGCAGGAGCTGGCGGTCGAGCCACTCCCCGGGGTCCAGCCGCGGGCGGATGAGCGCCGCGGCACCGTTGCGCACGAGGACCTCGGCCGGGATCGGGTGTGACAGGAAGTACGGCATCGACTCGGTGAAGCCGTAGGCGCCGACGTCCAGCACGGCCATCAGATCGCCGACACGCGGCACGGTCATGACCGCCCCGACGGCCAGGATGTCCAGGCCGGAGCACAGCGGCCCGGCCACCGTGACCAGCACCGTGCATGCGCTGTCGCCACTGCTACCGAGGCTGAACAGCCTGACTCGGTGTTCCTGGCCGACCAGCGCCGGCCGTAGCACGTGGTGGACGCCACCGTCCAGGACCGCGACCGTGGTCCCGTTCACCGTTTTCACGTCGACGACCCTGGCCAGGTACGCCCCCGATGGTCCGACGAGGAAGCGCCCCGGCTCCAACAGCAGCCGCGCCTCAGCCAGGATCTCGTCATCGGCCCAGGCCGCCGCCACCTCCGCCAGGCCGCGGCCAAGCGACCCCAGGTCGAGCGCGGCGTCCTGCTCCGCATACGGGATCCCCAGCCCGCCGCCGGCATCCACGATCCGGACCGTCGTCCCGGCCACCATCGCCAGCTCGCGGGCGCTCCGGCCGGTCGCTGCGACGTGGGCCACGAGAGCACCGGCATCGACCACATTGGATGCACCGAAGGCGTGCAGCCCGAGCAGGGCGAGATGCGGCGAACGGGCTGCGATGCGCGTGCCGTCGATGAGGTCGGTGGCGTCCATCCCGAACTTGCCGGCACCGTCGTCGCCGACCAGGCGGACCCGCTCTACGCGGCCCGCCTCGGAGACCGCGGCCCGGAGCATGACCGGCTGACGCCGACCCGCGTCGTGCGCGATCGTCTCCAGTCGACCGAGTTCGCCGAGTGACTCCACGGTGATGGCACGGATGCCCGTTCCACCCGCCCTGACCGCCGCCCGCAGCTCCGCATCGCGCTTGCCGGGGCCGGTCATGACGATGCGCTCGGCGGGGATCCCGGCGCGCAGGGCCGTCGCCAACTCACCGCCCGATGCCACGTCAGCGCCGAGGCCGAGGGCGCCAAGGTGCGCCACCACGGCCAGCGCCGGGTTCGCCTTCACGGCGTAGGCGAGCTCTGCATTCGGCGGCAACTCGGCCTGCAGGACGCTGACCTGACGATCGATGACATCGAGGTCGTAGACGTACAGCGGCGTCCCGAAGCGCTCGGCCAGCTCCTCCGGGGTCAGGCCGCCAAGACGGCCCGCCCGGAGGATCTCGTTGCGGGCCGGAGGCCGTCCGCGACGAGGCCGGGCATCCGGGTCGGTGGGAGGCTGACCCGGAGCCGGCGTGGAGATGGGAAGCGGGGTGCGCACGGTCATCGGAGCGCGTCCTCCAGGGCGACCCGGGCACTCGTCCCGACGTCGCGGTCCTTGACCAGCAGGGCGACGGACGCCGTCAGGCCGTGCTCTCGGGCGAACGGATGATCGAGGGCACGCGACCCGGGGATCACGACCGCATCGGGAGGCACGCTGAGCGGCGCGTCCAGCATTCCGTGCAGGACGCGGCCGCGAACCAGGTCGTACAGGCGCGAGGTCCCGGTCAGGATGACCCCGGCCGCGATGACCGCGCCGCGCCCGATCAGGACGCCTTCCAGCAGGGCGCAGCCGGCGCCGACGAACGCGTCGTCCTCGACGATGACCGGCCGGGCGCCAGGCGGCTCCAGGACGCCGCCGACGGTCACGCCAGCCCCCAGATGGACGCGGGCGCCGATCTGGGCGCAGCTCCCCACGAGCACGTGCGAGTCGACCATGGTGGCCTCGCCGATCCACGCCCCGACGTTGACGTACGAGGGGGGCATGACCACGACGTCGGGCTCCAGGTGGGCACCTCGGCGGACGGCGGTGCCGCCGGGCACGATGCGCCACGGGCCGTCGCGCAGGTCGCGCGGCGGGAAGGCGGCGCGATCACGGAAGGTGAGGGGACCGGCGGCCCACACCTCCGTCGTGCGATCGCGAAACGCGTCCAGGATGGCCGTCTTGACGGCGCCGTCGACATGCCAGCCGCCCGGTGCGGACGGATCCGGCCAGGCGGCTCGGACCGTCCCGGCCTCAAGCTCGGCGAGGATGTCGGTGGTAGTGGGTGACGCCGTCTCGGTCGCCGTCATGCGACGGCCGCCTGGGTCGTGGTCGTCACCACCATCCGCCCGCCGCCGCGCTCGACCAGGCCGAGCGAGCGAAGCGTGACGGCCAACGCGGCCGCGGCATCGGGGTCCAGTGGCAGCAGCGGGCGTCGGACCATGTCGTCCTCCAGCAGGCCCATCATCGCCAGGGCGGCCTTGGCCGGGACCGGGTTCGGGGCACCCGCGAAGTTGGCCAGGAACAGCGGCAGCCAGCGCTCGTGGGTCCGGCGGGCAGTGTCCCAGTCGCCGGCCTGGGCGGCCGCACACAGTGCCACCAGCTCGCCCGGGATCTCGTTGCTGGCTACGGACACGACCCCATCGCCACCGAGGGCGAGAAGCGGCAGGGTCCAGGCATCGTCGCCGGCCAGGACCGCCACGTCGGGCGGCCGCTCCCGGCAGATCGTGGCCATCTGCTCCAGGTTGCCGCTGGCCTCCTTGACCGCGATCACCCGTGGGTGCTCGGCCAGGCGCAGGAACGTGGCGGCATCGACGTTCGTGCCGGTCCGCGACGGGACGTTGTAGACGACGATCGGCAGGTCGCCCTCGTCGGCCACAGCCCGGAAGTGCGCGTCCAGCATCCGGGCGTTCGGCCGGTTGTAGTACGGCGCGACGACGAGAGCGGCATCGGCCCCGAGCTCCGCCGCGCGGCGCGTGGCCGCGATGGTCGCCACGGTGTCGTTGGTGCCTGTCCCGGCGATGACCCGGACCCGGCCGCGCGACGCGCGCTCGGAAGCGACCTCGACGGTCGTGCCGATGAGCCACTCACGTTCGGCCGCGCTGAGCGTCGGTGCCTCGCCGGTCGTGCCGCAGGGCACGAGGCCGTCGATGCCGGCCATGACCTGCCAGCGAACGAGTCGACGAAAGGCCTCTTCGTCCAGGGCGCCGTCGGCGCGGAACGGGGTGATCAGCGCTGTGAACGCTCCGCGGAGCATGGGTCGGGTCATCAGGATCTCCTTCGAAGTTCGATCGGTCGGCGTCAGGCGGCCGCGGCCGGACGAGCCAGGAGCTCATCCACGACCGGGTCGAACGCGTGGATCCCAGGCGCCCGTGGCGCGCGGCGTAGCCAATCGGTGGCGGCCAGCACGCCCTGGGCATAGGCTGATCGGTCGCGCGCAGTCAGCCGCAACTCGACCGTCTCACCGACGGCATCGAAGCCGACGAGGTGCATCCCGGGGCTCGCACCGGCCCGGATCGAGACCGTCTCGAGCTCGTCGGCGGCCGTCATCCTCGGGTGGTGTGCCGCGATCCGCGAGGCCAGCTCCAGTGCGGTGCCGGATGGCCGGTCGACCTTGGTCCGGCGGTGCCACTCGACGAGATACGGGTCGAAGCCCTCGACCGTGCCGAACAGGTCGGTCGCCACCTCGACGAGCCGGGCGAACAGGTTCACGCCGAGGCTGAAGTTCGCGGCGACCACCGCGCTCGCTCCGCGCGCCCGGAGCGTGGCGTCCACCTCGTCCCGTACCGCACTCCAGCCGGTCGTGGCGATGACCAGGCGGCGCACGCCTGCGTCCAGGGCAGCGCCCACGTTGCCCGCCACCGCGTCGCCGTGGGACGCGTCGACCACGACGTCAGCCGCGCGCAGGGCCGCAGGATCGTGTCGCGTGAAGGCGGGCCGGCCCAGCACCGGCGTGCGCTCGCCGCGTACGCCAGCCGCGGTCGCGATGGCCCAGCCGAGGTGGCCGTCGCCCAGGATGATCGTGTGCATGTCGTGGTCCTCACTCGTGGTGGGACCTCGTCAGGGATCGGGGGCCAGACACACAGAAGCCGCGGTCACCGTCATGGTGCCGCGGCCGCCGCCGGTGGAGCCTCCGTTCCCTGGAGGCCCCGGTCGTCTCGCTCGACGCGCCGCTAGAGCCCCAGGGCCCGTGCCTCCCGGCAGGGCCGCCAGCGCTTCTGCTTCAGATCGAACGAGCAGGGTCGGCGGTTCATCGTTGCGAGACTATACGCATACTCGTGACTTCATGCAACGGTTTCGGCGGGGCAGGCTCGGGTCGCGCGCTGAGCGCGCCAGCTGGCCTACCATGGGCGACCCATGTCGACCCCGTCACGCCGACACGCACGACCGGCCGCGAGCGGCCGCTCCGAGGCCCACCCGCTGGCCAACCTGCCGCGACCCCTGAGCGAGCGCGAGCTCGGGACGCGGCGGTTCACGCCGATGCGCCTGGTGCTCCTGGCCGGAGCGATCGTCATCCTGGTCGGAGCCGGTCTGACGGCCGTGTCCATCGGCGGGTCGCCGCTGGATCCCGTCGGTGACGTGGCTGGTGCGGTCGAGTCCCACCCGGCATCGGCATCGGCATCGCCGTCGCCGTTCGTTGTGACCGATGGGCGTGCGACGCCGACGTCCCGGCCGACCCCCACGCCGCCCCCGACGCTGACTCCGCTCCCGACGCCGGCACCGGTCGCGTCCCTGACCGGCTACGTCTCGCCGTTGCCGCGCGGCCGTCTGACGTTGCCCTTCGGGCCGTCGCCGTGGGGCTCGCGCATCGTCGATGGCGAGCCGTTCCATGACGGCATGGACCTGGCCACGTTCTGTGGCGACCGGATCGTGGCCGCCCACGCCGGGACGGTCCTGGCCGCCGGGCGCAAGTACGACCAGCACATGGGCTGGCTCGGCGACCTCCAGCCGTACCTGGACCGGCTGGAGGCCAAGAGCCTGTGGATGACCCTGCCGATCGTGGTCGTCATCGATGACGGCAACGGCTATCGCAGCATCTACGCCCACTTCAGCAAGGCGGTCGTCAAACGTGGCGACGTCGTGGAGGCGGGTGACCTCATCGGCTACGAGGGCCAGACCGGGCGCGCGTCTGGCTGCCACCTGCACTACGGCCTGTTCAGTCCGTTGGAGACGGCCACGTTCAAGATCGACCCGGACGTGGTCAAGCGGATGAAGGTGCCGGATCTGCAGGTCGCCCGGGTCGACCCGCTGCTCGTCCTGCCGATGCATGCGCCCAGGCCCAAGCCGACGCCGACGCCGACGCCGACGCCGGCGCCGACCCCGAGCGACGACCCCGAGCCCTGACCGTCACAGCGGCCCGGAGATCCCGCCGTCCTTTCTGATGCGCCAGAAGTGGACGGCCAGGAAGGCGGCCGTGATCAGGGGCAAGGCCATGATGTGCAGCACGTAGAAGCGCAGCAGGGTGTTCTGGCCGACCTCCACGCCGCCCAGCAGGAGGCGGTTCACCGGTCCCGACACGATCGGGAAGTAGGACCCGAAGTTGGTCCCGATGGTGATCGCCCAGAACGCGATCTGGTCCCAGGGGAGGAGGTACCCGGAGAACGACAGCATGATGGTCAGGAACAGCAGGACCACGCCGACCACCCAGTTGAACTCGCGCGGGGGCTTGTAGGCGCCGTGGTAGAAGACCCGCATCATGTGCAGGAAGACGAAGAAGACCATGAGGTGCGCGCCCCAGCGATGGACGTTCCGGGTGAGCAGCCCGAAGGTCACCTCGCTCTGGATGTCCAGGATGTTCGTGTAGGCCTGGGTGGCCGAGGGCACGTAGAAGAACATCAGGTACACGCCGGTGACGGTCAGGACCAGGAACAGGAAGAAGCTCAGGCCGCCCAGGCAGAAGGTGTAGGCGAACTTCACGGCGTGCTGGCGGACGCGCACCGGGTGGATGTGCAGGAAGACGTTGTTCATCACCGCGTAGGCGCGGCTGCGCTCGTCGCGGGGATACGGCTGGCGGAAGATGGATCGCCAGACGGGGCTTCGGCGGATGG
>Ga0163153_10004885_pt1 | contig 16396 bp, 12 predicted proteins | sample OliLakLV19MP6IB1_FD_148629 | JGI IMG/M metagenome (GOLD analysis project Ga0163153, IMG submission 148629) | Freshwater microbial mat bacterial communities from Lake Vanda, McMurdo Dry Valleys, Antarctica - Oligotrophic Lake LV.19.MP6.IB-1 | ecosystem: Environmental > Aquatic > Freshwater >... | reverse complement strand
CCCCGGCACCCGAGGCGATTCAGCCTGCTTCATTCGCTTCGGCTACGCCTCAGCGAACGAAGCAGGCTGGCGTTGGAACAGGTCCAACACTAACTTAAGGATTGGTTCCCTACCCGGGGGCAGGTCAATCTCTTTCTGACGACTCAAGCGACTCTTCCACCATCCAGCATGCAGTGCCTTCGCTTCCTTAGACCATTTGTCGTCGGCCTCGCGAGGGATTTCCCACTCCTCCCATTTCTTCTTCACTTGTGCATTCAAATCCTTGCGGAGTGTTTCCAATTCTTCTTGATATCGCTCCCAGATCACTTCAATTTCCAGATTGTTGGCAATCGACTTCAAGGTGATGTGTGGCACACGTTCGTATACAAAGCCATGCCGTATGCTTCCGCTTCTCGGCGATTCCGATGGCGTTGACTGTGTGACTTCGGCCTCTTTGAGTTGCCCCTCCCGGCTATCCGCCAGCAGATAGTAAGGGTACCGGGCACCCATGATGCGAGCGCGAGCCAAAGCCAAAGCTACACGTGATGTGTCAACTGTAATCCAACGACGCCCCCACTGTTCGGAGACATACGCCGTAGTGCCAGAACCACACGTTGGGTCCAGAACTAGGTCTCCCGGGTCAGTCGTCATCAATATGCAACGCTTCACGATCTCGACGTTTGTTTGGACAACGTAAACAGGATCCGTCTGGCCAAGAAACCCTTCCCATAGATTGCCGATGGCGACCGCGCTTGATTCGTCTTGAAAGCGCAACTGACGCAGAGCGTTTCCGAACCGGTCCACGCGACCAGTCTTCAATGCACGTTGGAGAGATTCGGGCGTCATGCCCCACCATCGCTTTCCGGAATCGAAGGTCTGACCCTTGAAGTCGATACTGAATTTCCTGCCCGGACCGGGTTTCGTCAGTGACACATCGCCAAATACCCGCGAACCGGATGGCAACTGCTCTTCACCCGACCTCTCAGCTTGAGTAAGTCGTCGAAATGACCCATCGGCCAGTTGAACCCAATTAAAATTCGGGTCGATCCCGCCAGAGCGAAGGCTGTATAGCTGGTGAAATTTATGGTTCTCAGGGGTCCGTGAGTACCAGACAAGATAGTCAAGCCGTGCCGGTAGTCGTCCTGAAGCTCCTAGGCCGGTTGCGCCTTTTGTAAATGCAATTAGCGACACAAAATTCTCTTCGCCAAATACTTCGTCTAGCACCTCCCGCACCCGGTGAACATTCTCATCGCCAATCTGGACAAATATCGACCCAGTATCTGCAAGTAAATCGCGTGCTACGGTGAGGCGATCACGAAGATATGTTAAATAGGAATGAATTCCATCGCGCCATGTATCGCGGAACGCTTTCACCTGCTCCGGTTCACGCGTAATTTGGTCTACCTTGCCGTCCTTTACATCACGGCTTGTAGTTGACCATTGAAAATTGCTGTTGAACTTAATGCCGTAGGGTGGATCGAGAAATATACATTGGACCTGTCCCCGGAGCCCTTCACGTTCTGCCAGTGAAGTCATAACCTGCAAGCTGTCTCCAAGAATCATCCGATTTGACCAATGAGCGTCGTGACGGTAGAAGTCCGTAGACCTCGCATCTTCTGGTAGGCCGTTGAAGTCGCCAAAAAGATCAAGTTGCTGCTCTCTGCCCGCCGCCCGATCTGCGGCATTTTTTACCGACTGTGTGCGCCGTAGCAAATCATCCACGAGCACCTTGGGGTGAACCTTCTCTTGGATGTACAGAGGAGGCGCATGCACGACTAAATCTGACCAATCCTGCTCGTCTTTGCCGCGCCAAACTAGCTGCGGATCGAGATCACGATTGCGGCGATCGTACGCCACGCGAATCGGACTCTTCTCTTCCTCACGCATCACTGATTGGAATTCCGCCGTCGGAATGTTTTTCCGCGACGCTTCCTTATGCTTGATCGTTTCAACGGTTTTGCCAGTTGCCGTCGTGGTTGCTTTCTTCTTGCCCATCTATTCCTTCTCCCCTTCGACTTTCCGCTGGCATGCCGTGCCAAGGTCGACCACTTTCGCGACCATCATGACGATTTCATATTTCATACTGCCGCCTCCACGGACGATTCCTCCGCAGTGCGAGCGCTAATCATTTCGTTGAACTTCTGCTCCACCTTGGATTCGAAGTCCCCTTCAATTTCGTATACATCGGCAAACTCTGCGAAATCCCAGCGACCGTAGGTCTTCAGATTGTTTGTTCCCGGAATCCAATAGGTTTCCGTCGTGGACTTCTTCTCTTTCGCGTCCTCGCGGCGGTATCCCTTGATTTCAACCACGAGGCGCAGAAGATCGTCGTCGCCATGACCGTCGTCGACGAGGACAATAAAATCAGGGCGGTACCGCCGCGATTCAGAACCAAACTTGTAGGGAACTTCAAGACCCAAGTTGTGATTCTTGACGTATGCCTTTACGCGGGGATGAGCTTCAGCGACTCGACAGAACTCTGCTTCCCAGTCGCTGTCTAGAATTACCCAATTGATGTGACAGCGGCGTGAGTCTGTCTCCCAACGATCTCTCTTTGACGTGGTGAAATTCACAAAGATCGTTGAGCCGGTTGGGTTGTAGGGATCGAGAAGAGCCTTGATCGGCCGCTCGCCGACAAGCTTTCTGGTGATGCCTGCCGTGATTCGCTCACAAGCAATGTCGGCTAATTCCTGATACATGAGCTGTGCTGGATACGTCCCGCCTTTACACACGAGACAGGTATCGAGCCACTGCTTTGTGATCCGCTTTAGCTGCCCAAACAGATGAAGCTTGGCGTCTTCTCCCGGATCGCGCCACTTGGTATAGAGCAGTCGCTTTGCCACATGGAAAAGTAGCGTCGAGCGACGCATATCTCCTAGGTGCTCAAGACTCAGATCGACATCTTCTCCGATAATGCCCGCATTCTTGGTGATCGAAGGGCCGACTAAGTCTGGCGTCAATTCAAGCACCGAGTCGTCATTGAACTCGGCTTCGAGGCGTTCTTCGGGAAGCTCGACCCGATAGCCTTCAATCCGTGGGAACTGAATCTCAAGGGCGTCACGTTCCGGACGCATCGCCTTGACTTGAATTGTTTCACGAGGAGGTTGTGGCGGCGCAACCACAGGCTTTGCCGTGAAGTCAAACGGAATGCCAAGAACATCGGCATACTCGACGTTGAACAAATTCTCTTCATTGAGTTCATACGACTGACGCCGCAGCGCGCGTCCGATTACCTGCTCGCAAAGCAGTTGCGTGCCAAAAGCGCGCACACCCAGGACGTGCGTGACCGTGTTGGCATCCCATCCTTCGGTAAGCATCGAAACCGATACCACGCAGCGGATCGATTCTCCAAGCCGCCCGCGTTTACCGACGGTGTTCATCACTTCGCGAAGCAGATCCTGATCGGTGATATTCTCTGCCTGCCGGATGTCGCCTGTTCGCTCGACAATTTCTCGACGGAAGCGGTCGATTTCGTCTGAGGCCATGCTGCGAAAATTATCATCGAGGCCTTCGCCTGATTCGAGTTGGCGACTGTCAATCAACAATGTATTGGGGCGTCCCAGTGGATTTCCGTGTTCGTCGAAGTTTCGGAATAATGCAAGCCTACCGTTTTCTAATGTTGTCGAGCCGTCTTCATTCTCCCGATTGAATCCAGAGACATAGTCATAGACTAGCTTTGAAGTTGAAGTGTTGTTGCAGACGACGATAAAGCATGGCGGGACTTTGATTCCACTTTCTTGCCAAAGATGGAACGTCTTTTCGTAGTGGCCATAGAGCGCTTCCAGAGCGGTCTGCAACTCGACGGGAAGACTGAGCGGATCTAGCGTCGCTGCTTTCCCACGACCTTTTTTCGGCATCTTCTTGCCGATGTGATTCCAGAGGTTGCGAAACTTCGGCATCTCCTCACCGGGAATGTTATCAGCCACAGGCACACGCGGAAGCTTGACGATGCCGCACTCGATGGCATCCATCAAAGAGAAGTCGCTCATCGTCCACGGAAAGAGCGTTCCTTCCGCGTAACCAGAGCCACGCAGAAAAAATGGCGTCGCAGAAAGATCGATGACTTGGGCGATGCCGAGCTTACGTCGAACAATCTCTAGACCAGAGATCCAGAGGCGCGCCGCCTCATTGTTTTTCTTCGCCTCATCTTTCTCGTCGCCAGTCAGTTCCTCAACATCCTGACTGCCGGGCTTCTCGCGGTAGCAGTGATGGGCTTCGTCATTCAAGACAAGGATATTCTTCAGCCCCATCAAATCGGGCATGACCCGCTGCACCATCTGCCCTTCAGTTTCGAGCGTGTTCAGTTCATCGCCCCGACCTTGCAAGAGCGACCGACCACCTTTCGACAATTCCATACGCTCGCGTAGCTTGAAAGCATGGTAATTGGTGATGACGATCTTTGCGCGCTCCAGATCGCCGAGCATATCGCTCGGCACCAGCTCGCGGCTTTGATAGTAGCTGTCGGGATCGTTTGGCTGCAAAACGCGGAGCCGGTCCCGAATGGTGATTCCGGGAGCAACTACCAGAAATCCCCGCGTGAACTTTTTACTATTGGGGCGACGAACCGCGTTGATGGTTTGCCAGGCAATGAGCATTGCCATCACGGTCGTCTTACCGGCACCGGTGGCGAGTTTTAGCGCCAAACGCATTAACTCCGGATTCGCTTGCTCGTTGGCAGCCGCTAAGTTTTCAAGCAGCAGCTTCCCAGTCTTTCCTGACTGTGGAGCAACTTCCGTCAACCAGATTGCCGTCTCGACGGCCTCTATTTGGCAAAAGAAGGGACGAATGCTATTGAACTTGTGGTGGCGCCAATGCTGAAGAAGCCGAGCCGTCTCGGGAGTAACTTGCCAGTCGTTAGGACTGGGCAGTTGTCGCCATTGGTCGACTTTGGAGCGAACTTCATTGATGAGCGAGGTCGGATCGTATTGTTGCTCAGCAGTTGAGAGTCCCGCCCCTTCATCGAATACGATCTCTTGCTGATCAGCTTTTTTCTTTCGCTTTCTCGGCTTTGGGATAGGCGTGATGAACTCAGCCCGCCGCCGCTTTTCAATAATGTTCTGAGTGGGCTGGCCGCCGTCATCGAGCTCCCAGTGCCTGACTGGATACTCATACGGTGAATTGAGAATCGGTTTCTCAAAGAACCGCTCTTGTGCTGCGCTTGCCATTCAGTAGGTCCAACCAGTTAGAAATAAACCATATTACGCATAGCAATAAATCAATAATCGTCATCTAAGTCAAACACTTATTGACGATAGATGCTCGTCTCTATTTTGCTCGACGTGGCCGCACGACTTTCACCTTTCGATTGATTGCTTCCAGTTCTTTTCGCCGGTACAGACGATAGTTGTTGATGGGATGCCGATACTCGGGTATCTGCCCTGATTCGCCCCATGCTCGAACTGTATTCGGGGACACATCGAGCAGAGCAGCGGCTTCCTTGACCGTGATGTAGCCTTGGGTCTGAAGCATTGGGGACCTTATCCTCCTTCACAGACGAGAATCACTAGCTTTGGCATACCTTACCAAAGCCTTCACCCCCCCGCAATTGGACGGGGGATCAACTAGCTCGGATCTGGATCGTTCTTGATTAGGCTTTTTAGAAGTGGCATTCTGTGCCATGCAGCAACGAACGTTTGATTTTGACCAGAATATCCAGACCGAAACCCACCGCGTCGCAGAGTCGACCTCGCTTCCGCCACCTCCATTTACGGAAAATAAACCTCCGCCCCTCGTCCGGCCTGACCGGCAATTGATCTTCGGTGGCCTTCCCCACTACGAATGGCCAGCTCCCGAACATGATCGGGACACCATCACGGTTGACCGAATTCGTGAAGATATCGACGGGCCTTCTCACCGCTTTGTGATTTGTCGCGGTGACACTGTGGAGGTGTTCTTCTCTCATCAAAAGACCGACATTGGCGAGGTCACCGGTGTCAGTCATCGTAACAACGAAGTCCGCGTGTCGTTTCAGGATGGAACAGAGGGAATCTGGGTTGGCACTGGTTGCGTGTATCCCGCACCGCCCAAAGTCGCAGCTCCCGTCCGTAAAGGTGTGCCTCTCTCAAAGGTGGTGGCTGAGTGTAGCGTCGAGCCGCCTAATGGCTTTACGGACGCAGATCGTGTCCCAACGGCGACTGCTCCTTATTCGTTTGATGAGTACAAGGCGTTTCGCCGCGACTTCGCAAACGGGTCGCTCTCGTTCTCTGATTATCAAGCACAGTTTGAAAGACTCTGCCAAAGCCAGGTCGCAATCGTTTCCGAATTGAAGTCGCGATTCAAAGCGACCGAGCTTGCCGTCATCGCTAGCCGAATGGGTTCCTTTGACGCAAAACGATCAACGAAAGATCAAAACGCTGAGTCGATCTACCGCAGAATGCTCTCCTCATTTGTGCTTGATGGCACTGTTTCATTCTCAATGGGCGAGCGCTACGAAGACGCGGTCAAAAAGAAAGTGAGTGCCGTAACGGAGGAAGCCTTTACTGCTGCATTCGTTGAGCAGCAAGCGGCTGCGGATGAACGACACAAAGCCCTAACCGATCCGCAAACGTTTTTTGAGTTCCGAACTTTCCTGCAGCAGAAGAGCGAAGAGGATCTCAGCGACGAACAGCTCTCACGCTACGACGCACTACATGCCGACATGACCCGCGAACATCGGGCAGCACAACGACCCGCCACAGTGGATCGCTTTCAGAGCGAAGAGATTTCCGGCCATGAATTCGTCATTAAGCAGGGCTTTCACGAGAAGCGGCAATGCCCGCTGTGGATCGTCACCCTCACCTCACGGGTCGAGCGCGCCACCTTCGATGAACTTAATCGCAAAGCGAAAATGCTTGGCGGATGGTTCAGCTCTTTTAAGAAATCGGATGCCGGGTTTCAATTCTTGGATGAAGACACCGCTCAGCGATTCGCAAGTCTACTCACGGGCGATGTTGACCGCAGCGATGTCTTGTCAGATCGCAAAGAGCGAAAGGAACTCACTGCTGCCGAGAGATTGCACGAATTGGCCTCAGCACTTGCCCTGCGATCAGAGGAGATACTGGAGGCGAGCAACAGCAGCCTGCAAAACACAGCACGACGTGCTGACATTCAGGCGGGCGTTCGGGGGCGTGCATTCGCGGAAGCTGCCCAGGCTCGCACAATGCACTCGATCGCAGAAGCACTGTCACGAGGTGAGGCCAAATTCCTCGACGGCATTCGTCATCGCACGCAAGTCGAAACGTTGGAGACGATCCTGTACCTTGCCAAATGGGCTCGTGTGCGGGCATCGCGACAGCAAGACAAAGAGAGCAGCTACGGCCATGGCCGTCGACTTGATCGCCTTGAAGAACAACCAATCGCAGAACCTGATATTCGCTTTGCAGAGTATCCCTACCCCTCTATCTACAAGCGCCATCTTGAAGAGGCGGTTCGACACTGCCGCACGATCAAAGGATCCAAGCAAGCGTCTGAAAAGATGGCCAAGCGATTGGCCCGAGAAAAAGAAGACTTTGTCACCTTTCGGCAAGACCACGATATCGAGGGACTTACTGATTTTCTTTCCCACGTCAAAAGCTCAGGCGCCTACGTCGAATGGATAGAGCGGGCACTGGAAAAACACAACCGTCTGCAAAGAGCCAACATCACAGACGTTCATGAGTTGCGGGCAGCACTTCGCGAGTATCTATATCACCGAGCCGAGGCTCGCGGCGACGACCCAGTCAAAGCTGCCGAGCGGGAATTGATCGGCAAAGACCTGCCGGGGTTCTTCCCGACCCCAAGACCAATCATTGAGATGCTGCTTGAGCGTGCCGACATCGGCGAACAGCACCGAGTGCTGGAGCCCTCATGCGGTAAGGGAGATATTCTTGATGCAATCCATGCCGAATGCTCCGGCTGCCAAGTTCACGCCATCGAGTTCAACCGAGCGCTGTCGGACATTCTCTCTGTTAAGGGACACGAGGTGGAGTTCGCAGATTTTCTGGAGCACGTTGAGCACTATGACCGGATCGTGATGAATCCGCCCTTTGAGGAAGGTTAGTCATACTGCTCCTTTCTGTGTGAGATGCTTATCCTCAATTGAATCCGCGCGACGTTAGCGTGTCTAGGGTTGCCCTAGCTGGCCGTTCCATCGTAGCAGGTTGTCAGTGGGAATCGCTTGACGGGACGACGAGCGGCGTTTTCGGCGTCGTCAATGACGCTGGCGGCGGCGCCCACCATCCGAACTTGATTTGGCGCAATCGCCGCAATCGATCCAACTCGTCAGCATCAGCCCAGCAGACCAGCCTGCCGCTGTAGCCGGTCAGTCGGCCGATGACATGCACCCAACCGCGTTTGGCCCATGTCGCCAACGTGACCTTCGGCATCTCAAGCTTCGCAGCCAGGTCGCTGAGGTACCATTCGTGTTTTTCCAATCTCGCGAGAAGCGACGCCCGCTGGGTCGAGGGGCGCACGCGCCGGAGTTTTGCGAATAGCTGACTTACCGTCCATTTGTAGAACTTATCCGCTCGCTGCGCTGGTCGAAACCCCTCCTGATTCAGTCGCTCCGCGACTTCTCTCGCCGTTAGTCCTTGGTTTCCAAGATCCTCAACGCGGGCGAGCAGTCGATTGTAGTCAGCCAACTGCTCGTAGCGCGCCACGGGACGGATCAGTTCGTGCTGGCTGTTGAATCCACCCGACCAATGTAACGACACGTCCACTTGCTCGGTCGAGCCGTGCATGGTAATCACTACGCGCTCGACCAACAGGCGAATGATTCGTTGCCGATCGCCGGAACTCGTGGTTGGCGATTTCCACACGGCTGGCAGGTTCTCCGCCAGCGCACGAACCAACTCACGCTCTTCGTTCGACAATGTTGCCGAGTGCGCCTGTCGAAACCGCGCATGCTGTTGTTCCAAGTCCCGCAATTCATGAAGCGTCGTTTCCCACTGACGCTCTAACTCACGCGCCACCAATCGATTCTCAGGTTCGACTGCCTGGTACCGTCGCTGGGCACGGTCGGACTCATAACGACCGCGTTCGAGTCGTTGCTGCCAGTGCTTGTCCAATCGCTGGCGTTCTTGTTCAAGGTCATCGGCGGCCAGTAGGCTCAACTCCAGCGCCGCAGGTTCGAGCGCCTGCAGGATTTTCTCGACAACAAGATCATCAAGCACCTGCCCGGAGAGATTTTGACACAGCGGAAGGTCGCAGTCGGCTTTTCCAGTGGAACAGACGTAGCGGAACTGCGTCTTGACGCCCGAATAATGCGGCGTCATGCGACGACCACAACGACCGCAGAACACGATTCCGCCCAGCAGCGCCGGGCCCTCGCGCGGCGGGCCTTTCGTGTCAGGCCGAGTGCGGTTCTCCCTGATCCGGCGTTGGTTTCGCTCATATCTGTCCAGCGTGATATAAGCCGGGCAACGGCCGGGGATCAGCGCATGGTACTGCTCCGGTTTCACGACTCGTCGCCCGGATTCAGCGCGCCCCGCCTTCTTGAGACGAGGATCGGTTTGACGGTGGCCATAGCGGTAGACGCCGGCGTACAGCGGGTGAGTCAGCACCCGGTCGATGACGCTGGCCTTCGCGCGACGCCATTCCAGCTCGCCCATATTCGGTCCCGAGTGGGGCCGGAAGGGAAGTTGGATGTCGTGTTCCTGCAGATAGAGCAACACGCGGCGAATGCTGCCCAGTCGATCGAACTCATCGAAGATCAGTTGCATCACGCTCTGCGCCTGTTCGTCCGGGTCGAGCGCGAATCCGCCGTTCGGGAGTTTGAGGTAGCCGACCGGCGGCAGAATATAGAGCTCGCCCCGTTTCGCTTTGCTGAGCACCGCCTGATGCATTCGTCCCTTGAGAATGTGCAACTCTGCTTCGGACATCGTGCCTTTCAGGCCGAGCAGGAGTCGGTCGTTGTAGTCGGTCGGGTCGTACAGCCCGTCCTGGTCGGCCAGCAGCGTGCGAAAGATCGCACACAATTCAATCAATTGGTGCCAGTCCTTGTTCGACCTGGCCAGACGACTCATTTCGATGCCCAGAACGATGCCCACGTGATCGAGGCTGACCTCGGCCAGCAGACGCTGAAAGCCAAGCCGGTTCTCCGCAGTCCGACCGCTTTGCCCCTGATCCTCGTCAATGACTTCCACCTGCGCGCGTGCCCACCCGAGTTGCACTGCCTGCTCGACCAATGCGTACTGGCGAACCGCCGACTCCACGTGTTCGCGGACCTGATGGGGACTCGATTGGCGAACGTAAACGATCGCCGAGCGACTCAGATGGTGCTCCTGCAGCTTGCGGGATCCCCACGAGTCCAAAGCGCCGCTTGTTTTGTGGGGAAGCGGGTCGGTAGTCAGTGGATTACTCATGCGATTCCTCCTTCTTTGGTGAAGGAAGAATCCGCTTGGCAATCATCTGCGCCAGAATCTTGCCGATCTCCACGCGATCGGCTGGCGGCAGTTGCTCCCAGAGCCGGCTCAGCCGGACTTGATGCGCGCCCCCTGTTCAGGCAACCTTCTCTTGTATGAGTCGTGCATGCGTCTCCTCCATGAGCGTGTTCAAAAAGGTGCTGGCACAATCGGGCCAGCTCCAACAAAGCAGGACTGCCAATCCTAATCTCCATCAATGAGCGTGAACAGATCGAATTCTCAGGGGTCTTTTGACGGGCCGTCTGAAAATGGACAGGATATCGAGCACGTTCGCCACGCCTACGACTTGCTTTCACTTGATGGGCGCCTCGTGGCAGTTGTCGGCGAGGGTCCATTCTTTCGCAGAGACAAGAAGTCTGTTGCATTTCGGGAGTGGCTTGATGATGTGGGTGCAGAAGTCGAGCCACTGCCTGATGAAGCCTTCAAGGGAGCAGAGGCCTTTCGCCAGTCTGCCGTGCGTACCCGACTAGTAACGATTGCCAGAGCAGCTTCGAAGTAACCTGCGTAGCTGTTTTATCAATTTGAGTAGCGATTTGTTCCGTGGCAGAATCAGCTATGGAGCAGCGACTCGTATTCTTTGACTTAGAAACAGGCGGACCCGATCCAAAGCGACATCCCATCATCCAGCTCGCGGCGGTGGCCATTGACCACGCAGGCGAAGTGCTGGAGGCATTTGAGGCAAAGCTTCGGTTTGATCCCAAGAAGGCCAACGCACATAGCCTGAGAAAGAATCACTACCATCCGGGCGTGTGGGCGAAAGAAGCCGGCGATGCAAGTCAGACGGCCAAGAACTTCGCTGCATTCCTCAGGCGTCATGCCACGACCCCGATGCTATCGGCAGAGGGACGATCGTTTCATGTAGCCCAGCTGGTCGCCCATAACGCAGCTTTTGACGGGCCCTTCCTTTCGACGTGGTACGACAGGCTTGACCTCTATCTCCCCGCTCGTCGTCAGGTGCTTTGCACTCTCCAGCTTGCCCTGTGGCACTTTGCACTGACGCAGGCCACGCCACCATCCAATCACCAGCTTGCTACGCTCTGCGCTCACTTTGGCATCGCGTTTCACGCCGCCGCAGCGCACGAGGCACTCGCCGATGTCATCGCCACGGTGCAGTTGTTTCGCGCTCTTAGTCGAGTCGCACATCCGTTGCTGGCTATCCACCAGCGAAATAAGAATGTCACCGCTTTGTCATTTGAGTAGCGATTCGCTTTCAGGCAATATTGAGGAATAGGACTTTATTGAGGGAGGTACATCACCATGACAGATAAACAGGAAATGAAACGAAAGAAGACGGTTGCTGCTGAATCGCCGATACACACGATTCAAGCGGGCTCCGTCACAGCGTCCATTTGGAAACGGCAATCGCCAGCCGGATACGTCTATCTTGATTTTTCGCTCACGAGGTCATTTGAAAGCCTTTCAAGCGGTAATACAGGTCACTCAAAAAACTTCTTTGCCCGCAATCGCCACGAACTGACGCAAGTAATCGAACAGGCGACGATTTGGATCGACCAACAGGAATTGCTTAAAACTATTGGGGAGAACATAGCCGCATGATAGACAATCAAATGACTCCCGAATCGCAGCGGACGAACGACCCAACAGACGAGCCAATGCAATCCACGTTGACGCCGGACGAGCTGGCTCAACTAAGCGACCCTGACAAACAAGCGTACTTTCGCCGCGAATACCTTGCGCAGCTTCGTCAGCGAGCGTGCCCGGGCTGCGGCGAAATCGACGATCCACTAATCTAAAGCAGAGCATGAGAAGCTTCCTGTCCTAGGACGTCTACTGGTTGCTGTTCTCAGCAGGGATTAACATAATCGACATTAAGTGAGCCGATTGCCACATCAATACCCAGTTACTGACCAGCCTCTTCTCTGCCGGTGACGAGCCCTTGCGCTGCAGCGCAAAAACGAACGACGGCAGGCGAATTCCGTTAATGCACTTGCGAGATTCGATATGGCCACCAGTTCTAGCTCCCGTGCGGTAAAGATTGCCCAAGTTCATTTCGAGGACGATTTTTCGAGTCGATGGGGCGTTGAACCGCTTATCGACGAAAATGCGGTGTACATTTTCAACAACATGCCTTACCGGGGAAAACTTACAGCCCGTGATCGGCAGCGCGACGAAATTCGCCGACAACTAGCAATGCAAGGGCTGACCGAACTAGGCTACGGCGAGTGGCCACAACAAGGAAAGCAAGAAGGATATAGCTGGGTACTTATTTTTGAAGGCGAAGAGAAACCTGATGTAGAGTCAATTCACGACTTATGCTTGCAGGTCTTTTCTAGCAACATCGGATGGGAAGAAAGTGAATGAGAGGAGCTGCCCAGGGTTTTCTAGTAAGTCCTCCGCCTTGAGACCTAACCGTTCAGTTGCCCGATCCGGCAACGGTACGAAGGACTTCACTATTTCACGCTTGAATCGCAAGCATGTTGGAGGGAGTCGTGAGTATCCTGCCGCCTGACGCTTCGCGTTAATCAGCCGAAGTAGCTTTAAGAGTTGCTTTCGCACGGGCGCGTATGGAACGTAAGGCAGTGAGTACAGTGCTTCTGCCAGAGCCTCCATCCGCCGATGACATGCGATGGACAGGAAGTAAGCGCATAGCTCTCGGTATGGCTCGCGGGCGATGAGCACCCGCACTCGCCATTGACCGTCTGGGCGTGGAGCCTCCTCAGCAGAGACTTTCTTTAGATAATCCCCCCGCTTCACATACACCGAGTATTCACCAATGCGAATCGGTGCGCGACGTACATCCTTGAGATTATCTCCCTCACCTTCCCGTATCGGGTGGTAGCCATGCGTTACCATGAGAATCCATGAACTCTTGAAACGCACGTACTGAACATTTCCCAAGCCCTGACTCTTTCGCCAGCGACGAGCCCCTTCAGTCTTGGCCACGTCATACTTGGCAAGCAGCTTGGCATCGAGTGCTGTGGGGGCTTTGCCATCTGGCACAGTTCCCTGCACAAAAAAGTAATACCCTTTCGGTAGTAGGTGCGTTGCGACACGCTGCAAGAATCCCACTAGACTTGTGACTTCGCACTTGTACTCCATGCTGATGCCCTCCTTAGTGACTACTCGCTTCGTGCGAGCAGTCGCAAAGAAGGGCGAACAAAATCCTTGTTGTTCGCCCCGGAAATAAAATCCTTCACGCCTTGGCCGCAATCCCTTGAGACTCTCAGCAGGCTTTCGAGAACCTCTCGAAAATCCTTTTTAACCTTGCTTTCAAAAGCCATTCGGTATTGGCGGCAGCAGCGGCGTAGCTGCTAAATTCTTAGCAGCCACGCGCTTAATTGCATGCCACCGTCGTACCGAAAACCTCGGGGTCAACGTCAGTGTGAAATGAATACACGCTGACTGTTCACCCTCGATTCGCTGCCAAAGGACTCCTCTTCTCCCGAAGAGAACTCGTTTGACTCACTATGCTTCCAACCAAGGAAAGCCGGTCGCGGACTGACGGGAAAACAAATCCCGTCAGCCGCACCAGCTTGTCCATCCGCTTGGCCTAATGGCCAGTCGCAACTTTCGTCGTGGCATAATGCCTTGGTGCCACCCAAGACGCCAACGAGACCGGACTGCCTTGCCCGGCGGAAGGCTAGTGCAATATGCACGTGGCTTCCGTCTTTGCCTTCGCAAAGATCATCGCCCAACACACCTAGCGGCTTCCGCCGCAAAGTGCATCGGCTATCTACTGATTGCCCACTCCCCCACTACGGCGTTTTGATCACGTCGCTGACGGCGACGCACCGGTTACCAATCCGGCGGCCGTAGTGGTTCCTGCGTTATTCAGTTTCTTTGCTTAGTCACGAGAGTTCCGTGGGTGAGCTGGTTGCCCAGCATGGCAATCACGTTTCTAGGTGCGGCCGTCAGGCCGTCCTACTCGACGCAAGGAATTGAGCCTTATCGGTCAATCCCTTTGCGGTTTCAGGGCTCGAATCTAGAAGCTACCCTTACCGCGAAACGGTTGCTTGTCCCCAGTACCACCAGTCTATCGACCAGCGGTACAAGTTTCGGCATCGACTTTCTCGAAGCTTACCGGCAAGCGATTACTCGCCTTTCATGGTTGAGCTATTCACGCTCGCAGACTTACTGCGATACCCGAGGATGTCACTCCCCGGCACGGTCCATCGCTGGACTCGTGGCTCCCCACGCCGGACAACGTCGTACGCCCCTAAAGATCAGGAAGCGAACCCCGTGTGTGGATTACGCCATGCAAGCGCATGGCCTCACCGACTTTGAAAACTGACGGCTTGCGGCAGAACACCACCGCAAGAATTTCCGCATCGCCCCCATTCCGGAGCGAAAAAAAATGAAGAGAGAAATGTACTTGGTTCTATAGGATAGAAATCCAGTATTACTCTGTGTTGTGGGAACTGCATTACAAAAGCAGCTCGGTCCGACAGGATTACTCTGGAAAGCCTCCTTCGAGCACGGACAAACACGTTTCCGCGTATCCGGCTCTACCGGCAAGCGATCGTGACGGGTGGTAAACTCCGTCCCCTTTCGACATGGCTGGCGGCCATGCTCCTCGGGCGATCACTTCCAAACGGATGGATCTTGTCAAAGCGTTTACGATCATCGACAGTCGAAGGGCCTATCCTGACGCCCTTCTAAGGCGTTCTATAACACAGTTCTAGGACTCAGGCAAATGAATTACGGTGGGATCAGGCTGCTGACTTGGTTGGTTCCTTGGGGCTGAAGAGGCGTCGCTTTGCCCCGCGCTCAAGAATCATCCGGCGATAAACCGAGAAGGCCGCGCCACCCGATTTGCGCGATCGATTGTAGCCTTCGATAATCGTGCTCTCGACATGCTCCAGTGACTCGCGCTCCAGCTCTTCAAGCTCGATCTTACTGAGCGTCTGAAGGTAAGCGTTGACGTGGTCCTGAAGTGGATCCTGTGGCGGCGCAACCTCGACTTTCGTCGCTCCTACCTTCTTCGGGGGTGATTTCTTTGGAAATAGATCCTGCGGGGGCGAAAAACCTTCGCGAATTGACTTTACCAGATACCCTGCCGGATTGCGGATCGATTCCCGCTCTTTCATCTGCTGCAGACGATCCAAAACCTCTATCTGCGTTTCGATCAATTCCTGCGGATAGTCTCTGACGAGTTCCGTTGCGACAGAAGGAGTGACGCCACGGTCTGTAAGTAGTTTGATGAGCGAAGCGAGTTTTTGGCTTGTTTGTTCAATCTGCGGCATTGCTTTCTTGATGAAAACAATTCTCCAATCACCGCGTGATATCTTCACGTAACGTTGTGCGACCGGCAGGCTTTCTAAAAAGCCGACCGACTCAAGCTCCTCAATCGCCGGTTGCAGTCGTCGTTTAAGCTGGCCGGTGTCGTAGTTTCGGCTTAGCCCAATATGTTCGCAGGCAAACTCTGCCAGTGAAAACTCCCACCTGGACTTGTGATAGAACCGCTTATCGAGAAAGCGATACATGCGTTTGGCGGCAGCGTACTCAAGTTGTCGAAAGATGCTGAGGTCGATGGCTTTCAGGTATCCCGACTTGAAACTGCGAAAGACGGCTTCGTTCCAAGTGAACGAGGAAAGCGGCAATTCGGGATTATTGCTACGCAGTCGTTTGAGTCTGCGATCCTGATCGTAGAGCGTCACCTGCTCAAGTATGTGAAAGTTTTCGTCGACCCAGCTTTGCTCGTCTTTGTCCCACCACGCTTTGTCGTAGTAGAGCGTGACGCCAAGCCATCGCTTCAGCGATTTTTCAAGGCGATCGTAGCTGCGTCCTTCGTGTCTCCAACCAAGAATCTGAATCAGCTGGTAGCGACTGAAGTTGACTTTGCGCTCCGAAAAACGGTTTTGCTTCGCAAGCTGAATCAGTCCAAGAATAACTTCATCATCGAGTGAGGTGGAGAATGTCCCCCGTGTAGTTGAAAAGCATGGCGGTTCCTCCGCCCAGAAGATACCTTCTGGGAAGAACCATTTTCCCTTTATTGGAGGAACCAACCATGCCCAAGCAAGCGTATCGGAAGCGGCGGCCGTGTGACAAGCGGGCTCAACCGGCGGCGGAATTGCCCC
>Ga0163153_10004882_pt1 | contig 16406 bp, 14 predicted proteins | sample OliLakLV19MP6IB1_FD_148629 | JGI IMG/M metagenome (GOLD analysis project Ga0163153, IMG submission 148629) | Freshwater microbial mat bacterial communities from Lake Vanda, McMurdo Dry Valleys, Antarctica - Oligotrophic Lake LV.19.MP6.IB-1 | ecosystem: Environmental > Aquatic > Freshwater >... | reverse complement strand
GCGATCGCATCTTACACTGCTGCATTATCCGTCCGCACCCGCGAGGCCTTTCCAGAACGATGGGCAATGACGCAAAATAATCTGGCAACAGCCTACAGTGTCAGAATCAGGGGAGAGAAAGCTCAGAATATCGAACTGGCGAAAAAGTGTTATGAAAATGCTTTAACAGTTAGAACTCTTGAGGCTTTCCCGCGAGAGTATACAGAAACTTTGTTTCATTTAGGTAATCTCGATCGAAGCAATCAGTAATGGCAATTAGCTTATGATACCTACCCCCCTGCCATTTAAACAGTAGAATTTTTAAAGGGTTAAATTCATTAATCAATCTCGATTTACCCACTCCCACAAAGAAACCGGGTTTTTCACTAAATCTGCCATTTCCACGCAGTATCTTCGCAAAAAACCCGGTTTCTGAGCTCTCAGGCCAAAGTCCTATTAATGATTGTGCCCGTGCCCACCATGAGAATGACCATGATCTCCATGAGAATGCCCATGATCGCCGTGAGAATGGGCGTGATCGCGGACAACCAAATTCGGATTTACCGCGATCGCAGTCTCACTCAACAACGCTTCAATCTGTGGATTTGCCCACTCCGCCGCCATTTTCAGGAACACTGGATGGTCGTTCACGCAAGGCAATTTGCGGTAAGTTACTCCTTGGCGCTGTTTCTGCAAAGACTCAATTACATGGTCAACATCTAACAAAGTTTCGTGATTTTCTGTCGCAAATCCGATCGGCATAAACACGATCGCAGTTGCACCCAAATCAATCAAATTCTTCGCAGCCAAAGTCGCATCCGGCTGAGTCCACTCAATCAGAGGCGTGTCATGGTTCAGCCAGCCCACCGAAATCAAAGGATAGCGATACATCAAACGTTCCCGCACGCGATCGTACAAAGCTTGACTTTCCACAATTCCCGAAGTAAAGCCCTTAGCCTTGTGCGGACAACCGTGATTCATCAGCACGATTCCAATCTGAGAAGGCAAATGCGCTACTGCTAAATCGTTCTTAATTTCTTCTTCAACCAAATCCGCCATTAGCTGGATATAAGCCGGTTCATCGTAAAAAGAAGGAATGTAGCGCTGTCCTTTTACCCAATGTTCTGCGCCCTCAGTCGTTTTGACTAAAGCATTATTCACCTGTTCCACTGCAATGCCGCTAGTGAAAATAGAATCGACTACCAACAGCGGATAAATCAGAATTTTATCAAATCCTTCTGATTTAATTTCTGCAATTACTTGTTCCGGCAAAAACGGCGCGCAAAAGTTAAAAGCTTTGAAAACTTTTACCCGATCGCCCCATTTTTCCTGTAAATTCTTTTCAATCCCGGCGCGCTGCTGTTCAAAAATAGCATTGTGCGGTGAGACGAATTGACCATGTTGGTGACTCCACTCGTGCAAGTCAAAGATTGCTAAAATCTTTGCCAGCGGCGGATAAATCCAAGTCGGTACCGGGGCAAACTTTGCCGTAAGCAAATTTAAAGCTTGTTCGTTGTAGCTGGCAAAATCGTCGTAGCTTTCGACTTCGCCGTAACCCATCAGCAAGACAGCAACGCGATCGTTACTTGCCGGTGCTGGAGATGTTTTTAACTGAATTTTTTCTGGAGAAGCAACCACTTTGTATTCCTCAATTTGAATGTTTTTGACTTAACCCGCAATACCGCCAGGGGTTTAAACCCCTGGCTAATAGCGAAAGTCCTCTGAAGAGGACTGATGAGTTCTTTTTTTTAGTCCTCGACCGAGGACTTCAGCTTTGAGGCAGGGGTTTGAACCCCTGCCGGACTGCCGGACAGCAGGCGTTAAGTTTTATGTTTTCTTAAGACTCCCTCACCTTGCCTCAGATTCCAGCAGTTTGGAGGATTCCCAGCGCTTAATTTGGGGGGATACTCTGCTAACTTGACTCTATTATAAGTTTAACACCCTATCCCCCCGGATGGTATATGATATAGTAGACACATGATAAAGTTATGTTGCGAACTATATTAACTTTCTTGACGCACTATGAGACTGGTAATTTGCCCCGGAGTTCACGAACCAAAGCTAACCGATTGTTTCCTAGCGGGACTTTCGGGGATTTGGCGAGACGAAGATCCTCGGCAAAATCCGCAAATAGTCGATCGCCCCAAGGTTTTTCCCGCTCATAAATATCCGCCTTTTTCAGCCCTTGACATATTGCAGTTTTTGTGCAGCCAAGACTTGGCAGGAGAAAATCTAGTATTTGTCAGCTTTTCGGCAGGAGTCGCCGGGGCGATCGGGGCGGCTTGGATGTGGCAGCAAATCGGCGGCCAAGTCGGGGCATTTTTTGCCTTAGACGGCTGGGGAGTACCCCTGGGGGGGACTTTTCCCATACACAGGCTCAGCCACGATAGCTTCACGCACTGGAGTTCAGCCATTCTCGGCAGCGGTGGAGACAGCTTTTTTGCAGATCCAGCGATCGCACATTTGGATTTGTGGCGATCGCCCCAAACGGCAACAGGCTGGCACATCAGCCCAACCTGCGCGGGTATTGAGAGCACAAAACCCACAACCGCAGCAAAATTTTTAGTCCACCTATTGAAACAGTACGGAGTCCAATCAGTTGTTTAATTTAGATTTAGTATCATCATCGGCGATCGCACCTATTGCCACAGTTTCGGGCCTAGAAAATTCTGTCACTTCTGACAAAACCAACAGCATCAAACAGTGGCTAATATTTAGCGCCTCAGCATTCTTAGTCTCAATTCCAGTCTTCGTGCAAGCACCATTAGTGCGTTTATATCCAACCATCAGCTTACTCTCAACAATTCCCTGGTTCGTCCTCAGTTTCATCCTAATTTTCCGCCCTAAAACCCAACTCTGGGGAGACTTATTATTAGGATTTGCCGGATGTTGGCTGGCTGGTTCCATCTATTGGGGCTGGTTTAGATGGGAACCTATTTTACATTTACCTATAGAATCAATTGGCTTGCCATTTGCAATTTGGTGCTTGAACAAATCTTGGGGAAAAGTTGGCGCATATTTTTACTTGGGTTCACTATTTGGCACTGCGATTACTGATTTATATTTTTATTTAACTGGTTTGATGCCCTACTGGCGCAAAGTCATGCACGCGGAACCGGAATTCGCGATGCCGATTTTCCAAAGTGCGATCGGGCAAATCGACACTCCTTGGGGCATAGGCTGCGCTCTACTTTTAATTGCTGTGTTACTAACCGTCGGTTTGCTGAGTTTGCGCGACGCCCAATTGCACTGGCGCGCTTTCAGCGGTGCTGTTTTGAGCACGCTTTTGGTGGATGGTTTGTTTTGGCTGGCTGCTTCTGCTGCTTAAGATTTATGATTAGTTTTTATATTGGTAATTTTTGACCGCAGATGTGGGCAGATTGGCGCAGATTAACGCTGATTTTTTTGATGGATGCAAGATTAAATTGCTTGGTGATTTCTGGTGGTTTCTATGTGTATGATTTTTGGTCGCAGATGTGGGCGGATTGACGCAGGTTAACGCCGAGTTTTTTGATGGATATAGTCTTGAGATTACTGACTTTTTTTAAAATAAGTCGGGAATTTGGGTATTTACTGAACAATTATGAGCTAAGATCTAAAATCTCAAATCTAAGAATCCAAATCAATATCATGTCTTTTATTTCAATTCGCGGTGTAGAACATTATTACGAGTGGATAACGGCAGATAACAGTGCTGGGCACAGCGGCAAACCAGTGATGGTATTTCTGCACGGCTGGGCGGGCTCGGCGCGCTACTGGGAAAGCACGGCACGGGCTATTGCTGATGATTTTGATTGTTTGCTTTATGATATGAGAGGTTTTGGCCGATCGCCTTTGCCAAAAGAGCCTCCTGAGTCAAGCTACGAACTCGAAACCTACGCCCGCGACTTAGCTGAATTATTAGAATCTCTGAATTTAAGCCGCGTCTTTCTCAATGCTCACTCCACAGGTGCATCAATTGCTACTTTATTTCTCAACCTTTACCCCGAAAAAGTAGAAAAAGCAATTCTCACTTGCAGCGGGATTTTTGAATACGACGAAAAATCTTTTACAACTTTTCACAAATTCGGTGGCTATGTGGTAAAATTTAGACCCTCTTGGTTGGCATCCATCCCCTTTGCCGATCGGCTATTTATGGCCCGGTTTTTGCGCCGTTCCCTGCCCACAGAGGTTAGTCTGGCGTTTCTCAAGGATTTTTTAATGGCAGACGAGCAAGCTGCTATAGGTACAATGGTGACGGCAGTCAGCAAAAGAGCCGCCGAGGAAATGCCCCAAGAATTTGCGCGGCTGAGTGTTCCCACACTGCTTGTGGCCGGAGAATTCGACCAAATTATCCCCGCCGTCATGGGAGAGCAAGCAGCCTCCCTCAGCAAAAAAGTAGAATTTGTTATAATTCCGAATACGGCTCACTTTCCGATGCTGGAGGATGCCGCAACATACTTGCAGCGAATTCGAGAATTTTTGCCAGCAGCGGCTTAGCTGAGTTATTGTTCATCTAATGTACGATCGGACAAGCAAGCTTTGAGAACGGCTTTTGCTCCGATCTTAATTTTTAATTCCTAATTTCTTAAAGCGAAAGGTGGTACTAATGAACGACCTCGACCAATACTATAAAGTGCTGGGACTGTTGCCGGGAGCTTCCAGAGAAGAAATTAGCCAAGCCTACAAGGATTTAGCGTTCATTTGGCACCCCGATCGCATCCCCAAAGACAATCCCAGACTACTACAGAAAGCTGAAGAAAAGATTAAGGAAATTAATCAAGCTCGCGAACAATTGCGATCGATTCAACCAAGAGGTCAGAATCAGAACGTTCAGCACAAACATACTCAGCACAAACACACCCAGCACCAAAACACCCAGCACAAACACACTCAGCAACAAAACACCCAGCAACAAAACGCTCAGTACAGAAACACTCAGCAACAAAATACCCAGCAACAAAATACCCAGTACAGAAATACTCAGCAACAAAATACCCAGCAACAAAATACTCAGTACAGAAACACCCAGCAACAAAATACCCAGCAACAAAATACTCAGCAACCCAATACTCAGTACCAAAACACTCAGTACCAAAACAATCAGTACCAAAACAATCAGTACCAAAACACTCAGTACAGAAATACTCAGTATCCAAACACCCAGCACCAAAACACCCAGCCACCACCGGCTAACCCAAAAGAACCCCGCTACTCTTCTGAACCCTCTTCAGGAAAATATGCTGGAAATTATGCGGGAAACTATGGGGGAAACCCTGCAGGGCCCTATTCAGAGGCGTCCCGCTACCAATCGCCGCCGCCGCCATCTCAGTCCTCTCAGTCTTACCGCCAAGCTGGGCCACAAGCTCCCGATTTGAGCGGTTCCAACTTCAAAGGAGCTTCCTTAAAAGAAAAGGATTTTTCAGGAAGAAACTTGAGCAATGCAAACCTGAGTGAAGCCGACTTAAGTGATGCTTTTCTACACAACGTCAATCTCACAGGCGCGAATTTGCACCAAGCAAACTTGTTCAGGGCCAATTTGTTAGGAGCTTGTTTGATCAATGCCAACTTGAGAGAAACCAACTTAATCGGAGCCGATTTGAGCGGTGCTGACTTGAGCGGTGCTGACTTAACAGGAGCGAAAATCGGTTACGGCGATCGAGTTATGGTCAAACTCACCCGAACTACATTAACAGGTACAATCTTACCCGATGGTACTGTTCATAGCTAAATTATTTAGTTTTTAGTCAGTCGTTGTAGACGCGGGTTTTACCCGCAATATTTGTTGCAACTCCAAATACAAAAAAATCCGCCCTTGGCGAATTTGGGATAAAAACTTATATTCTGTCCGCTAGAACAACCGCAATAAAATTGGTTCGTAGTGAGGGCATTCGTCGTCCGAATTGTATGAGGACTTGCATTCCTCGCTGCGTACCCATAATGGTTAAATTACTTGATATAGTTTCGGCTTGGATCGGAATAATAAAATCTAGTCAACAGTTAACACTCAACCATTCAGTTTTTTGACCCAAAGTCAACAGTCAACAGCGATGCCCTGAGCGAAGTCGAAGGGTCAACAGTCAACAATCATGAGGAGTGCAACCGGAATTGATATGAAATGATATTACACGATCGCGATCGCACAAACCAAGTTTTTTTACCCGGTTCTTGAACTGCAACGAGGTCTTTTCGTTGATCAAACCCCGTTTCTGTCTCCAACACGGCTAATCGAGATTCATATTACAGCAACCCCCAAAATGGTTCCTTCTTCCTTCTTCCTTCTTCCTTCTTCCTTCTTCCTTCTTCCTTCTGCCTTCTGCCTTCTGCCTTCCGTTATTAATTACTTCCGCCACGGCGATTGCGTAACTTTCGTGCAGCAGCCAGCATAGCGCCTCCCGCCATCAAACCCCCCACAGTCATCGGTTCGGGAACCGGCTCAGGTTGAACCGTCCCCACAGAACCGCCTTTAATAAATACAGCAGAATCTAACTTGCCATCGCCCACATCTTTAATGCGGATACTGAGAACATTCGTCTGATTTTGCTTGAGCAAACCCTCAAAACCTAAAACTTTAGTAAAACCGTCCAGCTTAACGATGTTAGCAGCAATACCTGTCAAACTTGGGTTGTCAATATAGTCTGGATGATCTTTAGAGCGATTATTTGGCTCTGGAACAAGATTATTAATCGTAACTGTTTTTCCGTCGCTCAATTTTGCCAAATTAGTGCCGTTCAGCAGCAGTTCAAAATCGTCATTATATTTAGAACCGCCGAACTCAGGAAACTCCTCAGAAGCAAATACATATTGAAAGAACAACTTTTCAACCGTGCTATTAGCAAAAAAACTGAGGTTTAGCTGAGTCAGATCCCCCTGTTCACCCTTAGCACCAAAGTCCGTGCTTAAATCGCTGTCCTGTGTCGTGAAGTTATCTTTCCGATTCTGACCCGGTATATGGGCGACTCTACCAGCGCTCAGAACAACACCTGATGTCAAACCGAAGGGGTCATTAGTGAAAATACCAAAAGCAGCAGAATTACCCGTAATTGAAACAGAGAAATTACTCAATCCGGCTGTGTTAGTTCCCAACAAATTATTTTTCAAAGTCTCAGTGTTATTAGTTGCCCCTACCGAAAATGCCATTGCTGGCGCTGCCAACAAACTCAGAGCAGTAGTTAATGTAGCTGTTAAAGCAGCAATTTTGTGAGTAATTATCATAATTTTTTTCTGGAAGATACAAACCTGATCCTATGCACAACTTCATTTTTACATTATATAAGTATCAATGTCTAGTGCCTTTACAATAACTTTACACATCAGTGTATATACGCTTTTTGTGGTTATTTTTTTTTGTAGTTCTTGGCAATTAGTCAGCCTATAAACCTCAGCGCAAAAATACGGATACAAAAATACAGGTACACAGACTAATAATTTCAGGACTTACGCACTGGAACCCAAAAAAAACGGGTTTTGATACCGTTTGCGATATCCAAAATGACTAATGACTAATGACTAATGACTAATGACTAATAGCTAATGACTCATGAAAGATGACCTTGCCCAAAAAACGTATACAAGCCCCCGATTCCTGTCGTAGAGAGATCAAAATTTTTGACCCTAGTTCAACATCACAGATTCATCTGTGGAGTAAATCTAAAATCGTCGATTCGCCGAAGTCTCGCCCCCCTCTAAAATCTAAAATCTCTAATCGACTGACTGTTGACTAAAACCCTCTTGCTTCTCCTTCCCCGCGCCGATCGGCAGCCCCTTCCAACCAACCGTCTGCAGTCAGGACGATCGCATTGGCATTGCCCCAGCCGTCACGTTCGAAAATCAGGTGTCCCCGTCGCCGCAACTCCCAAAGCGTCGCAGCCTCAAAACCTCCCCGTTCCACCATCAGGCGATCCGGTTGCCATTGGTGGTGAATTCTAGGTGCAGATACAGCATCGCCGACATTCATGTCGTAAACCAATACGTTCAGTACAATTTGCAACACCGTAGTAATAATCGTGCTGCCTCCGGGAGCCCCCGCAGCGAGGCGAAATTTGCCTTTTTCGGTCACGATAATCGGCGTCATGCTGGATAAAGGAGTCTTCCCCGGAGCGATCGAATTTGCCTCCCCGCCCACCAAACCAAACAAATTCGGCACTCCCGGCGCCGCTGCAAAATCATCCATCTCGTTGTTGAGCAAAATTCCCGTACCCGCGGCCACGACTCCAGCCCCAAAACCGCCATTCACCGTAAACGTTAAGCTTACTACATTGCGCTCTTTGTCAACTACCGTGAGGTGGGTAGTTTCCGGAGACTCCCACAGGAGACGGTTCAAAGTTTCAGCGTCAACAGCTTTTACCTCGCTGGAGGGTCTGGCTTTTGACATTTGGATTTGCGATCGTCTCAATTTGCCATAATTGCTGCTAGTCAGAGCTTTGACCGGTACACTCACAAAATCCGGGTCGCCCAAATACTCGGCCCGGTCAGCATAAGCAATCCTCATGCTCTCCGCCAGTAAATGTAGCGTATCTGGACTTTGCCTCCCCAACCTCTTGAGATCCGTATCTCCCAGAATATTTAAGATTTGCAACAAATGAACGCCGCCGGAAGAAGGAGGCGACATCGCGCAAATTTGGTAAGTGCGAAAGTTGCCACAAACCGGATTTCGCCAAATCGGCGTATAGTTTTTCAAATCTTCCAGAGTGATAATGCCGCCATTTTTAGCCATATCGGCGGCGATCGCCCGCGCAATGTCCCCGGTATAAAAACTCTGCGGATTTTGTGCAATCTGCCGCAAAGTCCGCGCCAAATCCCGCTGCACCAAAAGCTCACCCGGCTGGTATAAAATGCCACCGCGAGTAAAAACCTCCCGCGCCGCCCGGTTTTTTTTGATCACATCCTGTCGTCGGCGGGTAGCCGTGGTAAACCGCGAACTTACCGGAAAGCCTTTTTCAGCCAGGGCGATCGCCGGCGCCACCACCGCAGCCCAAGGCAACTTACCGTACTCGCGGTGCACCGTATAAAGTCCAGCCACAGTACCCGGAATCCCCGCCGCCAAATGCCCGTCCAGACTTGCCCTTTGGCGCACCTTGCCTTGCTTGTCGAGGTACATATCCCGCGCCGCCCGTATCGGAGCTCGTTCCCGGAAATCCAGCGCTTGCACAGTCCCCGTTTGGGCTCGCCGCAGCAGCAAAAAACCCCCGCCGCCGATACCCGCCGAAAAAGGCTCCACCACCGAAATCGCCAAAGCCGTAGCAGCCGCCGCATCCACCGCATTGCCTCCCTCTTGCAGCAGGGCCAGCCCCGCAGCGCTCGCCAGAGGGTGAGCCGAAACTGCCATCCCCTGTTTGCTGCGCTGCTGCTGCTGCAAGTTTGGCTCTAGCTGCTGCTGGCAGCCACCCAAAACCAAGACTGTTAGGCAAAAAGTATAAATTTGCACTTTGCTCAAGAACTTTGAAAACATTTTTTCTATGCTTGGGGAGTGTATATTACAATAATAATTAAATAAAGTCATTCTAAAGACAGAGATTTAATTTAAGTTTCCGATATGTATCGATTTTTACTTAAATACGGTACACTCTAAGTCCAATTATGAGCAATTTTAACTATTCAAAAAAAATCTCACTCATAGTGCTGCAAGGTGATTGGGAGCAGTGCTAATATGGATAGTTAAATAATTAAATCTTTTTTTAATAGGCTGCATCTATTTTACCAAAGAATAATCTAAAACCAAAATCTCAACCAACCTTATGAACGTAGAAAAAAAAATGAACGCAGATAAAAACGACGCATTCATCCCCGGAACAAACGCTAAAAACATCACTAACAGAGGACTCGAATCTGCGATCAAGAAAAAGTCAAACACAGAAAAAGCCACAACTGTTTCGCCTACATTTCCCGGCGCCGGCACCGCCTTAGAAGCAGCGCATGGAACAAACACAAGTTTTCATCCAGAAAAAGTCAGCATCATCATGCCGGCATTCAATGCCGAAAACACAATTGGCGAGGCGATCGCATCTGCGCTCAACGGTACTCACCGGAATCTAGAAATCTTAGTAATTGACGACGGTTCGACCGACGGCACAGAAAACACCGTCACCGACATGGCGCGGCAAGACGAGCGAATTAAGTATCACAAAAACCCGAAAAACTTAGGAGCTTACAAATCCCGGAATGTAATGCTCTCAGCAGCAACCGGACAATTTATCGCATTTTTAGACAGCGACGACACCTGGGAACCAAACAAACTAGAAGAATGTTTGAAAATGTTAAAACAGCACCCAGAAGTTAAATCAGTCGGTCACGCCCTCCGCTATCTAGACAAGCGCGGCAACAAAGTCGGCTACATCCCCACATATCCTACAACTCAAGAAGAATTGCAGGAGGTTCAAGAAAACGGTGCGCTTCCCTGGGTTTTTCCCACAGCTTTAGTAGTAGAACGAGAAGCTATCCTAGAAATCGGAGGATTTTTAGAGTGGAAAGTAGCCGCAGATACCGAGTTCATGGCCAGACTAGCTCAAAAGCACGGGATGCTAGCTACAAAAATGCCATTAGGAAACTACCGAGTTTTGGGCAACTCTTTAACCGATAAATATTGGTTGGACAAGCGTCTAGCCATAGACTGCGTTAAAGAAAACCAGCAGCGCAAAATTCGCGGTGAATCAGAGTTAACATTGAGCCAATACCAAGAAATCTTTTTCCAAAATCTGTCGCCGTTGAAAAAACTCAATAAGTTAAGAGAGATTGTGGCAACTCGCTTCATGAGAAAAGCCGGAGAAAGCTGGTTAAATCGGGAAATTTTGCCTACTCTAATTTACGGAATTGCCACAACAGCGCTGAACCCTCAAGCCACTATACACAAAATTCAGTGGATGAAATATCAGAAGCGATTAAATCAAGAATTTCACTAATTAGCTGTTGGCCTGCTGCACATAGCAGGCCGGACACTGCTGCTTTCTTGCAGTTGTTGAACAGTATTATAAAACATTGAGGCTTCCCTTTTTTCTTTAACGAGTTGGCTGCCACTAACCGTTCCAGAGCAGAAAGGGAGCCTTTCTACAAAAGAATTTAAAGTAACACTGTAAAAATTGCTTCCTTGCAAAATTCCTATATAATAATTTTGATCGCCCTCGCTACAGCCCCAACGGCTCCAACAGACGGCGCTCCGGCCCAGAAACCAAGCGCAATATTGGCCGCGCTCCCCTCCTGACCAAGAATTTCTTGATGGTACAAGCCCCCGGATTTATCCGTGGAATCAATCCAAAATCTCAAATCTCAAATCCTCAAGCCCCCGCATTTATCCGTGGGGTCGCCTCTAAAATCTAAAATCTAAAATCTAAAATCGATTGACATTTGTCCCCTAGTCGATCGCACTTAGGTCTGAAGCCTGTTATATTAGCTGTACGTAGGCAATCCGGGTGCAACTTTTAAAAGGTTCCAGTCCCCCTTACCTGGTGCGGGAGCTGGAAGCCGAAAGACTTACCACCTTTTTAATTGAGCACTAAACAGGTGTCTAACTCGCGAGTTAACAGCTCAAACTGAGCCGGCGAAATCGCACTCGGTCGCAGTCGGTGGGTTTCACAGTTTTTAATTTTCAGTTGTAGCGTAACACCCTTACATTCTCAATATTTTCACGCAGGGTCATATGTGGCGAAGACCGTACTTCGGCAAACAACTACCAAACCACACCTAATGCAAGTTATGAACAGCCAAAAAGTCAGTATAATCATTCCTGCATTTAATGCCGCCGACACTCTGACCGAGACAGTTACCTCCGTACTCAATGGTACCCACAAGAATCTAGAAATTTTAATTGTTGATGACTGCTCTACTGACGCTACTGACAAAGTTGCTGCTAAGCTGGTCGAGCAAGATTCGAGAATTCAATACTTCAGAAATCCCGAAAATTACGGGGTTTCTAAGTCGAGAAATTTAATGATATATCGCGCCACAGGCGATTATGTAGCGTTTATCGATAGCGACGATACCTGGGAACCCAATAAGTTAGAAGTTTGCCTGAAAATGCTCGCAGACAATCCCGAAGTCAAAGCTGTAGCTCACGCTTTGCGGTATTTAGACAAGCACGGTAAGAAGTTGAGTTATATTCCCACCTATCCTACAACTAAAGCAGAAATGCAGGCGATTAAGGAGACAGGCGAAAGTCCTTGGGTTTTCCCGTCTTCTGTTGTAGTCGATCGCTCCATTCTTCTCAAAGAAGGCGGGTTTGCAGAAGACTGGCAGGTAGGAGAAGATACAGAGTTATTTACCAAACTTGCTCAAAAGTACGGCTTGCTAGCGGCCACCGAACCTTTGGGAAATTATCGAATTAGAGGGAACTCTCTCACAGATAAGCACTGGCTGAAGAAGCGTATAGCTTCTGATTGTGTCAAGGAAAACCAACTGCGGCGCTTGCGAGGAGAAAAAGAGTTATCACTCCTGGAGTACGAACAGTTATGTTTTAAGAATTTGCCGCTTTTGCAAAGGCTTAACAAATTTCGAGAAGTTTTGGCACTGCACTACATGAGAAAGCTGGGACAAAGTTGGTTAAATCGGGAGGTTTTGCCTACTATTGTTTACGGCATCGCTACCACAGTGCTCAATCCTAAAGCTACTGTGGACAAGTGGAAATGGATGAAAACTCACGAAAAGTTGAGTCATCAAACGGCAGAAGGTATTGGTCATTCGGCAGAATTAAACCCCCAGCGATCGTCTGAAATTGGGGGGCTGTCCTAAAGGATGTTATAGTTGTATGCGGGTTTAGTCAAGAAATTAGGTGCTGCCAATAAAGCCGAATCGAAGCCGATCGCCCAGAGACTGGTTAATACGCGATACTGGGGTTTTGAGCCGTATTTGACTGTTAATATCCTGTCGGGTCAATTACCCGCAATACCAGCTACAGCGGCTTGCAGCCGTGCGATGGGACACGATATACAAATCTTTGAAAGCCGCGATCGGATGTCAGCCTTGATTTATTCTGCCACTAGCTTCAAGCCTATACAGGACGCTAATAGCAGCGTTCCCGCACCGTGCTATTTGTCGCCAAAACAGTTACACTAAATATCATATATAAGTAAAGAGCAAAGTTTATTGAATGAAAAAATGGGTAGCAAACCCTTTTTTGAAGCAGAAAATAAAAGCAAAAATTTAGCAAAAATTCTGCTTTCTACCTTCAGAGGACGATCGCCTTTTTACTTTAAACTTGATGAAATTTATGGACTGGCAAGAAATTTCTGGCAACTGGGTATTAATTCCTTCTAAACCGATCGCGATCGTACATTTTCTCGGCGGTGCATTTGTGGCTAGCGCACCGCAACTGACCTATCGCTGGCTGTTAGAGGCTGTGGCGAATCAAGGATATGTGGTAGTAGCAACACCGTTTGTCAATACTTTAGATCACATTGCGATCGCCCGCGATGTCCTCAACAAATTTGAAAATGCCCTCGATCGCCTGCGCGCCACTAAATTGCTAAAATCTTCCTATCTCCCCATCTACGGCATGGGGCACAGCATGGGATGCAAACTGCACTTACTGATCGGTTCTGTGTTTGATGTAGAAAGGGCAGGCAATATTCTGATCTCTTTCAACAATTATGCAGCCTCCGAAGCCATTCCGATCGTCGAGCAAATTTCCCCCGTCTTTAAAGTAGAGTTTACCCCTTCCCCGCAAGACACCAATCGCCTCGTCCAAGATAGCTATCAAATCCGGCGCAATCTTTTAGTCAAATTTAACGGCGACAACATCGACCAAACCCTGCTGTTGACCAAACTGCTCAAACCGAAATTTCCCGACATGATTACAGTTCAAACCCTGACGGGGAACCATCAAACGCCATTAGGTCAAGATGTTAGCTGGCCTGTGGGTCAAATTTTTACACCCTTCGACGCGATCGGGCAGTGGGTAAAACAAGAAGTGTATCGGGAATTAAATCAATTAAAACGGACAATTTTGCTGTGGCTTAATCCTCTGTCCCGCGTTTGAGATTTGAGATTTGAAATTGTGGAAGTGCTCCCACGGATAAATCTGGGGGCTGGTGATTCAGACACATAGCATCAAGTTACAGCTAACGTCCCAGAAAGCCAGCTCCTGAGCGGGGTTGGGATGATGGACAGTATATAAAAAAGACGCTCCCCTTAGCCTATATATCAGCCTGAATTCAGTATTAATACGGTGGCATTTTAGCTAGCGGGTGAGCTTAAATTGTTAAAGGGATGTCTAAGCCAATACGGTTCACTTAATATATTTATGCCCCGGAGATCCCCCTAAATCCCCCTTAAGAAGGGGGACTTTGAGGGCATTCTTGTCCCCCCCTTTTTAAGGGGGGTTAGGGGGGATCTGTCTTAAGTGAACCGTATTGATGTCTAAGCTATGTACTGATAGCGGCGACTTTTCCGACTTTTCCGACTTTTCCGACTTTTCCGACTTTAAAGATCCGACTTTTCCGACTGACTTGAGCCTGAGTGGTGAGTTAACATGGGGGTAGGTGCATCTGAGGCTAGGTAAATTACTGCCTAAATTAATCGCAAGTTGTTTGTCCACCTAGAGTTTCAGGCTCCAGAGATGTTAAGTTGTTGTTCTGCACCAATTCCTTGCTCATGCACTCAAGATATAGATTCAGCTTTTTGGAAATTATGGCAGCAGCATCAAGATTACCTTTACCGTTGCTGTCGCAAGTGGATGGGAAATCCAACCGATGCTGAAGATGCCCTCAGTCGGGCGATGCTCAAAGCTTGGGAAAAAGTAAGAGATTGTACCGATGATATCAAAAACTTTAAGGCTTGGTTAACCAAACTGACTTATAACCTCTGCGCCGATATCCATCGAGAGCGCAACAGGGGTGCAGTAGGAGTTGACAGTTTAGACACCATTGCTATAGAAAACCAAACCGAATTAATTAGCCAAGAAGAAACACCAGTTCGCGCTGCATAGCAGCGCGAACTCGAATTATTTTTTCGCGCCGCAATAGATGAGTTGCCAGATAGATTGCGCGAGACTTTTATTCTCCATTTTGAATCCGGGCTATCTTATCCAAATATTGCCGAACAGCTTGGTATATCTTACGATAACGTCCGCAAGCGGATTTCCCAGGCGCGGGCAATTTTGCGTCGGCGGTTCAATGAAAATTTCGGGGAAGATGGGACTGACTCGGATTTGTCTAATCCTAAGTCCAGGGTTTCTCGTCAGTCTGCAAAAAGGAAAAAGTCTAAGAATATTGTTGAAAAAAAACCTGTTACAGAGGAGATTGAAGCAAGAGAAATTGTTGCCGGTGGGGAAGTTCAAGAGCCGGTTTTAGTGAATGCTCAATCTGATGGGGACATAGGAGAAAGAGAAATTGTTGCCGGTGGGGAAGTTCAAGAAGCGGCAGTGTGTGTTTTGCATCGAGGGGCGAATAATCCTTCGCCCCTAGGAATTTTGGCAAATAGTCTGGGGGAGCACAGCGAAAAAGCGATCGCGCCTAACGCCTACAGCAGAGTGCTTTCTGAGTCTGGGGAAAGCCAAAAAGCTCTTGGTGTGCAGGCAGCATTAATGCAGCCCGCACAGGCTGTTGTACCATCAGCGACTGCAATCCGCTGTATTCCCAGTTTCTCAACGCCAGAAAACCAATATTTGACCGATGTTCGATCGCCAGAAATGCGATCGCGCCAGGGTACCGGAGGCATATCGCGCCAGGGTACCGGAGGCATATCGCGCAGCCTTGCGTCTTCTGTATCGCTTTTTCCACTGTATAGGAGGATGTGGGCAGACAGTGGCGGCGGCTGGCTTTCTTCCATCTGAAAAATAGGCAGGCAGAAAATCGCTTTAAATGAGTTTTCAAAGCGGATTGCTTTCCTCGTCTTGGCAAAGCCAAAATCTATTGTGCAGGCGACATTAATGCTGCCGCGCTGCCATCCGCTATATTCCAATACGGTTCACTTAACATATTTATGCCCCGGAGATCCCCCTAAATCCCCCGAAAGCAAGGGGGACTTTGAGGGCATTCTTGTCCCCCCCTTTTTAAGGCTACGGTGTACACACAAGTCATGAGATCCCCCCTAACCCCCCTTAAAAAGGGGGGAACCGGAGTCAAAGTCCCCCTTTTTAAGGGGGATTTAGGGGGATCTCCGAGGATTTTGGTTCTACACAGAGATGTGTGTACACGGTAGCCTTTTTAAGGGGGGTTAGGGGGGATCTGTCTTAAGTAAACCGTATTGGGCTATATTCCCGCTTTCTCTATGACTGGCGCTGGGCGCGATATGGCGCTAGGCGGAATTTGGCATGAAAAAATTCGGCATCCCGTTTCGTCTATCTAAATTTTCAGGAAGAGATCGACTGCGTAGCAGGAATTGGTCAAATCCTCCCTCGAACCGCGTCATCTGCCAAAGGTTAGAGTTCTCATCTATCTAAAGACTGAATTATTCACAAATCGCCTTCGGGAAACGTCTAACTAATAGAACACAAAAAACCAACCCTGGAGTTGAAAAAT
>Ga0163153_10004880_pt1 | contig 16408 bp, 8 predicted proteins | sample OliLakLV19MP6IB1_FD_148629 | JGI IMG/M metagenome (GOLD analysis project Ga0163153, IMG submission 148629) | Freshwater microbial mat bacterial communities from Lake Vanda, McMurdo Dry Valleys, Antarctica - Oligotrophic Lake LV.19.MP6.IB-1 | ecosystem: Environmental > Aquatic > Freshwater > Lake... | reverse complement strand
GGCGGGCTCACTGCTGTTCGAGGCGTTCAAGGATCGCATTCCGGAGCAAGGGACGCCGGTGACGATGGTGCTGACGCCGAAAGTAGAGAAGAATAAGGACGCCGCGAAGAAGCCGGTGAAGAAGCCCGTGACGAAACCGGCTTCGTAAATAATCAAATTGCGCCTGGCTATCGCTTCGGTTCGAGATAGCGATACTGCGGATCGCTGGGATCGTTCACGACGGTCCAGAGTTTGCCGTTGCGGAGGTAGAGCTTTCTTTGCTCTGCGAAATTCAATGGTCGCGCACCGACGCGGCCGAAGACGGCGATTTGTTGGCCGGATTCATCCACCGCGCGATCGCGATCCACCGCTTCGGCGATGCAGAGCGCATGTCCTTCGTGCGGCAGGCGGCGCGTGGCGACCAATGTCGGCACCGGGCGCGGGCTGAAGCCCATCATGCCGGGCGTTTCCGGCGACGTGAGTTGCACGACGCGAAGGCCATTGCGCCCGTCGGCGAGATACGCGAATTCGCTGTTGTTAGTGATGCCTAGTTTCACGTCGTGCAGGTCGTTGATGCAGCCGTCGGCGTTGTAGAACTGCTCGACGCGGGGCGCGGCGGGGTTTTCCACATCGACGATGATCAGTCCGTGCTCGCCGCCGGAGATGTAGGCATACGTCCGTGCCACGTAGATGTTCTTGGCTTCTGGTAGCGGAAGCGTGGTAACGGGGATCGGGCGAGTGAGGTCGGTGACGTCGAACACGCGCAGGCCAACCTTATCGGTGACGAAGGCGTAACGGAACTGCACCGCCACGGCCGTGGGTTGATCGGCGAATTGCTGGTCCAGCACGGCGACGACCGTGGGGCATTGGCTATCCGCGATCGAAACCACGACGACGCCGACATCACAGCAAATGTAGGCGTACTCGCCCGCGATGGTGATGTTCCGCGCGCCGTTGAGAATGCCGTCGGGATTGAAGGTAGATTCGCGGCGGAGGAAGTTGTTCGTGGGATTGCCGTCCAGCAGGGTGCCGACGCCGACGATGATCAGGCCCTCGTATTTGTCGGTGACATAGATGTTGCCGTAGTGGCCGGCGATCGGCGTTTCCCGATTTTCAGGATGTTGGATACGCGTGGGATCGGGGGCGATCGTCGTCGGCGCGACGACCGACGTCGCATACTGCGTGCGGACATAGAGGCGTTGTCCTAGCGGCGAAACCGGCGCGGTGGTGATCCGTTCGGAGAAGGCCTTGTGGTCGATGAAGGCCACGTCGAATACGCGCAGGCCTCCTTCGCCGCAGGCCGCGTAGAGGAACTCGCCGCGCATTTGCAGCGCGAGGATTTCCGGCTTCGAGAGCGGGCGCAATAGCGTGTCGCCGATGTCCTTGCCGGGATGCTCGTGGGCGTGCTCCAATTCCGCGCCACGCTCGACGTGTTCTCGGTGATTGTCCGGATAGGCCATCCGGTGCAACGTGCTGCCGATCACGGCCTGGGGTTCTTCGCGTTCGGTGACGACGACGGCCTCGAAGCCGTGCTCGCCGGCGCCGACGTAACAATAGCGGCCCATGAAGTTGACGAAGTTCGTGCCTTGCATGAGGAGCTGCGCCATGATCGCGTTATTGTTGTTCTGGCGATCGAGATGGCAGTCGTTGCACAGCTTGGTTTCGCCCGCGCCGCGGACGGTGTGCGGGACGTTCGTGCTGAAGGCGATGCCGCTCAGGCCGTCTCCAGAGATGGTTTGCTGCTGGACGTAAATCGATTCGCGATTGCCGTTGTAAGAGCCTACATGCACCGCGCAGCTGGACCGCGCCGGGCCGATCTTGTTGCCGGTCACGTCGCCGTCCTTGGCGAGCATGTAGACTTCGTCGCGCAATGTTTGGAAGTTGTACGACACATAGTTCCGCGCCACGTCCCCTTCGCCGTGCAGGAGCGGCGACTTGACATTCGCCTTTTGCGGCAGATGGCAGCCGTAGCAACTCGGGTTCCAAGAGCTATGGCAGGCGATGCAGTTCATCGAGTTGTTGTCGTGCGCACAATGCTCGCCGGGTTTCGGCTCGCCGTAGACCATCTGGCCTTGGGCGTCGAACCGCACGGTCTTCGCCAAGAGCGCTTTAGCGTTGAAATCCTTGCTGCCGGGCGTGATGGTGTCGCGGACCTGGGTGATTTCCCAGGACAGTGTTTCGTCGACCATCGAGTTTTGCACGATGACATTGCCGCGATCCTCGAAGCGCGGCTTGCCGGAGGGCGTGCGGAATTTGCGCAAATTCGTGCCCCCTTCCGGCGCAGCGGGGCCGGAAGTGATCAGGTTCGCGCGGCCGTTGACCGTGCCATGGCAATCGATGCAGGCGATTTCGATCGCGGCGCGGACCTCGCCGTAGAGCTTCGTGTTGCCATGTACATCCTGGTGGAAATGGCAATCGACGCAGTGCATGCCTTTTTCGAGGTGGATATCCATCAGATGAACCGGCACGCCGTCGCGGGCTTTGCCGCATTGCTGTTCGACGCGCGTCGGCGGCGCCATCGCCGCTTGCAAGAGCTCCGGCTCGTGCGGCGGGACGACTTCTTCCTTGTGATCCAAGAGATTGCCGCGACGATCTTTCTTGAACACCGCGCGGAAAATCCAGCCGTGCCCGTGGAAATCGGCGAACTGCGTGTGACGTAGTTGGGGATTCAATTCGCTCGATCGTTCAAGGAAACCGGGGTCAGACCAGTTGCCGCGCAGCGACGCTTCGTCCGGATTGTTCATCGACGCTTGGACTTGTTCCTCGGCGCTGGGGTTCTTTTGCCGCGCCGGGTACATCAATTCGCCGTCAATTTCATTGTCCCACCAGGTGAAGCCAAGGTAGCTGTTCATCACGTTCGTGCCGGGATGCACATGACAGGTAATACACTGGCTGGTCGGGACGCCGGTTGTGAACTTGTGATCGATGGGATGGCCGCGCTCGCCTTTGGGGATCATCGGATCGGGATTGCAACTCATGCCTAAGTGCCCGGCGCGAGCATACGGCCCGGAATGGACGGGCGAGCGATCGTTGGCGTAGACCATGTGGCAGGCCGTGCAACCGCTGGAGCGATAGTCGCCGGGATGGTCGTTGGTGCCGAGAAAATTCAGCGTGGGATCGAGCAGCCGCGTCTTTTGCAAGCCGATGAACACGGGATCGGTGCGATTCTCCGTGCCCAGGCCACGGATACTCAGTCGCTCGCGCGGACGCCCGGGTTCTTCGAGCCGCTCGGGCAAGCCGGTTTCGGCGCGGAAGCGCCCGCCGCGCTCGAAGATGCGCAGCACGTTGCCAGGCTGCGTAATTTCATAGCGCGGCAGCGGATCGAGATATGGGAGGATCCCCTTGCGCGCGGTTTCCTCCGGCGTCGGCGAAGGGACGGTTTGCAGCCGCTGCGCGACCCCGTTCATGCTGTAGCTTTCGCCGTAGCGCGGCCATTTGTGGGGAACTGAGCCGTTGTTGTAGAGCGCGGCGCCCCAGAGCATCGCGCCATGTGTCATCATGCTCTTGCGCGTGGCGAGCGTTTCCTTGGGATGGCAATTCGTCGTACCGCAACTCAGGTGCGCGATTCGCAAGTCGCCGGGATTGACGAACCGCACGAATTCCGGGCGCTCGTGATTCAGCAGCGTGTAGGAGCGGACCGGATTGCCGGACGTGACCCAGGCGTCGGGGAACAGTGGGAGCACGTGCGCGGCTGCTTTCGACGTGGCCATGGGATCGCCGCCGTGGCAGTCGATGCAGCCGAGCTTGACGGTACGCTTACTATGCGGGTCGCCCGTGTTCTCGTGACATTGAATGCAGCCCCAGCTTTTTTCGTGTGCTTCGTCGGGAGTTTGCCGGGCGAGATCGATGCCCTGTAGCTCCGGCGGCAAGGGATAGGCTTCGCAATCTTCGAGACCCGGCGTATAGGTGGCGCGCGGGGCTGCCGGCAACCTAACAGGCGCATTGTCGCGCGACTCGAACGTCGTCGGGCGAACGCGCGGATCGCGCTGGACCGGTTCGCGTCCCCAGACGACGACGGTCGCCAGCGACGCCACGGTCGCCAACAAGGCGATGTTTCTTAGTCGAGTCGTTCTTGATGGAGCGTTCATATTTCTGTAGCCGACGTCTGTGACTTTGTTGTTCTACGAATCTTTTCCGTCCATGGGAGATGGCAACCACGAACGACACGAAAAGCACGAACGACTTGGAGAGAATCGAATTGCGCTTCAAGGACTTACTGGACGTCGGTTCGGCAGTTGACAAGGAAAGGGCCGCCATGGCTTTCCCAGTCAGCTCACATTTTCGTGCCTTTCGTGTTTTTCGTGGTTCCTTCTGGGATGTGTAGAGCACCGAGGTCTGTGACCTCTTCAGCGCCTGGTTGGGTGATGCATACTACGCAACCGGCCTCACAGAGGCCGGCTACAGAAGGCGGTCAATAGGTTAGCGCGATGTCCATGAAACTTGCAAAGAGTCCGTCGACATCGCCGCGCAAGGGGTTGTACAAATCCTCGAAGCCGGGGCCTGGCAGCAATCCGGAGACGCCGCCGATGATCAGGATGTTGTTGTTCAACAGCGGGCGCCATTCGAGCCCGAGGCTCAGGTCCGTGCCGATTTCCGTATCGATGTGATCTTGAAACGTAAATTGCTGGAGGACTTCGGTTTCCTGAAACCAGAGGAAGTTCACGTTCGAGATCATCTTCAGTTTCGGCGTCAGATCGGCGTCGAAACCGAGGTTGCACAGGTACAAGCCGGGATTCACGAAATTGGCTTGTCCCTGCGTTTTGCTGGAACGCAGGTTGGGAACGATACTGAGCCGATTGACTAAGTTGACGCCGAAGAGTTGGATCGCCTGGCGGTTCCAGTAGCTGAACTCGCCGCCGGCAAAGTTGGGATTGTCGAAGATGGCGTCGAAGCCTTCCGCCTCGCCGTCAAAGACGTCGTTGTCGCCAGACGCCCAAAACGCGGACGCGCGGAAGCGGGCCCAATCGCGGTCGTAGGAGAGTTCCAGCGCCGCCATTTGCGCGTTGATGTCTTGCTTCTGGCCGGCGATGGGATTCATCGAATCTTGCCCGAGCGCCCAATAGAATGCATGGCTGACGTTGACGCGATTGATATGGCCGTTGCCGGCCCAGCCGAGGTAATAGGCGCTGACTTCGTGTTTTTGGTACACGCCGGCGGGATCGGGGCGCACGAGGAAATCGTTGTCGTCGAACTTCTCGCTCGGCTTGTCGCGGTTGTAGTGAAAGCTGAGCTGCGTGGTGTAGCCGGGCCAAATGCAGTCCTGGCGATAGTAGTTGGCGATGACGACGTTTTGATGCCGGTCGTCAAAGGTGTTGAGCTGGCTATTGGTGTCTTTTTCGGTTTCATCGAACCAGATCAGGTTGAACTGGTCGCGGTTCGACAGACGCGTGCCGAACAAGCGCACGCCGCGGTTGATATCGGAGAAGACGAAGCCGCGGAAGTCGCTGACGAATGGCTGCGAGCCGGCGCGAACCGACATGAAGTCATAGTTCGGGCTCAGGTCGGCAAGTTTGGTTTCGACGAACCATTCCTCGAGCGCCCAATCGTCGCGGCCGCGGAAGCGCCCGTTGCGGACGTCGGGGTCGGTGACCGCGAGTTCATTGGCATCGAGATAGTTGGCGTTGAAGACCGGCGTCAGCTTGACTTGCCAGTCCATCGGCTTGAACGAGGCGTCGCCATGGAACACGCTGACCGAGAGACGCGTGTACTGCTGGAAGAAGAACTGGTTCGGGTTGCCGAAGAATTCTTCCTGAAACGGATCGTGCGTGCTCTCGAACGGCGTCGTCGCGGTCGGCACCTGGCGGCGTTCCAGCAGGGTGAGGCTGGCTGCCGTGATGTTCATGAAGGTGTGTTGACCCCAGAGCGGGTAGTCTCCCTTCATCACGTTTTGGTTGTACGGATCCCACCAGTTTCCTTCCTTGTACGGATAGTCGTCGCCGAGCGGATGCCCGCGGCCGTAGCGATCCCAAGGCATGAACCCGGCGCGCCAGCGGTCTTCGACCGGGACGAAATGGCTTGATTGTTGGTACTCGCTCGGCAACACGCCGGACGGCCCGGTATAGCCTGGGGGCAATTCGCTCGGCGTGCGGAACAGCGAGGTCTCGAAGTCGTCGACGGGGGGCGTGATCGGTTCAAGCAGCGGCGCGGCGTCCGGCGCGCGCAGCCAAGTTGGACCGCCGGGCGCTATCGATGCGGTTGGCGGCGGCAATGCCTCGATGGCCGCGACTGGAATGACTTGAGGATCGAAGATCGGCGTGACAACCGGCAATCGCTCGACACTTTGCGACTCAGCGAGTTGCTCCGTGACTGGGACGGAGATTACTGCCGGAGTTTCCAACAATGTTGGCTCAGTGACGACCCGTTCCAGCGAGTCGGTGTTCTCCGCTTCCGATGAACTGTCGTTTTGCGTGACAAAGATGCGGTCGAGCCAGCGTCGTGACGAGGTTTCCGCCGCGGTGGCTGCGTGCTGCGTGGTCAACCACAGCGCGCAGGCGAACGCGCATCGCCAATTGGAGCGATGTGGACTAACGCCATGGTTGGTCGGTCGCGCGTTCACTTCTTGGCTGCGCTTCCTGGTGCGCGCAGGACGCCACCCCGTCGTGACGGCATACGGCACAGTCCTCCTATCGGTCAAAGTCTGCTTAAACGTAAGAGTCGCCTGGAGTTTTCCTGTCTTCGCAACCGAGAAAGACGATGTAAGCAGAACTGTTTATCCAGCTCGCCAAGTTTGCTGGAGTTCTAGGAAGACAGCGCAAAATGCGCAGAGGGCCGCAGGATGTGGTCAAAACTCTGGGCGAAGCAGCGGAAACGCCTGACGACTGCGCCGCGGCCGGCGCCGGAAAAGCTGGAAGCGCGCGCTTTGCTGGCGGCGTCCAGCATCGTGGCGGTGACAGGCGACTGGTTGGGGAACGGCGTCGACACCGCGGGACTCTATAACCAAACGACGGGCGAGTTTTTCATTGCCACGGCGAATGCCACGTCGTTCGCGCAGATCTCCGGGAGCTACGGCCCGGACGGTAATAGCTGGATTCCGTTGGCGGGCGATTGGGACGGCGATGGCGACGACACGCTGGCGCTGTTCGATCCGGCGAGCGGGCGATTCTTTATCAAGAACGACCTCAGCTCGGGCGCTGCGGACCAGGTGTTTCGCTTTGGCCCCAGCGGCGCGAACTGGCAGCCGTTCGCCGGCGATTGGGACGGCAACGGCCAGGATTCCGTCGGTTTGTACGACGCCGCCAACGGCAAGTTCTATCTGAAGAATGCGCTCAGCGCCGGCCCTGCCGATATCACGTTTCAATTCGGGCCTAAGCCGACGAATTGGCGGCCCATTGCCGGCGACTGGGACGGGAACAATGTCGATGGCGTGGGGCTCTACGATGGCGCGCAAGGCCGCGTGTATTTGCGAAATGCGTTGAGCAATGGTCCGGCGGACACCGTGTTTTCGTTGGGGCCGAGCCCCGCGAATTGGCAGCCGCTCGCCGGGGACTGGGACGGCAACAACACGGAAACAGTCGGACTGTATAATCCGGCGTCGGATAAGTTCTTTCTCCGCAACACCAACACCAGCGGTCCGGCGGACAGCGTGTTCTATGTGACGCCGGCGCTCAACAACATTGCGCCCGAGGCGCTGGCGCCACTGACGGCCAGCATCACGGCCGCGCAACTAACGGCGCCGGAGGTCACGCAGTTGCTCGCCCGCGCCGCGGCGGCCACGGCCAGCGAAGACTACGTCATCGCCATCGTCGATCGCCAGGGGCACATTCTGGGCGTGCGCGTTGAGCAAAATGTATTGAATACGTTCGCTGGTCGCGACGACGAGCTGTACTTCGCGATTGATGGCGCCATCGCCAAAGCCCGCACGGCGGCATTCTTCGCGAACGGCGACGCCACTTCCGGTAACGCCACGCCGCTAACATCAAGAACCATTCGATTTATCAGCCAGTCGACGATCACCGAACGCGAGGTCGAAGGGAATCCGAATAGCCTCGACCCTTTGGTGCGCGGGCCAGGATTCGTCGCGCCGATCGGACTGGGCGGTCATTTTCCGCCGGAGATTCAGCACACGCCGCCGGTCGATTTGTTCGGCATCGAACACACGAATCGTGATAGCCTCGTGCATCCGGGGCCGGACGGCATCAAGGGAACCGCGGACGATATCAATCTCGCCTCGCGCTTCAATGTCGATCCCGCCTTCATCCCGACAGGGCAAGGTATCTTCGCGCCGGAGTCGTATGGATTCGTCACAGGACTGATGCCCGAAGCGCAAAGCCGGGGCATCGCCACGTTGCCGGGCGGGATTCCGATTTTCCGCGATTCCGCCGACGCGGACGCTTTCGGCGACACGCTCGTCGGCGGCATCGGCGTGTTCTTTCCCGGCGTGGATGGATACGCCACGCACGAACAGAACTTTATTCCCGGCGTCGGGCAGACCGAGGCCCAGCGGACCAATGCGCCGCGAGTATTGGAAGCGGAGTTCATTGCACTTTCGGCGATCGGCGGTAGTCGCAAAGCGGGCGTGCGCGTGGATACGCTCGACGGCATCGCGGCGATTCCGAGCATCGACTTGCCCTTCGGGCGGATCGATCTGGTCGGCATCACGCTCGAAACCGTGGGGCCGAATCCGCAAGGCTTGGAGCAACTCGTCGCATTCGGACGCACGCTCGGCGCGGGCAGCAGTGCGAGCGGGGCGGACCAGCAGGTTAACGCCGGCGGCGATCTGGCGATCGCTGGCCAAGCGGTGCCGCAAGGATGGTTAGTGTTGCCGCGCGCCGGCGGTAATCTCTCAGCGGCCGACGTGCAAGGAATCATCGATAACGCAGTCGATGAAGCACTGCGCGTGCGCGCGGCGATTCGTTTACCGCTGGGCAGTCGCACGAAGATGGTGCTGTCGGTCACGGATACGGATGGCAATGTGCTGGGGCTGTTCCGGATGCCCGACGCGACGTATTTTTCGATTGACGTGGCGGTCGCCAAGGCCCGCAATGTTTCGTACTATTCCGATCCATTGGCGATCCTCGACATCGATCGCGTGGACGGCAACGGGGACGGGATCCCCGACGTGCCGCGCGGGACCGCGATGACGAATCGCACGTTCCGGTTCCTGGCGGAACCGCGATTCCCGTCCGGCGTGGATGGCACTACCGCCGGGCCGTTCTCGACGCTGCTGACGCCGGGCGTAAATCCGTTGACTGCGGAGAACGTCAATCAGGCCGCGCCGCCGGCGAACACCGCGTTCACCACGGCGTTGGGCTTCGACGCGTTCACACCAGGACGCAATTTCCACGATCCGTCGAACATTGCCAACCAGAACGGCGTCGTGTTCTTCCCGGGCAGTGCGCCGCTCTATAGCGGGTCGACGCTAGTAGGCGGCTTCGGCGTCAGCGGCGACGGCGTCGATCAAGACGACACGGTAACGGCGTTCGGCGCATTCGGCTATGGACCGCCGACGAGCGTATTCCGCGCCGATCAAGTGCTGGTCCGCGGCGTGCGGTTGCCGTATCAGAAGTTTTTGCGCAATCCAGAGGCGTAAAGATACGCCGCGACACGTTATTACACATCTCAGAAGGAACCACGAAAAGCACGAAAGACACGAAAGAGTGGGGCGTCTCGTAGCGCCAATTTGATTAGTTCATCGCGAACTGCTGAGCTGGCCGTCCGTTGGTTCTTGCAGCCCATTCCCTGATCGAAGAATTGTTCGTGCCTTTCGTGACTTTCGTGGTTGTCTCCGGGCGCCCGGACAAAGATGTTCAGTGCAACGGTCCGACGGACCTTGGCTACAGGCAGGTTCTTTTGATGCGACTTCCATTCATTGCGGCCCTCCTTTTTTTGTTGACGGCGGCATCGTCGCTGTGCTTCGCGCAGAAGCCGTGGAATCAGAAGCCGCGCGCCGAGAAGATTGAGGATGACTATGTTCGCGCCGGGAAGCCGTGGGAATTGCGGCGTGGGGCGCAACCGACGAACACGCCGGCGTATGACCATGGCTATGTCGGCGGCGGGGCGGCGTTTCGTTGGGGACAGCCGCGGACGTTGGAGGAAGGAACTTGGGGCCGCGACTACGTCGGCGTGCTCTATCCGCGCCGCGTGTGGCTCAACTGGTGGCACGGGACTCGCTATCAGGGCGGCACGGGCGGTTATGCGACCGACGGGCCGAAAGTGTTTGGCGAGTAGACGGATCGTTGAACGGCGGCTATTCGTCGCTCGGCACGTTTCGCAAACATCCGATCGCGATGCGAATCTGGTCGTAGCTGACGTCGCCGCCGAGTTCGTCGAAGATTGGCTTGAGGCGTTCGGTGCCGACCTTGAGACCCGCGAGGCTGATGCGTCGAAACGTTTCCGTGTCGAGCCAGGGGCTGGCGTCGCTGATACGGTGATCTTCGATGAATTCAAAGAGATATTGCGCGGTGGTCGATAGCGCGCGGCCGGTAGCTTGCTGCACTGCTTCCAACGATTTCCCCATGGCGAACATCGCGAAGGCCGTGGCCTTGATGGGCGAAAGTTGTTTCGGCGCGGGCGCTTCCTCCGGCTCCGGCTCGACAGCTTCGACGAACTCGACATTCGCATCCAAGGCGACGCCGGTGCGTTCGCAATGCTCTACGATCGCGGCGACGAATTCCGTGCCGTAATCGGCAAGCTTCTTGTCACCGACGCCATGGACGTGGCGCATGGCCGGCAGCGTCGACGGCCGGCGGCGCGCCATGTCGCGGAGCGTGGCGTCGCCGAAGACGATGAACGGCGGGAGGCCTTTTTCGTCGGCTTTTTGACGGCGGAGTTTGCGGAGCGCGTCGAACAGTTCGCGATCGACGCCTTCCCAGGAGCCGAGATCGATCCGCCCGGCGTCCGTGGAGGAGCTACTCGAAGTGCGCGCGGTCTTTCGCGATTTGCGTTCACGGACATGCGGCTTCGCCAACATCGGCAGGGTCTCGCCGCGCAACACTTGCCAGCCCGGCTGCGTGACCTGCAATACGTTGTATTCGCCGGCGCGGACCAGAAAACCTTGTCCCTGAAGCTGGTCGATCCACTCGCGAATATGCCGCTTGTCATGTTCGCGCAGGAGCCCGTAGGTGCTCAGGCGATCGTGGCCGCGCGTGGCGATTTTTTCGTCCGTGTCCCCGATCAAAACTTGCGACGTGTATTCCGCGCCGAACGATTCCTTTAATCGCAGCACGCAGGACAAGATTTTCTGCGCGATGATCAGGCGATCCTCGATCAATTCCACGCCGCCGAGACAGACGTCGCAGGCGCCGCAGTTTTTTGCCTCCAGGTCTTGTCCGAAATGGCGGACTAGCAGCCGGTGCCGGCACTCGAGCGCCGAGCAATAGCGATCGATCCCTTGCAGAACTTCCATCGCAACCTGATAGGCGTCCGGCGGCAGGTCCTGCTGAATCTTGCGCCAGGTGAGGAAGTCTTGCGGCGACCAGAACAACCAGCACTCGGCCTCCAGGCCGTCGCGCCCGGCGCGGCCGCTTTCCTGCTGATAGGCTTCCAGACTTTTCGGCGACGCGGCGTGAATCACGTAGCGGACGTTGGATTTGTCGATGCCCATGCCGAAGGCGACGGTGGCGACGATGATGCGCGCGCGATCGTTGATGAAGCCGTCTTGGTTGCGGCGGCGGTCGTCGTCCCCCAAACCCGCGTGATAGGGCAGCGCCGCGTAGCCGGCCGCGCACAAGCGTGCGCAAAGTTCGTCGACATCCGCGCGGCGGATGCAGTAGACGATGCCGGAGTCGTCCGGAAAGCGCTCGACGACGTCGCGCAGTTGGCTGAACACGTCCTTGCGGCGCACGACGCGATAGTTCAAGTTCGGCCGGTCGAACGAGCCGACGAGTATTTCCGGATCGCGCAGATGCAATTCCCGGGCGATGTCCTCGCGCACCCGCGGTGTGGCGGTGGCGGTGTAGGCGTGGACGCCGACTTCGGGGAATTGCTCCTTGAGCGCGCGGAGCATGCGATACTCAGGCCGGAAATCATGGCCCCAGTCGCTGATGCAATGCGCCTCGTCGATGGCGAAGAACGAGACGCGCTGGTCGTGGAGAAAATCGAGCGTCCGCTCGTTCATCAGCCGCTCGGGCGACATATAGAGCAGCTTCAAGCGGCCGGCGCGGACGTCGTTGGCGACCTGCTGACGTTCGCCGGCGGACATCGCGCTATTCACGCTGGCGGCGGCGACGCCGTTATCGCGGAGGGCGTCGATCTGGTCCTTCATCAGCGAGATCAGCGGCGACAACACCACGGCGACGCCGTCCATCGCCAACGCTGGGGCCTGAAAGCAGAGCGATTTTCCGCCACCGGTCGGCAGCACGACGACGCTATCGCGGCCCTCGACGACGCTGCGCATGGATTCGGCCTGAAGAGGTCGAAAACTTTCGAACCCCCAGACTTGGCGCAGGATGCCGCGAAGTTGTTCCACGAGGAGATGTGATGCTGGGTCGTGATGCGATTATCGTCGCATCAAATTTACAGGATGCGCGCCCACTACCGATACTAGCCCGCAGCGCCAGCGAGGGAGAGGGGACATCGGGGATCGATCGACGTGAACGCCGGGCCGACGTTCCGATCCGCAAAAATCGCATTCGATCGCAAGTGTAGCGGTCCGCGTGGCGTATTCGTTTAGATGTTCACCGACGTCAACTCTCCCTCGCTGGCGCTACGGGCTAGTCATGGCAAGTCCCGCCTTAGGGAAAATAGTCCGGCGTTGGCGCGACGCGATTTCCGGCCAACATTTCTTCCAAGTACGCCGTAACGCGATCCTCGATGCGTTGCAGGAAGGCTGCGCCGGTGGCGGCTGTGGCCAGGGACGGTTTCTGGTCCGATTGATCGGTCCACATGTCGGTGCGGACGTTTTCCGGAAAGGCGGCTAGTGCGGTCGAGGTTTCGAATTCTTGCGCGTGGCCGGGCAGGTCGCTGGGGAGTTTGTGGCCGCCGCGCAGCAGGTCTTGGGCATCCTGTTCGTGGAGGACGTCCCAGTACGAAAGGAACTGCACGTTGACGCCGGCCAGACGTTGAAATTGATCCCAGACGCCTTGGCAGGGGGCGATGTTGCCGCCGTGGCCGTTGAGGACCAGGACGTGCTTAAAGCCGGCGCGGACCATGCTGTCGATCAGGTCGCTCACGACGGCCAGAAGCGTGCCGGGGCGCAGGCTGAGCGTACCGGGGTGCCGCATGTGGTGCTCGCTAACGCCGGCCATCACGCCGGACGCGACGATCACGCGCGGCGCGAGCCGTTCCGCCACGTGTTCGGCGACGAGCGTCACGCTCCGCCAATCGTGCTCCATCGCGAGGTGTTCAAGATGCTGCTCGATTGCGCCTAGCGGAATGATGCACGCTTGTAGTTCGCCGGACTGCATCCGTGAGCGGAATTCGCGGCGCGTGAGTTTGCCGAGTTGTGTCAAAGTTTTCAGTTTTCAGTTTTCAGTTTTCAATTCATCACTCATCACTCATCACTCACGCCCTCAGCCATTCGCGCATGACTTTTCCGCGGGATAAGGTATGCGGGCGGCTGAAGGTGTCGTGGAGTTCCAGGTCGGAGGGGATGCCGAGTTGGTGGTAGAGCGTGGCGAGGACGTCGCAAGGATGTACCGGGAGGTCGGCGACGAAGGCGCCTTTTTTGTCGCTGGCGCCGTAGACCTGGCCGCCTTGGAGGCCGCCGCCGGCGAGGACGGTCGTGTAAGCATTTGGCCAATGATCGCGTCCGGCGTCTTTGTTGATGATGGGCGTGCGGCCGAATTCGCCGGTATTGACGACGAGCGTTTTTTCCAGCATGCCGCGGTCGGCCAGATCGGAGATCAAGGCCGCGAAGGCCTGGTCGGTGCGCGGCATAAGGTCTTCGTAACGTCCTTTCAGGCCGCCGTGCGTATCCCATTCCTGGTTGAAGGCGTTGTAAGCGACGAGTTTCACGCCGGCTTCGATCAGACGCCGCGCCAGCAACAGCGATTGGCCGATCTTGGTGTGGCCGTAGCGTTCGCGCGTGGCCTCGGGCTCGAGCGATAGATCGACCGCTTCGCGGACGCGCGGGTCGATGATCAATTCGTAGGCGCTTTGGCGGAGGCGATCGTGCGTCGTGAGTTGCGACCGTTCCAAGCGGCGCGCGGCGTCGTCCATTTGTCCCAGCAGCGACCAACGCGCCGACATCCGTTCCGCGGCGAAGCCTTCGGGCAAGGTCAACGAAAGCGGTCGGAATTCTTTTTTCTGCGGCTCGCCGGCGATCAGAAACGGATCATGCACCGGGCCCAGGAAGCCGGAGTACTGGCCCGGCATGCGATTCGAGGGTCCAGGGATGCTGAGCCAGGTCGGCAGCGAGACGCTCAACGGCACCGGCGAGGGTTCGCGCTGCAGATAGTTCAGCACGGCGCCGGGACCGGGGAAATCATCGCCCTTGGCTTCGCGATCCTGATCGGGTTGATCGTTTGATCCGGTCAGCGTGACATACGTGCCGGCGATGTGGTTCGTGAAGCGATGCTCCATCGACCGCACGACCAGCAAGTGCTCGGCGATGCGCGCGGCGCGCGGGACCATCTCGGTGAATTGAATGCCGGCGACGTTCGTGCTAATCGATTGAAACGGGCCGCGGACTTCCACCGGAGCGTCAGGCTTGGGATCCCAGAGGTCGAGGTGGCTCGGGCCGCCTTGCAAGAGCATGAAGATGCAATGCTCCGCGCGCGGTGCGGCGGTTTGTTCGGCCAGTGCCGCTTGCCGTGGTAGCAACGAACCCAACACGCTGACGCCGCCGATGCGCAGTAGCTCGCGACGGGAGAGGTCCGGCCTCATGATGCGCCTCGCAGGTTGGGGAGGGGGGTCGCTTGGCCTGGCGCTCGGCGCGGCGCTGGGCGTGCGGTGGGACGCAAACCAGTGTAAACCAAGGGCTACTCGCGCGACAAGTCGCTCAGCCTATTTCGCGGCGCCACTGCTGGAGATCGGCTCGGCCCCTTCCCAGGGCGCTAAGTCCTTCGTGCCGGGCAGGAAATGCGGAAAATCGTCGACGTACTCGATCTTGATGTTGGCCCGTTGTTGCTTGGCGATCTCTTCGACGATTTCCTTGGCGACGATCTGCTTGAGCTGTTCCTGGACGTCGCTCCATTGCTTGTCGCCGGGCTTTTCTTCGGTCATCTGGATCAGGTGGACGCCGAAGGGCGTGATGATCGGCTCGCTGACCTGGTCTTTTTCCAGTGCGAAGGCGGCGTCATTGAAGGCTGGCATCATCGGTCCGTTGCGGCCGATCCATCCCAAGTCGCCGCCGACGCGCCGGCTGGGCCCTTCCGAGAATTTCTTGGCCGCATCAGCGAAGGTGAGTTTCTTGTCGAGGATGTCTTGCCGAATCTGTTTGGCTTCGGCGAGCGTTGGTTGTAGGGCCTCGAGCAATTTGGGTTGGTCGACGCGGAGCAGGACGTGACTGACGCGAAGTTGTGAGCCGTCCAGATCTCGGCGGTGGCGCGCAAAGCAGGCTTCGAGCGAGGCGTCGGTCAACGATTGAGCGAGATACTTGGCCCAACTGAGTTGCCAATTGATCTGCGCTTTCAAACCTTCGTCATCCAGGTTTTGCTGCTGCTTGAACTGTTCGAGCGAGGACTTTTGCTGAGCGAGGTTCGTTTCGAGGCGTTGGATCGCTTCTTGGATTTGCTCGTCCTTCGCGCCTTCCGTGGCCGTGAGAATGTAGCGCCGCACCAGGCGCTGATCGATGGCGGTCTCCAGAGCTTGCGCGACCGCGGGGGGCGGAGTCTTGCGCGATTCCTGGTTCTGGTAGATCGCCTGGAGAACCGTTTGGACCTCGGCCATGGCGACCGGTTCGCCGTCGATCGTGGCGACCGTCTTCGTAGGTGGAAACTTGACGATCGTCGGCGCGGCGGGTTCTTGCGCCGACAAAGGTTGCGCGAGCAAGAACACCGCCAGCAGAATGGCGAGCGACGAACGTCGGGGCGGGCGATCCATCATTAGAGTTGCTGCGCGGGCGATGCGACGAGGTGGAAGTGGTAGCGTTGTTGAGGGCTGCTGGCCGTTGTGATTTACACGTCAACTCCTCTCCCTCGCTGGCGCTACGGGCTAGTGTGCGTCGGGGTCGTGAGGGGCGGCGTTACGGGAGTTCCAGGTCTTTGATTTCGAAGTTCAGTTCCACTTCCGTTACCGAGGTGGGGGTGCGGTAGACGAACGTGTGGTCTGCGAGACCTTGTTCGCGGGCGAAGATGTAGGCCATGCCGATTTCGTTTTCGTCTTCGCTCGTGGTTTCCAGGCTGTCGTAGGGGATCTCTTCGCCGTTGGGCGCGAGGAGCTTGGCTTCGTTGTTGAAGACCCAATTCAAGTGCGATTGCAGCGAGCCGGCCGCGTCTTCGAAGCGCGTCAGCACGCGGACTTCCCAGGCGTCGTTGTTTTTCCAGACTTCGTCAATGGTGACCGTCACGCCGGCCTTCGTCTGCGAGGTTTTTTTGGCTTTGTCGATTTT